>JAEIGA010000097.1_pt1 | contig 116702 bp, 139 predicted proteins | sample 9270691 | NCBI WGS metagenome assembly JAEIGA01 (sample SAMN17057246, study PRJNA624740) | gut metagenome | biome: biome; isolation source: fecal sample | host: Bos grunniens | place: China: Xizang | collected 2019 | reverse complement strand
GGGTCAAGCACCTTGTTTAACACAGCGTATGCGATGGCGGTCGACAGTTCCCAGAGTTCCGCGGAATAGTCACCGCTTGCATAGGCGTTTTCAAAGGTTCTCAGAGTATCGGCAAAGGTGCGCTTGTTTTCAGTCTGTTTCATGGTCTGTTCCTTTCTCTATTCGGTTGATAAAGTACAAAGGCGGTTACAGCTACAGGCAAGTTTTACGCCATGCGCGGCGGTTGCACTCGATAGGCAAGTTGAGTACTTGCGGACTTGGTACGGGGTGTTGGAGTGCGTGTTGCTGTATTCCGTTGTGGATATACTATCACAGTTCAAGCACAAAGTCAATACATGATTTTTGCTTGCGGTACGTTTTTTCGATTCGCCCCCCGTCCCGACAGATAGCAAGCCGCCGTTTCTGTCTATGTCCCAATTCGGGGGAATGTCCCGTAGGGGGGCGCGTTTTGGTTTGCAAAGGGGGGCGTATGCCCCCACGCCTGTGGTAGTCACTTCCCCTCCCACATACCACATCTATTTATTCTTCATCATTCTTTACCAAAAAGAGCAAACGATTTTCATTTAATTTACACAATTAAATTATTTTAATTAAATTTCATTCCAAAAGATGAGCGATTCTCTCCATTTTCTTTTCGGCCTTAAAAGTCACGTCCGTTTTTTTGCTTTAAAACTGTTGACGGCGAATTCCTGATATGGTATAATATAGCTGTAATAAATCAAGGAGGAATCGCCATGGCAAACATCATCCAAGGAAACTTCACACCAGGAGTCATCGACGTAAAGAGGTTGACTGTCCAGACCCGTAAGCTCAAGCAGGGACTGATCGCTCCAGCTCAGGTCGAACATGAAGATAAGCTCGCTGATGAACATGACGCTGAACCGATCAAGTCCATCGACACCATCAACGAGATCTCTGACTTCCTGGTGATGAATAAGAGATATAGAGACAATATGTTATTTATCGTCGGTATCAACCTGGGACTGAGAGTTAGCGACCTCCGCCTGTTGCGATTCGATCATCTGATTACGGACAGCTTCGTCTTCAGAGACAGCTTCGATATCTTAGAAAAGAAAACAGAAGGAACCAGAAAGCATCAGAAAAATAGAAAGCTATCCATCAATGATGCGATTATCGAAGCCGTCACATTGTATCTGGAGAATACACCAGGTACGAGTCTGAGCGATTACCTATTCAGAAGTGAAAGCAATCGGAACAGAGGTCCCTCCCCTATTAACCGCAAATCGATCGACCGCATCCTGAAGGGGATTGCCTCTGACCTCAATCTGGATATGAGAGTGAGTACCCATACGCTTCGGAAAACCTTCGGGTATCATCAGATGGTTATGTCAGGCAATAGTCAGAGAAAGCTGATCGTATTACAAAAGATGTTCGGTCATTCCTCAGCGGCTCAGACTCTTGATTACATCGGTATCACCAGAGAGGAAATTGACGAAGCTTACCGTAAGCTGAATCTTGGTAGTAAGAATCGCAACTATCTGGTGTGTGATACCGACTATACGGAGGACTCGCCTGTGACCGCATAAAGATGCCACAAGGCCTTTGCTCCGCAGCTCCGGGCTAATCGAAAGAAACAGCACATTGTAAAACAAGCCGTGACAACCAAGGCTTCATACATATTATCTCTCTGGCGACCTACGCTGCTACGCAAACAATAGAAGCAGATAGGTATCTGCCAGGGTAAACGATTTGCAAAAATACAATAGAATTATCTTAAAAGAGTCGTGCCCGGAAACCCTTGCGGTTACTGGGTTCGCAAAAAAAGTGTGAGATTTGTTTACAGGAAATTAGAAAATTGGAGGTTACAAAATGAAAAAATCACGACCACGACTATGTCACCAGTCTTGTGAGGAGGTGCTTACATGAGCTTCAAGGTATGCGACGCAATCATGGGGAGTGGCAAGAGCAGTGCTGCCATTACCTACATGAACGAGCACCCAGAACAGAAATTTATTTACATTACGCCGTACTGCGCAGAGGCTACTCGAATTCAAAAAAGCTGCCCGAAGCTCAACTTCTTTGTGCCTCAAAAAACGAACGACAGCCGCTGGTCTGTTACTTCACAGACATGTCAGGCTCTGGATAATCGACGTAATGTGGCTTCGACCCATTCTGCATTTACCTTTTATACGGAAGAAATGCTGCAGATTATCCGCGAGGAAGAATACACCTTGATTGTCGATGAAAGCATTAATGTGCTAAAGAAGTTAGAAATCTCAGAAGTCGATCTGAAACTTATGACAGATGTCGGAATCATCGCACCGACCGAAGATGGCTACAGACTTGGTGATAAAGAGTATGGAGACGGCGTGTATGGAGAATTCTACAGAACACTAAAGTCTCAGAACATCGTAAAAGTCTCGGACGCCAAGAAGAAAGCCTTTCTGTACTGGGAACTACCAATACAGAACATGATGGCCTTTAAGGATGTGTATATCTTAACTTACCTGTTTGAAGGCTCTTCCCTCTGTTACTACTTAAAGATGAATGGTGTTGAGTATAGCAACATCGGAGTAGTGAACTCTGTCTCTGGTGAGTATAGATTCGGCAACAACAAGTCAGACATTCCAGAATATGTATCACGTCTACCAGAATTGATAGATATTCTTCAGAACGCCAGGATGAATCTTATAGGAAAAGACAGCCATGCCCTATCTGACTCGTGGTTTGGCAAGTCACCCAAAAAGCCTTTAAAACGAGGGAAAATTGCTCCAGACGCAGACATTGTCCGCAGAAACCTACTAAACTACTATAATCATATTTGTAAAGTACCGGCAGAACAGCGCATGTGGACGACATTTAAGAAGAGGAAAGTCAAACTCGATGGAAATGGATTGGCGAAGGGTTTTGTAGTCCTAAATACATGTGCTACGAACGATTATAGACATAAGACAGCCTTAGCTTATTGTGCCAACTTATTTGTTAACGTTGGCTGTAAAAATTATTTTTTAAAGCATGGAGTCAAGGTCAATGAAGACCTGTACGCTCTATCTACGATGCTTCAGTGGATTTGGCGATCCGCCATCAGAGACGGTAAGCCAATTAATATATATATCCCCAGCAAGAGAATGCGCGACCTTCTGACCGCGTGGATCGAGACCACAGCGAAGGGAGGTGCACGGAATGGCGAGCAGCAGAACCTGTGACGATTGCCTATATGGCGACAAGTGCCCGTCACACCTGACTTGCAAATACTTCGTACCGTTAGATCCCGCCGAAAGCAATGACGATACGATTTTTGAATACATAGAGGAAGAACGCCGGGAATATGCCGAGGCTTTTATGGGATATTGGCAGATTTCAGAATATGGCGAAAAAGATCATCAGACAGGGAGCGATCGTTTTGGCAAAACAATTAACTTGTCAGAAGTACATATTTAAGATACGGAGTAGCCGACTACGGAAGGCACGCTGGAACCTGACATTGCCACTGGTTGAAGCCAGATTTAATAAGGAACTTGTTTCACTGGCAGATAGCCAGGTACTACGATGGATAGACGAATTAAACGGACTTGAAGATCAGGACGCTATCGCAAAGGAGATCAGGAGCCGTATCAAGCGCCTAAAAAAAGAAGAGAACAGTATAGCCAACAAACGTATGGTCAAGGCACTGTACGAAGAACTCGATGCGGTACAGTTTAAGCCAGATTATATGTGTCTGATTATAGACAAAGAGCAGGATTACTACCGAGCATGTAAGGGATTTACCATAAACGGAATAAGTTACCATCGTCTACTGGGAACGAACGGAGGGGTAAAAAACTCTACGATCGTTTTTGTGGCTGATCGCCATGGCGACGAGATACGACGACGAATAGAAAATGGACGAAATCCAGAAAAGGCGCTTGTTCCAGCGAAATTAGAGGCCTACAAAGCGCTCGCGTGCAGCGCTTCTATTCCAGTATCAATGCCAATGGGCATCTTAGTTGTGCCGGATTGCGAGACAAAGTTCTTAGCAGATGTTATCAATATTTCAGATTCCGACAGCGGAGAGCCACTGATGGAATTCCAAAAAGACGCGGAAATCGAGCTGAATGCATCGGATGGTTATGGTCTGATGCTCCCCTCTCTCGCACGGAGATGGAGTCAAGAGCTCGGATTGGATTATATTACGAGCGGCGTTAATACGCGATTCTCCTTTGAAAAAGGCATGGTTTTTACTTTTAACTTTATGGAGTTCGCGGAAAGGGTCGCCAATAAATATATTGTGAAGGATGCATGGGGGGACGACGTAGACATTCGTACAGTCGAACTTGTGCTGACCACTTCTATGGTTAAGCTCTGGGATTCTTACGAGAGCTGCCAGGATTATATAGACAACTGTCTCTCTAACAAGTATACCTTTGGAATTACGAAGACCTGCCCAGAGGAGTTGGAGAGTGAGAGAGCACTTAACTACCAGTTTATTCAGAGCTATGAGTTAAGTGAAGCTGATATAGATGAGCTGATCAAGCCCACGATGGATGAGTTCAAGGATGTGCTGCAGGAAGACGTCAATAAGGCAATCCTGTTTTTGTGCGGAAAACATCTAAATGAAAACTCCTTCGACCAGCTCGAAGACGGTTACATAAAAGCACTTTTTGTGGACGAGCGTCTGCATAACGATCCTTATGTCAGAGGTGCTATTTACAGAGCTATTAAAAACAGGATCAATAAGGCCAAGGTCGGCGTACTGAATGTTCACGGGAATTACTCGATCATTTCTGGAGACCCATACGCCTTATGTCAGAGTATTTTTGGTCTGGAGGTCACTGGACTTCTCAAGGCCGGCGAGATCTACAATCGGTACTGGGACGATGTTGGAGCAGAAAAATGCGTCTGCTTTAGAGCGCCGATGACCTGTCACAACAACATTCGTGCTGTAAAAATCGCCAGATCGGAAGAAGTTCGTTACTGGTTTCAGCATCTAAAGACATCGAGCGTCCTAAATGCGTGGGATACTATGACGCAAGCTTTGAACGGATGTGACTTCGACGGCGATATGATTTTCCTCACAGACAACCGTGTTCTGGTCGAGAATCATCGGGAACTTCCGGCTCTGATGTGTGCGCAGCGAAAAGCCGAAAAGAAGATTGCGACGGACGAAGATCTGATTACTGCCAATGTTAACAGTTTTGGTGACGACATTGGAAAGACTACAAACTGGATCACCTCGATGTTTGAGGTACAGGCACAGTACGAGAAGGGGTCTTTAGAATACGAGACACTAGCAAAACGCATAAAATTCGGACAGAAGTATCAGCAAGATTGTATAGATCGCACAAAAGGAATCATCTGCGCACCAATGCCTCGCTATTGGCATGACCGCCATGCCGTAAACATTATGGCGAATCCTGAAGATCGTAGATTCGCATTAAGTATCGTCGCTGACCGCAAGCCGTATTTTATGAGATTAATCTATCCGGACTTGATGCGCCAGTATAATACATACATCAAGAACACAAACAAGAATGCCTTAAGAGAGTTTGGTATCACGATGGACGAGCTTCTCAGCATCGACGAAGATCAGCGAACGGAACGTCAGTCTGAGTTTGTGAGATATTATAAAAACAGGATGCCAGTCGGAACAAATGACTGTGTTATGAATATCATTTGTAAAAAATTCGAACAAGAATTTGATGGATTTCTCTCCCGGAAGCGAGTGGACATCCCGTTTGATTATAAATTTTTGCGTACAAAGAGCGGCTATAGTCGCCGCTTGTATGATGACGTGAAACGGCTTTTCGACAACTATAACCAGCGGCTAAAGAAATATAAGGTGTTTGCAGAATATGAGAAGGTAGACGACTTTGAGTGGCAGTCCGCCCTAGTCGAAATCGAAGAAGAGTTCGAGCGCGTATGTACTGAGCTGTGCCCGGACGAAAATATGCTGTGCAATGTAATTCTGGATTTGTGTTACACAAAGTCTTCAACGAAGCGCTTTGCTTGGCGAATGTGTGGGAGTACAATTATTCGAAATCTTTTGGCGTTCAATAACGGTGTCGTAAAATATCCGATCCCAGATGATTCTGGAGACATTAGTTATGCAGGCAAAAGATTTTCTTTACATAAAAAGGAGTTATCGATATGAGTATCGTTTTAGACGAATACGTTTGGGCTGAGCAAGCGATCAGAGACCGCGACCTTGGAAAGAACCCAAGCGAGACACTGAGCCGCATATCAAGATATTACGCGGCTCAGAATTATAGCAAGAGGGATGTCCGGCATATGCTGGACATCTTCCTTGTCCAGTGTGACCCTCGAGTCTCACTCCCCTCTTGGGCTGACAAGTTAGATAAAATCGCAAATAATTGCAAGAAAAATCCGCCGGTTAAGATTGATAAAATACCAATTACCGTCTCGGAAATGTCGAAGATACAGGCACTGGGTAAGAAGCAGCTTCGGCGTCTGGCTTTTGTACTGTTGTGTGTCGCGAAATATTGGGATTGTGTTTCAGAAAACAATAACCACTGGGTAAACACAGCGGACAAAGAAATCTTAAAGATGGCGAACATTAATACCTCTATCGAGAGGCAAAGTGCTCTGTTCTCTGAATTGCGACAGGCCGGTATGATTAAGTTCTCCAAGAAAATAGATAATCTAAATGTGCAGGTATTGTTTGTAGACGAGTGTACAGACCATCCTGTCATGGAGATCAGCGATTTTAGGAATCTCGGGTACCAGTTCATGAAGTATTGTGGCGAACCATATTTCGCTTGCGCCAACTGTGGCATTGTCACCAAAAAGAAAGACCCGACCCGTGGACGTTCGCAAAAGTACTGCCCCGATTGTGCTGCAGAAATCAGAACGCAGCAGAACATTGATGCTGTCATGCGGAGGAGAAAAATTTTCCAAAGTTGAAAATGTTGGAAAAAATGAGGTGCCTCAAACCCTTGCAATTACTGGGTTTGAGGCACCTTTGATGGGGGCTATAAATGAAGGATAGAGATCAAAAAATTTATCCTTACATTTGAATAAAAGGAGTTCGGATTACGTGATTTTAATTAGCGTCCGAGAAAAAGAACAGATTTTAGAGAAGCTGCCAAACGTTCATATCCATAGAACAGTAAAGCAAAAATCTAAGCGCCACAAGTACTATATGGAAGAGCGCAGAGATGCTATGGCACTGCTGCACGAAATGCGCGGAGAGGCACCGGTCGAAAGAGGTGTTCGCAATGTACGATCTAAGCAGAAGAAACGCTGAGACGGACACCGAATACCACAAGCGTTTGGTGTACGGAAAGTTAGTGGACGGAACGCTCTCCGATTATGACTACGCTGAACTTGCTCCGTATGTTTATGGGCAAGACTATAGTGCCGATGTTGCCAGACGAATGATGTATGGTAGTAGAAAAACACTTGATATTTTAGAACGAGATCTACTAAAACAGCAGGACAACAGATCTGCTGCAGATCCAACTGGCGACAAGATTCTTGAACTACAAAAAGAGCGCAAGAAAATCCAGACCGAAAAAATCGAATTAGATAAAATGGTTCGCGAGTTTGCTCGTGACGAGCTGATTTTTGAAAAGCTGCACGACGCAATCTCTCTTGTTCCAGAAATGGACTTCCCTCCCCTGTTAAATCATGACGCGCAGGAACACAAAAGAGCCGGAGTACTCGTTTTTGGCGATGAACATTACGGAGCAGAGTTCACGATTTGTGGATTGCACGGAGAAGTGATTAACCATTACAGTCCAGATGTTGCCGAATTGCGAATGACCGATTTGCTGAATCAGGTGATTCAGATCGTTTCTAAGGAAGATCTTGATGAAATCCATGTTTTAAACATGGGAGATTTTACCGACGGGATTCTTCGTGTCGGTCAGTTAAAGAAGCTCCAGCTTGGCGTGGTTGATAGTACTGTTCGCTATATGGAATTTCTCTCGCAGTGGCTAAATACATTATCCCGTGTAGTATCGATCAAATTCCAGATGGTTCACGGAAATCATAGTGAGCTGAGAATGCTCGGTCAGCCAAAGGGAACCTTTAAGGATGAAAATATGGGAAAGATCGTTGCTTCGTATATTAAAATGAGGCTGGACGGCAACCCAAATTTTGAGTTTATTACCAATCCTTCTGGTATTATCTATGATGATATTTTAGGATTTAAGGTTCTTGGCATTCACGGAGAAGTTCGCAACATGGAGCGTGCTATCAGAGATTTTTCTGCCATGTACAATACTGATATTGATTATCTTCTTGCCGGACACTTACATCACGCTGAAGGCTGTGGTGTAGGACATCGCAAGGCGGTTATCAGGGTTCCGAGCATCGTCGGAACAGATGAGTTTGCCATGTCTTTAAACGCTGTCTCAGACCCTGGGGCGACGTTTCTTGTCTTTGAGGAAGGCGTTGGCAAGCGAATTGAATATACAATTTATTTGTGATATAGGGCGTGGGTTTCTCCTCCTCTATACATATTGGGACTGGTTTATCCAGTCCCTTTTTAAATTTGCTGGTGTAGCTCAGCCGGTAGAGCAGCTGATTTGTAATCAGCAGGTCGGGGGTTCGAATCCGTCCACCAGCTCCATGAATTTAAAGGAAAGGTGGCTTGTATGCCAAGAAAAACAAAGATGAATGACCTGACAAGCCCCGAGCTTGTCTCTCAAATAAATCCCAACAACGCAAGGCTGCGAGATGATTTCTTGGATTATCTGCGGTCAGTGCAGCGCAGCCCCGGCACAATTGGCGGCTATCAAAATGACCTGAATATTCTGTTTGTTTTCTGTCTCCAACGACTTGGAAACAAGGATTTTCAGAACATCACAAAAAGAGATCTGGTAACATTCCAAAATTGGCTAATCAACGAGAATGGTAACTCGCCTGCGCGAGTACGACGAATCAAGTCTGCCATTTCTTCTCTGAGCAATTATATCGAGGGAATCCTCGATGACGAGCCAGAATTTGAAAATTTCCGTTCCATTGTCAGAAAAATTGAGTCTCCAGTCAATCAGCCGGTAAGAGAAAAGACGGTTCTCTCTAACGAACAACTAGAAGAACTGCTGCAGACTCTGACAGACAAGGGTTCTTTTGATAAGGCATGTATGCTGGCATTGGCCATGTATTCCGGCAGGCGGAAATCTGAGCTCGTCCGTTTTAAAGTTGATGATTTCAAGGAGAGCAACCTTGTTTGTGACGGCGCTCTCTACAAAACAAGCGAGACGATGAAGACAAAGGGCTTCGGTCTCGGCAAGTATATTTACTGCTACACACTTGCAAAAAATTTTAAACCATATCTTGACCGCTGGTTAAAGTATCGCCAAGAAAATAACATTGAAAGCCAGTGGCTCTTCCCGATGCGCGAAGATCCAGAAAAGCAAATGAAGCCAGAAACGCTGAACAGCTGGGCTATGACTTTTAGCAATATGCTTGGCGAAGATTTTTACTGGCACGCAATGAGACATGCTTTTACCACCAATCTTGTTAGAGCAGGAATTCCCGACTCTGTAATTAAGGAAATCATCGGTTGGTCAGATGTCGGCATGGTATCGGTTTATACAGACATTGATGCAGAAGAACAAATTGGAATGTACTTCAAGGGCGGCGACATTCATGTCCCCGACAAGAAGGACATTTCTGATCTATAAATAATTATGAATTAAAAGGAGTAACAAGAAGGATATGAATATTAACAAGTCTGATTTAATCAATCAATTAAAGGAACAGTATGGGTACACCAAGACCTCTTCCAGCGAATTTCTGGATGATGTTCTGGAGCTGATCATGAACAATCTGGAGAACGGTAATACTGTTTCTCTGCACGGTTTTGGTTCGTTTGATTATGTGAAGCGTAGTGCAAAGCAGTTTAGAGATGTTCGTACAGGAGAAATTCGCGAGATCCCCGAGCATTGGAATCTAAAGTTCAAGCCCGGTCGCAATCTAAATATCGCTGTCAAGAAGTGGCAGGACAATGTTGAGCGTGGGCTGATCTAATGCCAGCTATCCCGAAGAAAAATGCTGTAAAAAGAGACGTAGGAACATCTAACCAAAAATTCTATTGCTGCCGCTGCGGTCTTGCTTATAGTCGCCAGAAAGGGTACTTCCCTGTCAGTCATAGTCCGATGTATCGAGGCAGTGGCTTTCTGCCGATCTGCAGTGAATGCGTTGACCAGATGTACGACCAGTATTGTGCAACACTCAGAGATGAGCGTGCCGCAATGCGCCGCATGTGCATGAAGCTGGATTTGTATTGGAGCGACAGTATTTACGACATGGTTGAGCGCACCTCTGGACTTAATTCCAGAGTTCGTAATTATATCGGCAAGAGCAACCTCGGTAGATTTATCAATAAAACATTTGATGACACCATCAAGGAAGAGGAATTACTACAGAGAACGATGGGAGTTAACCCTTTATCCGTAGCACCTCCCGTAGAGGAAGAGCCCGAGCCAGAACCCGAAGAGGAGATTATCATTGAAGATGATGTCCGGATGTTCTGGGGGCCGGGATATACTCCCAGCATGTACAGGGATCTGGAGGAGCGACGCAAGTATTGGATGTCAAAGTATCCGGCGTCTTATCAGCCGGATATCGGTGAAGAAGCACTTATCCGTCAGATTTGCAACCTCGAAATCGATATTAACCGAGACCGAGCGGCTGGCAAGTCTGTCGATAAGAATATCAATACGTTAAATACTATCGTTGGCAGCTTGAATCTGAAGCCTGTTCAGAAGAAAGCTGATGATAATGATGCTGAATATGAGAGCACCCCACTTGGCGTTTGGATACGCCGTTGGGAAAACAACCGGCCTATTCCTGAGCCAGACCCAGAACTAAAGGATGTTGATGGACTGATCCGTTACATTGACATTTGGTTTAGAGGACATCTGGCAAAAATGGTTGGATATGATAACGCATATTCAAAGGCTTATGAAGACGAAATGGCAAGAATCAAAGTCGAACGTCCAGAATTTGAGGACGAAGACGATGAGATTACATTCAACAACGTTTTTGCCTCGTCTGATGATGAATGAGTGGTGACTTATGTCCCGCTATGAGAGAATTATGCAGGGCATTGCGGTGTGGACTGCATATTATCGTGAAAACCCACACCGCTTCGCAAAAGATTTTCTAAATCTAGATCTGCATACATTCCAGAAAATCGTTCTGATTATGATGATTCGAGCATCGACCTTTGTTTTTATCGGTGCTCGAGGAATTGGTAAATCATTTTTGTCTGCGGTATTTTGTGTCGTTCGAGCGATACTGTGGCCGGGAACAAAAATCTGTATTGCATCTGGTACTCGCGGTCAGGGCATTATTGTCCTGGAAAAAATTCTATTGGAGCTAAAGCCTAATGCACCTTTGCTTGCTGCTGAAATTGATGAAAAGCAGACAAAGATGAATGGTACAAATGCTCAGATTGTCTTCAAAAATGGCTCATTTATTAAGGTCGTTACATCGGGCGACTCTGCTCGCGGTAACCGAGCAAATGTCCTGTTACTAGACGAGTTTAGAATGATCTCAAAAGATGTTATTGATACAATTTTGAGAAAGTTCTTAGCCCAGAAGCGCAAGCCTCTTTATAATGAACTGACCAAAGAAGAGAAGTTGATTGCACATAAAAAGGAGATCAACCAGACCGCCTACCTGAGCTCTGCATACTTTATGGATCACTGGAGCTACAGAAAATGTACCGATACAGCAAAGTTTATGTTGGAAGGCTCTAAGCGCCAGTTTATCTGTGGTCTCCCCTATCAGCTATCCATCAAGGAAGGATTGCTTGAAGAGGATGCTGTATTGGACGAAATGGCAGAAACAGACTTCAATGAAATTAAATTCAAGATGGAATACGAGGCACTTTGGTGGGGAGATGCAGACGGAACATTTTTTGATTTTTCCACTATTTCAAAAAATAGAAGAATCAAGTATCCGATGCTGCCCGATCGACTATCTTCTAAGGTCGGCAACAGTCCGAGAGTGCGAATACCACCGAAGCAAAATGGAGAGATCCGAATATTGTCTGCCGATATTGCGTTGATGTCCAGCACGAAGCACAATAACGACGCATCTGCTATTTTTATTAACCAGATGATACCGACGAAATCTGGTAGATACGCGAGCAATATTGTTTACTGCGAATCTGCAGAGGGTCTACATACAGGTGACCAAGCTCTCGTTATTAGAAGGCTATATGACGAGTACAGATGCGATTATATTGTACTTGACGCTAATGGTGTTGGCCTCGGTGTTTATGATGCGCTTGTTAGAGATATTGTAGATTCAGAGACTGGCGAAATTTATCCTGCTCTATCCTGTTATAATAATCAGGAAATGGCGGATCGTTGTTCTGTTAAAGGCGCTCCGAAAGTCATATGGGCAATTAAAGCATCTGCTGCACTAAACTCTGAATGTGCAGTTCTTCTGCGCGAAGGATTTAGCAGTGGAAAGATCCGTTTGTTGATGACGGAGTATGATGCAACCGCAATGCTTGATGAGATTAAGGGATTTTCTTCCCTAAATCCACCAGAAAGAGCAAAGTTTGCTGCTCCATACGTACAAACCACTTTGCTTATTGACGAGCTGGTTAGACTACAGCATGAAGAGTCTGCAGGCAAGATCAAAATATCTGAACGTGCTGGTATGCGAAAAGACCGCTATTCCAGCTTGAGCTACAATTATTATGTAGCAACACAACTTGAAAGTAAGCTTAACCGTCGCAACCGAAACGACTTTTCGGTGAGCGACGTTTTTATGTTTAAGGCACCTAAAATTAAATAGAAAGGCGGTGAACTGCAATAGGAAAGAAAACAACAACAACCGCGAAGGGTAAAGCTGTCGCCCATGAAGCAAAACAGGACGAGCCTTATGTTGGCAAGATACCAGAGGTTGGATTAGTTTCCGGACGGTTCGCCGCCATCAGCAAACTGATCACAAGAGATTTAAATAACTCGAGAGCGCCGACTTTTGCATTATACGGTAGAGATGATATTAACAACTATCTGCAGAACCCGTATCGATACGAAACAAATTTACGTGATGCTGTCACGTATATTTATGGCGCAAGCTCACACTTCAGAAGACTGATTCAATACTTTGTTGGCTTGTCCGACCTGTCCTATGTAGTATCTCCCCAGAAGATTGATACATCAAAGGTAAACGCTAAAAGTATTCGGCGGAATTATCGTAATGTGCTGAATACAATGGCTGGATTTAATGTTCGTACACAATTTGAAAAGATTCTGACAGTCTGTCTCAGAGAAGATGTCTTCTACGGGACGATGCATGTCACGTCGGAAAATGTGACGATCCAGCAGCTGCCATCAAATTATTGTGCTATTTCTTCGATCGAAGGCAACGTGTTGAATGTATCTTTCAATTTTGCTTATTTCGATTCTAACCAGGCTCTTTTGGAGTTTTATCCACAAGAATTTAAAACAAAGTACAATCAGTATTTGAAAAACAGAACAGTCAAGTGGATCGAGCTGGACTCTCCCACTTCATTTGCTATCAAGTGTAATAAGGATATCCTCGAATATGCTATGCCGCCATTCGCCGGTGTTCTGAGAGAAATCTATGATATCGAGGATTATAAGCAGCTTCGTGCCGCTCGCACCGCACTGGAAAATTATGCGATGCTAGTTATGACCATCGAGATGAATGATGATGGTGAATGGACACTCGACCTTGATAAGGCACGGAACTTCTGGCAGAACCTTGATAGCGTCTTGCCGGACGAGGTCGGCTCTGTCTTGACCCCAATGAAGATCGACAAGATCAGTTTTGAGAAAACAAATACTGCAGACACGGACACCGTAGCAGAAGCAGAACAAAACCTGTTTTCTGCAGCAGGCGTCTCTTCCCTGCTCTTTAATAATGATAAGGCATCGGCTAATGCATTGACATTGTCTATCAAGGCTGACCAGGCAATCACTTATGGTATTGTCAAGAGCCTGGAAGATATGGTCAACCGGTTCATTCAGTCTCAGGGGTACGGCAAATACTTCAAGGTTACATTCCTTGATTGCAGTCCTTTCAATCGAAAGGAACTGGGAGATATGTACCTGAAGGCGTGTCAATATGGCTTGCCCTTCATTAGTTATTATGCTTCATCTCAAGGCATGATGCAGGACGAAATGGACTGTATGTGCTTCCTTGAGAATGAAGTTCTCGGTTTACACGATCGGTTTATTCCGCTGCAGAGTTCTTCTACCCAGTCCAGTACAAAACAATCTGCCACTGAGGATAGCAAGGGTGCTACCGATGAAGGTGGAGCACCGGAAAAGGATATTGAAGACCTGAGCGAAAGCGGAGAGCAAAATCGCGAAGATTCATAATGTCTTCGACTATATGAAAAGGAATAAAAGGATATGAAGTTTATTTACGTTTTTGGTGATGAGGCTAAAGAAAAGATGTGTGCAATGGGGTACAAGCTTCTGAAGAGCAATCCTTCTTGTGGCGTACACATCTTTGCAAATCGGAGTGAGCTGGAGTTTTCTTCTCTTGGTATTCCGTGCGTTATGTCTGACACCTTAACATTTTAATCTCGTCGAAAGGCGGTGAATTGCGATGGAACAGAATATGAACCTGCAATTCGCTTCCGCATTAGAGAACATCAAGGAGATCAACGAGTCGTTTAGTTCTGGTATGCTGAGAGTTTGCTATACCGGAGTTAACCGAAACGGATCTTATATTAGTAAACAAGCAATTGAGAATGCAATAGAGACCATGTACAACTGTCCAGTTGTCTGCAACTACAATGTTGAGCAGGACACGATTGGCGGTCATGACATGGAAATCGTAGAAACTGAATCAGGTGACTTGCGACTCGTGAACCTGACTGCTGCGATTGGCGTTATTCCAATGAATGCCGAGCATTATTGGGAGACAGTCAATGATGGCGGTGAGGATCACGAGTATTTTGTTACTGAGGCTATTTTATGGAAGCGTTCACCTGCGTATCAAAAGATCGCAGAAGACGGTGTTACCTCGCAGTCAATGGAGATCACTGTAAAGAACGGTTTTATGAAAGATAGTCTTTTTATGATTGAGGATTTCTTCTTCACAGCATTCTGTCTGCTTGGTAAAGATGTTACTCCGTGCTTTGAGTCTGCATCGTTGCAGATGTTCAATAGAAGCGAGTGCAAGGAACAGTTCGTCGTGATGATGAATGAACTAAAGGATAGCTTTTCTGCCATTCAGCCTATGCTGTCTGACAGACAAAATAATTTGGAAGGAGGACAAACGGCTATGGAAGAAAAGAATCAGCTGCTGATCGAATTCGGTCTGACCGAAGATGACATCGACTTCGATATGGCAGAACTGTCCGAAGACGAACTGCGCGAAAAGTTCCAGGCGATTATTGATGCTCGCAAGGAAAAGGAGTTTGCACTGATCGGTCAGTTCATGGAAGAGCTACAGGAAGCCCTGCGTGCCGAAACTGTAGAAACTTGCTTCGGCGAAATGCCCAGATACTGTTTTACAGACTGTGACATGACTCTGAATGAGGTCTACTGCTACGACATGGAGGACTGGAAGCTGTATGGTTTCACCTACGCTCAGGATGGAGATACCGTCGTTATTGACTTCGAGTCCAAGAAGCGGAAGAAGTTCGTGATTGCCGATTTTGATGAGGGCGAACAGGCTTCTCCCTTCAAGTCTGTGTTTGAGAACGCGACAGCAGCTTTCAAGAATCATGACGATGAATGGGTCGAAAAGTATCAGTCCGTCAACAATCAGGTTACCGATCTGGAGACAGAACTGGAAGGTCTGAAGCAGTATAAGGCAGATATTGAAAAGGCTGCCGCCGATGCTGCACTGAAGGCTGAGCAGGATTCAATTTTTGCTAAGTTTGAAGAGCTAGGCGAAATCGAAGAATTTATTGCTCTTCGAGAGAATTGCGGTGATCTGACCGGTGAAGCCCTGGAAGAAAAGTGCTTCGCTATTAAGGGTCGTCATAATGTGGCTGCAAAGTTCAGTACTGAGCCCAAGGCTCCCAGACTGCCTGTCATACATATTGATGTTCCATCTAAGGAGCCTTATGGCGGCGCTTTCGTTGAATTTAATATTGGTCAGTAACTCTATAAGAGTTTGATATGCTTCCGGTCGCTTTCCGGAAGCTCTTTTATTTTTTATTTAAGATTTTTAGGAGGATTTCATAATGAGCTATTGTGTGATTCGCACAGACCTCATGAGCGGCACTATTCAGGGCGCCGATCTGGTCTCCCTGCGTTTTTATGATGCCGATGGCAAGGTCGCTGATGTTGAAAATGGCGTTATCGTCGAGCTGAAGGGCTACGACGAGGGTCAGCGTGAGGTTATGCACGCTGTTGCCGCTTCTGCCGGTGCTGACCTGAACAAGTGCGCCATCGTTGCTGGCGTTGAAGTCATGTATGACGAGCGCAAGCGTAATCTGGATGAGTTTATCAACGAGGCCAAGGGTCCCGCTATCCGTGGTTATATTCCCCGCAGCCGCAACCTGATTGGTTTTACCAAGGATGGTTTCGTCGGTGGTGTTGTTCCCGCTGTCGACGGTGAAGTTGGTATCGGTGAAGGTGGCAAGCTGGATGCTGCAGGTACCGGTTTTGGTATCTGCCGTCACATCGAAGTGGTCGGTCGCTATACCTACTACACCATCGAGATCGCCAAGACAGAGAACTAATTGAAGGGGAGGTAACTTAAAATGGCTGAAATGAACGATATCGTAAAGATTGCCGTTGATGCTTATCACGGCAAGGTCGAAAAGTATTCTGTCGACCAGTCTATGGAGCTACTGCATGAGGCTCTGGTTAAGGCTAACGGCGGCAGCACTACTCTGAACTACAAGAACATTCGTGATGGTAAGTGCCAGGGTCTGTTTACTCTGGTCGAGGAAATTCTGAGCCGTACTGTTGTGTCTGGCCTGATGGAGAATGATTTCTTCATGGCTATGGTCGACTTCCGCAACATTCCCGAGGGTGACAAGAACATCTTCCTGGTCGAGGACGACAATATGTTCGTCGTCGCTGAGATTGCTCCCGGTACCCAGGGTATTCGCCGTCAGCGTCTGGGCGGGTACAGCGAGACCTCTCTGCCCACTCATATGTATGCTGTCAAGATCTATGAGGAGCTGAACCGTGTCCTGGCTGGTCGCGTCGACTTTAACTACTTCATCAACAAGGTCTCTGAGGCCTTTACTAAGGATATGCTGGAGCGCGTCTTTGCTCTGTGGAATACCGCTTCTGCCGACGATTTCGGCGGCGTGACCTACTTCCCCGCTGCTGGCGCTTACGACGAAGAGGAGCTGCTGGAGCTGATCGCTCATGTCGAGGCTGCTGCTAACGGCAAGCCTGCTACTATCATGGGCACCAAGAAGGCTCTGCGCAAGCTGATGCCCTCTATTCAGGGTCACGAGATCGAGAGCGATATGTACAACCATGGTTACATCGGTCGCTTCTTCGGTACTCCTGTTGTCGCACTGCCTCAGCGCCACAAGATGGGCTCTAACGAGTTTGTCATGAATGACGATTACATCACCATCATGGCTGGCGATGACAAGCCTATCAAGGTTGTTTACGAGGGCGATCCTCTGGTCATCCAGGGAGATCCCATGACTCACGGCGATCTGACTTACGAGTACATGTATGCAGAGCGCTTCGGTATGGGTATCCTGCTGGCTGGCGGCAACGCTGGCATTGGTCGCTATCAGCTGGCCTAATTTAATACGAAATCGAGGCACCAGAATTGGTGCCTCTTTTTACATGAATGAAAGGGAAAAATATTATGCCTAACGAATCACAAAACAAGATCAAGCGCACTAAGCTTGCGCCCAAGACCGAAGACATTCAGAAGGTTGAAGAAGTTCCTGTCTCCGCTACTGTAGAGGAGCCTCGCACAAAGTTTGTTCCCAAGGATATCGATCCAAATCAGTACGTTACTGTGCGCAATGGATTTCAGGGAAAGCTGATTTATATTGCAAAGCGTACCGGCGAGAAGTTCAAGTGGGATGAATTCGGTGATGAGCAGGAAATGGAACTGAGCGAACTGAAGAACGCTAAGAGTTCCAATAAGAAGTTCTTCATAAACAACTGGTTTATGTTTGATGAGCCTTGGATCATAGACTACCTAGGTGTTAATCAGTACTATCGGTTTGCAATCAAAATTGAAGACTTCGATAAGATTTTTGAGATGTCCCCTGCCGAGATCGAAGAGACTCTGCAGAACGTCTCTGAAGGTCAGAAGAAATCTATTGCTTATCGCGCCCGTACACTGATTGCCGAAGAGAAGATCGATTCCAATAAGGTCATCAGCACACTGGAAAGATGTCTTGGTGTTGATCTGATTGAAAAATAATGGAGGTGCATAATGGGCATTTCCTATGATATTTTCACAGAAACATTTTTAGACAAGATTTCTGAATATAAATTCGGTCGTATCGGCGAGTTCGAACGCATGACAATGGTTGACGGTTATATGAAGCGTGCCATTTCTGCATTTAAGAAAATTTGCAAGTACGACTTGACGACAACCGCTGATGATGTCGTCCGCGAGTTTTATGTCGAAGTCGACAAGGCCGACATGGACGAGCTTGTTGACATTATTACAGAAGGTATGGTTGTTCAATGGTTAAAGCCATACGCCTTCAGCGGAGACAATATGGAGCTTGGTATTAATACAAGAGATTTCCAGAGAACATCTGCCGCAGAAATTTTAATGCGCATCAACAATGTCTATAATGACGCTCGCAAAAACTTCACATATATGATGCGTGAATATTCATACAACCACGGAGATTTGACGGACTTACACCTATGATGATTGAAACAAAAGTTGGCGTTCCAATGAACGCAGAGATGCTTGCGAACTATTTTCGCACACTTGTGAATTTGCTATTTAAGATCCTGCCGATCCGAGAGGCAAATGAACCGACATTATCTACTTATATCAGAAGTCTGCAATTTGAGATCATCGGGTGTAACGAATTCATTACGGCTATCCATAATGACCCCATGGTGCTGACAATTCTTTCTGTATTGCAGTATCTGTCCGACAATCCTGATTGCGACATTCGTGTTGTGAAGCGCGAAGTATTCCGCACTATTAATATCTGCAACAAGTTGCGAGCAAAGTATGTGTCTGAATTGGAGGTCGCCGCACAGTGAACGTTTGGGAAAGATACGATTCCCGTATGAGCGCACACGGCAGAACTCCTCGCGAAAAGGCTTTTATTAGTGAGTGTAACTTTATCGAACGGAAATTGCCCGGTAGTCTTTCATACCATACTGCGGTCATTAATGGAGAAGACAGAGAGCTTGCTATTATTAATACCGACAACCTTGATACGAAGACACTGTGTACTTTTCCCGGAGAAAAGCTCCCTCATGGCGGCTTAGTTCATTGGATGGATCAATACTGGCTCATTACGGAAGTGGATGCAAATAGCGAGGTTTATACTCGTGGCAAAATGCGTCAATGTAACTATCTGCTTCGTTTCGTTTCTAAGGACAAGCAGATTATCGAGCGATGGTGTATCATCGATGACGGCACACGTTATCTTTCTGGAGAATACGGTGACCGTGAAATGATTATGCTTCGAGGCGACTCGCGTATCTCAATGACGATTGCAAAAGACGAATATACATCACAATTTGGTCGTGAGAGCAGATTTATTGTAGATGACTATGCTTCTGATGAAGTATTAGCCTATCGTATGACAAAGCCATACAAGTTAGGCGGATCATTCGGCGAGACAGGAGTATACTACTTTGTTCTAACCGAATGCAACACAGAGGATGACGATAACTTAGAGCTGCATATTGCAGACTATTATCAATATTTCCCCAAAGAAACTGAATTGAAGGATAAGACTGAAGACGAGCCAGCAATCAAAGAGGAAGAACAAAAGAAGAAGGTGTGGATCTAAATGTACTTACAGGAGTTTTTTGATTACAAGAATCAGCTCATGGAAGATCTGTTGACTACACCAGAGATCGTAAAGCTAATCAGAGATGATTGCGAACCGATGGAGCATCCGGAGGAACTTGCGTATGTGCAAGTATTCCCTCATGAATATGTTCCTGAGACGATCGAACATGGAGCTACATATATCTGCTTTGATGTAGATATTCAGCGATCTATGAATAAAACATTTCTTTTACCTACTCTGCAGGTTTGGCTCTTTACACACAAGAGCAAGCTGAGACTGCCAGAAGGCGGCCTTCGGACAGATGCTCTTGCATCTGCCATTGCCGAAAAAATCAATGGCAGCAGATTCTATGGTCTCGGTGAGCTGGACTTATATTCAGTGAAGCGGTTTGCGCCTATCTCGGATTATCATGGCAAGGTACTCACCTTCTATGCTACCGAGTTTAATCGGACAAGTCCGACAAAGAAACCGATTCCTAGCAATAGAAAGACCGGCTAATGCCGACACTGAATCTACTATATAAAGAGTCTTATTCTATCAATGACGATATTAAGATCATGATCCCGAAGGTCAGAGATGTTCTCGAACATGATGAAGACTACTACAACATGGTCATGATGCTGACCGCTATGCCAATCGATATGATGGTGCAACTAGACGATATGGGAATCGATTTTACAGAAATCAATGAGTATGATCTGTTTTTGATGGTGTTCGAGTCATTGAAAGCAGAGGATACTTCCCTTATCTTTGGAGATCTTGATCTTAGCCGTTTCCGGGCGGGTATCAGTGACAAGACTGGAAAGGTCGTATTACTTAATCCGGAAGGCGTGAGAATTGACAGGGCGGTAGCGAATCAGATAGCTACCGTTTTGCGTAAGATACACGATTTAAAAGTGAATAACAAAAAGCCCGCAAATGAAGAAGCAAAGAAATATATGCTTGAGCGTGCAAGAGCAAAAATGAAGCGGGCAAGCAGAAGACTGAACGAGTCTTATTTAGAACAACAGATTGTCGCCATGGTCAATACGGAACAGTATCATTATGGGTTCGAGGGGACACTAGAACTCTCAATCTATCAATTCAATAAGAGCGTGCGACAAGTTATTAAAAAAGTTGACTATGAACATCTGATGCACGGCGTTTATGCCGGAACCATCAGCTCTAAAGATTTGAGTCAAAAAGACTTGAATTGGATAACTAATGAATAATATAGGAGGATTGCTATATGATTACCATTGGCGATTATACAATCACCAGCCTGGAGACCATTGATGCATTTGACATCCTGACCGGCGCATGGAAGTTCACTCTGGACGAGCTGCAGAACGCAACTATCGCCCAGACTGAGGACAAGCAGGATATCACCGGTAAGCAGGGTCGTAAGCTGACTTCTCTGAAGCGCAACAAGGCTGTTACTATCAGCGGCGCTAACGGTCTGGTTTCTGGCGGTCTGCTGGAACTGCAGACTGGCAGCTCTTTCGCTCAGAAGACTACTGAGATTATGTGGACTGACTATCTGACCGTTACCGGCAATGCTGCCACTACTTCTTACACCGCTATTGGTACAGAAGGTGCCGAGATCGTTGGTATCAATATCCGTAACGAGAATGGCACCCAGGGTGCTGAGCTGGCTCAGGACGCTACTGCAAGCGAAGGTAAGTTTGCCTACGCTCCCGCCACCAAGGCTCTGACTTTCAGCGGTCTGAAGGACGGTACTGAGATCATCGTCTTCTACAAGCGTAAGATCATGGCTGACGTTCTGGAGAACTATAGCGACAAGTATTCCGGCAAGTGCATGCTGTATGTGAATGCTCTGGTCGAGGACAAGTGCGCTAACGTCTATCGCGCACAGCTGCATGTGCCCAAGGCTGACTTTAACGGCGAGTTCTCTCTGGAGATGGGCGACAATCAGACTGTCCACAACTTCGAGGCTGAGGCTCTGGCTGGCTCTTGCGGCAACGGTGGTATGCTGTGGAACTACACCATCTTCGGTGTTGACACTAAGGACGCTGCTTAATTATGGCTACCGGCATGAGGGTCTGTAAGGTCTGTGGCGCCGAATATAAGGCTTGCACAGCGACCCGTCTTGTTGAAGGCGTATTCCGCTGGAAGGATGTTGCGTGCTGTCCTGAACACGGCCAGGAGTATCTGAAGCGTGTGATGATTGCTCGCGGCGAACTGAAAGAGGATGCTGTTGCTGTCAAGTCTCCAAAGGCAGTCAAGGCCGAAGCTTCCAAGAAGACTATTGAAGAGGAAGTTGTCGAAACTGAATCGGAAAAGCCTGTTGAGGAAGCAGCAGAGGAAACAAACAAATGATTATAAAGGGAGTGGAGTGATCCACTCCCCTTTTTTATTGGACTATGAACATTCTTGCTATCGACCAAGCCAGACATGGTGGCTGGTCTGTTTTTAACTACGACACAAAAAAACTGTTACACTACGGCAGTTTTGACTTTAGTGGAAACCACTATTCTTATGCACAGACGATACTTGAAATAGAGAAACTAATTCCGAAGCTAATAAAGAAATATGATGTAGCTGCAGTATTCTTTGAAGACATTCAAATGCAAGCGAATGTCCTTGCATTCAAGCGTCTTGCTCAGATGCAGGGAGTCATTATCAATCTGTGCGAAAAGAATGAATATCTATATCAAATTATCACTCCTTCACAGTGGCAAAGCTACTGCAATGCTCGCGGCAGGAGTGCAAAAGAAATCAAAGCGGGCATCAAGACAGTGGAGACAAAGGACAAGCGTGTTTCCAAGAAGCTGTCTATTCAATACGTAAAAGAAAATCATAACATTGAAACCGACGACGACAATCTGGCGGATGCTATCTGCATCGGAGAATACGTCGTTCATAATATTAAAATCGCAGTTTCATCTTGCGATAAGGATAAAAAGGAGAAATAAAATATGGCTAAGAAAGCAGGTCGCGTTTCTATCAATGCGCTGGAATCTACGATCGATAAGAGTGCTTTGGAGTTTGATATCGACTTTAAGGGTGTGACCGTACATATTACTCGGTCTATTTCCCTGCAGGAAATGCTGGAGTTTGTTACAAGCGTAGTTGAAAGCTGTTTTGCCGAAGATGGTACGTATCTGCCAGAAGCGCAGGAACTGGCTTTCTTCTGCAATATTCTGACCAGATATACAAATTTTACTCTGCCAGAAAGTACAGAAAAGAAGTACATGCTGATTTACAACACCGATGCTATCCAGACTGTTTATGAACACATCAACATGGATCAGCTGGACGATATTCGCGTTGCCGTCAAGAAGAAGATCGATTACAAGAAGTCCTTAGAGCTAAGCGAACAGCGTAAGAAGGTTGATGAGCTGACCAAGGCTTGCTCTGCACTGATTGAAAAGATGGGCGAGATTTTCACTGATCTCAATTCTGAAGATCTGCTGAACGCTATGAAGCTGATGAGTAACCGTGAGTTTGACGAAGAGACACTGGTGAAGGCTTATATGTCAGAGAAGAAGAATTCTGGAGATGAATAAGGTTGTACATCAACTTAACGAATATCAATGGAAAGTTAGAACAATATGCCAAGAGCAAGGCTGGTAAAGCTAAAATCGCCAGTACATTACAGCAAATGCAGGACGACGGTCTCGAACAAACAGCTGGTGGATCGTTGATTATATCTAAAAAGAAAATGAGTGAAATTGCAGACGAACTGATCGATGTGTTGCAAAATAGTGCAAGGAGTTCTGATTTTGCTGCGTCTGCTAAAAGTGTACTAGACCATTTTGACCATCTTAAAAAAAGTGAATTACTTAAAGACGAAGATGGTAGCTATCGTTACGAGCTGATTTTTGAAGGAAAAACAGATCATGAAAACAGTGTACTTGCACGCGAATCACTAGATGATGGAGACTACTGCGCCGATCGGGATTATTTGCACAATATTGTTGCATTGTTTAACAATGGCTATAGAGACGGACATCCAACATCTTATAAATACGGTTGGTGGTATAATCATCCACCAACAGGAGAAGCAATCCATCGGTCTGGCGGTTTCGATCAACATGATGCATGGATAAGAAGTAAAGTCGATCGCGACGGAATGTATTTTATGCAACGAGCTGTAGATGACTTTAATGCAAAATATGAAAAGAAATATGGGATTCGAGCAGTACTAAGTGAAGAGTATACGAATCCGAATTACTACAATTAACAATATGGGAGGACTTGGCATAGCGGCCAAGTCCTCTTTTTCTCATAAGGTGGTGAACAATAAATGGAGCCAGATGTAAAACTACTATTTGGTGTATTGGGTGGAGGTTCAATATCCGGTGAATCTGGCAAGAAGATTGCCGAAGATCTTAGCGGTATCATCAATGAAATTAATAATAAAGGAACCCTAAAGGTTAAGGTCAATCTTGAGGATGATAGTGCGACCACCTTGCAAAAAGGCATACAAGATGCTTTTGATAAGTTAAATTCCAATAAAAAAGGTTTTGTAGTCAATCTTACAAAGATAGATACAAAGAGCGCAATTAATGGGCTAAAAAAAGATATTCAGGCAGTATTAAATAGTCTCAGTATTCGTAGCGGAATGGAAATTTCCATGAAGACCGATATCGGAGACGTCGCTTCGAATATTAAAAAAGAAACCAAAGAAATTAAGTCTGACTTTGACGAGGCCGCAAATAGAGCTGCTAAGTTCAAGGCTCAGATGGATTCTTTATCAGATCAGAACTCTGGGTTGAGACAGAACGTCAAATCTTCTACGAAAGCCGCAGCTGGACTTGGCCTTCAGGACGATGTTGATGCACTCAATGAACGGTATAGAAGATTTGCCGAGCTATTTGAACTAATAAAGAATAAGCAGATACTGCTAACCGAAAATCAAATCAAGGTTATTAACGATGAGCGATATGCAATCGAAGAGCAGATTCGCGTTTTGTTAGAGGCAGCAAAGGCGGCTATACAATCAAAGCAACAGCAAAAGGACGCTACAAAAGACGTTGCAGATGAAGAGAAGAAAGCTGCGGCAGAGCGCGAGAGGGCTGCTAAGAAAGAGGAATCTGATCGTCAGAAGATTCTTCGCCTTTATGATCAAGCGATAAAATATAAAAAGCAAAACACCAAAATTGAAGGAACTGGGTTCGGCAATCGCTTAGATTCTATTATAACAACATTAGAACAGTTAAAAAGCGGTGCAATCGATATTGGTGAAGTCGATATCTCTAATCTGCTGAAGCAATTTACTCAACTTAAGGGTGATGTACACGCAGCAGGTCTGAGTGGAAAAAGTCTCCTTTCTATTATCAAAGAAGGTTATGCGAAGTACGGCGGTTGGAGTCTTATAACGAAATCCATGAGTTCGGCATGGAGACAGTGTGTCAAGATGTTGCACACCATTATCGACATTGATACTGCCATGACTGAACTTAAAAAGGTCACCAATGAGACAGGTGATTCTTATACTAGATTTCTTGACGAAGCCAGTAGTAGAGCAAAAACACTTGGAGCGACAATCACCGATACGGTTTCTGCCTCTGCCGATTTTGCACGACTTGGGTATGGCTTAGATGATGCGGCTGCACTTGCAGATGCTGCACTTATCTATAAAAATGTAGGTGACGGTATTGCCGACATAAAGGAAGCGTCAGAGCCTGTCATTGCCACTATGAAGGCATTCAAGATAGAAGCTAAGGATGTAATGACGATTGTCGACAAGTTCAATATTACTGGCAACAATTTTGCTATTACATCCGCAGGAATTGGTGACGCATTACTTAATTCTGCAGCAGCACTGGATGCAGCAGGAAACTCTCTAGATGAAAGTATAGCGCTTATCACAGCTTCAAATAATGTGGTGCAAGATCCTCAAAAGGTCGGTACAACATTAAAAACCATCTCAATGTACCTGAGAGCAGCCAAAACCGAAGCCGAAGAGGCCGGTGAGAGTACGGATGGAATGGCAGACAGTATTTCTGAACTCAGAAAAGAGATATTGGCTCTAACCGGCGGACAAGTTGACATTCAGATCGATGAAAACACCTTTAAGAATACTTACCAGATCTTAAAGGAGTTGTCGGTTGTATGGAACAAGTTAACAGACGTTAGTCAGGCAAACTTACTAGAGATGCTCGGCGGAAAGCGAAACAGTAACGTAGTCGCGGCACTATTAAATGACTTTAGTACTGCAGAGAAAGTTATTGAGAAAACTGCCAATTCAACCGGCTCTGCCCTTGAAGAGAACGAGAAATATCTGGACTCTATCAATGGTAGAACAGCACTGTTCAAGGCCGCGTTCGAAGATCTGTCTCAAACTGTGGTTAATTCAGATCTAGTAAAAAGATTGATTGACGCAGGGACATCCGGGTTAGAACTTTTAGATAGCATTATAGAGCGCTTTGGAACGATAACAACTTTATTGACTACATTAGGCGCAGGTTTTGGTGCGTCTAACATATCATCAGTATTAAGCCCATTTATTGTTTCTAAGAATTCTATAGGTGCCGCAATCGTCACACCTCAGATTGCGGACGATATACAACACTTAAAAAATTATAGAACTCAAATAGCAGGAATTCAGAACGACGCAGAAAAAGCAGGTGAAATCTTTAATGCAACGATGAATGGTGCAAGTTCATATGCACAGACACTTGCACAATCTGCTGATTTAGCCACAATGAGCGCCTGGGACATGGCTAAGGCACTAACTAAGCAGGCCGCAGCAGCAACAGCTGCAAAAGTTGCATCGATTGCATTGAATGCAGCGTGGTCAATGCTTGCCTCTGTTGTATTAACTGCATTAATTAAAAAGTTTGACGAATGGTTACATAGATTTGAAATTGCAGCAAAACATGCAAATGAAGATGCCGTATCGTATAATTCTACAAATGACGATATTTCGTCTTATATTTCTAAAATAGACGAACTTAAAACTGCATTAGATTCAAGTACAATTTCACAAGAAGAAGCGTATAACGCCAGGAAACAACTACTTCAAATCCAGTCTCAAATTATAAAGGTTTATGGAAATGAAATAGGTCAGTTAGATCTTCTTCGAATGAGTGCAGAAGAATCTGCAGATGCATTAAGTCGTATTCCGGCTTCCATGGCAGGAAGATATTTAACAGAAAACGAATCTGCAATTAACGATTCTATCGCCGCAATGGAAGAAAAACGCGGATATATGCTCGGCAATTTTATTGTCACAGAAGACGAACGAAAAATTGCAAATCGAGTTAAAGACGTTTTAAAGAAATATGACGGTATTTTCTATGAAGAGTTCACAGAAGTTAATAATGGCGAACTCGCAAAGAAATTCTATATAAACATCGATGATACCGATGCAATTACTGCCAGAGATACAATTAATAGCCTTGCGAAGGATTTTAGAGATTTGCAAACTATAATGTCCAAGCAAGGATATGATATCAATTCTATTTTACCAGAAGGAGAAACTTTCTCTAAATGGTTCGAGGAAGGAATTGCAAATGTAAATAAAGTGCTTGATAAGTACTCCGATGTTTATAACCAAGCAGTTGTATGGAAGATTGCAGATAACAGTAGCTATACCGAAACGATGGAGAACATCGTCTCACTGCAAGAAAAATACAATGATACGTTAGCAACTACTTATGATAGCGAGACCGATCGCTCGATTGCCATTGAAGGCATTGTTACGGAGTATAGTAACATCCTAAATCTAATTAACTCCGAAGACTTTTTTGGAGAAAATGATCTTGGTGTTCGCCGTTATTTCGAAGAACAGCTAGATGAGCTCAAAAAGGCTAAGGAAAAGTTTGAGGCTGAATTAAGATTAGAGAACGAATTTCAGCAGTATCTAGACGAAGTAGAAAATACCAAAAGAAACTCTGAGGGCGACATCATTGACGGCGAACTCGTTGGCGACATTGAAGCTGTCAATGCCGCTCGCGAAAAATTTATCGCTACAGCTCGTCAAGCGGGCATGACCGAAGAGGAAATTGCCCTCGCCTTCAAAGACAGTAAATTAGCGCTGGACAATCTTAGAGGCTCGATCAAGGGTGCTGAAACAGATATCTTGACCCTAAACGAAGCTCTCTCTTCCCTTTCAACAATGCAAGGCGAAGTAGATAAGCTTTCCGAGGCACTCGGTGAGTTTTACGAAAATAAAGAGATATCAGCAGAAACAGCTGCCGGCTTAGTAGAGACTTTTGGTACTCTTGAAGGTTTTGACGACTTTATTGCTACAATAACAGATAGTTCCAGCTCGTTTTCTGATGTTCAAAATGCACTCAATGTGCTTGGAGCACAGTATGTTGAGAACGAAGGTATTTTATCTAAGCTAAATGAAGAAAACAAAGATGCTACGGCCCATTTTCTCAAGCAGATTGGTGTCGTCAATGCCGACCAAGTTGTCATGGTACACCTGGCAAACAATCAGGTTGAGGCTGCAATTGCTTCCGGCGAGCTGACAGATAAGACTTGGGAGTCGATCGAAGCTTTCCTGACTAAGGCTGGCGTTTCTGCAGCCGTAATTGATGGTCTGGAAAAGATGCGAACCGCCGAATATGAAGCTATGCTGGAAAGCATAGAATTCACAGAGGCGACATCAAAAGAAATTGATAAGCTAATTGAGTTAGCCGCTATTGCCGGGGTCAGCGCCGACAAAATAACAAAATTAAATGCTGCAAAACGTCTAGCTCTTATGGCCGAGAAAGGTCTACTTCCAGACGAAGCAGATTATAAAGACTTGATGTCTCAGCTTCAGAGCGGTGCGTCAACTGATACGGACTACACGGTTAAGGTCGAACTTGATGTCGATATGCCAAAAGACATTAAGGACAAGGCAGAGGACGCATTTGAGAAGCTGCAAAAAGAGTTTAGCAAAATTATTACAAACTTTGAGCACAACATCTTCCTTGGTGAAAAGAACGGTGCAGACTACACTGCTATCATTGCAATCTATAAGGAGATGCAAGATGCCGTCCACGCACAGGCTGAGAAGTATCGTGCGATGGGCTTGGCAGAGAATTCTGAATACATCCAAGAATTGCAGAAGCAATGGTGGGACTATCAAGAGAAAATCACTCAGCTCAGACAGGATCATTTTGATGACTATCTGACCGATAAGAAGTTCTCTATTGAAGTAATGCAAAATAATGAGGTTGACTCAAACGAAATTATTGCTTCGTGGAAGGAAATTCTCCGCTCCATCAATGCGGAAATCCAGTATTACACCGACCTCGGATACGATTATACTTCTGATGTAATCCAAAACTTAATCAATGAGGCTTGGAGTGCGAAAGAAGAGATTGAGAATGCTATTCAGGCAGTTGTAGACAAAGCGAACGATAGTCTTGATGGATTCCAAGATGCCTACTCTACCATCACAGATGCCGCAAAGGAATATGCTTCTACCGGCTATCTGAGTGCTGACAGCCTTCAGTCCCTATTAGACCTCGGGCCGAAGTACCTATCCTTCTTAGAGGATGAAAATGGTCAGCTCGTTCTAAATGAAGAAGCTTTGCAGAATGTTATTGCCGCCAAGACGGAAGAAATGGCTGTCGAGACTGCTATGGCGTTTGCAAAGCGCGTTCTGATCGCCGCTGAAAACGACGATATTAAGGCACTCGAAGAGTTGACGCAGGTCAATATTTCCGCAACCAATTCCACATGGGATATGGCATATGCCACCCTTGGTCTGGCGAAAGCAATCGGTACAGCAAAGGGTCATAGCTCTGACTATTACGATGACGCGATCCGTGAAGTGCGGAACATTCAGGCGCTTGCTAAAACAACTGTTTCATCCATTCAAGAGTATTACAAGACGCTCAATGAAGGTTATGTAAGCCAAGCTGATGGTCTGCAGACAATTCTGGAAATGACTCAGGAAATGATCCAATGGGAGAACGACCAGAAGATCGAGACTCTTGAAAAAGAGAAAGAGCTGTTTGGCGATATTGTTGATGCACAGCGAGAGAGCCTTGAGCTTGCAAAGGAACAAGACGATCACAACAAGAGCGTCGCAGAAAAGCTGGAGAAAATCGCTCGTCTGCAAGACAACATCGATATGCTCAAGCTGGACGACAGTCGTGAAGCAAGTGCTCAGCGCTCTCAACTGGAGCAGGAACTGAACGAGCTTCAAAAAGAGCTGGCTGATGAGCAGGCGGATTATGCTTACGAGCTTCAGGTTGATACGCTTGAAAAGCAACAACAAGCATTTGAAGACAGTAAGGATGATGAAATCGAAGCGCTGGAGAGCACTCTGGATAGTGCTGAGGAATTATATCAAGCTGCTATTAAGCGGATTGATGCTGGTTGGGATGATCTTTATGGAGATCTTCTCAAATGGAATTACGAGTACGGTTCAACACTTGAAAAAGATTTGGTTACAGCATGGGATGCTGCTACAGCAGCAGTTCAGCGCTATGGATCTTTTGTTGGTGCGCTTGAAGGCGTGCAGGACTATACGAATGTCGGATCTTCTATTGGTAGCTCTGTAGGCGCGGCTTCTACCGATGTTTCTTCTATTGTGTCTCGAATGATGCAGAACTCTCTTAATTGGTTTACTGCATCTACCGATGAGCAGCGTGCGATTTCTGACGAGCAACAGTCTCTTGCCGAAGCGTGGTACCATGCTACTGGTGATAGGCTTAATCCGAAGAATGGTGTTTGGCTCAGAAGCAATGGCGAAGCATTATACGAGCTAAATAAAAAAGATGTTGCAAAACATGTCGTCGATCAGATGAAGATCAATAGTGCCAACTGGCATGGCGCAAACGAAGAAGAACGCAAGCGTCTAGATGAGGAAAACTCTATGCTTGCTCTTAGACTGCAGAACTACTTGGGCGAGCGCATCTGGAGAAATCCAGCTGGACAATGGCTTATCGGAGATGAGTTATTGTATAATGCTTACCATACAGGTGGCGTTGTTGGAGATAAAGCAACACTCAAACAGAACGAAGTTATGGCTGTTCTGGAAGAGGGTGAAATTGTTCTTGACGAAGGCAAGGAGAAGGTACTTTATCGGTTCGTTGACTTTGCCCAAATGATGTCCGAGAAGTTAGGTAAGGCATTCGACAACGCCTCTTTTAAAAATGCATTTAGCGGACAGAATCATATGCCGGCGCTTGTTGGTAACGCCATCCCAGAAACGACCAATAACATGAACTTTAATCCTATCGTCAATGTGAACATTCAACACAGTGGAAGCCTTGATGATGGTGACGCAAAGCGATTTGGCAGCATTGCTGCAAACAGCGTTTTAAGCGAATTGACTGACGCATTTTCTCGTAGAGGTATTTCCAATATGGGAAGTGCATTTCTGAAATAAATATCAAGGTGAGTAGCGGAGCACTTCCCTACTCACCTTTTCTATAAGGAGGGATCAGACATTGGTCATTGATTTTTTAAACCTCGATCAGAAGGAACAGCCAGTGCTTGTCCTTCGTAACCTTGACGGTACTGCGATCCAAACACTTGGATACGCTTTTAATATTGAGGGCGAGTTCTGTTACAATGAGATCTCAACCCTGACTTTTGACATTCCGGCCTACGCAAACGGAATGTCTACCCCGCACTACAACGATATTATCGGCACACGAATCGTCGATCTTGTTGGATGGGGACAGTTTATTCTCGTTGACCCTGAAATCAAAAAGGACGGTATCACCGAAATTAAGCACTGCAAGGCATATTCTCTAGAGTATGAGCTAACCTACAAGCAGATGACTCTGCCAGAATACGGTTACTATCTGCGCCATGTAGACGAGCAGAGATCGCTGATGGATATCGTTAAAAGCTACATTCCATCATGGTCGATCAATGTAGATGTTGATTTAAGCGGAGCTTACCGGTATTTTTCAGAAAATCGTGTCAATGTATATAATTTTTTGAAGAGTACTGTACAGAAAGAATATAACTGTATCGTTGACTTTGATACCTATACTCGCACAATCAATGTAATCCCAGCCGGAAAGGATGTTCCGACAAAGAAGGTATTTCTGTCCGCTGAAAATCTGGCGAAGGATCTTACTATTTCGGAAGATACAGAAAACATCTTTACGGTACTTGATGTTAATGGAGCCGACGGGGTTGACATCAGAAGAGTTAACCCTATGGGTGAAAACAAGATTTATAACCTTGACTACTTCATGAACAGTAGTCACTTTTCAGACGGAATTATTAAAACATATAAAGACTGGAAAACAAATTTCAACGAAAAGCAGAAAGAATATTATGACCTTGCGATTTCTCGTTTAATCAAGACCGGGCAGATCACAATTGCTCAATATGAAAAAAGCAAGTTAGAAGCTGAACTTGCACAAGAAAAAGTAAAACGAGCTACGGTAATCGAGGCCATTGCCGTTATAACGGACACGTCTTCCAGTTCTTATCAAGACCTGAATAATGAGTTAACTGAACTAAAAGAAACGATTGACGAGTATGAACGCAAAGGCGGCAAACTTGACGCTCAGCAAGAAGTAATTAACGGTCTATCAAGAGAGAAAGATGCTCTGACTGATCAGATGAAGGCTATCGTAGATGCTTCAAAGCTTGAAACATTTTTCAAGGATGATTATCTGATTATTGACCGCTATTTTAAGGAAGACAGTATTGAAGACAGTAGCTTTGTTCTGTCTCAAGTCGCCACGTTGGACAATCTGACGGTTTCTTCCAAATTAGAGAGTGTTACTGTTTCAGTTCCCGAGCCTCCAGAAAACAATCTTTCCTGCAAGGCCACCGTTACTATGACAGAGTTGGCAACCGGAAAGGAAGTCTACACCATTGTTGGCGGAAAGCTGAATACATCCGATATTGATGCGAATATTGTTCGCATGACTCTGGAATATGACAGTTCTGCAGACACTTTCGTTTTAGTGGGATATCTGAACAAAGGCACAATTAACGGAAATAGCTTCGATAGCGGAACTATCACTATTTCCGGTACCTGTTCAGCAGTGACACATGACGCAGAAGAGTCCGAAACGATTGGTGGTATTTATGAGGATGGCACCACCCTGTCGTTTGACATCACGAATGGACAACTATACTTTACGAGAGATAAATCTGAGTACGAGGAGTTTACCGTCTGTTGGGATCTGTACGAGTATGGTATGAACTGCCTGAATAAGCTGGCATACCCTTCTTATACATTCAAGCTCACTACAGCCAATTTCCTAACACTTGATGCATTCCGTTCTTTTGCTCTGGAATTAGAGCTTGGCAAGAAGGTTTACATTGAACGTGCAGAGGGCGACGTTATGGAGCCGATCCTGACTAAGGTTGGGATTAAATTTGAAGACCCCTCTTCCCTGCAGCTTGATTTCAGCGATACATACAGCGCAGCGGACAGCAAGTTTAGCCTTGTTGATTTGCTAGATAAGAGTATTTCTCTCGGAAAAACAGTCGATGCAGGTAAGTATTCCTATAATAGCTTTGTGTCGAGCGGTGCATCATCTAAGTTATCAGAGTTTATCAATGGCGTTCTTGATGCTTCTAAAAACAATATTTTATCAGGAAGCAATCAAGAGATCAGCTGGGATGAAACCGGTATGCACTTCCGTAAATGGAACACGGATAAAAGCGTATATGATCCACATGAGATCGGTGTCGTAAACAATAATATCGTTTTTACAGACGATGGCTGGGCTACGGCTAAGATGGCGATTGGCAAATTAGAAGCTGATAATGGCAATGTAATGTGGGGTGTTGCAGCTCCTGCTCTTATCGGTAAGGCGCTGATCGGTGAAAATCTGACAATTAGTACAGGATCTGACGATAAAGGAAACGTCTATTTTAGTGTCGACCAAAATGGTGCATCCCTGTATAATGCAAAATTTGAAGTATATGACGACAACCGCCACATTATCCTAAGTCCGGACTATGGTCTTGCAATCGGTGGAACACCCATTATAAAGACTGATGAAAACGGAAAGGAAAGCCTCGATGAAGAGAAGCTAAATTTCCATGTAGACACAAATGGTAATGTTACCTTCAGAGGCATCTTGAATGGCGTTCACGGTCATTTTGATGGAACAGTATCCTTTGCTGAAGATGATGGATATGTTGCTCTGAATGGAACTAAAGTTAGCGACGGTAATGACTATAGCGAATATGCATTTTGGGCTGGAAGCGAAGACCCTAATAATGCTCCGTTTTGGGTTAAAAAAGACGGTGAGATGAAGGCATCTGACGCTACCTTTAGTGGAGATATTTCTGGTTCAACCGGTACTTTTTCTGGAACTGTTACTGCGGCAAATGTACTTGTCGGAGAAACATCATTGATGTCAGGAGATCAGATAAATTCTGATTTTGTTGATCTAAGCGGTATCACATTGGCGTGGGGTACTATCGACGATAAGCCAGAGTATCTCAAAGATCGAGGCATCAACTTCACGATAATTGAGGGAAACAATCTGGAAACGCCTTATATTTCTGCTAACGGAATAGATTTACGGGGCGGGTACTTCAATGTAAAAGATTCTGGTGGATCAAATCACTATGGCGCATTCGGGTACGGTTCCGGTAACGATGGAACAACCACTACACATGGTGTCGTTGTCACCTCCGGTGAAACTACAACTGTCGACACGTTAACCACAACGCCGTATTTAATTGTCACATCTGCAGGTGTTCGTATGCAATACGGAAAACAAGACGATGGCAGAGAAATTTCTGTAAATACAGATAGTGCAAAAATGGAATGTAAGGATTGCTCTATCTACGTTAAAAGTGATGGATGTTACTATAATGATGGATCTGGAGAAAAGAGAATTGGCTCCGGTGTTTGTGTGTTTGGATGAGGTGAGATAAGTGGCAACAAAAGGAATAACTTGGTCGTTGACCGGCATTGAAAGTATTGCTATTACTTATTACATTAACTCCACAGAACAAAAGTCAATCGAAATTTATGATGGAGACTATATTGAGGTTTATTGCAAATCAAATGCGGTTACATTTTCTGGAATCAGTCTAAGTAATGGTTATACTTATCCTGTAAGTTGTAATGCTTCTGGCTCGCCGTTCACAGTGAAGTCGTCTTCGTCCGGGTGGACAGATAGATATCTGACTGTTTCTTCAAATACAAATAGTACAGTCGAAGTATATGCAGAAGAGGAATTCAGCGGCATCGAAGCTACAATTAATCTTATTGGTCTTGATGAAGTCAGGCTGAAATACATAGGAGTCGACAGTCTTAGTTATACAATTTATTTTACAGAAGACGACAATCCTCTTCAGATACAACCAAACTCGGACATAACAATATTATCATATACACTTTCTGAAGGATATATAGAGCCTGTAATGGCTAAGGGATCAGGAAGTAGTTGGGATATTTCAGAGGACAACTTATTAGAATTTGGGTCGAGTGACAAAACATTTTCATTGACGGCTACAGAATACAGTGAGCCTGAAGATGATGGCATTGAGGCGACGATTAAGCTTATTGGTCTTGACGAAGTTAGATTAAAATATAAGGGTTCCGATGGGTATAACTATACGATATACTTCACAGAAGATGACAACCCTCTTATTATTGCACCAAATACTGATATCGAGATTCTTAGTTATACACTTTCTGATGGTTATTTAGAACCTGTTACTGCTCAAGGCACCGGTAGTGCATGGGATATTGCCGACGACAATAAATTAGAATTCGGCTCTAGCAACAAAACTTTTACACTCGAAGCGTCTGAAGAAATAATAGACGAGGGAATCGAAGCAGATATTAGTTTGATTGGTTTAGACGAAGTAAAAATAAAGTACATAGGTTCAGATGGATATAGTTATACAATTTATTTTACGGAAGATGACAATCCTCTCTTAATTCAAAAGAATTCCGATATTGAAGTTTTGTCTTATGTACTTTCCGATGGGTATACAACTCCAGTGTATGCATATAGCTCAGGAAGCAAATGGAACATCGATGACGACAATTTATTGGAATTTGAGTCTGTAAACAAGTCATTTACACTTGAGGCAAGCAATATAAGTGTTGTTACAATTACTTTTGATCATTATCGTGGATTAAAAAAATATGGAGACAGTTCAATCGTTGAAGTTGCTTACGGAACTGTAGTAGACGGAACGGCGAGCAAATATCGCAGAACAGACATTCCTGGATGTGTATACGCAGGAGCAAGCCCCACAAGTGTGACGGCTACTGAGCCACAGACGATTATCATTAAATATAAATACAAATGGACAAACTCAAAGGTGTCTGGTGAAGAATTTAATCTGACCGCTCAGGAGTGGAAAGATTTACAGGCATTTGTAAATGATCAACGGAGTTCTGTGTATACGAGTTTTACTGTTCCCGTGGCGAATGAGACAGAATTCACACACGGTATTTATCGGGAAATGGTTAATGCAATCGGAAAAGGCACACTAGTTGATCGTGGCGATGCTATTACACAGGAATTAATGGACGAGCTTGTAACAAATGCCAACGCGATGGCAGGACTATAAAGAATGAAAGGAATATTTTATGAAGATGGAAGTCATACAGCGCTTGAGCGCTGCACAAAATGTTTTAAATACAGTGTCAGTCCCAAACAAGGACAACTGGCGAGCAATGTTTACGGTTGCTACGTTAATTGAAGAGGTAGAAAAGATCCTTGCTGAGTGCGAGGTCTCCCCTATCAACAAATCAAAAGCTGAATAAGGAGTGATGCCCAGTGGCTTTTTACGGAAGCGAATTCCTATTTGACGGAAAGTCATGTCGGGAGTATGGGCTTGAGATGTACGATTTTGGGAGTACAACACAGGGGGATGTATCCTTCCCATCTGCTGGAAAAATACATGAAGAGCGTTTGTATGGAAGGTACTCCTCCCTATTCTATGGAATTTCTCAAAATGAAGCACTGGAGTTTACACTGGTTTTTGGTCCAACGATTGCGGCTGTCGATGCTGGAGTACCGTTGGATCGATATGAGATTGCAGAAATTGCCGGATGGCTTACAGGCCACAATGAGCAAAAATGGCTTGAAATCATTCAGCCAGATCTGGTTCCATTCCGGTATAAATGCGTTATTTCTGATTTAAAATTGATTACCTATGGCAAAATGCCCTGGGCTTTTTCCTGTAAGGTCAGCTGTGATTCTCCATTTGCCTATACGTTCCCAGAGACTTTTACATATAACATAAAAACATCCGGTGAAGGTACACTCTTCAATAAGAGTTCCTATAACGGATACTATAAGCCAAAAATTATCCTATCCAACATCGGCAGTGATTCGTTTTCAATTGCGAACAACTCTGATGGTGGCAGGATTTTTGAATTTAAGGGCTTACCGGAAAGTGTTTCTTCTATTAGTATCGATAATGATGCTATGATCATCAAGCACGAAGGTGGCACCTTAAACATATATCCATATTTTAATTATCATTTCTTCCGCCTCGTTCGCGGTAATAATAGATTAGCTTTTTCTGGGACTGCAGACGTACAAATCATCTGTGAGTTCCCGGTAAATATTGGAGGTTAAAACATGATTTGCGAACATTACAACCTCCCCGAAATTACAATTATCGGCGGGGATACATTTCCGATCTGTTTTGATCTGTTTCGTGATGCAAGACATTCAATTCCATTTGAAATGGCTGACGCTACGAGCGGTAAGCTGTTCAAGGCATACTTTTCTATGGTGGAATATTTGAATAGAGATTACGATGCGCCAGTATTATCATTTGCGTCTACAGATGCGTCTCCTCGTATCTCAATTACATCTGACGATGATGATGGTACATCAAACAATGTCGTTGTACAGTTTCAAGCCACAGACACGGCAAACATGAGTGGAAAGTATATTTATCAGATTACACTCAAAGACGATGCTGATAGAGCTGAGGTTCTTGGACAAGGCACGATGACAATCATCCGGAACATTCATCCAGATCTTATTTATTGATAAGGAGATATCGCTCAAATGAATACAACATATTTTTTAAATCTAATAGCGGGCAATGTCTTCCATAGTGATACAGAGACTGCGATTCCTACAAATTATTATCTTGGACTCAGCACAACAACACCGACAGTATCTGGTACTGGCGTAAGTGAGCCAAGCTCTAATTCTGGCTATAAACGCCTCTTGATCGATAGCTTTACTGTGCCTAGTAATGGCACTGTCGCTAACACTTCTGTTTTACGTTTCCCTGTTAGTACCGACAACTGGGGCGTTGTTACGCATTATGTAATTTATGATGCTGAAACCGGAGGGAATCTTCTGATGTATGCGGCATTGAAGAATAGTAAGACAATTGAAGCGGATACACTTTCCGTATTTGATGCAGAGGATATTGCTCTGAGCGTCGCAAACGCATCTTGATGTTTTGAGGTGATCTGCCGTGAAAAGATATAAGGTGGCGCTTCGGCAGCAGTCATTTCAAATAATTCGTCGAGCCGAACAACACTATAACGTAATTGTCGGTCATCTGAAATCATTACCTGCTGCTGTAGAGCACTTAACTTCTACTGTTGCGCTGCATGCAAAGGGAGCCTCTATTTTTGTAAAACAACGAGCAGCAGAACTCGGAAAAACAACCTTTTTCAAAGCTAATACCGAGAATAAGATTACCGTATCAGCAAACACTTCGAGGATGATGCAGACAAAATCGCTTCATTCTACTAACGGTACGATATATGTAAATATAAAAGAACCTCGAATTTTAGATCTTGCACAGCTGTCTGCCATGCCATCGCAAATAGCAGTATCGGCAAGCGGATTGTTTGCGGCGGACATCTCCAGACTGCACTGCCTCCGCATCAGCGACATCACAGTAGACATCGAGGGTAGTAGCATTTACTTATCTGGTATAAATAAAAAGACATTGTCCGAAATTTCTTATCTTGAATACTAATTTCTATGTAAACATGAAAGGAGGAGTTAGATGGCACTTTCCTTTGAAGAATCGAAAAGACTATTAACACAGCTGGCTGCAACGCCGGCTGTTTATAATTATGCGGCAGAGCCAGCGGTTGCCGACACGGGGATTATGACACTCGACGAGACTTATGTCGTCGCAGCTTACTCTGGCGATGATGGTAACTGGGAAGAAGTTCCCGGATATAGAACCTGCACTATTTTTGAAGACGCCAACATTTCGATTATTAATGACACGAAAGACATTCTGTTGGATGGTAAGCAGTTCAATATTACACAGGAATCACACTCGCAGTACATCCCATTTGAAATGCCTCAAAAATACGATGGATTTGATCTGTCAAATGCATCGATCTCTATCCATTACGAGGACAGCAACGGCTTCAACGCAGAGGATGCACCGATCAACGTTACTTGCAACGGTACAAAGATCCGCTTTGGATGGCTGGTCAGTCCTAATGCTACGCAGCACGCCGGAAAACTAAAATTTGAAATTATTGCAAGAGGCAATATCCCAGACTTAACAAATGACGACGGGACACCTTTTGTCTATGTATGGAAGACAAAGTTTAACGACAGTCTTATGGTGTTGCAGGCTTTGCGAGACTCTAATAGTGATGGTGTGATCGACACAGAAGCTGATTGGTTCACTACCATTGTTGAGCAGGTCGCTCAGAACGTTGCTAATCAGATCGCAAATGCAGAACTGTCCGGTTTCGTTACAGAGGACGAGCTGCAAGGATCTATTAATAGCACTCTAACAGACTACTACAACAAGACAGAAACAGAGAATTATGTTCGTGCGCAAGTTGACGCTATCATCATCCCTGAAGTTCCTGAGAACATCAGCTCTTTTAATAACGATGCTGGTTATTTAACAGAAATTCCTGCCGAATACGTAACAGATATAGAGCTGAATGAAAAGGGATACCTGACCGAACATCAGAGTTTGGATGGATTGGCTACTGAAACCTATGTATCTGGCAAGCTGGGTTCTCTAACGGATGATGAAGGCAAAGAACTTACTGTAGAGCAGTATGTTACCAAGAAGATGAACGAGGTCGATGTTTCCGATCAGCTTGGCGAACTTGGATTTGACGAGGAAGGAAATCAGCATACAGTCGTCAGCTATGTTGACAAAAAAATTGAAGAGATTGATATCTCAGATAAGCTCGGTACATTGACAGATAATGAGGGTAATGAACTGACCGTCGAAGCATATGTCCAGCAAGAGGTATCTGAAGTAAATGTGTCTGATCAGCTTGTCGATTATGCAAAAGTCGAAGATGTTTCCAGAAATACTTCAAGCATCACTTCCTTAAACAAAGCTGTCGAAGACATTAATACTACACTCGCAGGTATTGACAACTCTCCAAAAGTAACTTACGAAGCTACTTATGGCAACGTCGAAATGGACGATGGCTCAACCGCAGAATATATGTTTACCTTGTGGGAAACCGAAACAGGAAAAGAACCAACCGTGAAGAGTCGCTTCCAAATCATGGGCGGCGGCGGTTCTACAAGCAGCGTCGATATGAAAATCTCCTATGTTGACGGGTATACGACGCCTATTGTCGCTACCGCTAACGACAAAGTCCTGATTAAATACGAGTTTGCTGGCGAAGACTCTGCCGGTGATACAAATCTTGATGGTACTGCAACATGGAAATTTGGCAATAGAATTGTTGCTACCCAAGAAGTCAGTACGGGACTATGCGAATTTGACGCAACAGAATATGTTAATGTTGGCGATACGAAAGTGCTACTGACAATTACCCATGCGACCGGAGCAGTTACTACAAAGGCATGGACGATTCAAATTGTAGATGTTCGTTTGGAGTCTGATTTTTCAGACACTAAGCCATATGAAGCTGGAGCTCCAGTAAACTTTACGTTCACGCCACATGGCGCTGTAGACAAGACGGTACACTTCTTATTAGACGGTACTAAGATCGGCACAAAGCAGAGTTCTGCCGCCTCCTCTGGACTGTCTGACTTCTATGAGCTTCCTGCTAAGGAGCATGGAACACATCTGCTTGAAGCATATATGACAGCTGTTGTTGGTAAAAAGACTGTTGAGTCCGAGCATATTATCAAGGATATTATGTGGTACGACTCCTCTCTTGCCCTGCCGATTATCGGATGTTCAAAGCAGACGTTTACAGCAAGACAGTATGAAGCTACAAATATTGAGTTCACCGTCGTCGATCCTTCTACGGAGAGCCCGACTGTTATATTGGTATCTTCTTACGTAAACGAAGATGGCGAAACGGTTGAGACCTATCGTTCCGAATTGACTATGACTACTGCTACACATCAGTGGCAGTACAAGACCGACATTATTGGCGAGCATACATTGACGATCACTTGTGGTGATGTCGTGAAATCGCTGAAAGCAACTATTACCGACATCGGCATTGAAGTAACTCCTATTACAGCCGGTCTTGTGTTTGATTTTAATCCTGTTGGCTACTCTAATAATGACGCCAACAGATTGTGGTCTTACGGTGAAGATATCGCTATGACAGTGTCTCCTAACTTCGACTGGGTCAATGGTGGCTATCAGATCGATGAAGACGGCAATCAGTACTTCTGTATCAAATCGGGAACTTATGCAGACATCAATTATGAGTTGTTCGGAGATGATGCGAAGGTTAACGGCAAGGAAATGAAGTTAATCTTCAAGACCGGTAGTGTCGCGGATTCTGAGGCAGTATTCCTGTCCTGTGTAAGCGATGCGGATGGAACCGGCAAAATCGGTATTGAGATGAAGGCTCAAGAGGCCACTATTTACGCGAAGGCTGAAAGTCTACCTCTCCCCTACGCAGAAAACAGAATTATTGAGTTTGAGTTCAATATTTCTTCGGATAGCCAGACACCTCCTATGCTAATGGGTTATGAAGACGGTGTTTCCACAAGACCTATGGTCTACGATGCGACACATGACTTCCAGCAGCATAAGGATTATAGAAAGACTATCACATTAGGTTCTCCTGACTGCGATCTCTACATTTACCGATTCAAGGTTTACAGCAAATCATTGTCCGACAAGGACATTTTAAATAACTTTGTTGCTGACGCAAGAAGTGCAGAGGATATGATCGATCGGCATGAGCGAAATCAAATCTACAACAAAGGAATTTTAGATCCTGACTATCTAGCTACAGTCTGTCCCTGGCTTCGCGTCATCAAGATCGAGGCACCTCGCTTTACAACCGACAAGGATGACAAGGTAAAAGATACGATCATTGAGTTTATCTACAAGGATGGCGATCCAATCCTAGATAACTTTGTTGCTTATGATTGCTGTCACTCCGGACAGGGCACCTCCTCTAATAACTACGGCCCCTCTGGTCGTAACTTAGACCTGATTATGAAGACCTACAAGGATTACGGAAACAAACCTTACATTGTCCTTGGTGATGGTTCTGTCGTGAATAAGGTTGCCCTGACACGAAACTCTATCCCTGTTAACTACTTCAATGTGAAGGTTAATATTGCATCTTCTGAAAACGCAAACAATGCGCTGATGGCTAAACGATACAACGAGTTTAATCCTTACAAGCGTCCTTTTGTACGGCCTGTAGATACTCTGGAAGACCATTATACTGCTGAAGAAATCGCTGATATGACCGAAGATCAGAAGGAAAAGATTCTTGCAGGCTACCAGGCAGACACCAAAGACGTAATCGCAAAGATTAAGGATACCATGGAGTTTGTTAACTGTGTCATCTTTATCAAGGAAACCAGTACTGAAGTAGAGCATACCGAGTTTGCGGATTCTAATTGGCATTTCTACGCGATTGGAAATGTCGGCGACTCCAAGAAGACTGACGATACAAGACTGACTGATCCAGACGATCCTCATGAGTGCATCCTTGAAGTCATGGACAATACTCTCCCCAACTCTACGATGCCTACAGGCAAAGTGGACGAGTATGGTGCTCCTGTCTACCCTATCGCCCCAGAAGAGTGGTGCGAGGGCAACTCCGCTTATGATGCTTTGCACGCAGACAAGTTCGATGAAAAGAAAGCAACCGATAAGGAAAACGGGCTTGCTGACACTTACGGCTGGCGCTACATCTATGAAGATGGTACTGACGAGGAGAATGAGGCGGCTCGTGCCTATGTCGAACAAAAGTGGAAGGATTTTTACGAATTTGTAGTAACCTCCACTGACGAGGAGTTTAAGACACATCTGGGTGACTGGTGTGTACTGGACTCTGTCATGTATTACTATCTATTTACACTGCGTTATACGATGACCGACAACCATGCCAAGAACTCTTTCTGGCATTATGGTAAGAGTAACGATGTCGATGAGAACGGTGATCCTATTTATAAGTGGGATTTAAGCTTCTTTTACGATGCAGATACTTGTCTTGGTATTGATAACTACGGAAGAATGAGTTATCGCTATGGTTACGAGGAAATCGACTATGTAGACGGTACGAGCGACTGGGTTTGGAATGCTCCGCAGCATGTATTCTTCCTACGTCTACGTGAGCTATTTGATACGGAGCTGTGCGATCTGTACACTCGTCTGGAATCCCTAGGCTGCTGGAGTTCCACTTCTCTAATCAATCAATTTGACGAATGGCAGGCTCAGTTCCCAGAAGAGCTGTGGAGAGTTGATATTGAGAGAAAGTACATTCGTACTTACACCTCATCTTTTATTAACGGACCGGCAAAGGTCGAATTCTTAAAAGAACGTGCAAACGGCAGAAAGAAGCATCAGAGAGCACAATTTGAAATCAATCAGGAAAAGTATATGTCCTCCAAGTTCGGCGGTACAGTAGCTTCTTCTGATGATATCATTTTGCGTTGTTCTGTGCCTAATGCAGTACTCACAGTTCCTGCAAAGTTTGATATCACACTTACACCATATTCTTACGTTTATTTAAACGTTAAATATAATACTGCTCCACCTATTAAGCAGCGAGCAATCCCAGGTCAAACATACACAGTCGAGTACACTGGAGATCTCGCAGACATTATTGAAATTTACAGTGCGTCCTGTATGAAGTCTATCGGTGATATGTCGCCACTCTATCTGATCAATGCAGACTTTAGTAATGCAAGTAAGATCCGAGAGCTGACATTGGGTAGCTCTATCACAGGGTACAACAACACGAATGAAATGACACTTGGCCTTGGAGCTAACGAGCTACTGAACAAGCTGGATATTCAGAATATGTCCGGTTTGAGTCATTCTCTAGATCTGACAGGACTCAAAAATCTGGAAGAGCTATATGCATTCGGCTCAAGTGTATCGGGTGTACTGTTTGCTGATGGTGGTAACATACACACCGTGGAGATCCCGTCTGTCGGTACACTACAGATGAAGAACCTGAGCTACCTGACAGATGATGGCTTTGAGGTGACTTCACTCGATTCGCTATCTCGACTGATTGCCGAGAACTCTGAGCTTGATCTCGTATCTCTAATCAATGCTGCTCCAAAGCTGTCGAATGTCCGTTTGACCGGCATCGACTGGAGACTCGAAAGTACAGATCTGCTTGATCGGCTTTATAGTCTGGCAGGTGTTAACAGTACTGGTGGCAATGCAGACCAGTCTATTTTGAGTGGTACGGTATTCGTTCCTACAATTAAGGAACAGCAGCTTTACAATTACCATAACGCATGGCCTGACCTGACTGTTAATTACAACACTCTGGTCAATCAGTTTGCGGTCACATTCATGAATCCTGACGGTAGAGTTCTGGATGTTCAGTATGTCGATAAGGGCAGCAAGCCTGTCGACCCCACAACAAGAGCAGTTAATCCGATTGATACTCCGACCCTGGAGAGTACCGTAAGTACTGATTATACGTTTACAGGATGGGACAGCACATTTGTTGAGACCTTTAGCAACACTACAATCTACGCAACATATTCTGAGACGATTCGTCAGTACATAGTTACTTACGTGGCAAACGGAGAGGTTCTACAAGAATCCGTGGGCGACTATGGTTCTGTTATCTCCTATAACGGAGACCTTCCTACCTATGTATTAGAGGAATCCGCATTTAAGTATTATCTATTCAGCGGATGGGATCAAAACGGCTACGTTGACGGAGATAAAACGATCAACGCTGTTTTCAGTTCTCGCGAGTATGTCGAAGGATATTTCGATGGCAAGAAACTGGAAGATATGGAGCCGGTCGATGTCTACATGCTAATGAAGCTAAGCTCTTCTGGTACAGTGACACTGACAGACCACGTGGCTGCAAAAGATTCTGTTACTTTACAGCTTGGTGCTGATTTTAACTTCCCGGATATCGAAAGAGAACTTGTTTCTCGGCCAATTGTATTCGACGGTATTTCTACCTATCACGATACAAATGTAACACTAATGGATGAAGACCGAGATTTTGTCATTGCGATCGACTGTGAAATGGAGAGCGGCAATGCCTCCAATGCGGTTCTTGCCCAGTGCTTCTCTGCTCTGGATACAAGCGGATTCCGTCTGTTCTACAACAATGGAGTGAAATTGGCATGGGGTAGCAACTCTGACAATCCGATCTCAGTGAATAAGCGTGAAATGCTTGTCTTGCGCCATATTAAGGGTGAGAACGGTGTTCACGTTTATGCCTCCAATGTCGCCGGAAACGACTCTTATTATGTAGAACTGGATGGTATGCATTCCATGGTACACAATGTGTCTGTCGTGTTCGGCTGCAGTAAGCTGGAAGACGGATCTTATGAACAGTTCGCTAAGGGAACTGTTTATTGGAGTAAGGTATGGTTTGCCGATCTAGGCGATGATGCTTGTAAGAAGCTTGCGTACTGGCCCCATGAAGAAATGGCTTTTGAAGCTTGCTTCGAGGTCGCAAAGACTCCTAAGCGTTACTATCTCAGCGACAATTCAGGTAAGCGTTCTTCTCTGACACTGATCTCTTCCGGTGTGCTGGCTCAGCCAATTGCAATGGATACCAGTTCCACAAATACGGGTGGTTGGGCAAGCTATGACCTGAACAATTATCTGAATACAAGAGTTTATGCTGCATTCCAGGACGAGTGGAGACAACTCATGAAGCAGGTCAAGGTACGTTCTTCTATTGGCGATAAATCCACTGAAACATCTTCTTCCGACTGTTATGTCTTTGTCCCCTCTGTTGGCGAATTGTTTGGAGCAGATACATCTTCCTTTAATGAGGAACCCTTCATCTCTGAAGGTACTGCTATCAGTCATTTCCTCGGCAACACTTCTCGTATTTGCTACAATACGGACGGCGCAGCTGTTCAGTACTGGACTCGTTCCCCCAGCTTGGATTGGAATGCTTATGTGTATCGCGTGTCTTCTACGGGTACAAGCCAGCCTGTCACTCAGCTGAACGCATCTGATGTGTACGCGAGAATTATGATTTCTATGTAAGGGTGGTTGCAATGTATTACAAAGCGATGAAAGACGATATCGTCGTTGATGTGTTGAGCAACATCACTTATGTACGCTATCAAGAACGAAATAATGTTATGCTTGCCTGCGACCGAAGTGAGTCGCAGGCAATCTTGACTTCTGACGGAAATTCCTTCTGGCATGTTTACGGACAGTACCATTTACCTATTGGTGAATATGACACAGTTGAACTTGTTGAAATCTGCCAGGAAGAATATGAACAACTAAAATCTCAAAATGGAAAGGTGGTGTGATATGTACACGATTTTATTGACGCAGGACAATACGTTTGTTACCACCGTTAAGGAACGAATCATGCAGCGCAGTAAGTTGGTAGACAATTTTAGAATCCTTGTTGACCAAGAATACAAGGGTCAGAAAATGGCAGACTTTACTGTTATGGTGGAATATATTACCCCAGTAGGCCGTGAATACAAGAGTGAAATCCTAGTTTTATCAGAAGAGATGTATCAGGACAAGCTTGTCTATGTGCTCCCATTCGACACCTGCCTAACAAGAGAGGCCGGAAACATCGAAGTGCAGCTGACATTTGTAAAGACGGATCTTGACCAGAATGGAATGCCTATTCAGATGGTCAGAAAAACAAGTCCCACCACCGTTACGATTGTGCCTATTGCTGCCTGGAGCGACATTATTGCCGACAGTGCATTAACCGCAATCGATCAGCGTTTGATTCAGGTCGACGCAATGATCAATGCATTGAACGATATGAATCAGGCAATTTACGACACCAAGGCAGACAATATTCGTCGCAGCGAAGATGGCAGCTACATTCAGCTGACAGCCAACGGAAATCCGATCGGAGACAAGATTTATCTTTCCGCAAGCGTTGGTGGCGTTTGCGTACAGTATGTAACAGTAAGCGATGATGGCAAGCTTATCGTAACATATTCTGATGGATCGTCAGAAGAGTTGGGTGTTGTCGGAGGGGCTGCAGGTATTTATATTCCAAGCCTGAGCGAAGATGGCATTTTGACAATGACCTTAAGCCAGGATGTTGGCGAACCCTCTTATTCCTGGGATATTGATCACTCCAACAACTGGAATGAAATTGACGGAGTAGAAATCGAATCTAACTACATCTGGAATGAACTGTAATACAAAAATGGGGCGTGCCCTTTATAGGCACTCCCCTTTTTGACATAAATTTTAAAAGAAGGAGTTGAATCAAATTGGCTAATCAAAATGTGCGCTTTTATTTTGGTACACAAGCAAAATATGATGCACTGATTGAGCGAGACAGTCTTGCGCTGTATTTTATTGAAGATACGCAGCGATTGTACAAGGGCAATACACTGCTGGCTACTGGTACAAATGCTACATCTATGGCTTCAGGCCTGATGAGCGCAGAAGACAAAATCAAGCTTGACACATTGGTTGCTGGACAAAGTCTGGATTTACAGCCTGTTGATGGCAGTATTACCATCAGTGACGGTGATAACGGCACAAAGCTGATTGGTGTCGCAATCTCTTCTCGGGAAGGCAATGCTCTGACCAAGGTCGATGGCGCGTTATTTGTGCCGTCTGTTGAGAAGACTATAGTCCCTGAATACGCAATTGAAAAGCAGGAAGTTGCCGACGCCGGTTATACATCAAGTTACAAGCTAAAAAAGACTGTTAACGGTGAAGTCTCTTATGTAGGCGACACCATTAACGTCGCAAAAGACATGGTGCTGCAGAGTGCAGTCATGAAGACCGTCGCAATTGCTGGTGTTCCTTATGAGGGTGCCGAAATCGGTGATCCCTATATCGACATGGCATTCAATGACGAGTCTGCAAGCCATATCTATCTGCCTGTAAAGGGACTGGTTGATACCTATGTTGCCGGTGACGGCATCGAGATCATCGATAATCGGATCTCTATCAAGCTGGCTGCTGCGGCAAATGGTCTGGTTGCCGTTGATGGTTCTCTGTCACTGAATCTAGCTACCCGTAATAGTGCCGGTGCTATGTCCGCAGAGGACAAACTTGCTATGGATGCTATTCCTTATACATACGAACACGTAGAGTATGAGGTCAGTCACAAGCCAACTGGCACGCTGGTAAGCTATATGGACAAGGAGATCCGTGTTCTGTGCCCTTCTACGACCGAATTCGCAAAGCAGTCTTCCGGCGAAGGGGCTGATGCCGATTCTTACTACATCGGATTTAAGGCATATGCACCAGAAGGCGCTATGAGCTTCAAAGAAGATCTAGCTGAAACCATTACAGATGATACAATATATTTCTTTGATGGTAATGATTTTGCTGGCGTTGATGAGTTCGGACGAAAGTACAGCATTGTTTGGCTGCCTGTTGCAAAATATAATAGCGACTCTGATAGTTGGACTTATTACGGCGACAGTTCTACAGATGAAAAATATATCGGCTGGTATTATTCTGTTAATTGGTATGATATTAATGGTTTAATGATTCATAAAGATACAATTCGTATCAGCCTGCTGAATGAAAATCTAACTGTTACAAACGAGCCTTATTACGTGATGACCCTTGGTAATCAATTGGAAGAGCTACAAAACACGGTTAATTCCATGAGTACATCTTATGTTTGGGGCGAACTATAATTGAAATTTGTTTGACTGCACAGGCAGATAGCCTGTGTTTTATAAATTTTTAGGAGGAAAATTATTATGGCTAATGTTAATTTTCGTAAAGGTTTAAGAAGCGCACTGCCCGCCACTTATGCTGAAGGTACTTTTTATGTAACTACAGATGAGCGTGCGATTTATCTGGACGTTTCCGATTCTGCTCGCATCCGTCTGGGTGATTTTCAGGAGTTCGCTACTATTGACGCTCTGACCGCTAATACAAACCCCAGCACCACTGCTCTGTATTATGTCACCGACATTAACTGTCTGGCAAAGTGGAATGGTTCCGAGTATGTCCAGATCAATAAGGATACCGGTATGACCTCTGTTGAGGTTGTCGGTGATGGTAACGCCGTTACTGCAGCTGTTTACAGCGCTGATGGTCGTAAGCTGACACTGACCAAGGGCGCCACCTACATGACTGCTGCCGATGTCGACGGCAAGGTCGCTGCTGCCAAGACTGAAGTTCTGGATTATGTTGGCGAAATTCCCTCTGACTATACTGAGGAAACTGTTATCGCTTACATCAACAAGAAGGCCGAGGAAACTCTGAACGCCGCCTCCGGTGGCTCTAGCGAGTCCGCCGCATCTGTTCTGGCTGCTCTAAATACATACAAGACAGAGAATGACCCCAAGGTTGAGGCCAATGCGGCTGCCGCTGCTGCCGCTAAGTCTGCTGCCGATGCTGCTCAGGCAACTGCCGACAGCAAGGCTACCATCGACGAAGTGAAGGCTCTGGATTACGCAACTAAGGCTGAGGCTAAGGGCTATGCAGATGCTAAGGACGAGGCTATTGCCGCCGCTCAGTCTGCTGCTGAGGCCGCTCAGTCTACCGCTGACTCCAAGGCTACTATGGATCAGGTTAACGCCGCTATCGCTGGTGCCGGCCATGCTGTGAAGTCTGAGGTTGACCAGTCTATCTCTGATCTGGACAAGGCATACAAGGCTGCTGACTCCGCTCTGGAGACCAAGCTGCAGGGCAACATCGACAAGAAGGTTGAGCAGTCCGTCTATGACGCTAAGATTGCTGAGCTGGCTGGTGCTGATACCACACTGCAGGGCAACATTGACAAGGCTGTTGAGGCTCTGGAAGGTGCTGACGAAGCTCAGGTCGCTCGTATTGCGGCTCTGGAAGGTACTATCACCGGTCTGTCCGGCGCTATGCACTTCAAGGGCGTTGAGACCGAACTGCCCACTGGCGAAAACCTGTCTGAAATCTATGCCGATGGTGACGTGATCATCGTTGGTGACAAGGAATATGTCTTCAATTCTGGTGCTTTCGTTGAGTTTGGTGATGTTTCTGCCGAGGGCGATCGTATCGGTGCTCTGGAGACCACTGTTGGCAATGAAACTTCCGGTCTGGTGAAGGGCGTTGCCGACAATAAGGCCGCCATTGAGGCTGAGGTCAAGCGTGCCGGCGAAGCTGAGTCTGCTCTGTCTGGTCGTCTGGATGCTCTGGAGGCTATTGACCACGATCACGACAACAAGACCGTTCTGGATGGTATTACTGCCGAGAAGGTCGCTGCTTGGGATGGTGCCCAGGCTGCTGCTGAAGCCACTGCTGCTTCTGCCCTGTCTGCCGCTAAGACCGAGCTGGAGGGTAAGATCACTGCCGAGGCTGAGCGTGCTACTGCCGCTGAAGGTAAGGCTCTGACCGACGCTAAGGCCTACACCGACGAGAAGAACACCGCCATGGACAACCGCGTCAAGGTGCTGGAAGCTATCGACCACGATGCTTACAAGGCCGCTGACGAGGCTACTCTGGCTTCCGCTAAGGCTTACACTGACGAGAAGAATACTGCTATGGATTCTCGCGTCAAGGTTCTGGAGGCCATTGATCACGAGGCTTACAAGGCTTACGCTGATCAGGCCGAGGCCGACGCTGTGACCGCTGCCAATGCTTATGCTGACGGTCTTGCTAAGAACTATGATGCCGCTGGCTCTGCTGCTACCGCTGAGTCCAACGCCAAGGCTTACGCTGACTCTCTGGTCATGACCTGGGGCAGCTTCTAATTTCTAGATTATTAACCCAATCGAGGGGCGCAGTAATGCGCCCCTCTCCTACATTGAAAATGCTGCGGACGAAATCCGCTTGAAATAAAGATTTCATACGCACAGGAGGTAATGAAAATTGGCAAAAACAAAAAATTACGAACTTTTTGTGGTCGGCACTGGCGAAGACCCATACGTCAAAGACTTTATCAGTCAGCTGTGCGGTGAAGAAGCCAGTAATATGACTATCATTGACGAGAAACTTAATAGTCTCGGTCAGGTCGTAGAAAACCTAAAAACATCTGTCAGTGAGGGTAAAACCCTGATTGCGTCTGCGGTCACTGACATGGGGATTCAAACCGCAGACGACGCATCCTTCGCTCAAATTGCTTCTAATATTTCTCAGATCGAGACGGGCGTAGACACTAGTGATGCCACAGCAATTGAAACAGATATTAAATATGGCAAAACAGCATATGTAGACGGACAGCGAATTGACGGAAAGCTCGTTCCGTCAGAAATTATTTCTTCTGGAGCAGAAGTAAGTTATAAGTACGGTGAAGCTTTAGTCGAAATAATGATGTCAGACGGTTATATTGAAAGCCCAGGCTCATTTCATGTCGGTCATGTTATGCCCGTTTCTGAAATGACTATAGCCGGACCAATACCACCAATTACTCGATTAGAGAGTGGTATACGTGTTGATGTAACGGTCACAGAAGGTGTGACTCAAAACAAAACTGTTGAAAAGTACATCTATCCAACATGGGATTTGAGTAACGCGCTTAATGCTACAATTGATTTTGACCCAGACACTGCACAATTTACGACGACCCCATCTATTTCTAATATGAATGGACCTGAAAAGACATTTCGTTTAGTGACTACTAATGGGAGTACAGTCATGCCATCCACAACGACTCAAGAAGTCGTTCCAGAACACGTGTGGACGTTAGAGCCAATCAATATTGCCGGAGACACTAATCTTATTTCTGAAAATATTAAGAATGGAATTACAATTTTTGGCGTAGAAGGTTCTTTGCAAAATGGTATTGATACGAGTGATGCTACTGCCACAGCTGCCGATCTCTGTACCGGAAAAACAGCATATATAAATGGAGAAAAAATAACCGGAAACATTCCAGAATACACGGTCAGTAATGTATTGTTTATATCGCCGCGTTCATACGGACAAGACATGAACGAATTCTACTTATCTTATGATATTGCTGAAGATGGATTATTTAGAAAAAATACAAAGCTGCAAAGCTCTGTACCACTATCAGAATTTGGCGACGCATCCGCCTCAGATGTGCTCGCCGGAAAAACTTTTTCAAGCGCGGCTGGGTTAAAGATTGCCGGCTCCTTGCAAGCTGGAATTGACACGTCCGATGCGACAGCTACTGCAAGTGATATAGCATCCGGTGTGACCGCTTATGTTAATGGCAGTAAGGTTACTGGTAATGTAAATACTACTTCTGTGTATGCGATAAAAGATGCAGATTCTGCATTTTTTGAAGAGGAAACAACATATAACGACGGCAGCCATGCTATAACATTCGAAAAGACATTTACATCAAACGAATTGTATCGTATTAATTCTAAAATCCAATTACAAATTGCGTCATCTAACTTCGGTGACGCAACTGCCGCCGACGTAGCCTCTGGTAAGACTTTTACTAGTAGCACAGGCTTAAAAGTAACTGGCACTATGACGTCATCGACCTTACCAACATGTGAGGTAACTATAAAAAACACATCGTCATACGTCATCATGGGTACCGCAGTCGATGAAAATAACCAAACATTAGCTATTCATTGGAATGACAATAGTAGTACAAGAAGCTTTACGACCAGTCATCCATTTTCTCTGATCTATCAGCAAGATGCCGATATCTCAATGTCTATGACTGGCGTATCAGATCTTGGAACCAGTACAAACAATACATTTGAAACAGTATGTGTTCACAGTTTTAAGCCAACAAGCTCTTCTGCCACTATAACAATTTCATGATGTTGTGAGGATTATTATGACTGTATTTATGAGTAGTGGAACTGACGCAAAACATCTATACAAACATTCTTGCCAGAAAAACGATATTATTCAATACACAATGGATACCTACCCTAAAAAGCTATCGTGCTCCAAAAAAGTAGTTATTGTAAGCTTTTTAATTATGGTAGCGTTGATCGGTGCGGCTGTTTACGGTGTTTTCTTTACTGAAAAAGATATGACAGCACTAGCTACGCTTGCAGGGTCTGCCATAGTAGAAACCGCAGCAGTTACGGCTGGCTATCTATGGAAAGCGAAAGCAGAAAATAAAATTAAGCTAGTTAATCAGCTTATTAAGGATAATGCCGACAAGTACGGGATCGATGCAGTGGTCTCACTTGCCGGCATTGTGCTATCTGACACATAAAAGGTGGTGATCCCTATGGGAAGAGACATCAATAAGCTCCATCCGGAGCTGATTCCAATCTGTAAGGAGTTTGTTAGGCAATGCAAAGCTGCCGGACTAAATGTACTGGTGACAGACACACTCCGCACAAAGCAGGAGCAGACACTTTTGTACGCCCAGGGGCGTACCAGAAAAGGCAGTGTTGTGACCAATTGCCGTTACCCAGACAGTCCTCATAACTGGGGTGTTGCTTTTGACTTCTGTAGAAATGTCAGAGGTCGAGAATATGACAACTCCGACAATTTCTTCGAGCGCTGTGGTGCTATTGGAAAAAAGCTTGGACTAACATGGGGCGGAGATTGGAAAAAGTTTGTAGACAAGCCACACTTGGAGCTAACGAAATTTATGCCGAATAGTTCCTGTTCGTGGCTGAAACGAACCTACGGCACTCCTGAAAACTTTATGAAGACATGGGAGGAAGACGATATGACTGAAGCAGAAGTCAGAAAGATTGTCGTCGAGGCAATCGACGAGTATTTTGCCGATCTAGCAAAGAAGCCTGCTAATTGGGAAGCATCTGTTATGCAGAAGGCAAAAGTAAAAAAGACGAAGGCTGGAAAGAGTGTTATGGATGGCACTCGCCCAAAGGCATTCATTACACGCGGAGAAGTAGCGCAAGTGCTCGATAATATCGGTGCGTTAGATTAAGGAGGATGACATATGGAATATCTTGAATATTTTATTATTGGGTTGCCTGGTGCTGTCGCCATTGTAATCCTAACTTTTCAACTTGTGAAATATGTTCAAAAAGCCGTCAAAGAAAAGAACTGGGCAAATCTGGTTACAATGGTTATGAATTATATGACAGAAGCAGAACGTTTATTTGAAAACGGCGCAGATAAGAAAGCATGGGTTATGGGAATGATCCAAGAGTCGGCCGAGCAAATTAATTATCCTATTGATATGGACGCCGTTTCTGTACTGATCGACCAGTTGTGTGACATGTCTAAGAAGGTTAATCCACCCCTACCCGTTGATGAAGGTTCGGTGTGCTAAGGTATGATGCAATTTGTCCGGGATGTCACATCAGTTCTCGGCCTTATTACAGCAAGTGCGAGTGTGGCGGCGCTTATTTCTAAGCGCATCCGAACATGGTTATCCGGACTTGTTGTTAGGTACAGCGGGGCTGAAGAAAAAGAAAACACAATTGCCGAAGTAAAGGTAATGTTAGAAAAACATATCGAAGAAGACAAAGCTTTTAAAGATCAGGTAACGGAAGTGGACAATATGATGACTGAATTTGTCATCACTCAATGCCGTGCAATGATTAAGGACAAGTTTTATCAATACGAGCACGACAAGGTCTTACCACTATATGAGAAGAAAACACTCATGAATATTAAAGATCTTTACATTATACGGCTTCACTGCAACAGTTTCGCTAGCCTTTTATTAGATGAAATGGATACGTGGGAAGTCGACTACGATAAAACACACTATAGAGAGTGTGATGAATGATGGAGGCGTTTAAATGAGTGATATTCCCGTAAAAATTAAAAAAGGCCTAAAGGCCACAATGCCTTCTCAAATTGAAGAAGGCACTATTTATGTCACTACTGACACCGGCGTAATGTATGCCGACGTTAGTTCAAGTGAGCGAATTCGGATATGTGACGAAACTGCCGTTTCATACATGTCTCAATCTCTATCTGAAGCTCAAAAGATCCAAGCACGAACCAATATTGGCGCCGGCACTCCAGATTCCATTAAGATAATTGAAGCAACTTATTACGCCAATGGCGAGTCAACAATTTCAAGCACAGAAGAAGAAATTAATGCGCTGATCGCAGAAGGCAAGAATGTTTGTATCGATTGTTTTATTGAGCCTGAAGATAGAACCTTTAGATTCTATTTTAGCACTAAAACAAGTTCTGGTACGACCTTATTTGTCAATACAGAGATTAGTGACGGTGCCCCGGAACTTAAACTTCTTACTCTTATTGGATCTACATTTATGATCATTACTATGCCAGTACCATTAAGATCTTTGGCGACTGAATCTAAAGACGGTCTGATGAGTACAGAGGACAAAGTTAAACTAGAAAGTATTGAGGAAGGCGCTCAAGTCAATGTACAAAGCGATTGGAATCAACTTGACGAAACCCAGCCTGACGCTATTTTAAACAAGCCATTTGGTGAGTATGAAACTGTTGCTGAACTCTTAACAGAAACTGAAGTTACTGGAGCAGAGTCTACAGAGTCTAATGGCTTTTATCTGTATACATTTAATATCAATCCATTTACCGGGAATGAAGAAGAGGTTACAGTTACATTTGATGGTATTAAATATGTTTGCAATAAGATAGTTAGTACAGATGATATTTTCGGATTCGGCAATGTAAGTTTTTCTGGTACTAGTGATGACGATACTGGAGAGCCTTTCTTTGTTATGGTTAACAAGCCGCAAAATGTATGTGTGATGGTTTTACACGACCTTAATCCTCATACCATTAGCATTAGTGAGGTTGGTGTTAATATCAAGACCATCGACCCTAAATACTTACCTGAAGGTTATCCTTATGAAGAAGTAACTGCTACTGATATCTCTGGACAAGAATTTGAAATCAACGGATTTGAAGAAAAAGAACTTACTATAACTCACAATCTAAACATTCCTTTTGAATTGGGTCAGGTTTGGAAGGTGTCGTATTATGACGCTTACGACCTGACAGTGAAGAAATATGGTACTGACTACGAAGTGCAAGTGGCTGATGACGGTACTTTATATATCGGAGACCCAGCAACAAGCAGCATTCCATTCTACGTTACAGCTAATGAAACTGTTCTATCGAGCAGTTTTCAGAGAATGATGCATGTTAATAAGTTAATTGTTACTTGCATCTCTGGCGTAGTTACCGAAACAACCATTCATCCAATGGACGAAAAGTTTCTACCCTCTTCTGCTACAGCTCAGTCTGATTGGTCTGTGAATGACGAGAATGACCCAGCTTATGTGAAGAATAGAACGCATTATTCTGAGACTGAAACAATTACTATGACCAGAAATACTGGTAATACTACAAGTGCAGGTTCTTATGTTGAGGATTTGGAATTTGCAAAGTTCCTATTTGACAATATAGAAACAGTTCATTGTGTAATAGGAGAAGGTAGTGCTAATGGAACTGTTGGCGACGAATTTATATTCGATACATATAATAATAGCGACGATAAACGATGCATTATTTTCTTGAAGAATTCTGTCACAGGCGAATCCGTTGCCTATAAGCATTTCTTATCTGTAGAACTTGATGATGCTGGAAAACCTACAGGTATGGTTCAATGGACTGATGGTGGTGGCAATGGTGGTGCTGAAGGCACTATTACTGTTACTAGTAAAAATGAAATAATTCATCATCTCGACCCCAAGTACATTAAGGATATGTATTATGAAGAGTCTTCAGAAGTATTCAGCATAGAGAATGCAGAGTTCACCGATGGTCAATATGTTAATGAAACCGCCTTTGCTATAACTGATGGCAATACTTATATCGTCAATTGGGATGGAGCTGAGTATACCTGTGTTGCTTATACATTTGAAGGATTACCTGCTATTGGCGATACATCTAGTATGGGTGGAAATGGAAATGGCGAACCATTTGCTATTGGATATGACAGTGAAGCAAATGTAAACTTCGTTATAGCACTTGATGGTTTAACAGCAACGCATACATTCTCTGTTGCAGAGAAGGTTGTTCACACTATTAACCACAAGTACATTAAGGATATGTACTATGAAGAAGTAGTTACTACAGACATATCTGGGCAAGAATATGAAATTACTGGTTTTGAAGATAATATTCATAATGTTATGCATAATTTAAATCTTCCTTTTGCCTTGGGACAGGTATGGGGAGTGAAATCCGAAAACGAAGCAGAATTTAAAGAGTGCGAAGTCTTACAAGCAGAAGATGGTACGCTATATATTGGTACTCCGACAGTAAATGATTTCCCATGGTATATCACCCCAAACGAAGCAACGATTAATAGTAGCTATCAGTCAGCTATGGATGTTTTCATTTTGACTGTGGTGTGCGTTTCTGGTGGACTCTCTGAGACTGTAACTCATCAAATTGATGAGAAATATCTGTCCATATTAAAAGAGAACAATAAGATTGTATTCTCTATGGATAGTATTATCAGGGGCAATGAATTTGAATCATCCAATGGAAAGCTTCTAGGGACATATAGAGTTACAGTCGATGGGGTGTCTGAAGATATCGAATTCATTGATGATATTTACTATTCTTGGGCATGGTGTAGTCTATGCTATATTGAGACTTGGGACGCTGGAGAGGACGGTGAGAATAGTTGGTCTTCAGGTATCTATTTTGAATTCCCAGATGACGAACCTCACTCTGTAAAGATTGAAATTCCTCAAAATGTTGTTAAAGAAGAGTATCTGCCTGAAAGTGTTATTGCAAATTCAAACTGGAATGCCGTTGAAGGTGAGAATGGCTACATTAAGAATCGTACTCATTATGAAGACGGTAATCTCGTATTAAAGTTTACAGCAGTTGACGATGGTAGTTATAAGTATGTATCAGATTACGATACTCTTAAACCATACATAGATTTGTTTATGTCTGATATAACTACTGTTTATGTAAAAATGAACGATACTATAGTAGAAACTACACCTGGCAACTATGATAATGCATATAGCTTATTCTACGGTGAAGGATTTACTACAGTCAATAGGCTCGTTTACAATTACCAAGGCGGAACTAATGGTACCACATTGATAGTTCATCCAGAACTGGTAGACCCAGAGTATTCTGCTGATACGGTTGACATTTGTATCTTAACAACTAGTTACTACGAATTGAAGCAGATTGATGAAAAGTTCTTGCCTGACAGTGCGAAAGATACTGTACGCTATGTTGAGCAAACCTTAACCGATGAGCAAAAGGCACAGGCTAGAACAAATATCAAGGCGATGCCTATTCCTGCGCCCGCTGAGGTAGGTCAATTGATTCGGGTAGCCGCTATTGATGAAAATGGCAATCCGACTGACTGGAAGCCGTTCGACTTCTTTTTATCTCTGGTAAGTCCCGATGGTTCCGAATGGGGTCTTGACGTTACGGATAATGGCGAGTTGAAATTAGCAAGAGACACCTCTTTCAAAGAAATTGTGGAACGAACGATTACAGAGATTGACAGCGATGTCACTAGTATTGGAGAGTATGCATTCGCTGACTGTGAATCTTTAACAGCAGCAGATTTCCCTATCGCCACAGATGTTGGACGTAATGCATTTAGTAGCTGCACCGCTCTGACCGCAATAGATTTGCCCTCTGTAACAAGTATTGGTGTTTACGCATTCGATGGTTGTACTGCTTTGACTACAGTAGATTTTCCTGTCGCAGCAAGTGTCGAAAGTTTTGCATTCCAAAATTGTACTTCTTTAACCACGGTAGATCTCCCTATCGCCACAAGCATCGGAAGTAATGCATTCAGTAGCTGTACTTCTTTAACTACGGCAAATCTCCCTGCGGTTATAAGTATTGGAGATAATGCATTCCGTAGCTGCGAATTTTTAACCGCAGTAGACCTCCCAGTCATTACAAGTATCGGAAGCAGTGCATTCGGTGGCTGTACTTCTTTAACTGTGGCAGATTTCCCTGCTGTTACAAATCTTGGAACCAGCGCATTCAGCGGATGTACTGCTCTTACCACAACAAACTTCCCGATTGCTACAAGAACTGGAGCCTCCATATTCAATGGCTGCACTGCGTTAACCGCGGTAAACTTCCCTGTCGCCACAAGGATCGACAACGATGCATTTAAAAATTGTACGTCTTTAACCGTGGCAGACTTTCCTAACGTCACATACATCGGAGGCAGCGCATTTATTAGCTGTGCCGCTCTAACTGCTTTAATTCTTAGAAACGCAGACACGATTTGCACATTATCGAACAAGAATGCGCTTACTGGTACATCTATCGCTTCTGGTACTGGATACATCTATGTTCCTAAAGCGCTGTTATCCGACGACGACAGTACGAAAGATTATCGTAGAGCATCTAATTGGTCTAATTATTCTGCTCAATTTAGAGCTATCGAGGATTATCCTGATATTTGTGGAGGTGAGGCATAATGGCTCAGATTGTTGAAAAAAGCAAAAAAGCGAAAGATTTCATATTGAGAACGACAACTAACGCACGTGACTCCCAAGTCACAAAAATTGGAACCAGTGCATTCCACAGTTGCACCTCTCTAACCACAGTAGAGTTCCCTATGGTCACAGATATAGGCAATTATGCATTCCATAGCTGTGAATCTTTAACCACGGTAGATCTCCCTATCGCAGAAAGTATTGGAGAGTATGCATTCGCTGACTGTGAATCTTTAACAGCAGCAGATTTCCCTATGGTCACAGATATAGGCAATTATGCATTCAATAGCTGTATATCTTTAACCACCGCAAGCCTTCCTGTTACAGCAAGTGTTGGAGAGTATGCATTCGCTAGCTGTGAATCTTTAACCACGGTAAATCTACCTGTCGCAGCAAGTGTCGGAAGTTTTGCATTCCGTAGCTGTAAATCTTTAACCACGGTAAATCTACCTGTCGCAGCAAGTGTCGGAAGTAATGCATTCAGTAGCTGTACTTCTTTGACAGCAGTAAACTGCCCAGTCGCCACGACTATTGAAAGTAGCACATTAGGTGGTTGTACTGCTCTGACTACAATAGATTTACCTGCTGTGACAAGCATCGGAAATTATGCATTTAGTAGCTGCACCGCTCTGACCGCAATAGATTTGCCCTCTGTAACAAGTATTGATGTTTACGCATTCCGTAACTGTACTGCTCTAACCACAGTGGATCTACCTGCTATAACAAGTATCGAACGTTATGCATTCCAAAAATGTGCCGCTCTAACTGCTTTAATTCTTAGAAACGCAGACACGATTTGTACATTATCAAACAAGAATGTTCTTACTGGTACATCCATTGCCTCTGGCACTGGATACATCTATGTTCCTAAAGCGCTGTTATCCGACGACGACAGTACGAAAGATTATCGTAGAGCATCTAACTGGTCTAACTACGCTGCTCAATTTAGAGCACTAGAAGACTATACTATAGATGGCACTATCACAGGTGCGTTAGACCCTGAAAAAGTATCTACAACTACTACCGAGGAGGTGTCTGAATAATGGGCAATCATTTTAATTGGAAAGCAATTGGTCTGCATGATGACACTACTGCCGAAGTAGGTCAAACTATTAGAGTCAAGGCTGTAGATGAGAATAATCTGCCTATTGAGTGGGAGACTGCTTCTGCTCAAGTAGATTGGGACGAAGTAACTAATAAGCCCTTTATAAAAATCAGTGGTGATACGCTGACATGGGATGGCAATACCGAGGGGTTGGTCAATGTTGATGCAGGCGATGGAGGTTATTTCTACAAAGTTTCCGATTCTGTACCGAAAATAGATGATTTTGCAAACGGTTATACCATCGTTATCGATGGTAGTTCCGTGAACATGTCGGCGGATAATATCGGTATAATTGCTGATGGCGTTATTATTTGCGCTACTTACAGTTTCGTTGTAATTGCAGAAGAAGCTGTAAATGTAGTTGTTGACGGTCTTGCGTTCCCCGAAGCTGGTATCTATTTCGCATATTACCTTGATGACAATGAAATAATTGCACCTTCCTCTCTCACTATTAACGGTTACGCAGGTTTCAGTCTAGAAAAGATTGCGCCGTCTCATCTGTATCAGGTCGATTGGAATCAGAACGATGAGACCCAGCCTGATGTCATTTTGAATAAACCTTTTGGTAGTCTTTCCGATGGAACTGTTAAACAGCTTGACGAAAAGTTCATTCCTGAATCGGTAAAGATTGGTAGAAATGTAACTGGCACTCAATACATAATTGATGATGAAACAGTAATTGCTGATAGAGGCGCTGAAATATTCAATGCATATACTCTAAATAAGGCAGTTGGCGACTATTCTCATGCAGAAGGCTATTATACAACTGCTTCTGGCAGTAATTCTCATGCAGAAGGCAGTAGAACAACCGCATCTGGAGATGTCTCTCACGCAGAAGGTGCTTTCAATACGGCGTCTGGTGGTTATTCCCATGCAGAAGGTAACGGTACAATTGCGTCTGGTAGTATTTCCCATGCAGAAGGTAACGGTACAATTGCGTCTGGTGCTTCTCAACATGTTCAAGGTCGGAATAATATTGAAAGTACTAAACACGCTCACATCGTAGGTAATGGTGCCACAGTTGATGCCCGTTCCAATGCCCACACTCTCGACTGGGATGGTAACGCCTGGTTTCAGGGAGATGTATATGTCGGAGGTACCGGCCAGGATGACACTGCTGCGGTTAAGTTGTCTAAAGAGGGACATACTCATGCTTACACCTGGTCTAAAGTCGCCAATAAACCCTTTATTATCAAAGGTACTCCCGACACCCTAACCTGGGATGGCAATACTGAGGGATTGGTGTGCGTTTCGGATATGGCGTATAAGGTATCTGACGTTGTCCCCACAATTGCTGATTTGAGTAATGGTTCTACGTACACTAGCTCTCTTGGTAATACTACGACCGTTGCAGCTGATAGCGTCAATACCTTACCCAATGGCGTCATATATGCCGGGGCATTCATCGTTCCGGAGAATGCTGTTGGTGTAGAAGTGGAAACCGGCGGCATCGTGTTCCCTAAGTCGGGCGTCTATTTTGTAAAGGATACCGAAGAAGAGTATATCACCTCCCTCACCATCCCCGGCTACACTGGCTTCGGTACGGAAGTAATTGATACCAAAGTGCTCCCCGAACACCTGCAGTTTGGCGAGACCACCGTACAGGGCGATACCCTGACCTGGGATGGTAATGCCGAGGGGTTAGCTAATATTGACGGGAAGCACTTCAAGGTTTCTGATGCCGTTTTGACTAAGGCTGATCTTGCGAATGGTTGTTCCTTTATTATGAGTGGACAAACCGTTTCTTTAACCGGAGAAGAAGCCCAATCGGGATGGGCGGATGATGGTTTTGGTATTTTGACTGAAGGAGTTTTGATTGTGCCGTATGACAACTATACAGATGAATACGGTACAATCGAGGAAATGGGCGTTTACTTTCTGAAGATTGACGGCAATTATGTTTCCTCCCTCACCATTCCCGGCTACAGCGGCTTCACCAAAACTGAAATTAAGCCAATCGAGGAAAAGTTCATTCCTGATACAGTTCCTACAATTCAATCTGCTACAGTAGGTCAGACTATCCGTGTCTCAGCAGTTGATGAGAATGGTGTTCCTACTGCTTGGGAAGCATTTGACCCATTTGTTTTAACAGATGAAAGCACTGGAACTAAATATAAACTAACTGTTGTAGACAGTAAGTTAACAATGACGGAGGTGACTGTCTAATGGCTATCACTTTTATGGATAATGTTGATAAAGTTGAAATTCAAAACTCTATCAATACTATTGGAGAAATGGTTGGTCTATCTGCTATTGAACCTATTGAAAATGATATCCCAAAAATATTTTTTGGCGGTGCATTGCAACAGAATAAGGTCGAAGTAGTTGTTCCATTTCGTTACATATCCAAGACAAAAGATTTTTCATGTTATGCAAAAATCAAGGCGCAAGGCAACAGCTCACTGAGTTATCCTAAAAAGAATCAAACTGTAAAGTTATATAAGGATGCAGAATGTACAGAAAAACTCACTATAAACTTTAAGGGATGGGGAGAACAATATAAATTCTGCATCAAAGCAAACTGGATTGACTTAACTCATGCAAGAAACATTGTGTCAGCTCGTCTATGGAGCGATGTTATTCGCACAAATTCAAATTTTGAAGAATGGAACGAACTCTTAAAGACAAGTCCAAATTTAGGCGCAGTTGATGGTTTCCCTGTCAAGGTATATGCTAACGGAAAATACCAAGGCAGATTCACATGGAATATTCCAAAAGATGCTTGGATGGCAAATATGGATGAGTCACTGGATAATCACTGTATTCTTCACGGTGAAGGCTATACATCTGGTTGCTTTAGAGCTGCTGCTGTAATTGATGGTTCAGACTGGACGGATGAAGTTCATGATATTGTACCAGAGTCTATTAAGACAAAATGGAATGAGATTATTGACTTTGTTATGACAAGCACTGACGAAGACTTTAAAGCACAAATCGGAAACTATTTTGACATTGAAAGTCTTATTGATTATCATCTATTTGCTTTATTGAGCTGCGGCTTTGATGCATATGGCAAGAATCAGATGTATATGACTTACGATGGTCAAAAGTGGATTGCTCAAATGTATGATATGGACTCTACTTGGGGTCTTTGGTGGACTGGTAGTAGATTTGTTTCTGCTGAATATGGTAGAGAAAGCTATCAAGACTATCAAGATGGTAGTGGCAACTTGTTGTATATTCGTTTGGAAGAACTGTTCCCTAATGAATTATGGAATAGATGGGTAGAGCTAAAACACAACGCTTTATCTTTGGAGAATATCATTAATAAGTTTGAAAGATTTACAGATATTTGCCCCTTAGATTTGGTCAAAGAAGATTATGCATCAACCACCAATGATGGATTATATACTGGTATTCCATCTAAAACCACAAATAACATTCAACAGTTGCGTGATTATGCTTGTGCTCGTTATGCTTGGACAAATGATTATGTTCAAGCACTTGTGCCCGAAGTTGTTATTCCTTGTACTGGTATTACATTAAATCAGACAGAACTCACGTTTACAGAGGGTGGTAGCCAGACTATTTCTGCTACTGTAACTCCTATTGATACCACAGAAGCTGTTGTTTGGACTAGCGATGATACAAGTGTAGCAGTCGTTAATAATGGCGTAGTTCGTGCTATATATAATGGTACTGCCACCATTACAGCTACTTGTGGTAATCAGTCTGCAACTTGTACGGTAACTGTCTCTAACATGACTGAAGTTGCAGCACTATATCCATTTGAAAACGGTGAAAAAACTCTGTCATCTGGCAATGCTCAAATTAGAGTTTCTAACGGCAATCATGTTTATATTAAAGGTACATCCACTGGCAACTGGAACATTAGCGAAGTGTCTCAGAATATAAATTTGGACGATAGAAATAGTAGCTTAGGATATAAGACAACTAAATTTAGTCTGAAAGCTAATGACAAAGTAAGAACAGTAATAACATTCAACACAGATACAACTAATTTCTTAGGACAGCTTTCTGTATATTATGTACCTAGTGGCGAATTTACATTTACCAATATTGTGTCTGATACCTATGTTACCAGCGTTGACCAGACTACTGTGATTACTTCTAATGTAGATGTTGGTGCCATTGGATTATGGGCATCCACTGAACATACTATGGAATTTGACATTAAGATTTATGTCAATAATGTAAGATATGTATAAAACATTATTATTATCATTATGTTTTATTGTTATCTTCTCTGTAAATGTGAATGCTTCTGACATTACTATGTTTACATCAGATTATGATAATAATAATTTTAATGAACAGCAAATTGAATTTAATACTATTCAGGAAGGCTGGTATCCCTTAAAGGCGGTATCAGCCTTCCTCCCTATTGATGTAAGTTGGGATGAATCTACAAGAGAAGTAGTAGTATATAGTCATGAGCTAGCCAGAACAAATATTTTCTATGATGGACGCAGATACAAAGCAAACGCTCTTCCATCTAATCTTAAAATTGTAGACGGGACAACATATTGTAGTCCTCAATTTTTAACAAATAATTTGTCTGGTAGAAGCTTTATTTATGATGGTAAGGTACACTATTTCACTGGAGAAAAAGTTAAGAGTAAGCTGATTAAGGCTAATGGAAACAGTGTATTTAAAGACAATGTAATCACTTCCATGTATCAGCTTAAGCTCAAATCTCCTGATGACTATGCTTTTGTTCGTAAGTATCTGAGTGGTGGAATTGAATATGCAACTAAACAGCAAGTTCCACAAAATGCATTTAATGCTGTGGCATATACTTATCCTTATAGGAAGAAACCTGTGTGTTATATAATCAGAGCACACAATGGTGGTGCTACACTTGCTTCTTATATAGCGCATGAAGCGTATCATGTATATGAGTGCAAGACAAATGGAGATAGTACAGAAAAAGCGGCAAAAGAATATCAGAAACAGATCTTTATAAAACTATTGTTTTATAAATAAATACGTCGTTAAAAGACCTCGGATTTTTCCGGGATCTTTTATTTTTTAGAATTTTGCAAAAGTACGGATTGAAATATTTTTCGAGAAATTGCGCCATGAAGGCGAAAATAGGAGGTGTTTTTATTGGCTGACATTCCAGTGCAATTCAAAATGGGCTTGAAGGATGACCTCCCGGAGCAAAAACAGAAAGGAGCAGTTTACGTCACCAAGGACGAGGGCGGCCTTTATGTTGACATTAACGATTCTGAGCGCCTGCGGATCGGGAAGGAATCTATTATCGCTCTGTCCGTCAAGGGAACTACCGTCACGTATATTAAGGCCGACGGATCTACACACAGTTTTGAGACCCAAGATACGGATACAAAATATTATCTTGCGACAGACGAAACACTTGGTATTACAAAATTATATGCGCAGACCGGCACGGCAGAAGACGGTTCGATGACACAGAAAGCCATCAAAACTGAACTTGACAAAAAAGTCGGCGTTACTGTCAACGAGGCAGATAACACATTGATTTTCACACAATAAAGAAGGAGTAATCATTTATGGCGACTCATGATACTAAAGCTAAACTGATTAGTTCAATTCAATTACCTAACGATACGACTAAATACGAAATCCACGATGCAAAGGCATTTCATACACTTGCCGATCTAGGGCTCTCTTCCCCACTTGATTTCAAGGGAGTAAAGTCAACCTATGCTGAGATTACAAGCATTACATCGGCTAAGGTTGGCGATGTATATAAATGTACAGAGAATGACACGGAATATGTTTGCGTTGTTACAATCGACGGAACGGCAAACACAAATGCATGGGAGGAATTCGGTCCAGCACATAACTACGCAACTAGTACCCATACACACAATGTGACAGTTACCGGAAAGAATAACGCATCAACAGTAACGGGTTCTGTAACTATTCCGACCGTATCCGCAACCGAAGGGTATTTAAGCGGTACTGCAGCAGCTCAGACGCTAACTAAAAATACTGATTCTGTACTTGGAAGCAATACAACTTTTACGGTAACCGGCGGTGATGCAGATGTTTCCACAACAAAATTATCTGCAACAGTTACAGGTATGGCTGTTGCTGGGAATGGAACTGCCAAAGCGATAACTGCTTTAGGTACACCCAGTACTGCTGCCGCTATTACAGCTCTAAATACTGCAACGGTAAAGAATCCAACCGTCACGGCTGGAACCCAGGCAAGTTGGACGGCAGAAGTAGATAGTACTGGTTGTTTAACATTTGCATGGACTGCAAATTCTCCTACTGTAGTTACGACAAGTGATGTTACTGTAGCAACCGGCGCTAAAACTACCGCCAACACAATTACAGGATTCGGTACACATACGACTAAGGATTGTCTGACAGGTGTTAAGGTTTCTACTCAGCCTACAGTTACTATTAAGTCCGGTAGTACAGGCGATGTATCTGTTGCAACTGGAGTTACAAATGGCGAGATTAGCGTTGTCGCCAGTGGAGATCCTGTTAATGCAATTACTGAGATTTCTGCAAATAGCTCTGTTGTCACACTAAAGCATAATACCTCAACTACAACTGGCGCAGTTGCCTATGTAAAGGACATTTCTATTGGTTCAAGCACTGCAGATATTGCTAATGGTCAGGCTGCTGCTCAAACCTGGAGTCAGAGCACAGGAACGACAGGATCACCTAAGTAAATAATATTGATGGTAAGTAAATCTTTCCGTTTCTTCAATTTACAGAAAAGGAGGGGGTATAAATAAAATGGCAATTTCAAGTATTCAAGTCGGAAGCACAAAACATGAGCTTGAAGCGACACGTCTTGTGACTCCGATTAATATAGATGGAATTTCTTTCGATGGCGAGAATGATGTTGTACGTTATGGTTTGTGTAGTACAGCGGCTGGAACAGCCGCAAAAACAGCTTTATTAACAAATAATCTGTTCGACGACATGTCCGCTAATTTAGAAGTGTTGCATGGAGCGAAAGTAACAATTAAGTTTATGTACGCGAACACCGCTTCCTCGCCGACATTGAAAGTTGGCACTGATGATGCACGTGCAATTTATTGGCACGGTAAGGCACTTACTTCTGCCCAATATTGGGAGGCAGGGGCTGTCCTTGATCTTGTCTGCACAGGAAGTGTGTGGGAAATCGTTGGCGTTGCAAAAGACAACGATACTAGGGTGACTTCTGTTACAAACCATTACACACCTACATCTGATAGTGCCGCCGCTATCTCTGTCGATGCATCAAGTACAACCTCTGCTACCTGGGGATCTACCGATATGGTTACAGGTGTAAACCTACAAATGGACGCTAAAGGTCATGTCACAGGTCTTACAGTGGATTCTATCCAGATGCCGAGTGACAGGTTATTCACTACATTAGTCCCGACTGGTACAAAAATAACTTCTTCGGCAAACGCCCAAGTGGATTTAAATACTACCGAGTATTTAAAAGTGGGGCGATACTATTGCTCTCAAAATGCGCAAGCAAAAACAATAAAGAATTGCCCTACTACTAATGCTTTTATGATGGAAGTATATTCTCCATTGTCTCCAATTATTGATAATGAAACAACCGCCACTTATGTATATCGTATTCGTAAATTAACAGATTATCGGTATGGCACTACATTTATTCAGTATGTTGGTTCTAGTTCTACTGCCGGCACATTTACATATGAATCATGGTATGCCTGCCCACAAGCAAAACTCACACTTGACACAACCGACTCTAATGGAGGCTCGCTGGCTGTCGGCAATGCGAACACAGGTGTTTATATCAACAGTACCGGTAGATTTGCCGCTTGCACTGCAAGTGGCGTTTATTATATTGAGGGTAATAGTACAACCGCCGGTACGTGGACCGGTAGTTGCACCAGTATCACGAAGTATGAGGCTGGGTTGATGATCGCATATAAGACAAATGTAGCTGGCGCTTCTGACGGAACAACTTTACAGATTAATAGTCTTGGCGCAGTTCCAGTTGTTAGAAATGCTACTACAGCCGTTACTACCATTTATGCAGCAGGCTCCATTTTGTTCTTAGTATACACCGTAGACAGCGACGGCACAGCGTATTGGAAGATGGCAGACTATGATGCTAACACCAAAACCACGACTAATACAACCAACAAAACAAGCGCAAAATTATATCTTGCAGGTGGAACAACGCAAGGAAGTAGTGTAACTACTTATTCGAATAAGTACTGTTATGTCGGAACAGATAATTCTTTGTATAGCTATAACGCAACAGCCGCCGCCGCCGAAAAGGTTATTACTACGACCGACTTAACGGCAGCAATCGGCGATGCGATCGCTGCAGCATATTAAGGAGGCTAAGGTATGGCTAACAAACATTCAACTTTAACTTCCTTATTTTCTGATATTGCTGATTCGATTAGAGAGGTTACAGGCACTACCAGCACTTATGTTGCTGATACATTTCCTAATGATATTATTAATCTCGGCAAGCCCGTAGCAACTCAATTGACTTCTAAATCCGATAGTCTTATTGCGCCAACTTTAACTACTGTATCACCCGGAGCAATCTTAGAAGTTAAAGCATTAACCTATTACGATGGCTATTGGTACGGAGTAGGAAATGATATCAATGGAGATGCGTGGAAACTATATGGTACAACAACTGGAAGTATGACAGCCTATATTTTAGGCTCGAGTAGAAATTATCCCGTAACAGGCATTACATGTGACGGTACGAATGTTTGGATGTCCTGTAGTTCTGGGGGGTATAGTGACCGTTATTTATTATATCAATCAATAGCTAATTTTAGGTCGAACAGCACATCTCTTTATACATTTAACGATTCAACATGGACTATGAACGATGCGTGTTCTTTAGGTGGAGTCGGCTCAATGTTTTTTGGTGGATATGCGAGTGGTGATGGAGCACGAATGAGATACGCAAATTGGGGTGCCACAACAACTACTGGTGGTTCATATGCCACATATGTTCCAGAGAATTTAGTTAGTGGTTGTACCTACAATCAAGGCTTTATCGGCATTACAAATGGTGGGTATATTGTACACTGGAACGACCCAACTTCTAGTAGTATATATCATTCACAACTTTCGTGTTTAAATGGCGCAAAAAAATGTTGCCAAATGGGTAATTATTTATGTGTAGCTTGTGTAAGAAACGGAGCTACATATATCGCATACACCACTTCTAATTATCCAACAAATGGAACATGGTGTTGCTTTAAAGTTGCTAACGCTGCTCTTACAATTGTAGGTATGGCTTATGCAAATGGTGTTTATACACTTATTGCTAAAAACGGTACTGATGGCACTACTACAACAGTTTGGCAGACTACAGATTTGAAAGACCATGGAGTTTATGGGCAAACTATGGCTTTATCAAATGGATTTATTGCCAGAGCTGTTGCTGCAAACGGAAATTATATTTGCGTATTAGCAGATAATTTAAATGGTTCAGTGCAAAAAGCACTTGCAACAGTAACATAAACTGTTTGATAAAAATTAGGGGTAGTAACCAGAAAAGGTTACTACCCCATTTTTTGCGTTATGACTGCCAACTTGACTTCACAGTATATATATAAGTATCGCTGTCGACAGTTCCGACAAATACTGCTTCGTCTCCCTCTGTCAATTCAGAGAGGCGAACAGAAGGTGCTGTATTAAAAATCTTTTGTGCGTCTATGTCTGATACGATGAACTCCTTGATCGTGTCAAACATATCTACGAGAGCATCGCCAGAGAGAACGGCGACCAACTCGTCGGATCTATATATGTAATGTTTGTGCATAACTACCTCCTTGTTGCTGATGTAGTATATCACAGAAAAATTACAAAATCAATTCTTGACAGATGCCTTCCCCGCTTTCATTACATTAAGAAATTCTGCGATTATTCGTATAATTTTTTAATGCAATGATATGTATTGCGCCCTAGTGGGCGCTTAAATAAATGCGATGGCTCTTCTAAATCCGCTATACCTTGTATGTTTTGGAGAACCATTACTTACAGGGTGAAGCGGATTAAAATTTCCAGAGAATTTCCACAGTATTTTGCGACAAAAATATTGCGTCTATCAGCGCATCACAAACAGTTCTTTTATCATTAAAAGATATCGTTTCCCATTTCTGTATGCAATCGGATATTTGGATTACGTCAAGCTGCTCTTTGGTTGCTTCGTATTCTAGCTTCTTTAATTCTTCTTGGTATTCAGTCCTCTGTGCATCTAATTCAGAGATTTTTTTATTGATATAGCCTATGAGTACCTCATCTGCAAGCAAAACTTTTTCCATCAGCTGCTCAATCTCACTGTCAACTTTCGTCAGCAAGATACGCAAATCGTTAATCCTCGGATCAATTTGCCGCTCTTCTGACTTAAGAGATCCGAGAGATAAAAGTTTAATTTTCATTTGCTCTAATACGGTATCTTCTATATCTGCTGCTCGAAATCCGCCAACTCCATCGCAAGCCTGCTCGTCTTTTCTTGAACATACAAAATAACGTACCCAGTCGCTTTTGACTCGTTTACTTTTTCTGATACACATACCGTATCCACACTTTTTACATTTCACTTTGCCGAGAAGCCATGAGTTTTTCGCCGCAGTTGGTTTAGCTACCTGACTATGTTTCAATAATTTTTCTCTTACCTTGATCCATACGTCGGACGGTACAATACCTTTGTGTGGAGCGATTACAATGTGATGTCCTTCGAGCGAATGTTCTTTACGCTGTATTCCTTTTTCTGCGTAAAGATAGCATCCATTCGTTCCAATAAAATCTTCAGGTGGATTGTGAATAATAGCTCCTTGAGATTTAAAAAACTCATACAATTGTAAGTCTGCTTTTGCGTAAATCGGATTTTTCATAAGACCGACTATGTGGCTACGACTCCATTTATGGTCTCTAGCATATTTGTTAACTAATCCAAATGAATTGTAAATATCAACAATCTCAGATGCTGGTGTGTACGGATTTTGATATTCTAAATAGCCCGCTAAAATCGCCTGCAGCTCTTTTTCGTTAGGAGCATATTTCGACGTTCTTTTACCGTCTATAATATGGTCTTCCTTGATAAATCCATATGGAACTCTACCGCCCATATAAAAGCCTCTTCTACTTCTGGCGGTATAGGCATCCGTTACACGCTGCTGTATTGTTTCGCGTTCTAGCTGAGCAAAAACAATACAGATATTGAGCATCGCTCTCCCCATGGGAGTAGATGTATCGAATTTCTCTGTACAAGAAACAAACTCGACCTTATAGTTTTGTAATTCTTCCATAAGGTTAGCGAAATCTAAGATAGATCTACTAATTCTATCTAATTTATAGGATATTACTCTTTTAACTTCACCGCGTCGTATAGCATTGAGCATCTCCTGAAAGTTAGGTCTTGCAAGATTTTTTCCACTATAACCTTTATCTGCAAAGGTTTTATATGCGCCGCCCCTCGTCTCATATTTGCAGAACTCTACTTGACTTTCAATAGATATACTATCTACCTTATCAACCGACTGTCGTGCATAAATTGCATCGTATTTTTCCATTATAGCTCTCCTTTCGCATAAAAGAAGAGCCATCGCAAGTATAGTATACCCGGATGGCTCAGTTGTCGCAACAATTTTAGTGCGCTATGTATTTGGAGAACACATCAAACAGTATTCGCTTGACTTCTTCTTCTTTTTGATTCTTCATTTCTATAGGAAGGTCTGGTTCGTGATTCAATATCACGATATCCAGACCTTCTTTTTTTAGGTCTGAAACTGGAGTTACAATAGGCATCAACTCCTCTTGGGTGTACTGGTAAAATATATAGGGAGAGAGCGGAGATTATACTCCGCTCTCGAATAATTTGACGCGAACCGGTAAGCCACGCTCTTCTGCAATATCAATCATATGCTTTGTGCCACGGCTTTTACCATCCCAAAATGCAATCAGTGCATCAGCATTTTCTGCCATTTGGACATTGCGTCTGTATCCTGCAGATTTTCCATACTTATCCCACTCTGGAAAGAAATAATTGATTTTATATCCATGGTCGTTAGCATAATACATTCCAAGGTGGTCCGCTCCTCGAGCCGCACCGCTGACGATTACAATCTCGTCCTCAATATTGGAAAGAATTTTGTCGCAGTATTCACATAACATCTTGTAGTCATTAAATTCACGACTGCCTGCTATAATTACGCGGAATTGTTTGCGTTTTCTTAATCCAAACATCATACCACCTCCTATTAAATTGTTACAGAAAAACTGTCCTATAAAACCGACTTAATTATCGGTGGAGCCAAAGCCACCTGCGCCGCGTTCAGTATCTTCAAGTTCGTCGACTACAGTGAACTCCATGGTGTAACGAGGTTGCAAAACCAGCTGAGCGATACGGTCACCATGACGAACAATCCTGTCTTCATTAGAATCATTGTGCAGGGCAACAATGTATTCGCCAAGGTAATCAGGGTCAATTACACCGACGCAGTTGGCTGGTCGTAGCCCCTGCTTTGTTGCAAATCCGCTACGGGCATAAACACCTACCCAATATCCTGCAGGTGGTTGCATACTTAGTCCAATGCCAATTTTACGAGTTTCGTGAGGACGAATGACGACAGAGCCTTCTGTAATGTATGCATACGCATCGTAACCTGCTGCATATAGGCTACCAGTAGCAGGAAGTATAGCGTCTTCATATAGCTTTTTTACCTTTATGTTCATAGGAATTACCTCCCTTATCCGACTGTCCAGTGTAATAAGTCAGACAGCTTCATGTTGTTGTATTTAGCAAGATCTGCTGCCAGGGAACTGGTATTTCTATGGGCAGTGAGACCTAGCTCACATTCAAAATAGACGAATAAATTGTCATATTTGCGTTCCCCGCAACAAAAAACCATGTCAGACTTTTCAGCTTTACAGGCTCCGGATAATCTATCTTCGCAGTTCTTGCAATAGTTTAATTTGAAAGAATCCCTGTCGATTCCGTCCCATGCAATAATCCGGAAACCATTAATCTCGTACACCTGATTCGGTGTATGCATGATAGAGCCGGTGGAATGTCTCCACCAGCCCCAGTCTTCATGCCAATTTTCTTCTGGTATACTGCAGAGCAAATCAAAATCATCGTTTAGAATCTCCCATACTTCGTATGGTTCATCAAACGGGGATTTCATAGTTCTTTGATAGGTACAGGTGGCTGCAAGGCCGAGATCTCTCACGGCCTTGTCGAACCCCTTCCCTGCTAGAATTTCTATCATATTTCACCTCAATCGCACTTGCTGTAACCGCAGTTTTTGCAGATGTCGCATCCGCCCTCGTGCTGGATTGGAGCGCCGCACTGAGGACATTTGGGATAAGTCCCATGCACTTCAATGACTACTGGTTTTACCTCTACTTTCGCAACCACTTCTTGCATAGGATGAAGAGAATTATACATATCCTTTAATGCTCTGCCAACTGCGGCAGGACAGCAACTGCCTGGAGAAGTATCGCCCTTAGTAGCCTTTCTAGTGGCGTAGGATGCACAGGCGCCGCAAGAATCTAACTGGTCGATAATCTGTTCAAAAGGAACTCCGGCCCGAGCAGATAGCGAAATCATGCGTGACAGGCCTGTCAGAGAATTAATACAACCTCCGGTGCTTCCCTTGGCCAGATAAGTCTCACGGAGTTCCAATGTTTCTCTGTCGAAGAAAGCAGCAAGATGCAGGGAGCCACAGCCAGTGGTCAGTCCACGCTTAAGACCAATGAGATCATCGCTTGCCGGGATAACATAGCCGCGAGGTAAAGTAGTAGCATCTTCCGTCTTTTCCTCGACTGATTTCTTATCTGTATCCGTTACAAGGACGCCTTCTCTGGCACAGCCAGCACGATAAACAGTAACGCCTTTCAAGCCATGTTTCCAAGCGTCCATATAAATTTGGGCGACGTCCTGCACGGTAGCGCTATTAGGTAGATTAATAGTTGAGGAAATGCTTGCGTCAATCCACTTTTGCCATGCAGCCTGACACTTGATTCGGTCTTTTGGAGATATGTCTTCGGCAACAACAAACCATGGTGGTAAATGCTCTTCATCTAGTCCGCTCATTTCCATATACTTCTTAACGATTGGCGTATAAATCTTGTAATATGTATCTTCTCCGTGCAGAGATTGAGTCTTACGAGTGTATGAATTGGCGAAGATAGGCTCTATACCACCACTACAACCAAGAACATTGGAAATAGACCCAGTCGGCGCAATTGTTAATAGCTGAGAATTGCGCAGACACTCAATACGTCCGATTTCAAGATCCTTGATTAGTTCTGAATAATTTACGGCATCGGCCTTAAACTTTGGATAGCTGCCAAGCTCCTCTGCAATGTGTTGTGATTCTAAAAGTGCGGTATGAAAAATCACTTTCGCAATTTCTTCGCACAATTCACATGCCTTATCAGAGCCATAAATCAAATTCATCTTAATTAAACAGTCTGCCAAACCCATAATACCAAGACCGATTTGACGCCAGTCTCTGACAGACTCTCTTTGCTCCTTTAATGGATGGAGAGGTTGTCCCTCATCTAAAACATCATTCAGAGCGACGACTGCTGTACGAACAGCTCTTCTCAGTTCAATCCAATTGATACTGGCGTATCTGGAAAACGGATTCACAACAAACTCTGACAAATTGATAGCACCAAGAAGACAGCTGCCTCCAGCTGGCAAAGGTTCTTCTGCACATGGATTAGTCCCAGCAAACTCAAACTCATCATCATGCTGCAAGAGGTTGTGCTCGCAGATTTCATCCCAAAATAGGATTCCAGGTTCCGCATAATTCCAGTTCATCTCGACGAGCTTATTAAACAGTTCTCTGGCAGGGACTTCTCTTACAATTTTTTCTCCGCTTTCTGGACGTGTAAACGTCATAACGTGCGTATCGCCGTCAAGAACTTCCTTCATAAAATCATCTGTTACCCGCACTGAAATGTTCGCATTGGTTAGTTTATTTAAATCTGCTTTTGCCTCAATAAACTCTTCGATGTCAGGATGATCTACCGACATTGAAATCATCAAGGCGCCGCGCCGGCCATTTTGCCCGATCAAGCCAGTAGTGCAGTTATATAGATCCATAAAGGAAACTGCGCCAGACGACTTCTTAGCAGCATTGTTGACCTTTGCGTCCTTTGGAGCCAGCTTACTGACATCAACGCCGCAGCCACCACCGTAAGAATAAGTTCTAGCCAACTTTGCAGCAGCTTCATAAATGGATTCGATAGAATCTTCAGGAGGTGCAATTACATAACAGTTTGAATAGGTGTGCTTTCCAGATACACCTCGACTGGAAAGAATACGCCCACCAAACAAAAATTTCTTCTCTTTAATGAGCTGTGCTACAGCTTCATCTCCACCGCTGACACGATCAATCCATTGATCGAAGGACTCTCCGTTTCGGCGGTATTTCTTCTCTACAATGTCCAGACCAAGCTGGTTGTCTTCACCCAACCAATCCTTGAAATCCATAGGGACACCTCCTTATGCTTCGTTCAATATATTTTCAGAGAGCAGTTTTGCACTCTCGTATAATTCATCCAAGGTCGTATTGGTGACCAGGTACTCGTATGCGATATCATCTACAGAAGTTTCGGACGCATGATTCATCTGCTCTTCAGTTAGGGCAGAAACATAATTTTCACGCTCAATACGAACTGAAGTAACATCGAAGTCGTAGTTTAATAAAACATCAATTTCATTAGCAAATCTGCAGTCCGGAATCAAAACCACGTCCCAACGGTCTGAAAAGATGTCGAGAATTTCCGCGATGAATTCGACCCAAAAATTGACGTTTTTCTGACGAACTTTGTCAGTGCCGATATATTGCAATAAAGTGCGTCCTTCCTCGTTTTTCAGGCCGTCCCAGCTAAAAAATGTCCTTGCGACGTACTTTACCAGATCTCCGTAGTGGGTAATCAGGACACGCTCTCCTTTTTGCTCCAAAACCTCTTTCATCATTCCGGCAAGAGTATCTTTACCGTGCTCTGCCTTGCCGGAGATACATACAACCTTCATCAAGAATCACGTCTCCCCTTTCGTCCGCAAGACTTCTTCTCAGTGCAGAACCCCACATACTCACACTTGGGCATGAAATAATTGTCTACCAGATAAGCCCACTCTTCAGAGTAGTCTCGCAGTGCGTCGCAGATGTCCTTGAACATATCGCGGTACTCATGGTAGGCTCTGGTGCACATCCGCTGGTGAGACATGTCAATCAGATTGCGGAGATTGCGCTTATCAACCATCTTGGTGCACATACCGAGAGGTAGCAGCATCGCCGAATCTTCTCTTGGAATACCAAGTTTCTCGAGTTGCTTAAGAGCCAGTCGAATTGCTTCATGTGCAGCCATGTAAATCGTATACGCAATCTTGTGGTCTGCGATCGACTTTGGAGTCACGACCCCATAATCCTCGTAGTTTATGTATCGAGTGCTTGCCTGCAGTCTGGTTGGCGCACCGCCGATGTGGGTGTACCACTCACGAATAACTCTGGCTGAATAACCGTCCAGAATCATATACACATCAGGAAACTCAAAAGTTCTTCCGTGCTCGTTCTCCAGACAGTCCAGACCGCGCTTGTAATTTCGCTTCGCATCTTCGGTGTTTGCGCCCCAGCAGATGCCAGCTTCTTCACCAATCAACGTGATTGGATTTTTTGTAGTATGGCTTTGGATTATAACCTTTCCCAAATAAGCCAACTCCCTTCCTTATGATTCATAAGGTGTCTCGAGGCTGTAATCCCATCGAGTACCACCCTTGTATTGATTTCTGAAATGATTGTGTTCTCCGTCGCCAGAAAACCAGAGATAATCATTCGGCAAAACTCTGCCGACATCCTCGTAACCTGCGGATTCTTTACTCCAACGAACAAGAACATCCTCTGCGAGTTCGTATAGTTCATCCCAAACTGGGGTGTCCGGATACCAAGCATATTGGTCTTCGGCAGTTGCGACAGCCTTGATGGTGTCGGCAAAACCAGCATCTACTCGGTTGCACATCGTCCAGACAACGCAGGCTTGTTCTGTTTTACTCTTAATTCCGCGACATTCTCGATACAAAATCTTGGCGACGATCTCAATTTCCTCTTCTGTGTGCCTGTACTCATATCGAATGAAGTCTTCGGACAGCTTTGGATTGTTCCAAGGTCTAAAATCAGTGCTCAAATCTATCATTGGCAAGTCAGTATTTACTTCTTTGCACTCACTCGGTACAACGATTTCTTCATTTGGTATATAGTTATTTGGAGTTAGTATTGACAAGAAAACTAAACTTGCCGGAACAAAAGTTGAAAGCAAACTCATTGCAACTCTCCTAATTTTATGCTCGAAAAAGGAGCGATGCATTTACATCGCTCCCTCGAGATACTTTCGAACGACATCCATAAATGGATGAGGGTTTTTCTCACCTACAATATTCATTAACTCAGCATCATCGACAGATTTGATTTGTTGTTCAATATTGAAAAGCCGTACAGAAAAGTCTTCAAATTGCTCCTCTAGCTTTTCGAGCCTTTCGCTGATAGTATCGTCTAGCCTAATCGTATTAGTCGTACCAGGAACAATGAATCCATTAACCCATTCGTTCGTTCCTATAGTAGGTCTGAACACATTTGTCCAGTCGGTGTCTTCAATGGTGAAATCAACAGCCGCTACGCGAGCTTCGTCGTTCTCAGGCATGGTTAAAACCCACAACCGCCGCAGCACTCAGTGCAGGTAGCGGCATTAGAACAATAGATCGTGACTTCACAGTCTCCATCAACGATAGTGCGGCAACCATCGGGAGGAAGCTTGTCTTCACAACGATTATCTTCGGTGTGCTGATCACACTTTTCACAGCACTTCTCACACTCGACTTCATTCTCGAAGTGAACTTCTTCACCCTTGATGGGATTAAACTTAGCCTTCGGCAGAATATACTCTTCCAAAAGCTTGTCAAAGCAATCGCAACACATGTCTAAATCGATTCTATGTAAGTCAAACTTGCTTCCGTAGCCGATATAGTCATGAAAACTACGGTTTTCCTGTTCGTCGAAATCGTCGAATACTTTTCCGCACATATTACAGATTCTTGCCATATAGGGAATCCTCCTTAAAAATTATTGAACAATATTAGTAGTTGCAACGGTATGACATGAAGAAAGACCGTCAATATCTGCTGCCCACAAACAGTCAACTTCGCCCGCAGCGCGGTAGCCGGAAACAGCCTTATCGACACAAGTGTAAGCGGTAGCAGTTCCGATGCTGTTTGCGGTATATGTAACAGAATTTGCTGCTGTAATACCGTAGCTTCTTGCATCCTGTACAGCATCCATAGAAGCGCCAAGGAAGATAAACTCCCAGCCGTGACCCTTCTGCTGATGTTCGATCATCTTCTTAATCTGATCCTTTTTGAACTTGACGCTGCTGTTTTCCTCGCCGTCTGTAATGATCACACAGATCACGCCGTCGGGTCGCTTGAGAACTGTAGTATCGTCGATGCGGGTCTGAACAGACTCAATAGTGTCGCCAATTGCATCCAGCAGTGCGGTTCCACCACCGGTCTTGTACTGCTCGGTAGTCATGTCTTCCACTTCCCGAATATCCATTCGGTCGTGTAGTGTCTTATGGGTCGTATTAAACAGCACGGTGGTCAGCAACGCATCACCTTCCTGCTCACGCTGTTTCTTAACAAACCCATTGAATCCTCCGATCGTGTCGCCGATCAGCGAATACATCGATCCGCTGTTATCGATGATAAACACGATCTCAGTCAGCTTGTTTGCCATTATGGTTATCCTCCTTTATTTCTACAGTTTGATACTGCCAACCCTTTGTCAGCAGTGACAAACCGATTTCTTTTGCGGAAAGTTTGAGCCTGTCTTCTTCGTACATATCTCTTAACTCCGACAAGGCGACCGCCTTTACGTACTTGTTAATATCATTATCGAAGTCGGTTTCCAAGAGATCGATCAGCGCTTCCAGATTCATTGCCGCATCGTCGAAATACTCGCGCCTGAAATCTTCGCACTGCCAAGCTCCGAAATTATGTGTGTATCCATAGGTGTGGACAGGTTCTACAGTAAGCAGCTTCCAAAACCGCGAACCGGCTACCTTATATTTGATCTTCAAGTAAGGAGCCTCCCACATTGATGAAAGATAGATTTTATATTTAATTTGATAGGTCATTTTTGCCTCCGAATTAGGAATAAATGTGCTCATAATCGAGCATTTGGAAGTATTGACCGTCTCTTGTCCACTTTTTACAGCGTATTAAATCGCCCTCTTTGATAGGGTCTGCTTCAAACTTTCGCTTGAAGACCGTCATTCTGCTCTCTTTACCGCTTCCCATAGACTGAGATACGACGCTGTAGCCAAACAGCGCATCATCCTTCTTTCTGTGAAGCGGAAAAACGCCCTTGACCATCAATTTTGAACGATCTGCATCATTTGCTGTGTTAATACAGACAAAACCAAGATATTCGCGCTGAGTAGCAATCTTCGTTTTGAAATCAAAGTCTTCCAAGGGTAGCCCTTTGATATAATTCTCAAGTTCATCAAGAATGGCATCACAATTTTGGATTTTAAATGTCTTCAGCTCGTCGCCCTTAGCATTTTTCGACGTAGAATAGCGGTCTACGATGTTGTACAGGAACTCAGAAGATTCTACCTGAGCCTTTTTAACGGATGTTCGTTCACCATTTTTGAAAAACTCAAGAAAGTCAAGGATTCTGAGTAGTTTTTTACTGTTGGCGAACTCATCGAAAAAGTCGAGCTTCACCAAAACTTCCAGTTTTGACTTACCCATTCCTTCCTGTATCATATTTCTACACAGCCGCCAGAAAAACTTCTCGTCTGACCGAGCAAACATATGCAATACCTCTGCGGTTTGCAGATTACTATCTCTGATCAACGGAATCGCGTAGATGATCTTGCCGTCTTGGACGGAACAGGCTCTATGATCATCTCGGAAGGACAGTTTTTTGATTCTAACCTCATGTCGCATCATGTCAGCAGCAATATCGGAAGCATCATCCTTAACAAAGGAACTTTCTCCGATATAGGAGTTATAAAGACCTGCGAAGAACTCTGCTGGATAGTAGGCTTTTTGCTTGGCTGTCATGTAAGCGATGATTCCGTAAGCGCTACTGTGGGCTTTGTTAAAACTATAGCGGGCAAAGTCAAGCATATCCGCCCATAGCTTCTCAAACTGGTCACTTGACCATCCTCGGGCCATTAATTTTTCTTCAAGCTCTGGTTTTATTTGAGCGAGCAACTTTGGATTTTTCTTGCCTGTTGCCTTACGAAGCAAGTCTGGATTGTGTAGTTTAGCAAGTCTACCAATCTCAATGAGCTGCTCCTGAAACACGATGATTCCGTAGGTGTTCCTTAGAATTGGTTCCAAGTCAGGGTGCAGATACTCAAACGATTCTCTTCCGGCTTTACGTTCACAGAAGTTGTCAATGTATTGCATCGAACCGGGACGGAACAATGCATTTGCAACGGAAATGTCTTCTATTCCGCTGACATTCATCTTCTTGAGTGTTTTCTTCATGCCGGGAGAAGCCATCTGGAAGATGCCAAGCGTATCTCCCTTGCGAAAAATATCCAAGACTTTTGGATCTGTATATCTCTGGCGAGGATCGAGAAACTCCATGGTCTGCTGACTCATCTCAAGCGTGTCATACTCCTGGTCAAGAGTACGCAAACCAAGAACGTCAACCTTAACTAAGCCAACGTCCTCAACATCGTGCATATCACCCTGTAAGAATCGGATACCGCTGTCGTCGTAACACGACGGCAAAAAGGTATCGAGATCTCTCACCGATATCACGCGACCGCAAGGATGGAGCCCAAAGGATTTCGGTAGACCATTTAGCTTTCGGACATAATCAAACAGCTCGGTATAGTGTTTTACATTTTTGATAGCATCTTGTGCTGATGCGCTGATAGGAATTTCTCCACGAATCATCGAATCAATATCATCTATCTCGAAATGCTCAAAAGATTTTGCGATTTGGTCCGCAGTCGCCAAGTCAAGTTCAAGAACTTTACAAAGGTCACGAATTGTGCCTTTTGTCTTATTCGTACCAAATCTTCCAATAGATGCAACGCGATCTTCTCCGTATTTATCAAACAAGAAGCGCAAAACTTCTTTACAAGACTCGCCAGAGAAGTCCAGGTCAATATCCGGAATCTTCAGTTCCTTTGCCGTAATTTCTCCTGATTCCAATTTGCTCAGTGCACCGACATCTATGAATCGTTCAAAGTATAAACCGTGCTCGATTGGGTCGATATTTGTAATGTTGGACAGATAGTTTACCAGACTTCCGCCACCAGAACCACGAGCGATCCCTCGACGTTTACCAACATTAGCGTAGGAATACACCAGAATGATATAGTCAACGAAGCCCATCTTAGAGAGTGCGTTCATTTCGTACTGGTACCGTTCAATGTATGTCTGAATCTGCTCTATGGAAAGTTGATACTCTTCTGTGCCAATTTCGTTGCCGTCATCGTCAAGAATGGAACGAATCAGCATCTTTTCTTCATTAAAAATCTTGCCGGTATCATAATTGATGTTCAGCTTTTCCTGAAAACCACGCTTGCAGATATCATGTAGCCAAGTCTCATTGTCCGGATACTGCTCCGGTGTATCGACCTGCGGCATAATAGGTGCTGACAGCGGCATTTCGAGCAGACACTTAGCCGAAACTGCTTCTGTATTGCCGATAAACCTATCTATTTGTTCTGGTGTAAAGTAGTGAAGCCTGTCGCGCACTTCCCTCTCGCTTTGGAGAAAGCAATCCACATAAGCCTCGCCATCTTCCTTATAAGCACCATTAAAAGCGTACTTGTTTTGATATATTCGGTCTGCTTCGTATGCATAATGTGCATCAGTGGTGACAACGACCTCAATCCCAAGATGGTCTGCCAGAGCAACCAGTGCCTGATTGACCTTAATCTGTTCGTGATCACTGTGAGATTGTATTTCGATATAATAATCTTCACCGAACTGCTCCTGATACTTTCTGGCGATCTGTTCTGCTCTGTCATATTCATCAGACATAATAGCTTTGGAAACTTCGCCAGCGAGACAGGCGCTCATAATGATCAAACCATCTGAATGCTGCTTTAACATTTCAAAATCAATGCGAGGCTTAAAGTACTTGTTGTCTGGATGTTCTGACATGGTAATCAAACGGTTCATATTCAAGCGACCCGTGTCATTCTTACAGAGCGCCACCAGATGATAGTATTTACTGTCCCTGTCCTTGACCTTTACATCATCACAGATGTAAAGCTCTACGCCGTGGATGTATTTAATACCTGCAGCTTTCAGTTCTTTGTAAATCGTAACTCCACCGAGACTGCCGCCATGATCTGTGACGGCGACCGCTTTTTGACCGATTTCAGATACCCGCTTGGCGAGGTCTGCAGGTTTTATAATGCTGTCTCGTAGTGAAAACATGGAGTGCACATGCAGATTTACCATGCGATTATCATCCTCTCAGTTTCATTTTCTTTTCATATAGCTGTTGAAACACTTCTACTCCCTTATCGACTGGAGCATCCTTTTCATCAAGCATTCCTTTTCTATTACAGAGCCAATAAACATTTACATAAGGAAGCAGCTTCATGATATTAGCGTCCTGTCGGATATCCACCTCCGCGTCAAGAGCAAAAACCACATTCACACCGAGTTTAATCAGTGCCTTGAACTGGTTTGGATTCAAGTGCGAAGTCAGAATTGCGCCGGTATTATGGATTCCCCAAGTTGCCGCGAGCATTACCGATTTTGCGCCCTCAAACAGGATAATTTCGCCCTTTTTTAAGATGGTGTCTTTATTCTCAGCGAACCCGAAAATCGTTGCTAAGGTGCCCCAGCTCTTAAAATACGTGTATTTTCTGAGCCCTTTTTCCTTAAAGTTTGGGTCGAGGGTTCTTCCGCATACGTTAACAATATTTCCTTCTAAATCGCGAATCGGATGAACGATTCTGTCGGAGAACGGATCGTAACGAACTTGGAATCGCTCCATTACTTCGTCGCTGATTCCTTCATCTCTCCAGATCTGGAGCTTGTCCGGAGCTTTTTCATACCGTTCCATATAGTCATCTGAAAGAATTGTTGACTGCGCACTCTTCTCAGTTTGCTTTGGTGGACGGAATTGTTTTGCGATAGAAGTGGCGAGGAGCCTTTTGACTTGAGGTTCCTCGCCATCGTCTTGTATGTTGAAATGTTTCTTCAGAATTGCCAGCCCTTCTCGAAAATCACATCGGTGGTATCGGCAGATAAAATCAATGATGTTACCGCCGACACCTGTTGAAAAATCGTAAAACCGCTGCTTCTCCGGATTGACTGAAAAGGAAGGTGTGCGCTCTTCCTTGAGCGGGGAGCAGCCCCAAAACTCTCCGTCAGAGCGCTGCTCCAAGTCACAAAACTGACTTATGTAATCTAAGATATCTACTTGTTCAATGATCTCGGAGACTTCCATATGTTACCTTCTATTCTAAAATGGTGTTTGAATTACATGCTGTTTGGCTTCCTCATAAGAAATGAGGTTGCCATTAAAGTTCAAGTCGATATACTCGTCTGGAGCCATTTGAGCTCCGTTACGGTTTAGTACAACTCGAAGTTTTTTATTGCCACATTCGGGACCGTCTGCCTCAATTTCTTCTGGCGTTTTGCTTTGCAAGATTGCGATTGTCGACGCATTTCTGCCGATTTTTGCAGAGTCTGCTACACGACCAGCTGATGTCGCCTGTGCAGCACCGAGACCTATAATATTGAGGTCGCCGCAGATTTGGTTCTTAACCATATCCACCAATCTGCCCATCTCTTGATAGGTCGCAAATGCATCTTGCTCTCCAGAACTCTTGAAGTAATCTATTACAATCGCATCTAGTGTCTGCGTATGTTTAACTCTCTTTACTGTGGTGTAAATTGTTTTCGCATCAAACATCGGCATATAAATGTGTGTGAATTTTTGGCTTTTCACCCATTTTATCGCGTCGTTGATCCGCTTCTCTTCTTCTTTGTTGTACTTGCCAGACCTGACCCTGCTATATTCGATTTTTGACAGATGAGCAACAAGTCTTGCTGTAAACATTCTTGTATTGAGCTCACTGTCAATATACAGGACGCTAAGACCTTGCTTCAGTAAGTCGACCGTCTGGTTCAAGAGCATCATGCTCTTACCTTCCTTCGCTTCTGCAGCAAAGATAAACAATTCCCCTGGCTCTAATGTGGCGTATTCATTTAGCGTAGGAAACTTGAATGGAATACCGGATATGCCGCTATCTTGTCTGGACTTTATTTCAGCCCACATTGCGTCAACAACATCCTTGTATTGCGGAACGTCGTTGACAGTGGAAAACTCCATCATCACATCGTCCAGAGCCGAGTAGATCTTCTGCTCGATCTCTGCTTCGTTGGCATTGAAGCACATATGCTGACATTCGACCAGCTTATTGAAGGTATCTCGCCGAAAAGCGGCGTTCAAAACCCGGTCGACAATCAGCTTATACTCCTCAACCGTTGATCTGGCGATATTGGGAGCGTTCATAATAAAGTCATTGATAGTGGAGACACTGAGGATTGTGTCTGCTTTTGCCTTTGTATTTTCTCTTGCGTTCAGGATGTTGGTGATGTTGTAGGCGTCGATTTTTACGATGCTTTTCTTGGCTAGTTCGCAAATTGCGTAGTACATATAACCATTTGCTTCGTTGGTGAAATGATGCGGGGTAAGCTGCTCAGAGTAGAAAACCAGTTCCGGTTTTAAGATTGCGGATGCAACCACACCTGCCTCCGAGCTTATATCGTTGATGTCGCAAACATTCAAGCGCCTCACCTCCCAAAATTGATTTCGTAGTAATCACATAAATCCTGACACTCACAGAGGTATTTACACTTGAAAAACTCTATCGATGGAGGAAATTTGCTTTCCTTGCAGATAGCTTCGACCGTATCCTTTACCCATTGTTGTGCCGACAGGTAAGCCTCCATCTGAAATGGTTCCTTGATTACCATCTGCTGACGGAAGGTATTGAATCTTAGCTCATCCGGAAGTTTTCCCGTGGACTTTTCCAGAAAACCGGCATAGATGTATAGCTGTCTCAAGTATGAGTCAAGCTCTTGGTCGCCCTTGGTGGGTTTTGCCCGACCACTCCTTGGCTTTAAGTTGCGAGACTTGTGGTCGGTGATAATCAGCTTGTCCTCTTCCTTGGAGTACAGGTCGAGAAAGCCTGTCATTCGAATGTTTCCAAGGTCAAACTCCATTTTCTGTTCTACCCCAAGGATTTCGCCGATGGGCTTGTCCAGAGTTTTGATGTACTCAAGACCATCATTGAAGTAGTTTTGAAATACGTTGTAGCTTGGAGCTGGCAGAGAAACGTTCTGACGAAACTTTGTTAGATAAGCGATGCGTAGCTGATCTGCCGTCTTATTGACCGAATAGTAATCAGCCAACAGCTCGTGCATAAAAGAACCATAGCTTGCAAAAAACAGCTTTTTCCTCTCTGCTTTTGGATATTTGATGTATTTTAAGTACCACCGATGCGGACAGTCCTCGAACGAGTTGAGTCTGGAATAACTCCATGTCATGTCGCGGATCAGTGGTTCATAATTCAGCTCACTCATTATGGTTAAAGGACGCTCTCACCAGATCTGCGAAGGTCTGCCCTGCTGTAAACTTGACAGCAGTATAGGCAGGTGCCTCAATGACTCTGTCGCCAAGGATTCCGCTCTTATAATTGCGAGCCTTTCGATCCTTTGTGGTAAACTTACCGAAACCATGCAGAGAAACAGACTCTCCGCCACTAACGGAATCTACGATAGATTGCAGGAATGCATCTACAATTTGAAGTACGACATCTTCCTCATAACCAGTGGTTATAGAGATGTCTGCAACAATATCTGCCTTATTCATGGCATGATACAATTAGAAAGGCAGGGACTTGTCGTCAACGTCGCCTTCGTAAACATCCTGCTTCTGCTTGATAGAACCACCATCGGTCTCAAAGCTGAAAACCTTGAAATTGGTGTAGGTAGTCTTCTTGTTGGAATCGTAGGTAGTAGATACATCCACATCACCCAGCTTGATGCGGTCGCCTTCGTGCAGAGCCATAGCCTTCTTGGCATTATCTGCACCGATAAAGTTGACGTAACCGGAAAAGTCCTGTACGTACTTGTCTTCCTTCTTGTCCTTGCGGCTGATGGAAATACGTGCCTTGGTGTTCATAGGGCTGATCTGTTCAACAGACCAGACCTTAGCAAATGCATTGTTCTTGAAGCCCATTGGGTTTCTCTCCTTTTATTCTTTAATTTTCAAAAACTCAGCATTAAAGTCGCTGAGTAGTTTTGCTGCCATAACGGAATCCTTGATGCTGAAATAGTCGCCACTCTTGACGTACTTGGTAACCAACTTCTTAACAGAGTCCTTCGCCTCTGCATTAACAGAAAGATAAGCCTTGATGTTCTTGTCGATCTCATTGATGAGACTTTCCAGAAGCATTTTCTCTTCTTCTGCGGCTGCATTCTTCTGTTTACTGCGCACTGCGTCAGGATCGTCGGAGGTTGCAATATTGAAGTACTTCAGTAAGAAATAACGGGTGCAGTAAGTAAGGCCGGAACCAAGTGCTTGAGATGCGTCAGTCTGTTGACCGGCGAGAGCCCATGGTACAACAATCTTCTCTTCGGGGTTTTCGTCATTGATCCAAGTGAAAACCATGTCTGCACTGACAACAACCTCATTGATGTTCTCTTCGTAGATTTCTCCATCCTTGGTTGTCTTGGTTTTCTTTGCGAAGTAGGGTTCGACCTCGGTGGTACCGGGTACGATTGCCGGAATCAGAGAAATTGCATACTTCTCCATAAACACAGAGATCTTTGCAAGAATGGTTTCTTCGGCGGTATAGTTGTAGCCAAACGCCTTCTTGTCCTTCTTCAAGACCTCGACCTGCTTACGGATCTTTGCCATCTTCTGATACAGGTTCAGATTTTCTGCTTCCTTCTTGATGGGAATCAGTCCTTTCGTTCTAAAATAAATGCTGCGGATTGATCGGCTACACTAAGCAGCCATGCCAGGGGATATTGTTCAAATGCATTGCCAACGTATTTATTTCCCTCTTCTGAGAAACCCATGTGACAGTTGATTGCCACTGCTTCTTCCGGCGTTAAAGATAAAAAGCTCTGCGCGATGAACAGAGACTTACTGCCGTGTCCACCGAAACAGAACTTTTCATTGATGGAGTAGGAATCGTACTGCTCCCACTTTCCATCAGCCGTCTTGCGGTTTCTCTTTTCAGTTACATAAAAGTTGACCTTGCACAGATCGTGAAATAAAGTAATGATTGCCAGAGACTCTTCGTCAACTGGGATTTCAGGGTAGACTTTGAGTAGTCGGTTCAGCTCGTCGTAGACATTCAGCGAATGTTCAAGCAAACCACCTGGGTAGTTGCCATGAAAGCGGGTGCTTGCAGGAGCAGTGTAAAAATCGCTTTTTTCCAGCCAATTCATCAGCTTTTCGGTGCCAGATCGATGAATTTTTTCGGAAACGATCGACTTAAATCGCTCTTCCTTGGTCATTTTTATCAGTCCTTTCATTCTTAATAAAACACGAGTTTCATTTCTTGCACCAAGGGATGTACTTCTCTTCCAGTAGGTTTGGATTCATTCCCTTGCCGAGACGCTTGAGAGAGTCCCCCGTGTATTCATACAGAAACCACATCTCTCTATTGGGTTTTGCTGTGATGACATAACGAAGAAAACCATCCTCATCCATGTGGAAGACAAAGGTGTCTTCATTTTTCGGTAGAAGGCTTATCGAAATACCTGAATATACTCCAATTTTTTCGTTCTTATTCTTCATTTATAGCACCCATCATCGTGCCCGCAAACCATTGGTACGACTGGGTTTTGCGGACTTCATTTTTTCCAACATTTCCAAAAAGACCGAACGCACTGGGAATATTTGGTTGCAAAAAGAGACCCTTTCGGGTCTCTAATTTTTATATAGGAGGAGCTGCAGACTCTTCAAAAATTACTTGCCGGTCATTCATCACGGCAGCATTTCTCCAAACATCCAGCAGTGAATTAGAATCAAGGTATGAGATCGCTGAGCTCGCTAAAAGATATCCGATAGTAATTCGGCGCATATATTCATCACTGAGTCGAGTAATGTATACTCCCAGGTTTTCCTTAGAGATGATCACTGGGTTTTCACACAAGACCATGCTGTCTTGTCTGAGACCGCTGTCTGAGGCACGGATCACGATATGTGTGGGTTGGCCTAACTTCTTCAGTGAGCTGGTCAACGGCAGCGCAATAACGTTCGGGCTGTAACGGTTACCGATGTTGTTCTGGAAAATCACACCGGGACGCCAGCCAGCCTGAGCGCTACCATGACCGGTGAACTTCATCATGTAAATTTCGCCGATCTTCGGTACGGGTGGTCGGTTGTAGCTACGCGACATAAAATCATCTCCTTTATTTATTTTTTAGGAATTTAAAAAGAGACCCTTTCGGGTCTCTTATTTTTCGAAGAGTACATCTTCGAGAGTGCGGTATTTGGTTGGTGGCTCTTCGGGAAGTTGCTGTAGTAGTGGCCACGGATCGTGACCGAATTGCTTAAGAATTCGGATCTGCTCTATAAAACAGAGATAGTCAGATTTGTACTCTGGAGTCCAGTCAAACTGCCAAGAACATACTATGCCAGATCCAGCTAATTCAAATACAGTCAACCATTTCCAAAAGAATTTTTTAACATCTCGTCTCCATGTATTTGAATCGATGGGGATAATATTGTTTTTAGCAAATCTGTCCTGGAACTTATTATATACATGAGAGCAATCTGGTAACTGACTGATATATTTATACGTAGACTCTTCACGCGCTCCATCTGTATGTGTCGAGAACCAGTCTGTCACAGAGTCGACTCTATCGCTTGTTTCCCTAACCCATTTTGAAAGTGTTAAACATTCTCTTCTGAGTTGAGCTGCCTGTTTATTCTTTTGAAATCGCTCTGCTTCTCTATGGTCTGTAGTACACATAGCGCAACTAGCAGACCATTTTTCTACAAGTTCAAGCGGGGTTACATCGCATCCCGCAGCAGAAAGCAGTCTCTTTTGAATGCGTGCGTATCGCGCCTCAGTAACATTTGAAAAGATAAACATACCCGATTGCCAACGAGGTACTATACCATATTTCGCCAACAGCAAGGTCAATGCCCATTTGTATTCAAGCTTGATTTCAGTTTCTAACATCGGTGGTCCGAACTCGAAATTTAAATTCAATTCCTTGCGAACAAAATCTTGTCCTGCTGCGGTTCTTAATAATTCAAATACCTGCTGTTCTTTTCTTGGATTTTTATATACTTCGTACCACCGTGTTGTTGCTTGAATAATCTCAGTAATTTGAGGATTTGGAGAATGTGGACTGTGACCTACGAAAAGGTTTTCGCCACCAAAAAGCAACGTGGTACCAAGCATGATTTCCAGTGTATTATCCATGTATATACACCTCAAATAATCGGCCAGTTAGGACTGAGATTGCAAAGAAAATAAGCGCAATGTGATTTGTATACTTGAAAATATCTGCTATCACCCAAAAAATCTCATCGCAGTTCTTGCGTTTTAAGATATGTGGCAATACGATGTTCAGACCTCCGTGTATGATAAAAATAAAAGCAAACAATTTGGTGTCTTTCCATATCGACAGATTCCATTTTGCCGATTCAGAGAATTGCCAACCGGAAGCACTGAACTTTAAATAATCTTGGTAATATCCATAATTAGCATACAACATGAATAGGCCGCCCAAAACAAGCACAAGTCCAATGATCGGAGCCCAATTAGGATTAAAAAAGAAGAATGTAAAATGATATCTGGAGTCCCATTCGTCGTCGGCTTGCACATAAGTTTCTACTGATTTTTTTGTAGAGTGGATAGTCAATAAAATCGAAGGCGGCAACTGACTCGAGATTTCATATTTATTACGAAGCTCGAGACGTTCTCTTATGCAATGATTCTTCTCTATGCCTTCGGCGATTAAATCGTCATATTCTTCTATCGTTGTTACTTCATACAAACGTGAAGAATTCGCCCGTAAAAAACTACGCTTAGAAGTCCACCAGTTAGTTAGAGCTTTGTCTTTAGCCATGTATTTTTCGCACAATACAATAGCAACACATTCCACGGCGATATGATCCCTTGGATCATAAGAAAAATGAAGATTATCGACGATTGAAAACCATTCTTCATCGGAGACATTGCGAATCAAAAACTTGAGTTTGTTATATGATTCTTCAAAACTATAAGACGATGACGATAACTTCTTTATATTTTTGAATCCGCTAAACAAGTATATCGCCCCTCTTTCATGGATAATGTCTTAAAAGTTGATTTACTTAATCGTTCATTAAATTGAATGCCAGCTTCCACTGAATATACTTATCAAGATAATATTTCTGGTTACGATGAATTTTTATATCTCTATTTTCCGCAAATTCGTCGCCAAGTTCAAGCATCGCGGCATCATAAAATCTAATATTGTTTCCTGTTGTTAATTCATGGATGTATGCTCTATAGTAAAGACCCGAAGATCTAATGTCCTGATAACTCATACCTTGTATAACACTACTAGCATTTACAGACCTTGAATTAATTTTAGAAAACGCAGATTTTAACGTATCGATTTGTGCAGCGCCTTTTACGCCATGCAGAAGCTGCTTATTTGTCATATCCTCTGGATATCGCTTTATAAGAGTTCTATATTTAGGATGAATGTATTCAAATTGATCTTCTGTAGCGCACGCTTTTATTGCACGTATTGCCTCGTTATAAATTTCGTAACCGATGCCATTGACATATACCTTCATGTTTTCCAAATCAACGTCGTCGGTTGTAAGGCTACAAATATCGACATCTAAAATACCCATATATACAAGCCAGAAGTATGCTTGATAAACAACTGTAGATTCAGTGGCTTCTACACCTTTCTCCGGGAATACGGAATCTAAAAATATTTTTCCATGGAGGGGGCTACGCAACATCTTATATTTGAGATCATTTGTAGATTTCAGGGTAATATATCGGTACACATTCGAAGTGTTGTGAAAATGTTCTTCACAGATTTTTAAGAACTGCCGAAATGCATAGAACTTCAATCCAGACATATATATCTTAGGAGCAAACTCCCGATTAATCATTTCTTGGATTTCATCCAGTTCTTGAGTATATACAGGCTTCCCCCATGTTTTCTCATATTTGTCAACCAAAGTGATGACGGTCTTCTTTATTGATTTATCTACAATACGATCTTCGATTCTTTGAAAACTATCCTTTAATTCTTCGTATGACATAAAATCCCTCCACAATAGTATGTAGGTTATAAAAAATGGTAGCATACGAAAAGTTTAAAGTCAAGTTTATTGCCGGTTACGAAACCATGAGGTGATATGTTATCCTATCCTTATGTGATGGTTGAAAACACTCGATATACAAATCGTCTGAAAGCTTGCTTCTACGCAGAGAAACATTAGTCACAAAATGAAAGTCCAATTGACCTTCGTCGACACTCTTCAGAGAGATAATGTTCAAGCTATCATATACATCAATCGAAGAAAACTTCAAACAAAAAGAAATACTGTCAGGCGGAAGCCACCTTTGTTCTTCGTAATCAAGGCATATCGTTTTTCCGGATATATTCTTTGCATATTGGAGTAATTCTTTTGTGTTTAAGATCTTTCTCATAGCATCCTCCATTTGACATTTGTTCTTGCTTGTGGTATGCTACAAGAGTATATAGGGGTGGTGCCCTGTATGCTTCCGTAGCTTATGTTACGGTGTCTGTTTCAAAGTTGGAGGAGTAGTGCCCTCCGACTTCCTTTCTCTGGTGTGAAATACATCAGAAAAGAATTGGGGTGTTGGTCGCACCCCTTTTCTTTCGCTTTAACAATCGAACATCCGTTCGTATTTCTGCAGGAATATCTTACCACTTTTAAAGAACCATGTCAATACTTCTGATGGTGCCAAATGTTTCTAGGGTATATAGAGTACAATAAAACGGAAAACGAAAGAGATAGCCGAAAGGCTGTCTCTCTTTTTTAATCAGATGCTGCTTCAATGTAATTTATTGCGTCTCCAATACTCTTAATTGCAGAATCAAGGTTGTCTACCGCATCCTCAAGTTTCTGGTAACGCTCAGTACCTTCAAAAAACTCTGCCATATTATCCATTGAATCCTGCTCGCTATCCATTATGTTCTCAACGATATTCTCCGCCTGACGCAGCAGAGTTGTTGCTTCCCCTAAACGCTCTCGCTTCCTTTTATTCAAGTGGCATCAACTCCCACATATTAAAGAAGGTGAAGGCAACGTGAACGGTGTCGTCCTCAGAAGAAATGTCTGCTCGATCTGCCAGCTCTGCGAACATATAGAAGGGATTCTTTCTGCCATCCTGAATCTCGATATCATTTCCAAAAAAGGAGACAATAAAGTCTTTGCCGCTTCCGGCTACGGATAAATCTACACCATCGCAATAAGAGGTTTCTACAACGGTTTCAACCGTCTTGGCAATAACATCTAAAAGCCTGTCCTTTTGATCACTAAGCACAGGTTTCTTTCCATAGTCTCGCACGATTGCGAACATTAAATCATTCATAATACCATGAAAGTCCATGAGAACCCCCCTTAGTCGATTCGTTTTATAAGACCGTGGAATGTAAATGTCATCCTGGTCTTTCCATTTGCGAGAGGATAAATTTCCGTACTGTCTGCAAACTCTGCAGCACGACACAGCCACTTCATATCTTCAAAAGAAATGGTACTTCCTTCGACAGTGACACTACCCATACTTTCAACAGGTTTATGAAATTCAGATTTTACGACGAGACCGTTTCCGCGTGCAATTTTCTTCAAAACTGCATGACAAAACTGAATTTGCAGAACTTTTTCAGTGTTTTTGATGTAAATTCCGTTGGTTTGTGCTTTAATCTCTGCTAAAAACCCTCCCAGAGAAACAATGAATGAATCAAGCTCTTCATCGTTCATCTGGTCGATGTTTTCTTTTTCGTAATTTCGATTATCCTTCAACCAAACCACCACTTCCTTACTTGATAATTTAATTATATACTTGAAGCCAAGGCTTTTCAAGTTTATTCAGCGCTATCCGCAGTGTAAATAATCTTCAGAGATCCGACAGAGTGATCGCCGAGAATTGTACGGAGAGAATTAGCGACCATGTCTACATCAATCTTTCCGGTAAATCTTACAGCAAAATCGCTCATCAGACAGGCATTGGTGTCTTCCACATCAGATTCGCACACATCTGAGTCATCCTCTTCAGTCTGTTCACAGATAACAGGCTGTTCTTCAATCACGTCGACAGTTTCTTCTACGACAGCTTCAACCTGCTCTTCGGCGTTTTCTTCCGCTTCCTGACCGATAAACTTGTGCCAAACTTTCTTCTGCTCCTCATTCATCAGCTTACCGCCGCGAGAAAACATTTTTCCAAGGCCGAGGCTCTTGAATACCATACGGACAGTTTGAGGATGAACATCAAACATCTCGGCAAGGTCGGTTTGGTTTGCGCCAAACTTCTCCTTCATGGACTTGACGTACATCTCCTGAACATCTGCTGGCATTTTCTTAAAAGAATTCCAATCGATTGGCTGGGTCATTGAATAAGACATAATAGGGCCGTTCCTTTCTTTCCATTGTTTTTGTGTCATGTAATCGGTGGACATGGAGCATTTTCTACTCTTACTTCCACCCTTCCGGTATCTCGCACCTCTGGCGACAACTTTTTTCTCAGAGACTTCTTTATAAAAATCTCTCATAAATTGTTCGGACTCTGTCCGGTATGTAGCTTGTCTCATCATTACACTTCCCTCCTTCTATTTTATGACCGGAACAAGCTAAAAATTAAGGTGGCTCGCTTATGAGTCACCTTTTTTCTCAAGTGATAAACTTCCAAATGAAAAGCAGACCGGGCAAATATTATTAACTGTTTGCTCAATCTCCTTTTCGTCATTCGTTTCTGCTCCGCAGATATTACACTTCAGCTTTAATTCCTTTTCGTTTCGCAAAGCGAAACCCCAGGTTTCTTTAATGTTCATTGAAAACCACCTGTTCTCCCGGTTTTAAACTCCAGCATCCTCCGGAAATTCTGGCGCACTCAGTACAGTTCCCCTCACATTCATATGCTCCTTCTCTTGAGGTGGTGGAACCATCACGAAAACGCACATGGGCTTCGGGAAAAGAAAATGGGTTGACCATTTGTAGGTCAACCCATCCACTAAAAATAATGTGAAGATTTTTTGGTAAACTACGGTGTTCGAACCAATAGTTATTCACCAAATCATACTTCTTTGTAAAGCATAGAATCTCGCAATGTGAATTTCTTGAAGCGACTTCGACCATCTTTGCAAAATAGTCTCCATAAGGAATATCGCCAGAAACATGGAATCGAAAGAACCGTGACATCATAATCGCGCCTTCGACTTCACGCCAATATAGCTCCGGATCTTTGAGTAAAATACCAAGATTATTTTCATAGGCCTTTCGCACACTTGGACGTAACCGTTCAAGTTTATGCGCATAGCATTTATTTTGACAAGTACAGTCGCGACGACAGGTATAGATAGATGGCAACGAAACACTTTTGATTGAACCCATCTTGTTATTGCCGTTACTTATACTCACATGCATGAAGCATCACCTACATGTTTCATTAGTATGGCGCGGGTCATTAGTCCAACACCGCCTGGAACAGACGTGACCTTTAATCCTTCTAAGAATTTTTCATCAAAATTGAAACAGTCTCCGCACAATTTACCATTTTCGTCACGATTGATACTGGCGTCGATCACAATCTCTGCGTTCCAACATCCTGCCAAATCTACAAGCTTTGGCTTTCCGGCAGCGCAGATAATGATTTCTGCCTTATTGAGTAATCTATTTAGATTTTTGGTCTTGCTGTGTGCGACCGTGACTGTACAATCAGCGTCCAGAAGCATTTGTGCGATAGGTTTACCTACCAATTTGCCACGACCAATGACAAGCGCATGTCTCCCTGCCAAATCTCCGATTTCTTTTTTTAGGAGGTACATGATTCCTTCCGGGGTACATGGCTGAAAAGCACTGTCCACACAAAAACCATCCACATCTTTTAGTCCGTGAACTCGGCTGGTCAAATAATCTTCATTCCAACCAAGCGGCAACGGAAGCTGAACAATGATACCGCCTACCATGTCATCCATATTTTTACGGATGATTTCGATACCGAGGTCGTTTTCGTCTGCGTCCTCCGGCATAATAATATGTTCGTAAGGAATTCCGCAAAGTTCACAATCTCGAATCTTTCCTTTTACGTAAGACTTTGAAGCCTGGTCATCTCCAGCAGTAAAAATTACAAGCTTTTTCTTGTCTGGAATCTGACGAACCTGCTCTAAGATCTCGTTGGCATAGGCTTTACAATTTATGTACTGCACGATCATTCTCCTTCCTTGTCGTGACATTTGCATCGTCTGCATTGAATGTCATGCTCCGCCCAAACCGTACATACTCCGATTTCATCCGGCTCATAGCATTCCGGAGTTCGCCTTGGAAGTGTGCGATAAGCGTAGGCCTGACCACATTTATTTGGGGTGTTTTCGCACCTCTCTTCACACCCTTCTGCTTTATCACAATCGCGACAGCAAAATGGATGCAAAATGCTACGTTGATAAGAACATGATTGAACTAACCTGCATTTAAGCGTCAGTTTCCTCTCCATAATTATCACCCTCTCTTGATGGTGGATAGTTCACGATGATCTCATCTAAAGTTCTTGGAGTATAATCCATCCACGGCATCATGGCGCCAACATTGTACATGCGACACATCTGGCCGTAGAGATTCTCCATCAGGAACCGGTCATGTTCCATCATCTTTGACTCGAATGAATTATGAACATGACCGTATAGATGAATAGAGCCGTAGAAATGGTTTTTAAAACAAGGAATCGGGTAGTGACATAAAATCAGCTTTCGTCCCTCGTCCTCGATCTCCATGTATTCATCGATCTCGGCAAACCTTTTTGCGAACTCGGGATCTTTTACCCGGTCGTGATTCCCTTTGACCAGGATCTTGGTGCCGTTGAGCTGGTCAAGAATCGGAATTGCCTCTTTTGGTGGACACCAGAACATATCGCCGAGAATATAAACAACATCGTCATTACTGACAACCTTATTCCAGCGTTCAATCAGCTCTCGATTCATTTCGTTGACCGTAAAAAACGGTCGATTATCGTAAGAAATGATGTTTTTATGACTGTAATGCCAGTCTGATATGTAAAATTTCACTCTTTTACCCTCCTTTTTTAATCTAAAATTCGTATTTCATAATGGAACTCCTGTAGGGACTCGAACCCTCGTCTGCCGATTATAGATCGGCAGCTCTAACCATTGAGCTACAGGAGCATAAAAGAAAAGGCAGAGGAAAAATCCTCTGCCTAAATCTCATCTATTTTGTTTTTACTAGTTCTCGATATTGATCTGACACAGTCTCATTGCCTCTAAGGCATTATGAGAACTTATCGGAGTGACACCAGCGCAGCACGCAGCGTCGACCGTAATCTTTACCTCCGGTAAAAATGCCTTTATGATCATAGCGTTTGAGATTACACAAATGTCAGTGCAAAGACCAACAAGAATAACTTCTTCGATCGTGTCTGTGCAACTCAGCTTAATCAGCTCTTCGGCAAGTTCAACAGACCCAAAAGTCTCCTTGGTGAATTTATGTAGCTCATACTCGCCGGTCAGTACGCGGTCGTTTATCGCTTCAGAAACGGCGGAATTGATCTGCCATCCATGACTGCCCTTGATGCAGTGCTTGACTGGTAGATTTCTTCCTTCTTGGGTGTCAAGATAATTTTCGTAGTGCGTATCATAGGTTACCATGAATATGCCGTCGAATTCTTTGATTTTTGCGCAAACTTTAGGAACAATAGACTGTGCTTCCCTAGTACCGAGTGCACCGTCAATAAAGTCGTTTTGCATATCGACAACAACAAGTACTTTCATAAGCCCGACCGCCTTTCTTTATCTACGATAACAGTCTATCACATTTAATACCAAAGGTGAAGTCCCCATTTTTTCAACAGATCCATCGCCTCGTTATAGCATCTGTGCTGCTCTTCCTTTGCTGCAATGAGTCGATCGCGTTTATCTGGTGTAGGATCATCCATGAAACCAACTCCGAAAAGTCTGATATACGATGGCTCATCATCACCGGCGTTCTCAAACAGGAAAATCATCCTATCAAGCAGCTCGTCCATTTCCTCTTTGGTCAAATCAGCGCCACCATTCTTGTCCGGGTCGTAAAATAGACAATCATTGCGCTTTTTGTACTCGGAAAGTAAAACCGGCATTTTATAAATAAAATTGTAGCCTAATTCAAAGATATCGCTGTTGTCGTAGCCTCTCCATGCACGCTGCCAAGCATAGCGGACATCCCACATATACTCTCTCGCACGGAAGCGCAGCCTTGCACCTTTGTGTTTTTTCCAAGCACCTTTTAAACCTAAATTACCCATGTTACTCCACCTCGCGGATTCTTTTCAAGCAGATATTCATTATCTTTAATCGCTTCTAATAAGAATCGATATGCTCCCAGTGCATCATATGGATGCGCGATATAATATTGCCAACCATTTAGTTCCGCATTAACTTCGTATCCACGTTTATGCTTCCGAGTCTCATAATACCGTATTTCCTCTCGGGTTAGTGCATATCCTTCTTTTATAATTTTTACTCCCTTTCGGAGTACTTCTTTTCGTAAGTGTCTCGCGAATCGTTTTCTCACACTTTTTCCCTCCAGGCTCTATGGTTAACGCCGAAATCAGAAGCCATCCGTTCAAACCAGACATCGTAATATCCAGCTTTCAACTGAATGCCTTTTCTCGTCTTGAACTCTCGGTACCAGTAACGAATTACCGACGGCAGAATAATAATAAAAGGCATCAACGGACCAAGAAAACAATTTTGAATCGCATGACCATGTTCATGATCCTTCAAATAGTCGCCGGTATATTTTTGAATTAAAAAAACTGGGCCGAGGTTGAACCCTCCCCAGTGTTCTCCGATTTCAAAATACCAGCAATCACACCATCGCTTTGGTTCGTGACCAAGCACAAGTAGTGTTAATGCTACCAATCCACCAACCAAGGTCAGTGGCAATCCCCACGTCAGGGATAATATGTAAAATGTTTTTCTGCTTATCATAAATCAACTTTTTGGTTCATACAAATCGCACAAACAGCCCCTGAGTTTCGTTTCGGCAACTCTTCCAGTATTAAGCTGTCCTTTGGCTTTGCAAAACCATGTAAATGTGTTTTGTTCTGAAAATACGCACGTTCTACATCTCTTATGCTTCTTTCTATATTCGGAAACAGTCATTGTTCCAATTCCTTTCTTATCAATCATCATTCTATTTTAACATAAATCTCTCCGGTGTCTTGCGTATAATATAAATCGCCGATAGAACTAACGACTCGCATAGTAGCTTTCGGAGGAATATATGTGGTCGATGCATCGCTACCTGAGTTTCCGCTCAAGGTAGTAGTTTCCACCGTATCTGATATACTTGTGTATTGTAGGTGAAGTAACTTATCTTTCAACTCTTTATTATAATTAACTAGTCGATTGCACTCATTTCGCAAAAGATGATATTCTTCATGTAGTACGTATTCTTTGTCTTTGTAAAGACTTCGAATATACGCCGCACACGTGGTATAGAACAGGATTTTGGCGACCAACAAAAAAACGTCAAGCATATAGTTGATACACCTCCAATCAGATAACTTCTATCGGTTTCGCAGGCTCTCGATTTTATCTTCCGCCCAATACTTGGCAGACTCTTTTACGGCAGGCATGACCAGCTTAAAGGACTCTACACCGTCTTTTACAGCTTCGCCAAACATCTGCTGCAGCTCGGACAGCTTGTCCTTATTGTTTCCGCAGACCGGATAACGTGCTATAACATATGCAAGACCGAAAAACAATCCCCATCCTACGCAAAAATTAATCACTCTTCCACAGATACCGAAAATATAATCAGCGAACTGGAAAATATATACTTCTAACTGTTGTTCAAGCATTATTTTCTTTCACCTCTGATCATACACAAGGAAATCTCCTCATTGACAAACACATGACCAGCACCCCAATTCCCTGCGAATGCAACTGTGTTTTCTCGCTTCTCTATACTTCTGATAAGGTCAGAACTTTCTATAAGAACAGTTATTGTATCCTTATCTTTATTTAATGTGATTACCGCCATGTCTTCCCTCCTGGTCAATGTCTTTTTTCATATGTATCAAGCTTAACCTGTTTTATTTCTCCGCATTTTCGGCAAATAAGAGTACCTATTTTGTAGTGCAGCCACATGCCATAGTGTTCAAGTGACTCACACATCTCTTCAGTTTTACTTGCTAGGAAATAGTCGTGCTGTTCACACATTTTTACCACTCCGTGAAATGTTAGTTTTATTGTTGACGAATATCATAGCCATACATTTCAATCAATTTGTCTTCCGCTTCATGTACCCAATCCGGCTTGAAAACAAATATCATATGTACGGCCATTCTTTCTACGTCGGCGAGGCTGATACCTACGCTTGCCGCCATTTCTGCATTGACTCTTGACTCTCTAAAATGATCGAAATTTCCGTTGCGCTCGAAGCACATGATTGCATTCTCAATCAGATGTTCAGAATTACTCATATAAACATCAGCCTCCTTACTGAAATGAAACTAATCTTTCATTAACCAAAACGGTTTTTCGTAGAAGTCGAAAGTATTTCTATATTCTTCTGTTTTGACAAGATAACCTCTTGCTATTAACTCGTTGACCGCAAGTCTATATCTCTTGTCGCTCATTCCAAAAGTTTTTTCTACTTCCACTGGACTTAAAGCATACCTATAACCGTCCTGGTAAAGGTTCATTTTTACCCAAAGCTTGAATGCTCTGTCTGATAAATCTCGTGCAGCTATGCTTGTAGCTTCAGGGTCAAAAATTCCGTAGAGGTCTTCATTGTCTGAATCGAATTTATGTGTCACAATCATCTTTTGGTTTGGTGATACTAAGAAAACCATATATTTTACCTCTTATAAAAACATAATTTTGTTGATTGACGGTTATAAAAACAGGACCGGTGCAGGCACCAGTCCTTGGAAACTTACCGTCGTGTTTTGTGTGTCGCCCCGGGCGACAAATGATATGGTGTGCTATTACGCCAAAGGAACTTTTACTGCCTATCGGGTTAGGCACGCACAGAGCTTGATGATAGACGCTCCTGCTTGCGCTCTCTGTGCGTAAGAACTCGCCAGTCCTTCTTTGCCGACTCTACTCTATCCGTTTAGCGATGCGTTCTTCGCTTAGGATAATACCAGTAGAGCCATGTGCCCGCGTTTCGGTTTTCCCGAATCTAACTGCACACGACCCAGCGTCCCACTCCTTAGATGGTGGCTGCTTCTAAGCCAACATTCCATATCAAATATTCTTTCATCTGTTCTTGTAGATAAAATCAAGTGGATCTATTTCTAAGTAATCGCACATCTTTTCAAAAGCTGTAAACGGATTTACGAACACTTCTCCGGCAAAAACTCTGTTGATTTTTTCAACGGTTGTATTAAGTAATGCTGCGAGATCTTCTGCAGTTTTACCGCGCTTATTGACTATCTGTTCCAGATATTCGCCAGCTTCCTTAGCGGTTCTCATTTGACGGTCTGATAGTAAGTTCATGAAACTATCCTTTCACCAGTATAAGTAGACCCCACAAATCGGACACCGTTTTACGCAGTGTTCCAGTTGATGCGGTAGACCAGCCTCTTCACAAATCGGACAGACGTACTTAATATATGGAGGCTTCCCTACTTCTTCGTAGTGTCGTTCCTTTACTTGTGCAGCAACTTTTGCCTCATATATTTTACCTGTATGTTTAACGACAAAATCCATATCAAATTAACCTTTCATTTTCTTTCTTAGAATTGCAAAAGTACGTTTCCAACTACGGCGATATTTTCGACATCCACTAAAACATTCTGCCTCGCAGCCCCTCTTGAACCAGTCTTCATCAGATGCTTCAATAAATTTGCAAGTATAGCATTTACCCATGCGCCAATGTTTGCATTCACCGCCCATCGGGTGAGGATGAGGACAACAAGAGTGTCGATAGCGACAGGAATGACAGCTTTTCACACTCCATCTATTCATAAAATCAGCCTTTCACCATTATTAGTTCTCTCGTGTTGTCCAACCACACTCCGCCCGCGTTGAATGATGGTCTATAAACTTCCATACTTTCTTCTATTTTCAGAAAGATATCCGGATTTTTCTTGAAATACTCAATGGCATCTTCTTCATTTTGAAATTCCATCGGATACTCAAAGTAAAAGTATCTCTGGTTGGCAGCAAACCAACTATCTGTATCGGGACAAAAGGCCAAAATATATGTTGGAAACTTTGTACTGAAATCAATGCCTTCTGGCAGTTCTTCATATGTCGTAATCCAGTCTTCTTTCATAACATTAACCTTTCGCGTATTTTGTCGGATTTCCTATGCGTTCACCAGTATTGGCATCATAACGCACTATGCAATATGCATTATAGGGACATTCGTCAAATATTTGTTTGTGAACACATGAAAAAGGACAGTCCGGATATGTTAGATCATAACCGACTGCCTGCAGCTCAATTTTACCTTGTTCATATGCGAGTGCTTGTTGTAAAGCTTCTTGCAATCCGTCAAATAACTCCATGAAATCACGCTTTCTTAACCAAAAAAGTAGCGCTCGATGGTATCTGTTGTACCGTCATCTTCGTTAGTAGATTGACTCCACGATGCAAGACATCCGTGACATACATATAAGCGCTCTGTTTTGCCGGTGCCGGACTCGTCGGCGCCGACGACACACATACATTCTAAAACATCACCACATTCAGGACAGCGAATTAGTTCCTTATCGCAGATTGGACAGTAAGCTGGAGATATATCATCAGGCAAGTGAATATGATGACCGCAGTAAGGACAGTGTGATATTGTTCTCACAGTTTAACCTCCTTACGGTGCTCCCAAACATAGTCGATGAATGCCTGCCAATTCATGTTGATCTGTTCAAAGATATCGATCTTGATGTGCGGACTTTCTAAGGAAAAAGCTGGCCAGGAGTAGACGAGGACTTCGTACTCTGACTTACACCAGAAGTAATACATCAGAGAGTGACGGATCTCTTCTAAAAAAGTTTCTTTATCTTTAAATTTCTTAACGGCCTCGCAAAAATCTTTCGCAAAGCCGCCGTGGTCGAAAATATTAAATCTTTCGATTTGTTTCTTATTTATATTTTCACGATAGACAAACCATTCCATCTACTCCCCTCCTCCCCGTTGTTTAATGCTGTTTCCCTTTTTTACAGATGAGCACAGAAACTGCCATCTGGCCTGCACGAGTACGAGCGTGAGTCATATCAAATGCTACTTGTTCAATCTCGTATAAAATATCATTGATAAAAACCCAGTCGCCACGTCTTGGGACCTGTGACATGATCTCTATATGTCTGTCTTTTCGTCCTTCGTGGAATGTGCAGTGATATTCCTGTATCATTAGACCGTTATCTCTCTTTCTACTTTTATGACGACGTTCTCTTTGACTTCCTCTTTCGGAAATCTTGCGATAAACGCCTTTACATTTTGCACATAAGTATAATCATGGCCATTCAACTTCCCTTCAGACAAAAAATCGCAACAGTTCATCATTGCGTCGATGTCGACTATGTATTTAGCCATATGTTACCTCACTAAATCACTCTTTTATGTTGTTACTTTCTGCTCAAAAGAATATCCCACGCTTTGTTGATTGTTGCATTAGCACAATCATTAGATACAAACACATGGTGCTCATACCAACCACCGCAAACTTCAAACTCATTTCCAGTTCGCTTATGGATTTTATGGCAATCTTCACAAATGTAATACTTGTGAAAAGTCAAAATAGAAAACAGACTATAAAATGTCAGTTCAACTTTTCTCTTAAACTTCATATATTTTTACCGCCTAAAATCGTCATTTTCTATTGATGGCCTTCAACGACGCAACCGCTTTGTCCATATCTGAAAGAGCATCAGACACTTCTCGTTCGGCTTTCTCGATCTCTCGTCTGCACAAACGTTGTAGATCCTCCAGAACGACATTCGTTTCGCGTTCTGAAACCTCTCGTTTTTTCTCATTGTTTTCGTATTTAAGCAGGTAGCCATCTACCTTATACCAGTCTTTAAAATTAAATAAAATGTAATATTCTGATGTGATTGGAGAATAGGGATAGCTTCTCGGTTCTATAACTTTATATGTAAGCCAATAAAGATACCCTTCGTCATCACGATGATATTTATATCTCTCTGGAAATAGTTGGTGGGTAGATATAAACGTCTTGTAGTTCATTCTTTGGTAGTTGTAATTTAATGCCCTCTTCTTAAAATCTTTGTGTGCTGCGATTTGAAAGAAAAAGAAAACAATAAAGAACAATAACCCAAGGCCAAGAACAGCAAATATAACTGCTTTTAAAACCCGTATCATCTGGTTGCCTCATTTAATTTGCACTTTGCATTAGTGTCTTGACGTATTCAAGAATCTGCTTTTCGGGGAAAAACTTACAAGTTAGAATGTCGTATGTTTGAACTCCAAAAGTAAGGAGCGCTGCAGCTACTAAGAAGATGGCAAGAAAATAAAAGGATCCAAGACTTGTGCTTGTTTTGACCTCTATTACCCACACAACAATTGCACACAAAATGAGCGCTACGCCAAAGATGATATACATCCAGCTTGTAGCAATTTCCCACGAGATATATTTTCCTGCCAGTTCCTGCAGATAAGGAATGATATTTTCCTGCGACCAGTCAATGGCCAAGCCAAACTTCATGCCGAGGTGGTTCAAAACATCAATGATTTGCGAGCTAACCGACACTATCTCACTTCCTTCCAGTTATTTCGTTGAATGATGCGACGCATATTTTCCACACCGACTGAGTTCATGCTATGAATGCGAATAGGATAGCTGCGACCAGTTTCTTCGAGCCAGTCAAGTATTCGAATATAATCGCCACCAGCACCAGCAAACATGCCGGCATCGTGGTCAATGTCAATTAATTCAATAGCAGCGCCGTCCAAATGGGTAAGATTATAGTCTTCTTCAACTTGTTCAATAAACTGCTTTGTCATTGCTACGGTTTTAATCCAGATATATCCCTCTGGTGCAGTCCTTACATCATCAATCCAGAGTTTCATAATCACTTCATGAACACGTGACCAACAAAAGCGCCGTCGTGTAATAGGTATGAGCCAACGTGTCTGGTTCCGTCAGCTTCAAATCCTTGAAATCCTGTAACACGGGTAAATATTTCAACTGCCTCTGGCTCACGTCCCTTGTCGCACATAAACCAGATAGTAGGAACGCCTTTCTGGACATCGAGATGTAAAAACTGTTCGGACGGTTTAACTAAACGATCTACGCCGTTAACATTTTCCGTCAGCGGAGGAACCATTAAAATCTGCTTAGCAGTAGTTGTCAAAGGATATTTATAGATTACTCTCATTTGGTCTCCTCCTCATAAAAGTCTTCCTGATGCGCTCTGATGCAGTAGCAACATGGAGCACTGTGAACAAAGGGGTAACGGCTACCGATATGGGTGCAGCCCTTACAGGACAGGCGATCCTCTTGAACTGGCGGATTGTCCTCTTCCAAACTTTTTAGAAAATCATCCATTTTCATTCAGCCTCCGCAATAGTTCTTCACGAACTGCCTCATGCTCTTTTGCCCACTTCTTCTCTGATTTCGGAGAGAAGTTAACTGCCTTGGTGAGTTCCGAGCAGCACACATCAAAATGATCGACGAGCTCTTCGTGCGAGTAGTTATTGAAACGATTTTTCATAATTTCCTCCGATTATCTCTTGGCTTGAGAAAAAGCCATTGCGAATGACGACTGTGTCAGCGCTTTTCGCTCTTGTGTAGATGGCTTTGCTAAATACCAGTCACAGCCACGCCGTGTGCAGTTATGTTCCTTACGCAAATCTTCTGTAAGGAATCCTTTATGTCCGTAATACCTACAGAAACCTACGCAATTTCCGGAGCTGGTCATCTTGCCGTCGATGCAGCGTCTGTGATGACCGCTTCCGTGCTCTTTTTCATACTGCGAATAAGATTTTATCGAAAACATTTTGACCATCTCCTTTCATGGTTGTCTGATTGGTTTTTCTCCCAAAACCCGATGGAAGTAAATGCGATTCTGCATCCGCTCTTCAACTTTTCTGGTTTTACCAAGCGCTTCACGTGTCAGGTTCAGCATATTTTTACCCTTTTCACTGCAAAGGAACTGAACCAGTGGTTCTAAAACTTCAACAGTGTCTTTGCTTTCCCTTCGGGACTGGCGACACTTGGCAAGCTGCGTTGCGAGTTTGGCTCGCTCCCCGTAATCCAGCTCTTCCAGCTCCAGTTTATGTAAGTAATCCTGTGTGAGCTTGTCCAGTCTGACAACCTCTGCACTATTCCAGTCATAGTCCTTAATTGCATCTTCCATCGTGCGGCAGAAACAACTAATTGACTCTGAGAACTGTGGTGGATCTGCTTTCTTCGCCATGGTGTCACCTTCCCTTCTTAACCAATTGCAAAGTTGGCGTAATGTTTCATAAAATCGGGCTCTTCAATTTCAAAATATCCGTTACGCTCTCGATCGAACTTAAACCACTGTCTCCAGTCATAGAGAGCACAGATACCCTCGTCAATACTTTCGATTAGCGCATAGTCGTAACAGAATTCCCACATATCTGTCCAGTTTTCATGAACAGCTTTTAACACGGTTTCCTTGTCGGAGTAATAGCCCCAGGTTCTCTGGCAGCCCGTCTCCGGAAACCCCGCTCCATTTGGTGCTGATTCGAGCTTTTCAAAAACAGTTATGAAATACATATTTACCTCTCGCAAGAAACAAGCGTATAGTCTGTATTATTCGTAGAGAACTTAATCACTCCACAAATAGACTGGTCGACTGTATGTACTGCAGATGTTTGCAGATGATGCCACTCATCGGGATCATCCTTCAATTGGAAATATAGGATAGCGCTCATACCGGGAGACAGCAGAAAGATATGACACTTTGTGTCGATCACCTTCTGGTGAATCTCTTTCATCGTGCCATCATGTGGCATAGCTTTTACGATTGTATATGTCTCAAGCATTACATTTCCTCTTCATGAAAGTGTAGTTTTATTCTTCATTTCCTCTCTGAATTGCAGATAGGATCTTGTGTATTCGTAAGCTTCTCCGAAAATATTATTGGCCGCAAGAAGTAATTTGGGCTCATACTGCTCTATTGCTTCAAGCTCTTTTTCAAATCGCTTGCCGAACGGACATCCAAAACATCCAGTACGAATCAACCCGTATTCTGTATAACATCTGCTGTGAGTAACTTCGTAGTGATCACAGTATTCTTCCTTGTCCTTATCTCGCAGCCAAAAAATTGGACGGAAATTATCTGCACCATTAATCGCTTCCGAGAAACAGTTTTTCAGGTTTGCTGCTCGAATACCACCCTCTGACTGCCGAATTCCAACGCAAATCAAGTCGAACTCTCCGTCTTTACAAAACTTCTTTGCAAGATCCTTTTTGGTGTAAGTACAACATTTTGACGAAATACGAAACTTGGGAGGATTTTGCATCATAAATGCCTTTAGGTACGGATTTCGATCAATTATATACTGTGTCGTATTTCCTTCTTTGACGTTACACCACCATTCGAGAGCGGTTTTGCAATTAGGGTATTTTACATACAGCTCTTCAAACGATCCGTCTTCCCATTGAAAATCATGTAGTTGTAAACGATAGATCATTTCTGCGGCAAACTTGCTCCAAAACGGCGCACCATACTCTCGAACACATGTAGGTATAGATTTTTGGGGTTTGACTCTCACAATTGTAATACCATACTTTTGTTCAAGAAAATCCAGATGTTCTAATGTTGCCGCATACTCAAGACCTGTATTAAAAAATACAAATGTTGTTTTTTTCTTCGCTCCGCAGCGAATCAGCATGTCCAACATAACATCACTGTCCCCCCCCCCGCTGATCGAGCACATGATCTTATCATGCTGCTCGACGACTTCGTAACACTTTACAAGAGCGTCTCGAATTACGAAATTATCGGGAGAAGCGACGATCAATTCTTCAATCGTCATATTTATTACTCCATAAATTAAAATGGTATCTCATCTGTACGAGATACCATTCTGATAAATCCGGCAAAATCCTTTTCGGACATTTCCGTCAAAGATCCATCCAGTGCTGCATTTCTGATTTCGTGAAGAGCGAAGTCAAGCTTCTGTTCAAGCATCCACTGCAGATCTTGGATATTCACTTTACCGTAGTCATTTGCTTCTAATGTAGCAACTTTTTCAATCAGTCTATTTAGTTCTGATTCCAGATAATCAGTACGTTCTTTTGCTTCGTAATTGGCTGCCGGAATATTGCCGAAAACCTGAGCCTCAAGGGCTGTGATGCGCGGCTCAAATGTTTCTTCTGTACTCATATTATCTACCTCACTCTATCCAACGGGTCACCATATCGGTTCCGTCAGGGGCTGTCCACTGGAATCCGTCGGGATACTGCTCGTACAGATCGACAAAGTTTGAAAAACCTTCAAATGTCCAGTCTTCCCCCATTATGCACCCATACTGGTCAGGATTAATATGTGGAGGCAAGTCATCTTCTGTCCACTCCATCGCGTCAAGCATATATTCGACTGTGTCGGTATACAGTACATCGAAACAAATCGTGTCGTCGCCAATATCAATGGTCACACGACCTTCGTCCCAATCACGAGCACGGTACATATCGTCCTCTAGCACATGGATGAACCCCTGATTGCGATCTTTTGATGTTTTGGAAAATCGCAACTGATTTAGTAGTCTGTCGTTTTTCAACACAACTTCATGCAATTCCTCTTCGTGAATTCCTGCACCGGTTTCCTCGAGCATCCGTACAGCCTTTTGAATCGGGTTGTTTGTAATGATGGAGTCATAAACTGACAATGCTTCATTCGTAAGCTCAATCGCACTGGAAGTATAAGCGCTCCAGTGGAAGTAGCTATTGGCGAGCAGTTCGCCGTTTTCATGGATTTCAATATTTAACCTCTGTCCCATTGAGTCTCCTTTCTGCGCAAGCGCGCGATATAGCAAAAGAGCGGCTGATCCTTCCGGCCAGCCGCTTCTGATTAAAACATAACGCAATCACGAATGATTCTGTTTTTGTAAGGTTCATCGTTGATATTTTCCCAAGCAAGTACATTATATTTGCCTGTCACATCACCAGTAATATCGTACAGCCGACCCTCAATCTCAGTAACGAAGTGGCCTTCGACCGGATCGTACATCAGTCTTCCACTGAAACGGAAGACCAGCATTGCTGCGAACCAAAAACAGCAGCCTTTCGTAAAGACTTCATCAACGGTAGAGTACTGGTGAAAACGTTTTAGGAACGCTGAGATTTCTTCGCTCATAAAATTCCTCTTTTCTAAATTAATTACACTCAATCTGTGTTAAGGATCTTCTCTGAGCCGGTTCTAAAAAGCTTGTCTTTTTAGAACCGGCTCTGTCAAGATCCTGAAACATACCGAAGTAAGCTTGCTGGCCGCGATCCTGTCTGAGTTGGCCAAGCAAGCGAATAATTAACATTTCTGTACGCTGATTTACAATACAGCGCTGGCTATGTATCAAAATGAAAAACCAAATTTTCATTGAGTGTCAAAAGAAACGAGACTTACGACTTGACTACTTCCCGGCTTAATCCGAAGATCACCGGAACCGCTCCTATCAATTATCCACGCCTCATCAAGTCATACAGCAAAAGTCTCGATGTGTAATTGTCACGACGCTGCTGCAACGCCGTCGTTACCCAGCACCGGATGACTCCGGTGCAGCAGAAAAAAAGAAAGGAAGTTAAAATGGGGGTGAAACACATAATATCCCCCTGGTCCGAATGGCGAGACTCGAACTCGCGGCTTCGTGGTCCCAAACCACGCGCCCTACCAACTGGGCTACATCCGGATGTAACCGCCACCCGACGCATCAGATGGCGGTGCCCTGCCCCACGCAAGAGATCGTGTGCACCCGACTGTGTCTCTCACTGAGATAGTAGGCGGTAGCTACTCCGTCCACACAAACGTGAGCCTGACCAACAGAGCATTGGAGCCCAAGACGGGTATCGAACCCGCGATTCCAGCTTGGGAAGCTGGCGTGTTGCCATTACACCACTTGGGCGGGTTCCGCCGGGAAGGGGTCACCCGGCGGAGATCCAAAACCAATTTTATAGGAGATATGGGATGACCATACCTGGAGCAGCCGACGGGTATCGAACCCGCGTATCCTGCTTGGAAGGCAGGGATTCTGCCATTGAACTACGGCTGCAGAGAATCCTCCGCAGATGTTTCACTACGGAGGTCAGGAGGTACTTTATAAAAAAAGTACAAAGATCCGGAACAAGGAGTTCCGTGGCTGGACTGGCAGGATTCGAACCTGCGAATACGGGAGTCAAAGTCCCGTGCCTTACCGCTTGGCGACAGTCCAATATTTTAGCCAAGCAGACTCATTAGTTCATCCGATGAAACGTCGATTTCATATTCAGCAGCAGGCATTAAAAGTTCTAGCCCTGAGCACTCTATAATTTGCACCCAATCCTGTGTTGGGTCGCAGCTCTCTACAACACAGAGTTCTTTATCACCGTACCGTAGATGTTTACCAGTGCATAGCACTCTTACCTCATCATTTCTCTTTACATGAGTTGCTTCATAATAAAATCTAGCATGAAGTTCAGGGCAATAATGTTCTATGTATCCTACATATGTGGAATAGACTTTTCCAGGCCATATAACCTTTGCAATATCGCCTACCTGCATGAGATCACCTCGAACAAACTCGTCATATCTACTTCGTCGATTTCGATGAGAGGAGACGCATTCATTTCGATTTTAAATGCCTTTTCATTTACCAAATAGCAGACACCGGGAACATTATCCAGCTCGATTACATACATATCGTGATGACCAGTCGGACCCCAGTCATATGCGCAGAATAAAATCGTTCCGGTCTCTCCCTTTTGTGGAATATGTTTTCGGTCAAGTGTGTCATATTGGTCGGCGTATTCGGGACATGCTACCTTGAAAAAATCAGTATACCGATCATATCGTTGCCCGCTATTGGTGATTTTGATTTGATCTCCAGCGTATGCTCTTTCGGATTCCTTCACAAAAACTCCTCCTCTCAAAAAATATTCAACTCGCTACCGCCCAGCCGAGCGGTATTCCCTGCGGCCACATATTCACCCGCAAAACCGTGAAGCCTCGGATTTTGTAAACCCTTACTGCTTCAACTTTCACCTGTGAACTTTACATCCAAAAATAAACTTTCAGCGTTGAACATTAATCTTTCACCCTTGAACTTTGACCTTTACAGCCAAAATAAAGTTTCCTCTCACGAATGATCGCGAGCCTGAAACCTTGATCATATTATTAGTCAAATGCTCTACCAGCTGAGCTAAACAGCCAATCGGCTGTTTTGGGATTTGAACCCAAGCGTTTTGATTTTTTCATCAAGAACTACAGATTACCAGTCTGTTCCTTTTTGGAGCGAGTTTGTTTTTAGCTTTACATATCTGTTACCTCGCGAAACCAGAGATGGAATATGGTTGAGGGTTTTCGGACGGCAGCGAGTTGCCGTATTTGTCTTTAATATTCGATTTCGATGACGGTAGTAGCGTTGGAAACGGACAGAGCAGAGTCAACCTTGACGGTAAACTCGTGGATCTCGTTATCCAGCTTCTCGATCACACTCTTTGCGTCGATGGGGTCAACCAGCACAACGGTCTGTGCGGTAACGAACTCACGGCGAACCTTTTCGACCTCGTCGCTGTTAGCCTTGGAAGCATCGCCGCCGAACAGATTCTTGAGATAGTCGTTGGTGCGGCGCTCCAGATCATCGCCGTTAGCACGCTGTGCCAGAACCTGAGCCTGATTCAGATTGCCTGCAATGGTATCGCGCAGGATCTTCTTAAACTTGAGACCATTGTTGTTCATCTCGATGGCTTCGGCAACGGTGTACTCAGTGCCGCAGATGACAACCTTGGTCATAGCGTTGGAATTGGTGACAGCACGCTTGATAGCTGCACGACGAGCAATCAGATCATTGATCTTCTTGAACTTGTCTTCAATGCCCTGGCAGACCTTGGCGACTGATTCGCCGTCGATCTTGTCATTGGCACGCTTGTTGGCGTAAACAAACTTGGTGTAGACAATTTCCTTTTCGATGCGCTTGTCCAGAGTCTTCAGCTCGATAAGCGCTTCGTGGATGGTCATGGTTTCCTTGGTCATGAAGGTTTCCTCCTATAAACTTTAATTTTTATTTATGAAATTCCAGTTTCATTACATTCAGTTAAAGAAAAAATCAACGACCCCGCAAACCCTTGCAATCACTGGGTTTGTCGGGGATCATTTTTTCCAACATTTTCAACTTTTTCCGCAAAACTTCCCGGAAAAACCCGGGAGAACCGGTTAACCTCGCCACCGGAAGGGTGCACTTGTTATCAGAAAGGATGGTGATTAGGGAGATGAAAACTACAAAATAAGAAGGTGGTTGTAGAGATGGAATGAACACAGAAAAAGAGGCCTTGAGGCTTTGCGGCAGCACTTCCGCTTACAGGGTGGCGATACCCTGTTCTCATACGGCAGTTCCGTATGACTGGTGGAGATAGTCGGGATCGAACCGGCGACCTCCTGCTTGCAAGGCAGGCGCTCTCCCAACTGAGCTATATCCCCATGTGCCTCATGGCCTACTTAATTAGAATAATGTAAACAGTTCTTCGGATTCGATCTGAATTTCCTGATTAAAATCAAATTCCTCCATAAGTACAATATCGTCGATACCAACATACCAGCCATGCATACCATTGCTACAGTGTCCATTACACGAATGAAAAAATGCGCTATGATTGGGATCTGGAGTCAACTCGTTTCGTCCTTCGTCCCATTCCACTCCAAAGTTATTCATACTGGCGGTTGGATGAATATGTACCACAGTTCCTCTCGCTCCGTTAACGAGATATTTGTTTCCGTCGATAATTCGTCCACTGACGAATTCGACCCGGTCACCGATCTCAAACATGGCAAACACCTCCGAATAGGGCTAACAGGTCGCTACCATCAACTTCGATGTTATCGTTTATGATGTCGTCGACCACTACAATTTCGTCGATACGAACGAACCAACCATGACCTTGTTTGCAGCCACAACAACAATCATGACCTCCAACGCTTTTGTCCCATTCGACACCGGCATCGTATGGACTGGCTTTCACTATAGTTCCAAGGTCACATGACATTATGTACGAATTACCAGAAGGATGATTAACTGTTGCTTCTACCCTATCGCCGATCTTAAAAACAGATTTTTTCACGGTCAGACACCTCCAAGTAATAGTATCAGTTCAGACTCCTCTACTTCAATGTCGCCGCTAACTAGCATTTCCTGACTGCTCTTCTTCAGATCTCTAGTGTGGACGTTCCATCCGTATCCTCTTACGCAGCATCCGCCGCAATCGTGTCCACTTTTTATAGGAAAATCCCAGCAAACACTTACCGTATTTCCGCCGCCTTCCCATACTCTTACGATCGTTCCGGCATCTCCTTTGAGGAGTGTTTCATTATCTGCGATGTGGTCAACGATTGCTTCTACTCGATCCCCTACTTCAAATTTCATATGCAACCTCCAATCATAGCAAAGATATCGTCGTTGGTGACATCAAAATCTTCTGCTATGAATTCCTCTATAATACGAATTTCTTCGGTACTAACAAACCATCCGTAACCGTCCTCACATTCGCCGTGGCAATCGTGTAATCTTCCATCGCCTGTTTCCCAGCCATATTCTGGACTTCCAGCATCCCAACGTACACCTATTGGAGGATATCCGTTATCTACCTTAACGATTGTTCCAGTCCAACCGCGCATTATATGGTCATTTCTTTGAGGATGATCGCACAAGGCTTCAACCCGGTCGCCTACTTGAAAGGTCATACAGCCACCCTTAGTAAAGCGAAAATATCGTCAGGCGGAAGTTCAAAATTGTCTTCATTTACAAACAGCTTGATCTGGTCAGGTGCAAAATTATAGCCACGACCACGCTCGCACAAATGATTGCATGAATGGAGTCTGCCGTCGTACATATCCAGCTTGACGCGAACATAATAGCCATCTTGCAGCTGTCTGCTGATGATGGTGCCGGTCGTACCTGTTTTAATAAAACCTCGCATACCGCAATCTTCTGTAACGACTACGATATCTCCGTCATGAAGTCCATAATCTTCAAGTCTTGCCATTGGTTACACAACTCCTTTCTCTGCGACCAGACCGAGCAGGTCTGCGTCTGAAATATCTATTTGGTGAATAGTCTCTTCTCTTGATAAAAGCGCGAGGCATTCCGGCTGAACGTTCCAGCCGTATCCTTCTTCGCACAGCCTGCCACAGCTATGGAATTTTGCACTTGGCTTCGGAATATCCCATCGAACCATAACACCTTGGACATAGCTGACAGGCACATAAAAATCCAGAACTGTTCCAGTCATTCCGAGCTTAATATGACCGTACCCGGAATTTTGGACTACGATAACTTTGTCTCCGATTCTGAAATCACAACCCTCATAAAAGTCATGTTTCATGACAATGCACCTCCAAACAAGGCGCCGAAATCTGCGTCGGACAAAGGTTCCATATCCTGTGCCGGGGTTTTTGTGCCGCCAAACACAATCTCGTAAGCCTCGATAACCTCTTCGTCGGACATATTGCGATCGCCCCACTTTCGCATAAAGTGCGTACCTCTTCCGCATTCACAAGGTACGTATAAAACGCAATTCTGACACAGATCCATCGTTCTGCAGAAATCGCAAAGGTCTTGTCGAAGATTATCGTAACGATCGGTAACAATTCCGCTCATGATAGTGAACCCCCGATCAGAGAGAACAGTTCATCGTTAGAGGTATCGAAATCATCGTTTTTAAAATATTCTGATTCGAAGCACAGATCGCGCTCAAGGATATTGAGACCGTAGCCAAACTCGCAATGATCTCCGCAACTGTGGAATCCGCGCTTAGGACCGTCTAGATCCCATCGAACACGAACCCTGCCGGTCGACGGCTCAACTTTATCACAACAAACGGTTCCTGTGTCTCCGACTTGTAAATAGTCAAGTTCATCACACATCAGCACAACACGATCGCCTGACTTAAATTTCATACTGCTCTCCTTTCTTCTAAAATGGTGCCGGTGGCGGGAGTCGAACCCGCACGGTGTCTCCACCACAGGATTTTAAATCCTGTGCGCCTGCCTGTTACGCCACACCGGCATTTATTTTTTAACGACCCGCTTAAATTTGTTTTCGCTATTGGCGAGATACTGGTCAATTAGTTTGCTGTCGTCCTTAGTTTCTGCATAAGCGGTAATGGAGAGGGTTTTGCTCCAGTCCTTTGCATAGCTGTCGCTGACGACATTGGTAATCTTGTGCTCTGCTAGAAAATCGCGGAGGTCACGAATGGCCTCCACGTTATCTGACAGGATCACATTTACGAACAAACGCTCCTTGGACAAGTGGTTACTGGCGGCGACCGCAAAGTAGCAGCCGACACCAGCACCAAGTGACACAATGATCGTTGAAAGCTGACCCTCGGAAGAAACGATGTTCTTCATAATGGTCAGGTAAATGTAGTTTGACAAGACCATGGTAATGCCAGCAAGGAACGAACGGTTACGCTGAACCAGAATCGTCTTGGCGGTGCCTAACGCATTGTCAAAAACTTTGGCGATAAACAGCACGCCAAGAAAAATCCACTGGGACATTATCACAGCCTCCTTATTTTATTCTTCGTCGGGATCGTCGTTGTCTCCGTAGCCGGAGAGATCGTCCTCGTCCTCTTCGTCTTCTGCTTCCTCTTCCTCGAGGTACAGCTCGGCGATGGGAATCATATCGAAATTGCAGTTATCACCGAATGCTTCGATGATCTCCTTCTGCTTTTCAGCAGTCAGGTCTTTCCAGAAAATCTGTACCATGTTGATCTCCTTTAGTTGCCCATGTTGTCCAGAACCTTATCCAGACCGAACAGTGCTCCGTAGCCCTCGCCATCACCGGAAGTGACAATGGTCTCCAGAGAACCATTGATAGCCTTGGCGGCTTCCATCTGAATCTCCAGTTCCTTATTGCGGAAATAAGTTTCCGTCATAGTACCCTGCTCTTCCAGAATGGCTTCCTTATGTAGACGAGCCTCCTCAACCTGCATCTTGGCGATTTCCAGCTGAGCCTTCTGTGCTTCCAGTTCAGCCTCGGCAGCGCGAGTCTTCTGATATGCGGCAGCATCAGCAGCAGCCTTCTTCTGCAGCAGATCCTTTTCGGACTGAGCCTTCTGCTCATCAACGATCTTCTGGTTGATCTCATCCTGCTTCTGGCGGTCCAGCTTTGCAAGTTCGACCTCATTCTGTGCCTGAGTCTTCTGATCAATCTTCTGCTGGATATCGGCAGGCAGAACCATGGTACCGATTTCAAAACGGATTAGCTCAACGCCGTAGACATCAGCCAGAGTGACGGACAGGATGTCAAAAACCTGAGACTGGATTTCGGCACGGGAAGACTGGATGTCGTAAACGGAATATGCCTGAGAAACAGTGGATAGACGACCCTTGACCAGACCGTAGATATCATTGTCTACAATGGAATCGAAAGACTTTGTACCGAAGGACTTGATGATCTTTGAAATATCAACGGGACGGACAGAAATGTAAATGTCAGCGTCGATGTTCTTGCCTTCCTCGGAGGCGACCTGCATAGACATATCAGACTTGTTATCGCCCTCTTCCAGAGCAGTCCAGTTCTTTGCGATAATCGTGGTAGGATAGGTCAGGACATCCTGGGTAATGGGGTTGATGCGGATGCGGCCGGTACGCTCTTCGTTGATAACCGAGGTTCCTTCGATCACATTGTCATTGGGACCCTTGGCGTTGCGGTCATACACATAACCGACAAAACCTGCAGGAATGGTCTCATGAGTCGTCACATAAACGACCAGACAAACCATGGCAACGAAAATTGTAAGTACCAGTGCTGCGATAAACTTTTTCATGGGTTTCAATCTCCTTTATTTTTCTTTATCATCATCTTCCAGATCGGAAAACCAGGCGTGAAAAGAATCGTAGATATCTTCCGGACATACGATTGCGATCACGACTGCGATCACGAAGATAAGGATGATCCCTTTGATCGGCATCTGTTATTCCTCCCTTTCTGAAATGATTATTTTGTAAT
>JAEIGA010000096.1_pt1 | contig 117274 bp, 101 predicted proteins | sample 9270691 | NCBI WGS metagenome assembly JAEIGA01 (sample SAMN17057246, study PRJNA624740) | gut metagenome | biome: biome; isolation source: fecal sample | host: Bos grunniens | place: China: Xizang | collected 2019 | reverse complement strand
TTTGATCCACCGCAGATATTTTTCATTTGACACCTGGCCATCTTTTGTATTGTAATAATCATATTCTTCTTCAGACGGATCCCAATTCACCACTCCAAACATTGAAGGATCGTTTATGTCGTAGAAAATCAAAACTTTTTGCCCGTTCTTTCCATATTTAATTGTCTCCGTTGCGATCGTCACTTCATATTCATATGCCCAATATTTATATGCCCACAGTTTGTCTTCACTTTGAGTCGCGTTGAAAAAGATGTATTTATTTCCACGCTCTTCGACGACCGCAGATATGATACGGATGTTTTGTAGTTCGTTAAGTAAGGTATAATTAAAAAGATGTCCCCACGATTCGATACAGGAATATTTTAGGAAGTTAATCTTCTTGCCTACTAACACCCCGTTGTTAGCGTATTGCATTTGTACATCCAATACTACATTAAAACTTGCTTGGTCTTTCTTCTTTTCGGGATGGTCAAGCCTTACGGGTGAGACTATAGGTGAGGCTCCCATTATATGAGTGACACAGAACAGAAAGAAAATTATAAGTAGATGTTTCATAATTTCTGGTTTCGTCTTATATTACACATTGTTATTTTTTGCAATTAAAGCGGTAGAAAAGCCGGATATCTCGCCGAAATATCCGGCTTTTTAGCATTTATTTCGCTATCTCCACTTTCGCTTTTCCTCCTTTGATCTTCGCTCCATCAAGTTTCTTGATTGCGGCAAAGGCTTTGTCGGATCTGATTGCGACGTGGGAATAATGGTCGTATAGTATGATCATACCAACGTCTTCTTTCGCCAACTCTGCCGTCTTGATCACGAATCCGGCAACGTCGCCACGGCTGATCTTCTCTTTCTTTCCACGACTGATATAGACTGGCGTGAATTCGGATTTCATCACAGCATCAGTCGGCTCGAATTTGTATTCTTCCAACTTCTTTGGAAGAAAATCCGGCAAACTGAATTCTCTATAAATCATCACATAGGCAGTTCCTGAAGCGGTCTGTCGGGCTGTTCGTCCGTTGCGGTGGGTGAATGTCTCGAGTGTGTTTGGCATCTCGAAATGCACCACATGCTTCACTTGGGATATGTCAAGTCCACGTGCGGCAAGATCGGTCGTGACGAGGATTGCTGAGCATCCTGATGCAAACATGAACAGTGCTCTCTCTCTATCTTTCTGCTCGAGCTTGCCGTGATACACCACTACGTCGTGTCCGTCTTTCTCCAAAGCATTTGCCACTCGTTCCACAGTGTCGCGGAAGTTGCAGAACACGATTGTGCTTTCGTTGTTGAATGTGGTCACAAGTCCCTGAAGGGTAGGTAGTTTGTCTTTTTCTGGCGACGTTACTCGCATCAACTTTAGGTTGTCGTTGGGAGTCTCGGTCGTGAAATCCAGCGTCTCCACTGGCTTTTCTCCTGTCCATGGAGTGATGTCGACGCTGCTTGTGGCTGAGACGAAGATGCGTTTGTCTACTGATGTCAAACTGTCGTTGATGCTCTGCATCTCTGATGAGTATCCCATTTCCAGAGCCTTATCAAACTCATCCACTACCCATGTGTTGATTGTCGACGCCGCGAATGTCTGGCGACGGATATGGTCGAGCACACGGCCCGGTGTGCCAATCACTATTGATGGCTTTTCTCGTAGACGTTTCTCTTCCTCAGCTGTGGAGTGGCCTCCGCATAGTAGCGTCGCCTTGATTCCGGATTTCAGACTTCGCAGCACTTCAAATATCTGTTGCGACAATTCTCTCGACGGAGATAGGATCAATGCTTTAGATCCGTTTTTAACCACGTCGGCACAAAGAGGAAGAAGGAAAGCCAGGGTCTTTCCTGAACCCGTAGGTGAGAGAAGAAGGATAGCGTCATTTTTTTGATACACTTCCTGCATTTTCACCTGCATTTCGTTGAGCTGGGCAATGCCCGCATTTTTTATATATTCGTTGATCATAGTTTTTTTTCTTTATCCGACACCTGCTCGCTATGCTCGCAGGAATCGGTTACCGTTGCCGTTGGCAAAGCGTCACCTACGGCGACGGGAAGGTAGGTGTCACCACTTTGTCGGCATGTAATTTAATTATGCATTACGCATTATGAATTATGAATTAAGAAATGTTTCCCCATACATTCAGCTCACGTGCCAGGTGGGCGAGCTGGTTTACATATATCTGATTCTCTGGAAGTTTCAGATCTGGATCATTTGCTATGATGGCTATTGAGGCGTCACGTGCTCGCATGAGTATCACACCGTCGGTGGCGATATTTGCGATACGCATCTTCATTGGTGTGCCGCTCTGCTGTGTGCCTTCGATGTCTCCTTCCCCTCGCAGACGGAGATCCGCTTCAGCAATTTCAAAACCGTCGTTGGTACGGGTCATGATCTCCATCCTGCGGATTGACTCTTTGGCAAGTTTGACATCAGTCACCAGGATACAGTAGCTTTGGTCTGCTCCACGCCCTACACGGCCGCGCAGCTGGTGTAGCTGGCTGAGACCGAATCGTTCGGCGCTTTCAATCACCATCACACTGGCGTTAGGCACATTCACTCCAACCTCGATCACCGTCGTCGCAACCATAATATTTGCCTGACCTGACACGAATTTCTGCATATTCTCGTCCTTCTCTTCCGACGTCATCTTGCCGTGAACCATACATATATTATATTGTGGTTGAGGAAAGACTGCGCACAGACGTTCGAATCCGGCGGTGAGGTTCTGAAAATCGAGTTTTTCACTCTCTTTTATCAGAGGAAAAACCACGTACACCTGTCGGCCTTTGGCGATTTCCATACGCATGAAGTGGTAGAGCTTTGCTCTGTTGGTGTCATATTGATGGAATGTCTGGATCGGTTTTCTTCCCGGTGGCAGCTCATCGATTACGGAGACGGAGAGGTCGCCATACAGTGTCATTGCCAAGGTGCGAGGAATCGGAGTCGCCGTCATCACAAGGATGTGTGGCGGAATGGTGTTTTTATGCCATAGTTTTGAGCGTTGAGCCACACCGAATCGATGTTGCTCATCGATGATAGCCATTCCGAGATTCGCAAAAACGACGGGGTCTTCAAGAATTGCGTGAGTGCCTATAAGCACTTGCGTCTCGCCCGATTTTAGCGATGGCAAGAGTTTCTTGCGGACCGCTGCTTTCGTGCTGCCGGTCAGAAGAGCAACGTTGACACCGATTGGAGTCAGCTGTGCAAATATAGTTTCAAAATGTTGGTTTGCAAGGATTTCCGTTGGGGCGAGCAGACACGCTTGATAGCCATTGTCGAGAGCCATCAGCATTGTCATAGTGGCGACGAGGGTCTTTCCGCTACCCACGTCACCCTGTAGCAGACGGTTCATCTGTTTTCCAGTGCGTACATCCTCACGTATCTCTTTCAGCACTCTTTTTTGAGCACCGGTGAGAGGAAATGGGAGTTGTTGGTTGTAGAAGTTGTTGAAATAGTCGGCGATGCGGGAGAAGACGAGACCATGTTCGTTGATCTGGCGTTTGTAGGCACGCTGCATTTTCAGCTGGATATAGAAAAGCTCCTCAAACTTCAGTCTGTACTGAGCTTCGGCTAGAGACTGTGAATTTTCCGGGCTATGGATATTCCATATCGCACGGTTGAGCTCCATCAGATTCTCACGCTCACGGATGTCGGCGGGGAGAGTCTCGTCGAGTGGGGAAGACTTCAGGTTTTGAAGTTCATCCATTATGATCTGTCGCAACCCGGATGAGTCCAAGTAGTTGCGTTTCATCTTGTCGGACGTGTTGTACATGCTCATCAGGCCATTGGTGAGATGCTTTTTAGATGCCGACTCGATGGTGTCCATCTCTGGGTGTGCGATCTGGCATCTGCCTCCAAACACGGTAGGCTTGCCGAAAATGATGTATTCTTTGTCAGTCTGGATATGTTCGATGAAATATTGCACTCCCTGAAACCAAACCAGGGAGATAGTGTCTCTGCCGTCGGAAAATTCAGCGGTGAGACGCAGTAGTCTCCCTTTGCCGACGGTTTTCATCGAGACGACCTTACCCTTTATCTGAACATAGGTGTTGGCACCGGATATTTCACGGATGGAGTAGAATTTGCTTCTGTCGATGTATCTGTAAGGGAAATAATACAACAGGTCCTCTGGGTGAAACACTTCTATCTCACCCTTCAACACCTCTGCTTTGCGTGGAGATATGCCTCGGCAGTGTGTCAGTTCCCTTGTTCTGTAAAATGCAGTCGACAAATTATTAGTGTTATATTTTTATCTTTTTCTCCAATTCTCTAATATCAAATTATCAAATCGAGAAAAATGCTTGGTGTTGTCTGTGACTAGAATAAGATTTTTTTCAATAGCTGTGGAAGCGATCATGAAATCTAATTCGTCTATCATCATTCCTTTGCTTGTCAGTTCTAACTTTTGCATTGCATACAAGTTAGGATTACCAAGAGGTATAATTTGGTATTTATCCAAAATAGTATTTACTTTTAGGATCTCCGTATCTCTACCTGATTTATATGCACCAAACATCAATTCGTAAGCTGTTATGATTGATAAGCAACATGCTCCTTCTCCTGCAGAAATCATCATTTGTGCGATATTTTTATCTCCGTGAAGTAAAAAGATCCAGATGTTGGTATCAAGCAAATATTTATTCTCCATTAAAAGATACTATTTTACGAGTTTTATGTTTTGTCCTGAATTCTTTAATGTCATTGCACATTTTTTCTGCTGAGACAAAGTCCTCATTCTCTCCGCACAACGACATTACAAAATTTTCGTATTCAGTTTCCTCCTTTTTTGTCTCCTTTAATTTTACATTAACCAATGCTTTAGCATAGGCTTTAACCATATCAATGAAATCTTTTTTTGACCAAGGCATTGATGATGGCACTTCTATTTCTATATTTATTGTTGACATAGTCTTAAATTTTAAATGGCTTATAGTTTTTTAGTTCTCGTTTATCGTCTCAATATAAATTCGGCAATAGCGAGATCCATAGGAGTAGTGATTTTTATATTCTCACGACAGCCTTCGACAAGTGATATCTTATGCCCACTATATTCCACCACGCTTGCATCGTCTGTGAATGTTTCGATGAATCCTGCTCCGTATGCTTTTTTCAATAATTGCAGATCAAACACTTGTGGAGTCTGGACGAGCTTCACCATTCTGCGGTCGATCTGTGAGTTTTCTCCATTTTGAGACAGTATGCGTACAGAGTCGACGGAATCCACAACAGGCACGACAGCTTTGTCTTTTTCGGCTGCGTCATAAAGGCGGTTGATCATCTCTGCGGATGCAAAAGGACGGACTCCGTCGTGAACGCCGACGAGAGCATCACCGTCTGCTTTGATTGTATTCAATCCGTTGAGCACGGAATGGAATCGCGTCTTTCCTCCCTCGACGATAGTGATATCATGGGTGTCGAAGCCATTCTCCTTACAGCATTTTTCCCAATAGTTGAAATGAGTGGCTGGCAGACAGACGACTATTTTTATCCCGTCTACTGCATTCCTGAAAGCATCTATTGTGCGCAAAAGAATTGGCTTGCCGGCAATCGGCAGAAACTGTTTAGGTATTTCCGTACCCATTCTTAATCCTGAACCTCCGGCCACAATTATCACAAATCTGTCCATACTACTAATAAATTTGTTCAAAAATATTAAAAAAAGCTTATCTTTGCAAAGAAATTGAGAAGAGAACTAAAGAAGGAGGTATTATGCCGTTAAACATACCGAAGAATTTGCCGGCGGTAGATGAACTGAAGAAAGAGAACATTTTTGTTAAAGATTCTATTGAAGCCGCCAATCAAGACATCCGACCATTAAAGATTGTGATACTTAATCTTATGCCAGTCAAGATTACGACGGAGACTGATTTGATACGTCTTTTGTCTAACTCTCCATTGCAGATTGAGATTGAGTTCATGCAGATTTCGAGTCACACTTCAAAGCATACTCCTATCGAACATATGATGGCATTCTATAAGAGTTTTGAGGTCTTGAAGAAAAACAAATACGACGGTATGATCATTACTGGAGCACCTCTTGAATTTATGGATTATGAAGAGGTGTCGTATTGGAATGAGCTCACAGAGATTTTTGATTGGGCGCGTACACATGTCACATCCACACTTTACGTTTGTTGGGGAGCTTTTGCTTCACTCTACCATTTTTATGGCATCAACAAAGTGATGAAGGATTCAAAGATCTTTGGCGTGTTTGAGCATAAGATTCTTGAACCGTTGAATCCTATTTTCCGTGGATTCGACGACACTTTCTTTGTGCCTCACAGCCGTCACTGTACATTGGACAGAAAAGACGTCGAGGCGGTGCCAGATTTGAAGATACTTGCCGAGGGTGATATCCCTGGCCCTTACATGATGATGGCAAACAATGGCAGAGAATTTTTCTTGACGGGTCATCCAGAGTATGCGCCGTACACCCTTGATGGCGAATACCGTCGTGATCTGGCGAAAGGTTTGCCGATCGAACCTCCAGTCAACTACTATAAGGATAATGATCCAGAGAAGGGTCCTCATGTGAGGTGGAGAAGCTATGCGAATCTTTTCTACACCAATTGGTTGAATTATTTCGTATATCAGATAACACCATACGATATCAATCTGGTGAAGTGATTCTGTAATACGTCGCTTTGGATGATATAAATATGAGATAGGTTCCGTATCTGATTCGATAAGGTATGGAGCCTATTGCTTTTTCAACGGAAAGATATGGAGTGGGTCGATAGAATGAAGATGTATAAGAATGTTTGTCTCAATGTGTTATTCTGTCTGTTAACTATATTTTTTTGTGCTTGCTCTTCTTCTTCAAATTCAAACGACAAGAAGAATGAGTTTCAGTGTAATGGAGGAATAGTGAGGTTGGACCAAGTGAACGACAGTCTGCATTTTTTGAAATTCCTTCGCAATGATTCTGTGGTTTCAGAGTGGAGGTTGAAATATCCCGTCTACCGGTTGGATCACGGAGATTTGGATGGCGACGGGAAGGAAGAGATAGCCGTGGGTGTGATAAAGAGCACTCGTTATTTCAGGAATAAGGGGAAACGGCTGTTCGTTTTCCAACTTAATTCTTACGACCATATCAGACCGCTGTGGATGGGGTCGAGAGCTGGCAGTGAACTGATTGATTTCCGTATAGAACGAGATTCGTTTCCTGCGCGCGTCATAACCCAAAATGTATACGACGCACGGGTATATCCGGATTCCATCACCAGTCAGAATTTCAAAGGAATACGTTTCAAACTTGGCATGTTTGGATTGGAATTTGAAAATTACGTTACTAAATAAAAAGCCTATGAAAAGAATATTCAAAGCATGCGTTTTTATCGCAAGTGTGATATTAGCGGCTTGCAACGACAAAGCGGCGGATGTGCCTGGCTCTACAAATAACGCCGATAGTGTTTCGGTCAATGCGGAAACTCAACAATATGACAGCCTGCTATTAGATTCCATAGACTATAATATGGATCTCGGCAATTTGTCGTATTCAGACCTTCGTCTACTATATCATTATCCATACGCAAAACATGCATTCTGGTTTAAGGAGTATGAATTGAATGCAAGATATACTTCTTTGGAATGGTATAAAGATATTATTAATGAGACTTACTATGAAGAAACTTCCTATACTAACAGTTTGGGAGAAGTAAATAAATATTGGGAACTGAAGGCGGATTTGAGTTCTGATTATTGGAGACGATGGTACAATGATTACGATCGTTTGAAGGAGTCGACATCTCTGACTCCAGCAGAAAAGGCTTTTGTCAAACGAGTTAAGGCTCGTATGGCTGAACTGGAGAAGGAGAGGTATACAAATGTGGAAGGATTCAAACTCTACAATGCCGAACATATAGTGAATAAACTAAGCATTATGGATGATCCTGATTTGACAACTCTGTTGAAGAAGAATGGTTTTGCGTTACAGAAATCCAACTACATACAGATGTTCCAGCTCTATGAGGAGAACGACTATAATATGGTGCCAAGCTACGTCACCACGGATATTATGCTCCAACTTTTCAGCCTCTACAACCGTTATGTGCTTGACGGCATAGAGCAGGAGTCTATAACTCCGGCTCTAAATAAGATGTGTGAGGGACTTTACAAAAAGTCAAAAGCAATAGCTGATACAATAAAGGATCCTGAACTTAAATTAATAGCTGATTTCTCAACCACATATTATGCGATAGCCCTTTCTTTACTTAATGAAAAGAAATACGAAGTGCCAAACTCATCCAAGGAGTCGTATGAAGCGGAGTTGGGTCTGATTAAGGGGGAAACGGATGAAATATCTCCGCTTTTGGAGACAGATGTCAAGTTTGGCTATAGCTTGTTCAAACCTCGTGCTCAATATACGCGAACAGAAAATGCCAAACAATATTTCCGCACGATGATGTGGCTACAGACGGCTTACCTTTGTGCTGAAAACAATGGTTTGCAGAAAGCTCTGTTTATGGCGAAAGTGTTTAAGGATAGCGACGCTGGTGTGAAAGCGGCAGCAAAACAGGCATTTGATCCACTTGATTATTTGATGGGTGAGCCAAACAATATTCCGATTCTTGAATTGTCTGGCCTGTTGGACAAACTTGGAATTGCCGACTTTGAACAATTGCTGGATCCAAAGGTGATGGATGAAGCATCTGTAGCCATTGTCGAAGCCAACAAGAGCAAAAGCAGTATTCAGCCTAAGATTCAGATCAGCTGTCAGCCAAAAATCAATTTCATGCCGCAACGTTATGTCCCAGATGGCGACATCTTGAATATGATGGCAGACAGTTTGCCGAACGCTGCACGTGCTTATCCGCGCGGAGTGGATGTGTTTGACGCATTCGGAATAAAGGCTGCTAAAGCGCTCAACGATACTTTCTTCAAAGATAATAAAGAGTGGAAGGAGTATCCTATGTACAGAAAGAAGGCGAGTGATAAATTCTCGTCTTTCAACGAATGGAACAAAACCGCCTACAATAAATGGATCCACATGTTGGTCGAGTTGCAGAAACCAGACAAACAATATCCTGGCTACATGCAAACAAGCAGTTGGCAGCTGAAAAACTTGAACAGTGCTCTTGCCTCATGGTCGGAATTGAAGCACAATACGGTTCTGTATGCGGTGCAACCAATGTGTGCGGAGTGTGGTGACGGAGGTGATGACCATTTGCCAGACCCTGTGCTTGTCGGTTATGTTGAGCCTAATTTGAAGTTCTGGAAAACGTTAAAACAGGCTATAGAGCAAACTTACGAAATGGCAAAACGTGCGGGATATGATGTGAATGATAATTTTGAGGCAGGCCGAACCCTGAAAGGTCAGACTGAATCACTTTTGAAAACTGTTGACTTTCTAATCCGTATCAGTGAGAAGGAGTTACAAGGCAAACGACTTACAAGTGAGGAGTATGAGACAATAAGGACACTTGGCAGTAATGTCGAGTATATGACGTTGGGATTCCTGACAGACCGTAAACAATATCCTGATTGGACAGCAGTGGCTGACGTAGACAAAAAGATGCCTGTGGTGGCCGACATCTATACTAGAAACGTATTGTCATGTAAGAAGAGCGGAATCCTCCACACTGCGGTAGGAAGAGCCAACACTATTTATGTTGTGGTGGAAATAAACGGCTATTACTATCTGACACGTGGAGCGACATTTAGCTACTATGAGTTTGTCCGTCCGTTAAACTCTCGCCTGACTGACGAGGAATGGCAAAAATTGAATGAGAGCGACCAGTGTCCGAATGTCCCAGAATGGATTACACCGTTCATGATAAACAAGCCGGTAAAGAAAGATAATGTGGACTATCTCTATTCGTCGGGTTGCTAAATTCATCATCTTTGTTTTAGCCGTAATAGCAAATAGCTGTTCCTCTGGAGACGTGAATCATCGCGTCTCCGCAAACAAAGATGAACTAAGCATTGTGTTTACGGGAGATGTGCTGCTCGACCGTGGTGTGAGGAAACAGATAGAGCGTAAAGGAATCGACTATATCTTTTCGACTGTAAAAGATTCGTTTCTGGCGGCTGATGCGACGGTGATAAATCTAGAATGTCCGCTTACCGACGTCTACACACCGGTGATGAAAAAATATATTTTCAAGGCTGATGAGAAATGGGCAGCGTCGCTAAAACAATATGGCGTCACTCATGCCGCAATGGCCAACAACCATACTTACGACCAAGGAAGCACAGGTTTGCTGAATACAGTTAGGGCTTTAAAAGACAATGATATCATACCTATGGGTTTTGGCTTTACGGATGAAGAGCGAGTCAAACCTGTTGAATTGGAAAAGAACGGAATAAAAGTGGCTCTGTTCAACAGCGTTTTTCTCCGACTTGAAAACTGGATCCAGACTGACGGGGAACCGGGAATTTGTATGGTGAAGGGAAATGAGTTGGCTGCCCGGATTTCATCTTATAAGCAAAAACATCCGGATACAAAAATAATTGCGGTTGTGCATTGGGGCGTGGAGTTTATGCCGTACCCTTCGCACCAGCAACAGATGGATGCTATGCTATTGGCAAGTGCTGGCACGGATGTGATTGTAGGGCATCATCCGCATATAGTGCAGCCTGTAAAAAATGTCAAGGAATGTACTGTGATTTATAGTCTTGGTAATTTTGTCTTTGATCAAAGTAGGGAGGATGGCAACAAGGCAAAGATGGCTAAAGTGACGTTCCGAAAAAATGAGACTGAGGTCATCCTGTACGACATAGATATTGTGAAATGCAGACCAGAGGTTAGTAGAAAGTGAAATAATAAGTAATAATTGTTTGATATATTGAAAAATGCTGTAAAAAGTTTGTAATTTTGCACTCCAAAAACGAACAAACAGCCCGTAAAACGAAAATGCAAATGTTAGATATAGAGTCAATTCGTAAGGATTTTCCGATTTTAGGCCAGGAAGTCTACGGAAAACCGTTAATATATTTTGATAATGCGGCCACTACACAGAAGCCGCAGATAGTGTTGGATACTATTGTCGGAAATTATTCCACACAAAATGCCAACATCCATCGTGGAGTCCATTTTTTGAGCCAGACAGCTACAATGGCCCATGAGGAGGCTCGTGTGACAGTACAGAAATTCATCGGTGCTGAAAAATCAAGTGAGATAATCTTCACACGTGGCACAACGGAAGCAATCAACCTTGTGGCTGATTCTTTTGTAAGAAGCCAGTGTGTGGACGGTGATGAAATCATCGTGTCGGAGATGGAACATCATTCCAACATTGTGCCTTGGCAACTTCAGCAACAGAGAAAAGATATCAAGATAAAGGTGATTCCGTTTGATGAACGCGGACATCTTCAGGTGGAAAAATTGGAGGAGATGATTACATCGCGCACCAAGCTGGTGTCTGTCACTCACGTCTCCAATACACTTGGCACAGTCAATCCTGTGGAAGAGATCGTGCGAATAGCACACGCTCATAATGTGCCTGTCCTTGTTGACGGTGCACAATCCACTCCGCATATAAAGGTGGATGTGAAGAAACTTGATGTTGACTTCTTTGTCTTCTCAGGACACAAAGTTTACGGTCCGACTGGTATAGGTGTGCTTTATGGTAAGGAGGCATGGCTCGACAAACTTCCTCCATACCAGGGTGGTGGTGAGATGATCAAGAATGTAAGTTTTGCCGGCACCACATTCAATGAGCTTCCTTTCAAGTTTGAGGCTGGTACTCCCGACTATATCGGATCGACAGCTTTGGCAGCCGCACTCAATTACGTCTCTGCGATTGGAATTGAGAAGATCCACGCATACGAGGAGTCATTGCGTCTTTATGCGGAAGAGAAAATGAAGGAGATCGAAGGAATGCGATTCATTGGAGAGAATGACCAGAAGAGCGGATTGGTTTCATTTTTGGTTGGCAATATTCATCCATACGACGTCGGCACACTATTGGACAAGTTGGGAATTGCTGTCAGAACAGGACATCATTGCGCAGAGCCGGTGATGCATCATTTTGGAATAGAAGGTACGGTGCGTGCATCGTTTGCCGTCTACAATACAAAAGAGGAGATTGATGTCTTCGTCGCAGGATTGGCAAGAGTGGCATCAATGTTTAACAGAAAGAAGCATTAATTATTAATATGAGTTTGATTGACGAAAGAGAAGAGGAAATCATAGAGGAATTCTCGTTCTCAGATGATTGGTTGGACATATACCAGTTGATTATAGACAAGGGTAACGACGGTGCCGGCATCGACGCACGTTACAAAGACGACAGCCATTTGATAGAAGGATGTCAGAGTAAGGTGTGGGTGAATGCGGAGTTGGTAGATGGTAAGGTATACTATCAGGGAGAGAGCAACACTGAGATCGTCAACGGAATTGTATCCATCCTTGTGTATATTCTGTCTGGCAATGAGCCACAGGATATTCTTGATGCAAAACTCACATTCATCGACAAGATCGGTTTGCAGGAGCACCTTACTCCGACACGTTCCAACGGTATGTTGGCGATGATCAAGCAGATGAGATTGTATGCGATGGCATTTGCAGCGCAACAACAAAAATAAAGTGTTATGTTTGAGGTGATAAAAAACGCACTATGTCCGCTTTTTTTGGTTCATACCGCAGTGCTGTTGGTGTTGGGGATAAAAGCGGCGTTTGTCACACATGGGTTCAACCGCATCGACCTGCTTGTCTATCTGATATGTGTCACGATAGCCGGGGCATGGTTTGCTGCCGATTTAGGAGGAGACGCGATTGCGGTCAATTCCGTCTTCAACCTTATATTTTCAGCATGCATGCTCTATTATTTGGGTGCGGACTTGAAATGGACCACAATCTTGAGCATTCCATTTTGTCTGCTGACGGTGGGGTTGGCGATGGTGATATAAAAACATAGAGGTTTACCAAGGGAGTAACATCTCAATCACCGTACTATCGCAATTAATTAGAGAAAACGAAAAAAGATTTAGGTAAACAAAATAAAGGCGAGTCGATTGACCCGCCTTTGTCATTGTATGTTAGGGTTCAAATTAGAACTTGAATCCTAGGAAGATGCGAAGATTGTTGAATTTAGTTTTTGTCTCAGCAACACTATTAAATGCATCTTCTACAGAGCCTTCCTCTTCGTCATCAAACCAAGTTACTGACTTTAGAGGAGCGATATTGTACTCGACACCAGCCTGGAATACCTTGAAACGGAATGCAGCACCAAGGAAGTGAGAGAAACCGAATCCCCATTTTGTGTCTTCCAATGAATCATAAATTGCGTTGTCTAAGCTAGATTCAACTGCTGACATAGCCATTGTAGGACCTACGTTGTAGAAGGCATCAATAGCCATTTCATTACCCAAGTAGAATGTTCCGATAACACCTGGCATTAATAGACCTATCTGAGCATTTGTGGAATTTAGATACTCTACTCCTTCTTTCTCCCATTTAGATTTTCCGACAGCGATATCCAACCAACGAGCGTCGATAGCAATACCGAAGTTGCCTGGGTTAGCTACATACCAACGGTTGTCTATGCTTGCTCCAAACAATGGCTTGTTTGAACGATTCTCGTCTTTTTTCCACTCGCTGTCGCCTGACAATGGACCTAGGTCTACTTCTACCTTCTGTGCTCCATAATTACTTCCGCAGATTCCAGCGTGTATCTTCAATCCGAAACCGTTGTCATCTCCTTGCTCTTGAGCAAACACAGACATACTGAATAATGTGGCAGCTAGTAAAAATAATTTTTTCATTCTATAAAATTTAATAATAATTATGTCCCAAATATAAAATTAGGATTGCGATAGAAGTTGGGACGAATCCTTCTCTCGTAACCGTTTGCAAAAATATATTCTTGACTGTAAACAACACTGGAAAAAATCCCTTTTTTTTGTACGAAATGCCAGATTTTAATGATATTTAACATAGTTGTTGAGCAATTTTAGAAATCGCAACACTTTTTAAGAAAACTTATCTGTGTTTTTCTCCTCCGTTTTGATTTAGAAGTTTTTTTTGTGTGGATGAATTTTATTTGACATCATTTATTTTAACGTGAATACGACGAAATCAAAAAGATAGTTGGAGTGTCTTAAATGAGGATTGTTAAGGGCCCATGTTTGATTGATATTGGCCCTAACCCCTTCCCACGTGCGAGCCGTAGGCGAGCACATAAATTTAATAAAAACACAGCGAGAAAAAGTTCACAAAGAAAGACTTCGTCTTTTTATGAGAAAAGGAGGTTAAATATTAATCAGAAAGTGGAAAATGATTCACAAATTAAAATTCATCTCTAAGTTTGCAGTATGATTGATTTTCGCAAAATGAGCACAGCGAAATTTTGCGAAAATCAACAAAATCAAACAAAAGAATTTGCAGATGACAACATCCAAAGTTGTCATAAAAACGATGCGAACTAACGTTATTTTACGTGATTTGGACGAATTTGAGGATTATAAAGATTTGAACATTCTCTGTGATGTCATATTATATATATGTATATTCCAAAGTACGCAAATGATTTTGCATTCCTCATTTCGAATTTCACTTTGAAAATATTATCTTTGCGGTAGAACTAATTTTCGACTAATTATGAATGCCATTGAAAGGGTAGGCGATTATAGCAGATTGATGTGGAAAACATTTTCCAAACCAGACAGTTGGAAAATGTTTGGCAAACAATATGTGCGTGAACTTCACAAGCAGGGAATCAACTCTCTGCCGATTGTGTGTATCATATCGGTGTTTATCGGAGCTGTAATCTGTATTCAGATGAGAATCAATACGGAGAGTCCGTTCCTTCCGTCGCAGCTTACGGGTTATGCCACTCGTGAGACTATGATCCTGGAGTTCTCTTCTGCAATTTTGTGTCTGATTCTTGCAGGTAAGGTTGGGTCTAATATCGCGTCTGAGATTGGAACAATGAGAATCACAGAGCAAATCGATGCTTTGGATATTATGGGTGTAAATTCTGCCAACTATCTTATTTTGCCAAAGATCCTGGCGTTTGTCACAATGATCCCTTGTCTTGTCACATTCAGTATCACGACGGGTTTGCTCGGTGGTTTCGGAGTGGCTTTATTTACGGAAATGATCACTCCGATGGAATATGAGCAGGGTATCCAATACTCGTTTTTGCCATATAGTATCCAGTATTCTATAGAGAAGAGCTTGGTGTTTGCGTTTATCGTGACGTCGATAGCTTCTTATTATGGCTACACAGTCAAAGGTGGAGCTCGTGAAGTGGGAAAGGCAAGTACAAATGCGGTGGTGAATAGCAGTGTGATAATCCTGTTGTTCGACGTGATGTTGACTAAATTGTTGTTGTCCTAAAAAGTTGAGATATGATTGAGGTTAAGAATGTAAACAAATCGTTTGATGGCAAGCAGGTGTTGTTCGACATCTCCGCCAATCTGCTCGAGGGACACGCAAATCTGATTATCGGTCAGAGTGGTAGCGGAAAGACGGTGCTAATGAAATCTGTGGCTGGAATCCATCGTATCGACAGCGGTGAAATCCTATACGACGGAAGAAATATCTCTCAGATGAAGTCGAATGAGCTTAATCTGTTGCGACGTGAGATTGGTATGCTTTTCCAGGGATCTGCGTTGTTCGACTCTCTTACAGTGAAGGATAATGTGATGTTCCCATTGCGTATGTTCTCTAATAAGAGTGAGGAGGAGATGGAGGAAAGAGCTCGTTTTTGTTTGGAAAGAGTGGATCTTCTCCGTGCTTTGGATCTCTATCCGTCTGAAATCAGTGGAGGTATGCAGAAGAGAGCCGCTATCGCCAGAGCTATTGTGCTGAATCCAAAATATTTGTTTTGTGATGAGCCAAACTCCGGACTTGATCCCAAGACATCTTTGCTTATCGACCGCTTGATCCTTGAAATCACTCATGAGTATAACATCACTACAATTATCAACACTCATGATATGAACTCAGTGATGGAGATAGGTGAGAACATCGTCTTCATTAGCAAGGGTCATAAAAGTTGGCAGGGCAACAACACGGAGATTTACGACACAGGAAACGAGGATTTGGAAAACCTTATCTTTGCTTCCGACTTGTATAAGAAAATTAAGAAGGCCCACCAGATGGGTATTTAAATATGGGATTTTTCAGTAAACCAGAAATACGTCAGTTCAACTATACTCCACGCTATTGGGATCCTCGCAAGGAGGAGATGGAGCAGCGTAGGGCGCGAATCCGCAAGCAATTGCAGGAGGAAAGGGAACGTTCGGCTCAAAAAGATGATGTTGACGACATGGACTTTGTTCCAAGATCATCTGCTAAAACGGATGATCGCGAGTCGAACACTCCTCACCGCACCACTTTGCAACATGGCTTCCTTCGTGAGCAGCGAGGAAGATCAGGTGTCTCTGACGAAAACAAGTTCACCAAGGTTGTCTTAATATCAGCGGCGGTGTTGGTCGTTTACTTAATCCTAAAATTTTTTGGAATCTGAATAAACTATGGACGATATAATACATTTGCTTCCTGACACGGTCGCCGACCAGATTGCTGCGGGTGAGGTGGTGCAGCAGCCAAGCTCGGTGATCAAGGAGCTTGTGGAGAATTCCATCGACGCAGGTGCGACGGAGATTCGTGTCATAGTGAAGGATGCCGGACGCACACTGATTCAGGTGGTCGACAATGGCAAGGGCATGAGTGAGCAGGATGCCGTTGTGGCTTTCCAGCGTCATGCCACATCAAAGATCCGTTCGGTGGAGGATTTGAGTGTGCTTTGCACGATGGGATTCCGTGGTGAGGCTCTTGCCAGTATCGCAGCTGTCGGACATGTGGAGCTGCGTACCAGACGAGAGACTGATGAACTTGGCACGCAGGTGCTGATATCAGGAGGCACAATAGAGGCTGTCAACAAAGTGTCGTGCCCTGTCGGAGCGAATTTCTCTGTCAGGGATCTATTCTATAATGTGCCTGCCCGACGCAAGTTCATGAAGAGCGACAATGTTGAGTTTGGCAATATAGAGCGTGATTTTATCCGTATCGCTCTTGTCTATCCCGACGTCTTTTTTGAACTTTACCATAACGACAAGCTATGCTATAGCTTGAATAAAAGCAATATACGTGAAAGAATCGGCAATATTTATGGTAACAATCTGAACAGTAAGATGCTTTCAATCGGTGCCGAGACGACAATGGGAAAAATAAGCGGATATGTCGGCACTCCCGAAACTGCGATCAAGCGCAACAAAAAGCAGTTTTTCTTCGTCAATGGCAGATATATGGAGCATCCGTATTTCAGAAAGGCGGTGACAAGCGCATACGACCGTCTCCTTCACGACGGCACGTCGCCAAGTTTTTTCATATATTTTGAGGTCGATCCGCATCAGATAGATGTCAATGTCCATCCTACCAAGACAGAAATCAAGTTTGAATATGAGCAGGATCTGTATAAGGTGTTGACGGCAGTTGTCAGAGAGTCGTTGGGAAAATGCAATATATTCCCGACTTTGGATTTTGACATCAATGTGAATGATGCCTATGTCCCTGGTTTTGAGAAGGCAACACTGGAGGCTCCGGATCTGAATATAAACACGGATTTTGACCCGTTCAAAGATTTTGACTCGTCATTTCCGTCGTCGAAAAGCAGTTCAGGCGGAAGAACTTCCGGATGTGGCGGACGATTTAAGCCAAACGACAACGAAAGCACATTCGGCGATATTTACGACTATTTTGAGAAAGCCGCACCTGAGATTCCGACCGGAACCAATGCGATAGATTATCAGGACATTCCGTCTACTTTGAATATACGAGAAATACAAACTGCCAATAATGGCTTCAGCGGATCTTTGTTGCAGCCGACGGAAATACGTCCGAAAATCAGCAGTTGTTTCCAGCTTGCCGGCCGCTATATCGTGGCATCATCGGGGGATAATCTTATTTATATAGATCAGCGCAGGGCTCATATCCGGGTGCTGTATGAAAAATTCTTGTCGGAGTTGAAAGATTCTCCGATCCCATCGCATCAGGTGATGTTCCGTCAGACACTTGAACTTTCCGCTGCGCAATCAGCGACTGTGGAGGAGATAATGCCACAGTTGAATAATCTTGGCTACGATCTGCAGCTGATCACACGTGATGTGTATGAGATCCGTGGGGTGCCCGCCGACAAGACAAACGAAGACAATGTGGCGACGTTGCTTGGAATCGTCTCGTCTATTTCGGAAGGTGAGGTTGGAGATGATTTCGTCATGAACGACAAAGTGGCTCAGAGCATGGCGGAAAGCCAGGCTATACGCTACGGCAAAGAGATGAGTGAGGCGGAAGTCAAACATTTGTGCGAATCGCTTTTTGCGTGTGACAATTATAATTTTACGCCAGACTGCAAACCGATTATGTCGGTTGTGTCGGCAGAAGAGATAAAGAAGAGGTTTAATTAGTTAGAATATGGAAGCAAAATCAACACCGGTATTGCTACTTACTGGTTACCTAGGTAGCGGAAAGACAACTTTGGTAAACCATATTTTGTCTAACAAGCGAGGTATCAGATTCGCTGTTATCGTGAACGACATCGGCGAGGTGAACATTGATGCCGATCTGATTCAGAAGGGTGGTATTGTCGACAAGAAAGACGACAGCCTTGTGGCGTTGCAGAACGGATGTATCTGCTGCACGTTGAAGATGGATTTGGTGGAGCAGGTCAATGAAATTCTGATGCAGAATAAATTCGACTACATCGTGATCGAGGCGAGCGGTGTATGTGAGCCGGCTCCAATTGCTCAGACCCTTGTGTCTCTTCAGCAGATGAGCAGCAAGTATGCCGGCAGAGAGGCATGTTATTTGGATAGCATCGTCACTGTTGTGGACGCTCTTCGTTTGCAGAGCGAGTTTGAGTGTGGCGACGCGTTGAAGAGCAAAGATCTTGATGAAGAAGATATTGAAAACCTTGTGATTCAGCAGATTGAGTTCTGTAATATAATTCTGCTCAACAAAGTGTCGGAAGTGGAGAAATCTGAGCTCGCTAGAATCAAAGAGATTATCAAGACACTTCAGCCATACGCAGAGATCATTGAGTGTGATTATGCGGATGTGGATTTGGATAAGATTATCAACACAAGAAGATTCCAGATGGAGAAGGCGTCTATCTCTGCTGGATGGATAAAGGAGTTGGAGCGTCCGTTGACTGATGAGGAGAAAGCCGACGCAGAGGGACACCATCATCATCACCATGACCATGACGACGATGAGCATGAGCATCACTGTCATCACCATCACGATCATGACGACGACGATGAGCATGAGCATCATTGCCATCACCACCACGATGATGACGATGAAGAATGTGAACACCACCATCACCATGAAGATGGCAAGGAGTGTGACGATCCAAATTGCAGTTGCCACCATCACCACCATCATGACGGTGGAGAGGTTGAGGAGTATGGCATCGGAACATTCGTATACTACCGTCGACCAGCATTCAACCTTGACAAATTTGAGGCTTTTGTCTCAAAGAAATGGGCAAAGAACATCATCCGTACAAAGGGAGTGTGCTATTTCAGCATAAATCCGGAAATGTCGTATATGTTTGAGCAGGCTGGTGTCCAGAAGAAAGTCACAGAGGCAGGACAATGGTTCTGCACAGCTCCAGAGGATGAACTGAAGGAAATCCTAGCGGAGAATCCGGAGATTCTGAACGATTGGGATGAGAAGTATGGCGACAGAATGCAGAAGATCGTGTTCATCGGACAGAAGATGGATAAGGAGAAGATCATCGCAGAATTGGACGCTTGCTTGGAGAAATAAGATTCCAAATTGATTTTATAGAGAAATCCCTCACTAATGGTGGGGGATTTTTTTGTGTTGTGAAAAAAGTGTATATTCGCAGATAATAATAAAATGGAGATACAATGGAAACAACTATAAATGTAAATAGCATTTTATCTTTATTGAAAAATATGGATTTAAATGTACAGGAATATATCAGTGGTGAACTTATAAAATATATAAAAAAGAATAGGAAAAGTGTATCAAAGCAGGTTAAAAATGTAGAAATTAACGATGAGAACAAACGTGCAGAAATTTTGAATTCCGCTTGTGGTATTTGGAATTGGAATGAAAAAGACTATCCTACGGATGAATTGATAGCTGATATAAAGAATTCATCGGAATGGAAGGAACGAGAAATAAAATTAATGCATGCAATGTTTGAATGAAATGGCAAAATATCTGTTAGATACAAACATATTAATTTACTATTTTAGAGGCCAATTTAATGTTGAAAAGCAAATTCAGCGTATCGGTTGGGAAAATTGTTATGTTTCTGAAATTTCAATAGCAGAAATTAAATATGGTAATGAAATATCAAAACAAAGAGGATTTAAGATTAGTCCAAAATTTGATTTGATTATTAAAAATTTACGTACCCTTCCAATTTCAAATGTTATTGATATGTACGCAGAAGAAAAAGCAAGATTGAGACAAAATGGAACACCAATATATGACGATTTTGATCTTTTGATAGCCTGTACCTCGGTTGTGAATGGAATGATTATGGTAACAGAAAATCTAAAAGATTTTAAGAATATTAAAGGTATTTCCATTGAAAATTGGATTGTAAGGGATTGACTTGGTTGTAATCCAAGTAATTTATGTAAATTTGTAGAATTATAGTGCGGAAATGCACTTTGAAACATAAATATAAATGGAAATTTCAATTATAGTAGCGACAAGCAAAAACAATGTGATTGGCAGAGACGGTGGAATACCTTGGCATTTGTCTGCAGATTTGAAACGTTTTAAGGCTCTTACAACAGGTCATCCGATTGTGATGGGCAGACGTACATTTGAGTCGATCGGTCGTCCGCTTCCAGGCAGACGCAATATTGTGATCTCAAATTCCGTTAATGCTATTGAAGGGTGTGACGTCATTAAAAGTGTGGATGATTTGTTGAACGACAAATCGTTGGATGGAATGATCTTCATCATTGGCGGAGGCGAGATATACAAACAATTTTTGCCTTACGCAAAGAAAGTTTATCTGACTGAGGTGGAGACAGAAATTGCGGATGGCGACACGTTCTTCCCTGAATTGAATCCAATGGAGTGGATTGAGGTCGGCAGAGAGAGTCATGAGGCTGACGAGAAGAACGACTTCAACTATTCGTTTGTCGACTACGAAAGGTTTTAAGTATGAAGAATAAAAACTATTCTATTTGTTTCGTTGCCGCTCTATTCCTGTTGGCTGTCTCTTCTTGCTCTGTGAACAAGAAGATCCGTAAGGCCGACAAAAAATATGAGATCGGTGAATACCATAAGGCGGCGAGCATCTACAAAACGGCGTATTCTCGTGTGAAATTGTCGGAGAAGCAGACGAAAGGTTATGTGGCTTACAGATTGGGAGACTGCTATGACAAGTTTGGCGAGACGGATAAAGCGGAGAGAATGCTGGCAAACTGTGTGCGATACAAGTATGCCGACACTACATCATATCTTCTTTACGCTGACGTCCTTCGTAAGCAGAAGAAAAATAAGGAGGCTGCCGAGATGTACGACGTCTACTTGAAGCATGATCCTAATTCTCTTGTGGCTCTCAACGGAAAACTTTCTGCTTTGAAATATTCAGAGTGGGAGAAAGCAAAGCGACGTTATGAGGTGTTCAAGGATCCATTCTTCAACAGCAAGAAAAGCGAAAGCAGTCCCCGCTATCCCGGCGGTGACAGCACAATTGTCTATTTCGCTTCGTCGCGCGACAACAAACAGACAGCGCATAAGGTGAGCAATATCACGGGCACACCGAATAATGATATCTATTTTGCTAAAAAGAATGCTGTCGGCAAATGGGATAATCTTGAACTTGTTGATTCTGACATCAATACAGAAGATGACGAGGGTAGTCCTGCATTCTCGTCGGATGGGAAAATCATGCTTTTCACTCGTTGCCGATACGTGAAGGGTGAGACTCATGGAGGTGAAATCTGGATGTCGCAGCGTCAGAGCGGAAAATGGGGAAAGGCTACTCGTGTGATGGTGTTGAAAGACAGCTCGGTGACGGTGGCCCATCCTGCATTGTCGCCCGATGGCAACTGGCTTTATTTCGTCTCTGATATGCCGGGAGGAATCGGAGGAAAGGATATCTGGAGATGTATGAAGACGGGAGAATCCTATTCTGCGGCTGAAAATCTTGGCCCGGACATCAACACAGATAAAGATGAGATGTATCCTTTTATCCGTGAGGATTCCACTCTTTATTTCTCTTCTAACGGACATGAGGGATTCGGTGGCTTGGACATCTATCGCGCTAAAGAGGATACAGCAAAGAAATGGGTGGTGGAGAACATGGGTGCTCCAATCAACTCCAATGGCGATGATTTTGGAATCTCGTTTGTGGCAGGTGCGGAGCAAGGAGCTTTCTCCAGCAACCGTGGTGAGATGAAAGGCTACGATAAAATCTATACATTCGTTGCTCCTCCTATCAGATATATCATATCTGGCAAGGTGAAGAACACTGACGGTGATGCTTTGGGTGACGCGAATGTCAGAATCGTAGGTACGGACGGAACAAATGTGAAGCTCAAAACCAAAAATGATGGCTCTTACTCGTTTGAAGTCAAGCCGGGAGTGGAATATGTGATGCTTGGCAATTGCCGTGGCTATTTGAACGAGAAGAATGCGGTCAATACTCTTGGACTTGAAGATTCAAAGACGTTTGATGTCCCATTTACATTGGCATCAGTCTCAAAACCGGTCGGACTGGACAACATCTTCTTTGAGTTTGGTAAGGCAACCTTGACGGCAGAGTCGTCAAAATCATTGGATAAGTTGGTGAAACTGCTTAAGGATAATCCAAACATCACGATTGAGATTGGAGCTCACACAGATAAGGTGGGTAGTGCGGAAGGCAATCTCGCTTTGTCTGGAGAACGTGCACAGAGCGTAGTCAACTATCTGATCAAGGGAGGCATCGAAGCCCCACGTCTTACTGCAAAAGGATATGGAAAGACAAAACCTGTTGTCGCAGACAAAAATTTGGCGAAACAGTATACGTTCTTGAAAGAGAATGATGAATTGAATGAGGATTTTATCGACGCACTTTCAAAGGAGGATCAGGAGATTGCCAACAAGATCAATCGTCGAACTGAGTTCCGTGTGTTGAAGACCACATATAATATGTATTAGAAGAAAGACAAGATGAGACAATATTTGGATTTACTGCAGAAAGTGTTGGATGAGGGAGTCGTGAAAGGCGACCGTACTGGCACTGGCACAAGAAGCATCTTCGGACATCAGATGCGTTTTTCAATGAAAGACGGATTTCCGTTGGTGACGACAAAGAAAGTTTATTTCAAAGGCGTGTTGCATGAATTGCTATGGTTTTTGAAAGGAGACACTAATATAAAGTATCTTGTCGACAACAATGTGCATATTTGGGATGAGTGGGCTGATCCTGATGGCGGACTAGGACACGTATACGGCTACCAATGGAGAAGTTGGCCAGATTATAATGGCGGACATATCGACCAGATCAAGGAAGTTGTGGAGACAATCAAAAATAATCCAAACTCACGCAGAATCATAGTGTCGGCATGGAATGTGGCGGATATCGACAATATGAATCTTCCACCGTGCCACTGCTTCTTCCAGTTTTATGTGGCAGATGGGAAATTGAGTCTGCAGCTATATCAGAGAAGTGCGGACCTGTTTTTGGGTGTGCCGTTCAATATCGCAAGCTATTCGTTGCTTCTTCTAATGATGGCTCAGGTGACGGGATTGGAACCAGGCGATTTTGTCCACACATTCGGCGACACACATATCTACAACAACCATATAGAGCAGGTGAAACTGCAGTTGAGTAGAGAGCCATTGCATCTTTCGAGAATCAGGTTGAATCCGGATGTGAAGGATATTTTTGATTTCACAGCGGACGATATCGTGTTGGAGAATTACGAATGTCACCCACCAATCAAAGGTGCCGTCAGCGTATAACGTAGAGACGCACGGTCGTGCGTCTCATAATGCGGTCGTGCGATTCTACATTATGCGGTTGTGCGTCTCATAAATACGTCCATACGATTCTGGAATCTTGACGTAGAAAACACACGTCTGCAATAAAAATAATTAAATGATAATGATATAGTAGCGAAATTTCACTACTTTTGGAGAAATATTTAAATCAAAACAAAGCTCATGAGATTTTCAGTGAATAGCGACGAGTTGATGGCTCGTCTTACAGCAACAAGCCGTGTGATGGCTTCAAAGACGGCGTTACCAATTCTCGATAATTTCCTTTTTAATTTGACAGACAGTACATTAGAGTTGACTGCCTCAGACGGAGAAACATCCATGGCAACACGAATGGATGTAGAGAACGTTGAAGGATCAGGAATGATAGCGTTGCCTGCAAAACTGTTGTTGGATACATTCAAAGTGCTTCACGGCAGAACCGTCGACTTCGATATCGACATGAACACATATGCTGTCAAGTTGAGTTCGGGTTCGTGGAAGGCTGAATATAATGGTGTAGACGGAGATGCATATCCAAAACTTACATCTTTGGATGCAAGCAACACAAATACAGTCCGTATGCAGGCTCAGACTCTTTCATTGGGAATATCTCACACAATTTTCGCAGTCAGCACAGACACTCTTCGTCCAACGATGATGGGAATTTTTCTTGACATTGACGCTGCAGACAATAAAATCACTTTTGTCGCAACAGATATGTTCCACCTTTCTCAGGTGAAATCCTCAATAGTTGAGGCTTCCGGCAATTGCTCTGTGATCCTTCCTGCAAATGCGGCGAAATTGTTGAAGACTATCCTTGGCAAGGAGGGAGAGGATGTTGTTGTGTCGTGGGATGCAAAGAATATCTTGTTTGAACTTAATGATTTCACATTGGTTTGCCGCCAGATTGAAGGAAACTTCCCTAACTATAAAAATGCTATTTCAATCCAGTGGAATAAAGAGTTGGTGATCGACCGTAACTCATTGATATCTGCTGTCAGACACATTGAGCCATTTGCAGAACAGTCTAACAAGGGAGTTAAGTTTGACGTACGTGAGAATCAAATCACAGTGTCTGCCCAGAGTTTGGATTATGGCACAGCAGCTACAGAGGATGTCGTTTGCGCGTACAGTGGAGAACCATTTGAGATGACATTCAAGACAGAGTCTATCACAAACTTCTGTTCGTACATGGAGACATCGGATGTGGTGATGAAGATAGAGAGTCCATATCGTGGAGTGGTGGTTGAGCCGTTGTTCAACACATCGGATGAAGGAGATGATCATCAGAACTATGAGATGCTTTGCTTGGTAATGCCAATGACAACACTATAAACCTGCGTCGCATGAAATTGAATTTAACCAAACCGTTGATTTTCTTTGATTTGGAGTCGACGGGATTGGATATAGCAAAAGATAGGATCGTTGAAATTTCATATTTGAAGATTCATCCAAATGGGATGGAGGAGCAGAAAACCATCCGTATCAATCCAGATATGCCGATTCCAGCAAAGTCGTCAGCGATCCATCACATCAAAGATGAGGATGTCGCTGATTGCCCCAAGTTTAAGGATGTTGCCAAGCAGATAGCCGCTGATTTTCAGGGTTGTGATATTGCGGGTTACAATTCAAACAAGTTTGATGTACCGATGTTGGTGGAGGAGATGTTGCGATGTGAAATAGATTTGAATATCCGCAAGCATAATATGGTGGATGTGCAGACAATTTTCCATAAGATGGAGGCTCGCACACTATCGGCAGCATACAAATTTTACTGTGGTCAGGAGTTGGTGGGCGCGCATGGAGCTATGGCCGACACAAAAGCCACTTATGAAGTGCTTCAGGCTCAACTCGACAGATATCCGGATTTGGAGAACGACATCAAGTGGCTTTCAAAATTCACTACGCAGAAGAGAGTCGTAGATTTTGAAGGACGATTCATTTTCGACGATAATGATAATGTCGTGGTCAATTTTGGAAAACACAAGGGTAAAAAACTTATAGATGTTTTTGTGACTGACCCAGGCTATTATGGCTGGATTCAACGAGGCGATTTTAGTCTCGACACCAAACGTTGCGCGACACTTGTAAAATTGGGACAATTATAGTCGTAGATAAATGTTGAGCTCGTTTGCTTCACGAGTCGGAAGCACGGTCAACAATTATTATATGGGCAGGGTTTTCACTCTGCCCACAATTTTAAATTAATATGCCAAACCATATATTTCAGTTCAAACAGTTTGCAATAGACCAGTCGTTGTGTGCCATGAAAGTAGGCACGGATGGTGTGACGTTAGGTGCTGTGGCAGAAGTGGAAAATGCCAGGAGAGTGCTCGACATAGGTTGTGGCACAGGATTGTTGTGCCTGATGACGGCACAAAGAAATCAGACGGCGGAAATTGTGGGAATTGACATAGATGAAGACGCAGTGCGTGGAGCCACGCAGAATTGTGAAGCTTCCAAGTGGAGCCGCAGAATCTCCATCGTCGGCAAATCATTGCAGGATTTTATAAAGACAGCACCGTCGGCATTCGACAAAATAATCACCAATCCACCGTATTTTGAGGATAGTCTGAAAGCCCCCAAAGCCAGCCGCACGTTGGCAAGACACACCGACAGCCTTCCGTTCTCTGAGTTGGCGTCATCCGTGTCGACGTTGCTGAGCGACGACGGATCATTGTCCGTTATCTTGCCGACGGACGCTCATGACAAGTTTGAGAAAATCGCGTCGGAATATGGATTGCTTTTAAGGAAGAAGACGCTGGTTTATCCTAAACCTGGAGCGGAAGTCAAAAGAGTGGTGGGAGAGTTTGTGAAAATTAAGAATGAAGAATGCGGAATTAAAAATGTGGAGGTTGCGGAGTTGACTATTGAGACAGATGTTCGCCACCAATATACGGATGATTATATAAGACTGACGAAAGAGTTTTATTTGAAGATGTAAGATTTTAGTTATATTTACGACTCCTGGTAATTTGAAAATAATGAAACAAATCATGAATGAAATTAAATGTTTATTTTTGTTACTATCTGTTTTGATCTTTTCTCAAAATATCATTTCTGAAAATCGTAGTCAGAATGATTCTACGCTCAACCTGTCGGTAGAATCAGAAGATTTAGATATATATGGTATTGACCAGGAACAATACATGGGTCGGGATGATATAAAGAATATCGTTTTCCATGATTCATTGTTGACAATAGGCATGTCTGCTTTTAAGGCATGTCAGAATCTTACCGATTTGCGAATTCCAAAGCGTTGCGAGGATATTCAGGACAGTGCATTTTTAGGCTGTGAATCATTGCGGACAATCAAATGGCCAGATTCATTAAAAAGCATTGGAAACTCTGCGTTCAAGGGATGTACTAATCTTACGGATATAGTGATACCCAAAGGATGTCAATACATTATGGATGAGGCATTTGACGAGTGTGATGGTTTGAAAATAGTTGAAGTGCCTGCATCTGTATCCTATATCGGACTGTGGGCTATCCCTGTGGATGCAAAGATGATTGTTGCCAAGCGTTCGGTTGCAGAACGGTATGCAAGAAAGTTTGGCATAACATATTCTTATGGCCGTGGTCAGAAAGAGATCGTTGATTTTGTTCAAGAGAAGGGAAGTTTAACGTTAGACCTTACGAAGCAGAACGACCATGTAGATATCTATATGGTTGGCAATCTAAAATACTGGGGACGAGAAGATATAAGGGAAATAAAATTTTCTGATTCGTTGTATGCAATAGGATCTGGAGCATTTTGTGAATGCCGTAATCTTGAAAAAGTAAAAATTCCAAACAAATGTAAGGAAATAGAGCGCAGAGCTTTTAATGGATGTACTTCTTTGCAATCAGTAGAGATACCAGCATCTGTAACTACTATTGGACAAGATGCCATTCCTTTGGACGTGACTCTAATCGTAGACCGAGGTTCTTTTGCGGAACGTTATGCACGAACAAATGGAATTAATTTCGTTTATAAAAATGGAGTCGGAGGAACTCAAATCAAGAATCCTATCGGACCTATCTTGAAAACGCAATGGGAACAACCACTTAGTTATTTTTATGGAAAAGGTGGAAAATATGGATATTACAAATGGGGTAGACAGGATGGTATATGTTATATCATTGCGTATGCTCAGATATTAAATCATCTTGGATTGAATGTGTACGGATCTCATTGTTACAAAACCGACCAAAATGTATATTATGGAGATTTCGACAAGAACAAAGTGGATTTGAATAAGTTGCCTGGGTATTTGGGTTACAATGCATCTGCAAATGCAGAATTTTACAAGTACATAGAAAATATTGCGTTAGCATTTGAACATGATTGGAGATGTGAACAAGTCTTGTCGAAGATGTCTGATTCAAAATCAAAACATATCCCAGCCAAATTCGAATGTCATTATATGAAGGAAGAGGGAAAGATGGGATTGGAAAAAATCATTCGAGAGAATCTGAAAAACAACATCCCATTATATGCAGGTTTGCATGAAGCTGATGGCAAGGGACATGCGGTAGTGATAGATGGTATCAGGGAGAAGAATGGGAAAACCGAAGTCCACATGAATTTTGGATGGGGGGGGAGATAGTAATAGATGGACAACTTTGCAATCTCCAATAATCATCAAAGATTACATGGGCGAAGTGTATTGTAAATTCACTGGCGTTGAGTATATCGTTGAAGTGACACCTCTTAGTAAAAAAGAACTAAAAGAATGGAAGCCACTTCGTATGGATGAAAAACAGCAATGAAGTTTTCTCCATTTAGCATTTGTAATTCTGCATTTATAATTCTGCATTTATAATTCCAACTCCGCTTTCTCCTTCTTTGTCAATTTATTATACACCAATTGGTAAGCTTGGTCAGTGAGATATTTGACCAGTTCGGTGGTGATTTCAGCGTCGTCGAGATGGATCTGCATCCACAGACGTTTATGCCAATGCCATGCCTGCTCGATGGCGGAGTATTGGACCACCATTTCATCAAACATCTCAGGATCACATTTCAGAACGAGTAGGTTGGGCTTCTCCAACGGAAGTCCTGCGAAAATTTTACCACCGACTCTGAATGCCACATAATCGTCGCCAAATGGCATATCCTCGGTGGAATGAGGCTTACTTAAACAGTAGATACGAGCGTCTTCTATAGTCATAACAAGAGTTTTTGTGGCAACAAAGGTAGGCAAAATCTAAAAAAATGGATACCTCAGTGAAAAAACAAATTTAGTGAGAATAAAATAAAAATTTTATTTTACTGATTTATAGTAAAATAATAACATTTTTGAGAATTTTTATAAAAATGGCATGTTAAACATACAGTGTTGGCACGGTTTTTGATATGTATATAGTGTACGTCGAGATGACGGATTCATTTTGTAGTTTAGTCCTAATATTAAATCCTTTTGTGCTACATTAAATGTGTAGTAAAATAGAGATATTTGAGCAATCAGGTATCTCTTTTTTTTGTTCTGTTTTTTGGGTTGAATAAGTGGACACTTAAAGTAATGTAATATTCCAATAAATGTTTATTAGCATTTTTTTTAATTATTGTTAATAAATGCTATCGAAATATTGTTGATTTTTAAAAATTATAACTTACTTTGCAAATTGTTAAAGTGGCGTAAGTCACGAAAGAAAGGATAATATTATTATAGAATAGACTTGTATATCTATGTTTGCGAATAGTAAGAAAATAGTTTTGGCTCTGATTGCAGCGGTAGGATTTGCGGTTCCTTCGCATGCTGTGCATGAGGAATTCGTGGAAGGATACGAATTCTCGTCTTCTCAGGCCAGCTCTAAGATGCAGGAGCGTCCGATGTCATTATATAAAGATGGTAAGGTTGTGTTCTTCAAGGGAGACAGCGCTTATATGGCAAGAATAGGAGACACCTACGAATTGGTGGATATCGAACCATGTCCGGAGTTGCAGGATCTTGGAATTGAAGGAACGTTTGCATACGACCAGAAGCGTCGTACAATATATTTTGCAAAGACGGATGAGGTAGGAAATTCGGATTTGTATGAGGCGAAGTGGATGGGAGGATCGTATACAGAGCCTGTTAAGCTTGAGATTCAGGGTTTGAATAAAGTAAGAAAGGCAATTAAGGGAAGTTCTACTGTGACAGCCGGTTGGACATACCGATACAATAGAATATCAGGATTTTTCAATCCGACAATCGCAAAGGGTGGAGACAGAATATATTTCTCTGCAGATTTTCCAAAGAAGAGTTTTGGCGGACGTGATATCTGGTATATAGACAGAGGTAAGGCAACAGACAATACACGTTGGAAGATGCCAGAGAATGCCAGTGATAGTATAATCCCTATGAATTCAAACGCGCGTGATGATTATGCGTGGTGTTATAATGACACATTGCTATATTTCGCATCCAACCGTGGAGGCGGATATGGCGGTTTGGATATCTATGTGTCTCGATTGAAGACAATCACTCGCGAGTCTACAGATACCACTACAGGACAGGTAAATAAGGAAGAACTTGAAATTTGGGATACTCCGGTTCATTTGGATTCAGTATTCAACTCAAGTTCAAACGATTACAACATGATTGGATCTCCAAAAATCTGTTTGTTCATGTCAAACAGAACAGGAGGAAAGGGAAGTGATGATATTTATCGCCCGGCTCCATTTGTTGCGACGAGAGAGCCTGAGTTGGTGCCAGACTTTACAATTGATGAGCCTAAGGGATTCCACTGGGTGCTAATGTTCTTCGATTTCAACGTAGCAACGATGAAACCAGAGTATGAGGCACAGTTGGATGAGTTGGTAAGTGCAATGAACGAGTTCCCTGGAGCAATCTTTGAGATTTCCGGACATACCGATGCCCGTGGATCTGATACATACAACATTAAGTTGTCACAGAAACGTGCCGACTATATTAAGGGAATGTTGATCAATCGTGGATTGGATCCAAGCAAGTTGGTGTCAGTCGGACGTGGATTCCACGATCCTGTGATTCCAAACGCACAGTCTGAGGCAGAGCACGAGCAGAACCGTCGTGCCGATATTAAGATTTTGAATGAATAAGAGAAAGAGGAGGACAATATATTATGAAAACGAGATTTTTAGCAATTTGCGTAGCCTTGTTTAGCACTATATCGGCATTCGCTCAAAGAGATTTGATGCTATCTCAGCAGTTCTTCTCTCGATTGAATTTCAACCCTGCAGCGACAGGAAATAGCGATGACGTTGATTTCTTCTTGATTGGTCGTTGGCAGTGGGCAGATTTTGAGGATTCTCCGAAAGATGGAGTGTTCAATGTGAGCAACTACATAGAGTCAATACGATCAGGTTTTGGTCTCTCAGCGAGTTACGATGATTTGGGTATCGCCAACCATACATTTATTTGCAAACCGGCATACGCTTATCATATCAATATGAACGAGAGTATGTTGCTTTCAATGGGTCTTTCGTTTGGTTTCCTTTACCATTCTTGGGATCCGAGTGATCATAGACTAATTGATCCGCAAGAGGTTGGAATGGAATCATTCCCTGCAACTCCGGAAAAGAAATTCCGTCCAGATATGGATTTCGGTATGGAGTTGGCTACGCCTAAGTTGATGTTTGGAGCCTCAATTGTTCATATATTGAACAATGAGGAGAAGGTTACAACTTCAGTTCCAGGACGTCAGTTCTATTTGTACACAAGAGCGACATTGTCGCCATCAGATTTCTTGGCAATCTGTCCAGCATTTGTGCTCATGCATAGAAACAAGGTCAGCAAGGTGGAACTTAATGTTCAGGCATTCTTCAACAGAATGATCTGGGGTGGAGTAACATATCGTCCAGATGTAGGTTCTGGTGCATGGTTTAGCTCAAATGAGGTGACATTCACTATAGGTATGGAGAGAAATCGTTTGCGTTTTGGTTACGCATTCAATCTAGGTTTGGGTGAGGTTTCCAAGTTATCAAAACAATCTCATGAAGTCTTGATTTCTTACAGAATTCCAAAGAAGAAAGAGAAGTATCAGAGATTCTTGGAAGATGAGGATTTCTAAAAATATTTTTATGACAAAAGAAATGGAGGGTCGAAAGATTCTCCATTTTTTTTCGGTTTCAGGTTGACAATTTATGGAATGACAAACTTTAGATGATAAGATTGTTAATTTCGTTTGCTTTGTTTGTTGTTGCAGTAGGCAGACCGCAATGAAAAACGAATAGTAGGTAGTCAATGCGAGAAAATCCATTAAAGAGCCTGCAGTGGTGAATGGATGTTTGCCAAATTTTTTTATGATTCGCTTGTCTTATCGTCTGTATCTTCTGATTCCGATTAGGCAACCAACTAAGATGATTGGAAATACGGAAGCTGCAAGTAGACCGTTTTGTATATTCTCACTTGATTTTGTATAGATTCCAACAAGTGATGGACCTAACGTTCCTCCCATGTCCCCGGCTAAAGCAAGCAGTGCAAACATGGCTGTGCCGCCTGTTGGAATGAGTTTCGATGTGATGCTGATAGAGCCTGGCCACATGATTCCGACAGCCAATCCGTTGATCATACAACCAATCAAACTAATATGTGGAATTGGGGATAAGGATGCTGTCAGGTAGGCGACGAAACATAGAATTCCAGCTCCGGTCATGTAGGAAGTAAGGTCGAGATTCTGACCTTTCTTGCCATACCAAAGTCGGCCAAGCCCCATGCAAAATGCAAATCCACATGGTCCTGCCAAGTCGCCAACAGCTTTGTCTACTCCTAATGACGCTTCCGCAAATGCCGATGCCCACTGTGCCATTGTGCATTCTGATGCTCCGGCAGCAACCATCAAAAGAAGGAATAACCAAAACATTTGGGTTTTAAGAAGCTGCCCCATGTTCATTCCGTCGGCATGTTCCACAATAGGCTCGATAGGACAAGTGGTAAAATTGATAATGTTGTAGAGAGGTATCAATGCCCATACACAGGCTAATATTTTCCAGTTGTCCACTCCAAAGAATGTGAAGAAAAGCGTCGAACCTAGAATTACGCCGACTGCTCCCCAACAGTAGAAGGAGTGGAGCAGACTCATTGTGCTTTCTTTGTTGGGGAAAGGACAAGCCTCTATTATCGGGCTGCACAACACTTCAATAAGTCCGCTTCCCACTGCGTATATGCAGACGCAGATGAGAATTCCTATCATTGGATTGCTGAATAGCGACGGTATAAAAGCCAATCCGACGAGTCCGATCGCCGCCGCAATTTCAGAGATGACGATGCTCCTGCGGTAGTCGATATTCTTGAATTTAGCACAAAGAAAGTCTGTGATTAGTTGAATGATGTAGAATACGGCTGGTATCAAAGCTAAATTTGCTAATGGAATTCCGTATTCACGATGAAATGCAGTGAAAAGAAGTGGGGTGAAATTGGCTACGATTGCCTGAGTGATAAAACCGAGATAGCAGGCAATTTTAGTTTTGTTGTAGTTTTTTGCACTTTCGTTCATATTGTCTAAATCAAACCAATCATATATAACGACTGCAAAATTACCAAAAGATTAAAGCTTATTCAAAAATATAAAATGGAAAATCCACTTTCCCTATTCCTGATTTTTTTGTATATTTGGAGGCAATTTTATGTAATATTTGTATTGTATGAGTAGAGAAGACGAAAACATAGATGACCTAGAATCGATGAACGACGACGAGAATCTCGGCCATTCCAGCTATGTGGTGACTGATATGAACAGTGAGGATGCTCATCTGCATCTTGGCGGTATGTATCAGCAATGGTTCTTGGATTATGCCTCGTATGTGATCACCGATCGTGCCATTCCATATATAGAAGATGGATTCAAGCCTGTGCAGCGACGCATCATGCATACTATGAAGACTATTCATGATGGCCGTTACAATAAGGTGGCTAACATTGTGGGTCAGGCTATGCAGTATCACCCTCATGGTGACGCGTCTATCTATGGCGCTCTTGTCGAACTGGGTCAGAAAGATCTTCTTATTGACGCTCAGGGAAACTGGGGTAATATACTTACAGGAGACGATGCCGCAGCTCCCCGTTACATTGAGGCCCGTCTGTCGAAATTTGCTCTTGATGTGGTGTTCTGTCCGCAGATCACAGATTGGAAGAAGTCTTACGACGGAAGAAAGAACGAGCCTATAACCTTGCCTGTCAAGTTCCCGCTTCTCTTGGCTCAAGGTGCTACAGGTATTGCCGTTACGTTGAAGACGGAGATAATGCCGCACAATTTCAATGAAATATTGGATGCTGCAATCGCTTATCTAAAGGGAGAGGAATTCACTTTGTATCCAGATTTCCCAACTGGCGGTATGTGTGATGTCCAGAGATATAATGATGGAGAACGTGGCGGTGTGCTTCGTGTGAGAAGCCATATCAGCAAACTTGATAATAAGACTTTGGTGATCACAGACCTTCCGTATGGTATGAAGACGGAAGAGCTGAAGGAGAAGATTATTGCAGCAAACGAAAAGGGAAAAATCAGCATCAAGAATATTGTAGACGAGACATCTTCAGAGGTGAAGATTATTCTTCATCTGTCTGATAAGACCAGCTCCGACAAGATGATTGATGCTTTGTATGCTTTGAATATTTGTGAGAAGAGAATCTCGCCATATTGCAGCGTCATCAAGGATAAAAAACCAATATTCACAAACGTTTCCGAATTGCTTAAGTTCTCCGCCGACCATACGAAGGATTTGCTTCGTAAGGAATTGGAGTACGAAAGAGGGGAATTGTTGGAGAAACTTCATTTCTGCTCGCTGGAAAAGATTTTCATCGAAAACCGTATCTATAAGGATAAGGATTTTGAAAATTCGAAAGATATGGATGCTGCTGTGGCTCATGTCGACAAACGTCTGAAACCATTTGTGGCTGATTTCGTGCGTGAGGTGACACGTGAGGATATCTTGAGACTGATGGAGATCAAGATGCGCAGAATCCTGAAGTTCAGTTCCGACGATGCTGATAAGATTATTTTTGAGATCAAAGACCAGATTGCCAAGATTGACAACAATCTAAAGAATCTTGTGGAATACACAATCAACTGGTTTGCTATGCTTAAGGAGAAATATGGCGCTGATCACCCTCGTAAGACAGAGATCCGAGTGTTCGACACGGTGGCAGCGGCGAAGGTTGTGGAGGCAAACGAGAAACTGTATGTCAACAGAGATGAAGGCTTCGTCGGTTTTGGATTGAAGAAAGGCGAGGCGGAATATGTATGCCCATGTTCGGAAATCGACGATGTGCTTGTCATCTTTAAGGATGGCAAATACAAAATCATCAAGGTGAAGCCGAAGGAGTATGTCGGCAAGAATATACTCTATGTCAATGTGTTCAAGAAAAACGACAAACGTATGGTCTACAACGTCGTCTACAGAAATGGAAAACTTGGACCGACTTATATGAAACGATTCTCTATCACCGGCGTCACTCGTGACAAAGATTATGATATCACCCAAGGTGAGACGGGATCAAAGATACTTTATTTCTCAGCAAACAAGAATGCGGAGGCTGAGGTGATCCACGTCAAACTGAAACCGAAATTGCGTCTGAAAGTGGCTGCTATGGACAGAAATTTTGCTGACATAGCAATCAAGGGCCGTGCGTCATTGGGAAAAATGCTGACGAAGAATGAAATCCTGTCGATCACAATGAAGTCGCGAGGTTCCAGCACAATGGGCGGTCGAAATGTGTGGTTTGACACTGATATACTTCGTATCAACTACGATTCTCACGGTACTTATCTTGGAGAGTTTATGTCGGAAGACAAACTCCTTGTTGTGACAAAGAGCGGTGAATACTATATGACTGGATTTGAAGACACATTGCATTTCCCTGAGGATGTGATGTTTGTTGAGAAATTGAATCCGGATAAAGTTTGGACGGTATGTTTGTATGACGCAAACGAGAAGTATGCATATATCAAACGATTTGTGTTTGATGTCACTGCTAAGCCTACATCGTTCATCGGAGACAACCCTAACAGTAAAATCCTGCTTATCACGTCCACCGTCTACCCTCATTTGAAGGTGATTTTTGGAGGAAATGATTCGCAACGCGCTCCAATGGAGATAGATTTCGGAGTGGATGAGTTTATTGCTGTGAAGGGAGTAAAAGCAAAAGGTAAGAGAATCCATCCGTCTTGGGTTGTCGGTGAGGTCGTGGAACTAGAACCGACAAAAGTTCCAGATCCGGAGCCTGAGGAGGAAGAGCCAGAAACTTCGACAGACGACACAGATGATAATGATGATAATTCAAATTTGCCGACTGATGAAAATGGTCAGTTGACATTGTTCTAAAGATAATGAAGATGAATAAACAAAGGAAAATAAAAAGAATTTGTGCATTGCTGATTGCTACAATGTTCTCATTTGTAGCGTATGCGCAAGATGAATATAGCGACGGCAGTAGCGATTACACTGAAGACTACAGCGACTACAGTGATGACGGAAGTGCTGGTGGTGGCGGTGAAGAGGTTCCCGACCGTTACGGACGATTTGTCAATCTGTATCCTGGATGTGAGGATAACGAGCCTTCCGAAATTTACGATGCACAGAAGAAGAAACCAGGACTGATTCTTCCTATTTTCCCAGGAGGAGGAGAGGTGGAGTTTTCTCGATATGTTTTCCATCACCAGCAGGGTATTGAAGTCGTCGATTCTGTAGCTCCTGGAAAAGGTCCTGACGGTGGCGATTTGCAGTATCTTCTTCGTGGCACTGTGCTTGTGAGAGTCACAATCGACCGTTGTGGAAAAGCCGTGAACCCAGAGATCATAAAGGGAGTGTGTGAAGAATACGATACTGAGGCACTTGAGATTATGAGTGATCTGCCAATATTCAAACCCGGAGAACTTGACGGCATCCGTGTGAAGGTGGCTTTGTCCGTTCCTGTATATTACACACGTAAACATCCGAAGCCAAAGCGTCCGGAGGATGAGTACTACTACGACGATACATATGGCTATTGATCCATGGCTAAGTTAAAAAGCGTTTTTTTCTGCCAAAACTGTGGCAACGAGTCGAGCAAATGGCTTGGCAAATGTCCAGCGTGTGGAGAATGGAACACCTTCGTTGAAGAGGTGGTGAATAAAGCCCCCGCGTTTTCTTCTATAAAGAAAGGAGTGTCGATCGTGTCTGCTAGCGACGAGCGTACACGCCCAGTGTTGATTGATAATATAGAGGTGACGCAGGAGGTCCGATTCGACACCAGGTGTGCCGAGTTCAACCGTGTGCTTGGCGGTGGACTTGTGCCTGGATCCATGGTGCTGATAGGTGGAGAACCCGGTATCGGAAAAAGTACGCTGGTGCTTCAGGTGGTGCTGAATATAGAGGGAAAGAAGACATTGTATGTGTCGGGAGAGGAGAGCTTGAACCAGTTGAAGATGCGTGCCGAACGACTTGGAACGTATGCCAACAAACAGTGCTATTTTGTCAGCGACAACTCTCTTGAAAGAATTTTCACACATATAAAGAATGTCCAGCCTGAATTGCTGATCATTGATTCCATCCAGACCATAGAGACGGAATTGGTGGAGAGTGCGGCAGGTAGTGTTTCGCAGGTCAGAGAGTGCGCGGCGCAGATTTTGCGTTATGCTAAGGAAAGCAATACTCCAGTCTTGATGATTGGTCATATCACGAAAGACGGTACGATAGCCGGACCAAAGATTCTGGAGCATATTGTCGACACGGTGATCCAGTTTGAGGGAGACCAACATTATATGTATCGTATCTTACGTGCGATAAAGAACAGGTTTGGAAGCACATCCGAGATCGGAATTTTTGAGATGCAGCACAGTGGATTGAGAGAAGTGTCAAACCCATCAGAGATGCTTTTGTCTCATAATAATCTTGGCCTTAGCGGAACGGCAATTGGAGCGATGATAGAAGGAATCAGACCATTGCTGATAGAGGTGCAGGCATTGGTGAGCACGGCAGCCTATGGTACACCGCAGAGATCGGCAACAGGTTTTGATGCACGTCGATTGAACATGCTTCTGGCAGTGTTGGAGAAGAGAGTAGGGTTCAAACTGTCGCAGAAAGATGTCTTTTTGAATATAGCAGGAGGATTGAAGGTCAGTGATCCAGCGTTGGATTTGGCAGTCATCAGCGCAATCCTCTCGTCGAATATGGATATAGCGATAGATCCGAGTGTCTGCTTGGCAGGAGAGATCGGATTGTCGGGAGAGATCCGTCCAATCAACAGAATAGAACAACGAATTTTGGAGGCGGAAAAATTAGGATTTAAGAAAATAGTGATTCCTAAATTTAAAAATATAGATTTGTCTGGACGACAGATACAAGTTTTGACGGCGGAAAAAGTGGAAGACGCATTCAAGATATTGTTTGCATGATGTAGAGACGGGAGGACATCCCGTCTTTTTTTATTTTAGTTTTTATAAGATTATATATGTGTTTGAAAAAATCATTATCTTTATCCCATTAACCGAAAAAACAAAAGGATTATGAATAAATGGATTTTGATGGCTGCAAGTTTGTTGTGCCTTACACCTGCTTGTAGCGACGACGATAATGATGATTCTATCGCAAACCCAGAGGCCAAGAAGGCAGCCTCACTGATCAATGATATACGAAAGAATCCGGATGCTTATTCTTCACAGATGGGTGTCAGCCTGTCCGAAGTCTCTGCACGTTCGGCTTTGGCTTGGAATGATGCGTTGGCAAAGGTGGCTCAGGCAAAGGCGGAAGATATGGCAAACAGAGATTATTTCAGCCACGTCGACCTTGATGGCTATGGAGTGAACTACTTTATCTATAAGGCTGGTTATGAGATTCCTGCAAGTTGGTATTCCGACAAGAGTAGCAACTATTTTGAGAACATAGCGGCAGGCAATGCTACAGCAGATGCTATGGTCAAACAGCTGGTCTACGATGGAGGCAGAGACAATTCGTCGGCAGGACATCGTTCTTCGTTGCTCGGCATCTCAGATTGGAACAGCACATGTACGGATATAGGAATTGGTTATGCCTACAATGCCGACTCCAAATACAAGCATTATTGGAGTGTCATTATTGCCAAGCATGGGTATTAAGACGAAAGACGAAGGACGAAGGACGAAAGACGAAGGGCGAAAGTCAAATATGACAATAGTAAGAAGACGGGAATGATCTCGTCTTCTTTTTGATTTTCTATTACATCACATACTCCCAAAAATTGTCTTTGTTCACCACATTAAATACGGCATCTGGGTAGGCGTCGGCAAAAGCTTTGGGTGCTTTCGGATTCTTCTTGCCAGCTTTCATCTCAAAGGCTGTGATAATGTTGTTGTTCTCTTCAATCAAGTCGATTTCTTGCTGATCGTAGGTACGCCAGAAGTACAGATTGATGCTTGACAGTTCATTGTTTTTCATTTTCATTCGTTCACTTATGATGAAGTTTTCCCACAACGCTCCTCTTTCTTCACTCGACCTGTCGGCAAATGGACGGAAGTCGTTCAACACTGCGTTTCTGATTCCATTGTCTTGAAAATACCATTTGGATGATTTTGTCACCTCTTTACGTAGATTCTTGGAATAACCTCCTATTTTATATAGCACAAACACTTTTTGCAAAAGGTCGAGATATCGCTCCGCTGTGTTGCGGCTAATGCTGAGCTGTTTGCCAAGTTCATCGATCGACACTTCACTACCGACTTGGTATGCTATCAGTCGCAACAAGTCGTGCATTTTCTGAGCATTTTTAATTCCGTCGACGGCAAGGATATCTTTGAGTAGATATGAATCTACAATTTCAGTAAGATAATGAGCTTGTTCTCCTGATGTCTCTATGCCTATAAGTTCTGGATAACTGCCATACACCAAATAGTGATCTATATTTGAGATTGTTTCAAATGCTGATTGTTGATTGCTCAATTCTTTAATGGAAAAAGGAGTGAGCATAAATCGTGTGCAGCGTCCTACTAAAGGCTCTCCTGCCTGATTTTGCAGATCAAATGAGGAAGAACCAGTTGCTATTATAGCCAATCCTGGTATCTCGTCGACCATCAGTTTCAATTTCATACCGATATCAGGAATATGTTGAGCTTCATCGATTGCCAACAAGTCTATTCCTGCAAACAAACGTTTGTAGTTGCTTATGGATTTGTCTGTGATCATACGTACAGTGTCGGAACTTTCTCCATTCAAGATTATTTTCTTTCCTTTGAATTCATCGTATATTTCTCTAAGAAGAAGAGTTTTCCCGACGCGACGAGCTCCATATATGAGCATCACCTTTTGTGGTTTTATCCTATTTGTGATTTGTTTTTTGAGTTCTCTTTCTATTCCCATAATGCTTTCAACCTGATTTACCTGCAAATATAAAATTTATTTGTTGACAATGTGTCGAATTTCCTAAATTTATTCAGTTGAATTGAACGAATTAACGTAAATTCGTTCAGTTGTATTGAATGATTTTAGCTAAATTCGTTTAGTTGTGTTGAATGATTTTAGCTAAATTCGTTCAGTAGTATTGAATGATTTTAGCTAAATTCGTTCAGTCTCATTGAATTGTTTTTAATATGGTTCTGATGAATTACAATCTACTAATTCGAAATGACGAACATTCGAAAGGCATTCCCATTCCTGATTGAATTCTCACCTCATTTTCTAAGAAAAAGGCAAAGCCTTTTTGTGTCCTGTGGTTTTGTTTAATTCTTTGTGCTCGCTTTCGGCTCGCACTTTAGCAGGGGGAAGGGCGTTCCGCCCTTTGGAATCCTCGTTTATGACAATTCCAACTATCATTTTCCCTCTACTATAATATTTTTCTTATTTTGAATTGACGTTATTTTAGCTAAATTCGTTCAGTAGCGTCGCAATGTCACGTTTTTTTTTGTTTTGGGATTTCACCTTCTTTTGTCTTTGTTGAAAAGTCATATTTCAATTCTTTCCGTCAAAATTTTGAAAGTAGACGGAATTTTATGTAAATTTGCACGATTCAAAAAGAAGGTGGTATGACGATGGTCTATGTACATAAGCAAATGGCAGTTGCGGACAACACATCCGCATGTCGTCTTACTTTTTCCTTTTAGTTGCGTTGGTTTTTGATTCCGACGCATTTTTTTTGCATTTTAGAAAAAAGAAATAAATTATTATACGGTTATGATAGAAGGAATCAAAAAGGTCATTCTGCTTGGATCCGGAGCTTTGAAGATCGGACAGGCGGGTGAGTTTGACTACTCAGGTTCGCAGGCATTGAAGGCAATGCGCGAGGAGGGTATCAGCACAGTGTTGATCAATCCAAACATCGCAACAATCCAGACTTCTGCTGGTGTTGCAGACAAGGTGTATTTCTTGCCAATCACTCCATATTTTGTTGAGGAGGTTATCAAGAAGGAGAAACCAGACGGCATTTTGCTTGCTTTTGGTGGACAAACTGCACTTAACTGTGGTACTGAGTTGTACACAAAGGGCATTTTTGAAAAATACGGAGTTAAGGTGCTTGGCACATCTGTTGATGCTATCATGATCACTGAGGACCGTGACCTATTCGTTAAGAAACTGAATGAGATCAAGGCTCTTACTCCTAAATCTGAGGCTGTAGAGTCGATGGAGGATGCTCTTCGTGTGGCTCACGAGATAGGATTCCCTGTAATGGTTCGTTCGGCTTACGCTCTTGGAGGTCTTGGTTCAGGAGTTTGTGAGAACGAGGCTGAATTCCGTGAACTTTGCGACAGTGCGTTGGCACATTCAAAGCAGATCCTTGTAGAGGAGTCGTTGAAGGGTTGGAAGGAGATTGAGTTTGAGGTTATCCGTGATAAGAACGACCACTGTTTCACAGTTGTCCCAATGGAAAACTTCGACCCACTTGGCATCCACACTGGAGAGTCTATCGTCGTCGCTCCAATCATCTCTTTGACACAGGATCAGATCACATTCCTTCAGGAGATTGCAAAGAAGGTTGTTCGCCATATCGGAATTGTTGGTGAGTGTAATATCCAATACGCATTCAACGCTCAGACTAACGACTACCGTATTATTGAGATCAACGCTCGTTTGAGCCGTTCTTCAGCTTTGGCATCTAAGGCATCTGGTTATCCATTGGCATTCGTCGCTGCCAAGTTGGCATTGGGCTACTCTCTTGACCAGATTGGTGAGATGGGTACACCTAACTCAGCATACGTCGCACCGTCAGTCGACTATATGATTGTCAAGATTCCTCGTTGGGATTTGACTAAGTTCGCTGGTGTCGACCGTGAGATCGGATCTTCAATGAAGTCAGTCGGTGAAATCATGTCAATCGGTAAGTCTTTCGAGGAGATTATCCAGAAGGGTCTTCGTATGATCGGACAGGGTATGCACGGATTCGTTGGAAACAGAGACCTTGAGTTTGGCGACTTGGATAAGGAACTTTCTCATCCTACAGACTTGCGTATCTTCGCTATCGCCGCTGCTTTGGAGAAAGGTTACACAGTGGAGAGAATCGAGGAGTTGACTAAGATCGATGTTTGGTTCTTGAACAAGTTGAAGAATATCGTTGATTACACTAAGGTAATCGCTAAATATAAGACAATAGAGGATATCCCAGCAGATGTGATGCGTGAGGCTAAGCGTCTTGGATTCTCCGACTTCCAGATCGCTCGCTACTGCGAGAATCCTTCTGGCAACATGGAGAAGGAGATTCTACGTGTCCGTGCTTCTCGTAAGAAGAACAATATTGTCCCTGCAGTTAGAAGAATCAACACAGTCGCTTCTGAGCATCCAGAGTTGACTAACTATCTATATATGACTTACGGCGCTGACGAGCATTCGATCAATTATGCTTACAAGAACGATAAGTCAATCGTTGTACTTGGATCGGGTGCTTACCGTATCGGCTCGTCTGTAGAGTTTGACTGGTGTTCGGTAAATGCTGTTCAGACAGCAAGAAAGTTGGGCTACAAGTCGATAATGATCAACTACAACCCTGAGACAGTCTCTACAGACTATGATATGTGCGACCGACTTTACTTTGATGAGTTGAGCTACGAGCGTGTATTGGATGTGTTGGATTTGGAGACACCTAAGGGTGTGATCGTATCAGTGGGCGGACAGATTCCTAACAATTTGGCGATGAAGTTGCACCGTCAGAATGTTCCTATCCTTGGTACATCTCCAGTTTCGATCGACCGTGCAGAAAACCGTCACAAGTTCTCTGCAATGCTTGACCAGCTAGGAATCGACCAGCCAAGATGGAAAGAGTTGACAAGCTTCGACGAGATTGACGCCTTCATTGATGAGGTAGGATTCCCAGTGTTGATCCGTCCGTCATACGTGCTTTCAGGAGCCGCAATGAATGTTTGCCACAACAAAGAGCAGATGCATACATTCTTGAAGGCTGCTGCAAAGGTATCTAAAGAGTATCCTGTTGTTGTGTCTGTGTTCATGCAGGAGGCTAAGGAGATCGAGTTCGACGCGGTTGCAAAGAACGGTAAGGTGATCGAGTACGCTATTTCTGAGCATGTTGAGTTTGCAGGAGTTCACTCAGGCGACGCTACACTTGTCTTCCCAGCACAGAACATCTATTTGGAGACTGCCCGCAGAATCAAGAGAATCAGTAAGAAGATCGCTGAGGAGTTGAATATCAGTGGACCATTCAATATCCAGTTCCTTGCAAAGAACAATGATGTTAAGGTTATCGAGTGTAACTTGCGTGCATCACGAAGCTTCCCATTCGTGTCGAAGGTGTTGAAGAGAAACTTCATCGAGACCGCTACAAAGATTATGCTTGACGTTCCTGTTGAGACACCTGATTCATCAACATTTGATATTGACTACGTAGGAGTTAAGGCATCACAGTTCTCATTCGCACGTCTTCACAAGGCAGACCCAGTTCTTGGAGTGGACATGTCGTCGACTGGAGAGGTAGGATGTCTAGGTTCAGACTTCGAGGAGGCATTGCTAACTTCAATGATTTCAGTAGGATATCCAATTCCACAGAAGGGCATTTTGGTGTCATCTGGAGATGTGCGTGGAAAAGTAGAGCTTCTTGACGCATGCAAGATGTTGGCTGCCAAGGGCTACAAGATCTACGCTACAGACGGAACACAGAAGTTCTTGGGCGACCACGGTATTCAGGCGACAGCTGTTTGCTGGCCAGATGAGGAGTCGAACGGAAAGGCAAACATCACTAAGTTGATGTCGAGCCATCAGATTGATTTGGTGATCAACATACCAAAGGATCAGACAAAGCGTGAGCTTACAAACGGATACAAGATCCGTCGTTCGGCAATCGACCATAATATTCCGTTGATGACAAACGCACGTCTTGCAAGCGCATATATTCGTGCTTTGATGTCTAAGAGCATCGAGGATATCAAGATCAAGACTTGGCAAGAGTATTAATAATGCTAAATGAGGAATGCTGAATGCTAAATTATAGATCTACAAATAATTAGTTGAAAGCAGACCATTACGTAGGGGAGGGTATCAAACCTCCCGACAATAAGAACAGAAATCCCGATTCGAAAGAGTCGGGATTTTTTGCTTCTAATTAAATTGATTAAACGTAAAATTTTCGAAATGATTCGGAAAATTTGGAGCGTAGTTTGGTTTGTGTTCTCTATGAAGGAAAAATAATTGGTGTTGCAAAGCATATTGCAGTGCATTGTGAAATGTTGACAATGCTATTATTTTTGCAATAAAGGATTTGCTCATTATAAAAAGCAAACTTGATTGTTGATATAATGTGTTGGGCTAAACGGGGATGCCGAAAACCGAAGAGAGTAGGTAAATTTAAATATTATAGATTATGAGCTATGTTGGTATTGGTAATGATTTGAAAGATTTTTTTAAATATAATACAAAAGTGTTTCTTAATGAACGTGATTTGCAAATAGAACTTATACTTTTTCTTCGTGATAAAGGATATGTTGTTCATCCAGAGTATCATATTCCAGTGTCAGCTATTCCATATTATGAATGGGGAAATGACAAGGTACTATCTATTGATCTTGTAGTTGAGGATTCTCAATGCGGATATGTTCCAATAGAGCTAAAATATAAGCATAAAGAATTAAAATTATCTTTAGATAGATTTGGTGAGGAAATATCTGGTTTGATTACAAGTCAAGCTGCTCAAAATATAGGACGTTATTCCTTTTGGAAAGATGTAAGAAGAGTGGAGCATTTGATTGGACGATTTAAAAAAATTGATGGAGGTTATGTGGTATTTGTTACGGATGATCTTACGTATATGAAAAATAAGGGTGTAGGATGTAATTATCATATGTTTGCTATGGATAATGGTCGATCTGTTGGACCGTCAAAGTTGGATTGGGTTACACCAAATCCGAAATTTCCTGGCTTTAATATAGTTAAACATTATGATATTAAATGGGAAGCCCCAGTGAAATTATCATGCATTACTTATTACGGTTTGATTCAAGAAGTAAGATAATGCTAAAAGGCGTATAGATCCAAATTCAGGATTTTCAAGGGAACCTTTTGTCTTTTCAGCTTCCGCGAATCAATGGGGGTGATGAGAATCTAATAAAAGAAGTCGGAATTTGTTCATTATACTGAACAAAATTTTCGTTTGCTCAGAAAAATAGGGACAGGTTTCAAACCTGCCCCTATTGTTTTTTTATCTGCCTATATTTTAACGTGAGTCCGATGAATTCCATTATACTTAGTGTTTTCCCATGTTTCTGTTTTCTCTGTTGGGAGTTTTCCCACACACACTTGTTTGTGGTTTTTCCAAGTGTCAGACATTATAGCTGACACTGTTTTCTGTTTGATTATTATCCCTATTGTGGGACAGGTTTCAAACCTGCCCCTACGATCATGGAATTGATTGACTATTTGGAAACGTCTATTTTATATAATGTTGATTTCGTCGAATTCACGTTATTTTAATTGTGCATGTTATCTCTTTATAATCGGATATGCATTGCTATCAATAATCACATAGTAGATTCCTTTAGCCAAAGAAGACGTGTTGACAATTCTGTCGACAGATAATTTGCCTTCTGTCACACTGATTCCATTGGCATCAACCACACGGAATGATGCTCCTTCTTCAGCTCCAGACACTATGATATTATTGCCAATTGGATAAACAGAGATGTTGGCTCCTGCGATAAGCTCCACTGCGGTTGGCTCGTTGATTGTGAATCTAGTTTGGGCAGTACAACCATTAGCATCTTTCACGGACACTACATATTCCCTTGCTTCCAAATTATGATATTCATCAATTTCGTAGAATGGACCCCTGTCTAATGCATATAGATATGGAGCATAATCGTAGTTCTCCAAAACTACTTTCACATCTTTTGGACCGATGCTATCCACAGTGGCTATTACTGGGTGAGGATAAACTTTGACAAAAATTGTTGTGTCGATCGACTGATCTAGATATTTCACTTGTGTCGTGATATAAACGTCCTCTTCAGGCTCTATAAGCAATTTCATCAAGCCATGTCCGTCCATTGTCGTTCCCCGCAAACTGATGTCGTTGCTTGAATCGCTATTTTTATAATATTCAGACACTTTAATCTCAAAATTTTGGGGATGAAGCAGTCTGCCTGTTCCTGTTGTGTCGATAGCTATTTCCAAACTTTCTCCTGCACATGAGTTTTCTGCAATGGTAGTTTTTAGTTTCAAAACACCATCCACAGGTTCTTCCTCAACCTCTCCATATTGGTAGACGCGGACATAATCGACAAGCATACGTTGTGGGAATATACCGTCGTCGATACCTTGCTCGCCTCCCCAGCTTCCACCGACCGCAATGTTAAGAAGAAGGTGGAATCTCTTGTCGTATGGCCACTCTTTATATGATTTGTGCTCGTTGTTGAAACGGAACACCTGTTCGCCATCAAGTAAGAGGATGATTTTTTCCGCATCCCATTCCATACTGTAGATGTGCCAGTTTTGGCTTGGCGACGAAGTTGTCACAGTGTTGCCTTTGTTCGTGCCATTCTTGTGGTTGTATGCCTCAGTGTGGATATTGCAGTGGATCTTGTTTGGATCAAAACCAACATTCTCCATGATGTCTATCTCACCTGAGTTTGGCCATCCTCCATAAGTGTCGTCAGTGGAAAGCAACCATATTGCTGGCCACATGCCACGTCCAGACGGCAACAAAGCTTTGACTTCAACTTTTCCGTAAAGCCAATCACCTTTGCCTTTGGTGATTAGACGAGCGGACGTGTATTGCTTAGTCTCACCGTCGCCATACCATTGATATGCCTCTTTACGGGCCTCGATGATTAGGTTGCCGTCTTCCACCCACGCATTCTTTTTATCAGCAGGAGTATAGTTTTGGGCTTCTTCGTTTCCCCAGTTCCAGTTGTTGCCTTGCGTGTCAAACGACCATTTTGAATTGTCTGGAGTGCCAGAATAATCGAACTCATCGTTCCAGACGAGTTTCCAGTCTTGCTTTCCATATAGGAAAGAGCAACATAGTGTTGTGTAAACGGTTAGGAGTAATTTTTTTATCATACCAAGATACTTTATAAAAAGAGTTTATTAACTTATTTTTTGCTCTACAAATGTACAATTATAATAGAACAAAAAGTAGAATGCATTTAGATACAATCAGTTTTCTGGATTTTTATGAAAATAATTATCCAATTTTGTTAACTAGGCACAATGAAAAATCCAGATTTTTGGATTATCCGAGCAGAGGAAATTTCATTTATAATGACTGGATACTGAGAATTTTGTAAGAGATTTCATCAAATACACCGTTAGGTGTTTTATATCGGTAGGAATAATTTGTCGACGAGGGGGCACTCAGACATGTGGGCGCAAATAAAAACGGACATTGGGAAATCTTGTCGGAGATAGAAAATTAAATCTATTCAAATTGGGGATTTTCTATCCTTTTTAATAATTTTGTTGCATTAATAACTTTGAATTCGTAATATGGGATTGAAAAGAAACATATATGCGGCTATGGTCGGTTTGTTGGCTGCCGTGAGTCCAACATCTGTCTTGGCAAATAAAAATGCTGAGGTATCTCGAAACCTGGAAATTTATTCTACTTTGTTGCGTGAACTTGACATGTTCTATGTCGATACATTCTCTGTTGAGAAGACGGTGGAGACGGGAATTGATGCCATGCTCAACAAGATAGATCCATACACTATGTATATTCCGGAGCGTGAGATGGATGACCTTAAGTTTATGACTACCGGCACTTACGCTGGTGTCGGCTCGGTGATCTCTCAGCGTGATAGTTTTGTGGTTATCCAGGAGGTGTACGAAAATTCTCCGTCTCATAAATATGGCCTAAAGGCTGGCGACGTGATCCTTAGCGTCGACGGTGAGAAAGCTGTCGGCAGCACAACATCTGATGTCAGCAAGAAATTGCGTGGTGTGGCAGGCACTTCTGTAAAGGTGGTTGTAAAGCGTGCCGATAAGGAAGTGACTCTTAACATTGTGCGTGATAATATCACAATATCTTCCGTCAACTTGGCAAAAAATATCGGTGACAACATCGGCTATATCCATTTGACGGGTTTCACCACCGGTACAGCAGACCAGTTTAAGACAGAACTGAAGCGACTTAAACAGTCTGGCATCAAAGGGTTGATCATCGACTTGCGTTCCAACCCTGGTGGTATTTTGTCTGAGGCAGTCGACATTGTCGGATGTTTTGTGGATAAGGGTACAAAGGTTGTCTACACGAAGAGTAAGGTTAAGGAGTGGGATGAGACATTCTCCACAACAAAAGATCCCGTCGACTTGGATATCCCAATTGTGGTGATGGTGAACGGAGAGAGTGCATCCGCTGCTGAAATCGTCTCGGGAGCGTTGCAGGATTTGGATAGAGCAGTCATCTTGGGTGAACGCACTTATGGAAAGGGACTTGTGCAGACAAGTCGTAGCCTTCCATTCGGTGGCAGCCTTAAACTTACAATCTCTAAATATCATATCCCTTCTGGACGTTGTATCCAGGCTATCGACTACGCCCGTACACGTGAACAAGGAAAGAAATTCGTCATTCCTGATAGCTTGACTCATGAGTTTAAGACAAAGAAAGGAAGAATCGTGAAAGATGGTTGCGGTGTGATGCCGGACACTGTCTATACGGGTGACAGCATTCCAGCTCAGATTGTCTATCAGCTTTTTGTGAAGAATATAATCTTTGATTATTGTACGAAGTGGGCGTCTGAACATCCGACAATTCCGTCGGTTTCTGAATTCAAATTCACTGATTGGCAGGATTTCAAGAATTTTGTTGTAAGCAAAGATTTCAGCTACAAGACTGATAAAGAGAAACTTTTTGACGCTCTTGTGGAGAAAGCGAAGAAAGACAGCACATACGAGGCTGCAAAACAGCAGTATGATGCTTTGCAGATGGCTCTGTTCCGTTGTCAGGATGAGGAACTAGACAATAATAAGGAGGAGATTATCAGATTGATTTCCACTGATTTGGCTCAACGTTATTATTTCCAAAAAGGTGCATCTGAGGAAAACTTGAAGTACGACAAGGAGACAAAAAGAGCTTCTGACATCTTACGTGACAGGAAAGCATACGACTCTATTTTGTCGACGTCTAAAAAGAGTAGCAAATGAGAGCAATGATCTTCGCTGCCGGACTTGGCACACGTCTCCGCCCGCTGACCGATAATAAGCCCAAAGCGTTGGTTGAGCTTAACGGCAAACCATTGCTTTACCATTGCATAGAAAACTTGAAACGTTTCGGCGTTACGGAATTCATGGTGAATGTGCATCATTTTGGAGAACAGATTATAGACTATCTTAAATCCAATGATTTCGGAGTCGACGTGAAAATCTCTGATGAACGTGATTTTCTTCTCGACACTGGTGGCGGATTGAAACGTGCCTTTGAGACATTTGGTGGTGAAGAGCCTATCATTGTCCATAATGTGGATATCTTTTCCAACGCGGATATCAAGGAGTTGTACGACGCTCATACAGCGAGCGATGCAGAGGCTACATTGTTGTGCTCACACCGTGATTCTTCACGTCAGTTGATCTCATCAGAAGATGGCAGACTGCGTGCCTGGAAAAATCTAAAAACTGGAGATACAAAAGGCGACGTCGCTGTGTTTGATGAGCCAAACAATCAGTTGGCGTTTGCCGGAATACATATTATAAATCCATCACTTTTGCGAGAGATGTCTGGGTATCCTGATAAATTTTCTATCATAGATTTTTATCTGGATATGGCGACGTCTCATAATATCCAACTCCATGAGTCGACAGATTTGCAGCTGATAGATGTGGGGAAAGTGGATGCTTTGGCAAAAGCGAGTGAGTTTATCGAAAAAAACATTAATCACTAAACAACGAAAGATATGGGACAGAAACACATTGACAAATTAGATGAGAAAATTTTGAAGCTGATCTCAGACAACGCGCGTATGCCATTTCTGGAAGTGGCGAGAGAATGTAATGTCTCTGGCGCCGCTATTCACCAGCGTATACAGAAGTTGCAGAAGATCGGAGTAATCAAAGGTTCGGAGTTTGTCCTTGACCCATCGAAGATCGGCTACAACACATGTGCATACATGGGCATCTTCTTGCGAGACGCGAATGATTTTCAGGATGTTGTGGATGCGTTGTATAAAATCCCTGAGGTGGTGGAATGCCACTACACTACCGGAGAGTATGCGATGTTCATCAAGATATACGCAAAGAGCAACCGTGATTTCTTGCGTTTGATTCACGAACGATTGCAGGCAATCAAGGGAATATCAAGCACAGAGACAATCATTTCTCTTAACGAGGCGTTCAAACGTCAGGCTCCAATCATTGATATAGAAATCACAGACGATGATTATGACGGAGACGACGACATCGCTGATGATGTGGTGGATTAAGAATTAATAGTTAATGGTTGATAATTAGTGGTTGACTATTTTTAGTTGGATCTTTTACCGTCTGTGACGACCCAACTGTTAATTCTTAATTGTTAATTATTGACTATATAAGTAAGTGGATAGGATATTTTTATCGATATATAACTTTTTTGAGCAACGGCGTTCACTATTGTGGATGTCGCTTGTTGTGTTTGTTGTCCTCCTTGGATTCTCCGCTTCACGTTTGAATGTGGAGCAGGACATAATGAAGATCCTGCCCGACAATGGAAACAACGCAGTCCAGAAACTGGTGTTTGAAAAACTTAAAGTGAAGGACAATGTTGTGGTGATGGTGAGCTCAAAAGATGGAAATATCGCTTCTGTCCACAAATGTGCTTTGGCATTGGAAAAAGAACTGAATGAAGCTCTTGTGCCTGAACTTGCCCAAAGCGTGGATTTTTCAGTTGATCCAGATGACGCGCAATCCACGTCTGATATTATCTATAGCAATCTACCAATTTATATAGACAATTCCGTCTACTCGGCATTTGATTCTATCTTTTCTGCGGATGCCATTGATAGGAAGATGGCCGCAAACTATGAGTCGCTGCATGGACTGTTTGGAAATTTTGCGGCAGACTATATCTATAAAGATCCGTTCGGACTCGCGTCTCCAGCATTGAAAAGCCTTGCCAATACTCGAGTGTCATCGAAATATTCTATAATCGACGGCGGTGTCTACCTTTCCACGGATTCCACAGCAATTGTCACCATTACTCCCACTTTCCCGGCTGGCGATGTTAATGCCTCACAACGGCTTACAGAAATATTGGAGAAGGTGGTGTCGGGACATGAGGAGGCAAAAATAGATTGCTTCGGCGGACCAGTGATGGGCGTGTACAATTCACGTTGCATCCAGAAAGATATGCGTCTGACAATTATAGTAGGCATCTTGGCAATCTGCATGATTATATTCTTTTCTTTCCGCGATAGAAAGAGTGTCTTTCTCATATTGTTGCCGAGCAGTTTCGGATTCCTTTTCTCGATGGCAGTGATGGCATTGTTCAAGGATTCGATTTCTCTGATTGCTATGGGGGCGAGCAGTGCGATTATGGGAGTTGTGATGAGTTATGCAATCCATGTGGTGACGCATAAAGAGCATTGCAAGGATGCACAGCAGCTGATTAAGGAATTGTCGTCGCCATTGACTATAGGTAGTCTCACCACAATCGGAGCTTTCTTCAGTCTGACATTCACATCCTCATCATTGCTTGTGGATTTCGGACTGCTCGCGTCTAATATGATAATTGGAGCGATGATTTTCTGCCTTGTCTATCTTCCTCATATCATGAGTTATGGGGAGACGGGGGAGAAACGCAGACTTTTACAGTGGATAGAGTCTGTTAATGCGTATAAGATAGAGAATGTGTCATTTTTGGTGGTGGTGATACTTTTGCTTTCCGGCTACGGATTATATCACTACAATGATGTCGATTTTGATGCCGACATGAACCATCTTTGCTATTATCCAGAAGGAACACTTGATGTGGAAAAACGATTGCAGAGTTCCACGTGTGAGGATGGGGAAGTGTCGATATATTTTGTTTCAGCTGGAGAGACAGACGAGGAGGCTCTCGTCTCATATCATAAAATGAATCATACTCTTGATTCTCTGCTCGGTGCTGGCGACATTGTGCGTCATTCTCATTTGGATAAATTGCTTGTGTCGGGCAAAGAGCAACAAGAGAAAATAGAAAAATGGAATTCATTCTGGACTGATGCACGAAAAAGAAATGTGGAGCAGCAATTGAAAAAATCTGCGGAGAAATATGGTTTCGAGCCGTCAGCTTTCGAGCCGTTCGTCAAAATTGTCAATGCAGAATATAAGTCAGATGGTGTGTTGTCTGCATTCGAGAAAGTTCCGAAGTCTCCTCTAAGCAAACATATAGATAGTTGGTTTTGTTCGGAAGACGGGATGAAGATGGCAATATCAAATGTCGTGATGAAGTCGGAGGCAAAACAGAAAGTCTATGATTCGTTTGCTGGAAGTAAGAATGTCGTGATTCTCGACAAACCTCACTTTGTCCAGGGGTATATGAGAAGTGTGCAGGATGATTTCAACTTTGTGTTGGGAGTGTCGTCGCTGATTGTATTCCTTGGCTTGTTGCTTAATTACGGAAGGTTGGAGACTGCATTGCTGAGCTTTATGCCGATGGCGTTGGCTTGGCTGATAATCCTTGGAGTGATGCATATCTTCGGACTGTCATTCAATATTGTAAGTGTCATAATCTCAACATTCATCTTCGGTATTGGTGATGATTTCAGCATTTTCATCACGGATGGACTTGTGGATGAATATAGTAGGGGCAGGCACACATTGTTGTCGCACAAGATTGCCATCTTCTTCTCATCTGTAGTGTCCATACTTGGCATGGGAGTGTTGGTGTTTGCGGATCATCCGTCGTTGTTGACAGTGGCTTACACATCTTTAATAGGTATGTTTGCTACGGTGCTGATAGCATATGTGTTGCAACCATTGATTTTCAGGCTGTTTGTCACACGACGCACAGAGAAAGGATTGTCTCCAATCACAATCAACAGCCTGTTTTGGACAATCCTTCTGATAGGCAGTTTCGGTATAGCGGGCATTTTGCTCTCATTGATTGCGATGCTGTCTTACTGTTTGCCATTGAAAAAAATATGGCGGTACAACTTGCTTCATTATCTGATTTGCTATTTCTGCAGATGTTTGCTGTGGATAGCCATTCCACGTCTGACCAGAAAAGATGCGGATAATACGCACGAGGATTTTACAAAACCAGCGATGATAATTGCTAACCATCAGTCGGTGCTCGACATTGTTAGAGTGATGGCATTGACACCCAAAGTGGTGATTATGGCAAAGAAGACCAATTGGAATTCACCTGTCTATGGAATACTTCTTCATCTGTCAGGCTTTTTTTGTAGCGACGACGCCACCGAAGACTACATACCACAGCTAAAATCGTTGGTAGCCAACGGGTATAGTATCTGTGTTTTTCCAGAAGGCGAGAGAAGTGTCGACGGAAAAATCACAAAATTTCATCCTGGAGCATTTTTCTTGGCGAGTGAGCTTGGCATCGACATTCTGCCAGTTGTCTTCGCCGGCCATCATTACGGAATCCGCAAAGGTGATATTATATATGTAGGCCGCACGAATATCGCGATGAAGGTATGCGAAAGAAGAGCTTGCGCACCGTCCGACAGAGCGAAAAGACTGTTCAAGGAAGATGCCGCAGAATATGAAGCGATGATAAAGAAAGAGTATGATGAGCTTTGCAGAGACATTGATACACCAAAGAATCCATATTTCCGTCATCTGTTGGAGCAGAACTTTATTCTGAAAGGTCCAGTGCTTGAGTATTACACCAAAGTCAAAATCAGATTGGAAAATGATTATCTGAAGTATTGGCAACAGATTCCGGACAATTCCGTCGTCTCAGATTTGGGATGTGGCTATGGCTATCTGTCGTTTATGTTGAGCCACACTCTGCCGGGTGCCGAGATACATTCGTACGACTATGACGAGGATAAAATTGAGATAGCTCAGCATTGCTACTCAGTCTCATCAAACCAAACATATAGTGTTGGAGATATTGTCAGTGCGGATTTTGTGGAGAGCGACGTCTTCATACTCAACGACGTGTTGCATTATATGACATCGGAAGATCGAGAAAGAGTGCTTTGCAAATGTCTGGAAAAATTGAAAGAAGGAGGAAAAATCATTGTAAGGGATGCAGACAAGAGCCAGGAGAAGACGCATAAAATCACCAAGTTGACGGAATGGTTCTCGACATCCTCTGTCATCCATTTCAACAAAGTGTCGCGCAATATCAATTTCTTTGATGCGGAAGAGATGAAAACCTTTGCTGAAAATAATGGTTTGGATATTGAGATTACGGACAATGATGAAAAGACATCGAATAAGATATTCGTGTTGAGGAGGGGACAGAAGAGTGCCTGACACAATTCGAATCGGATTGAAGGAAGGGGTTCAAACCATCCAAATTAAAAATGAAATTATAAACTAAAAACAATATATTATGGCACAAGACGAAATCGGATACGACGATAAGGAAGCTGTGGATTTTATTTTGGCAAACTTGGATGAAGAGTATGCCGACACGACAGCAGAGGAGGTGGAATACATCCTCGATATCCTTTACGATTACTACGAAGAGCAGGGATTCTTTGATGAGGATTCAGACGACGAAGTTGATATAGATGAAGACGAAATTCTTCAGTATGTAGTGGATCAGGTGGAGAAAGACAAGAAAGCAGGAGAAAAGTTGGCTCAGAAGTTTGATGAAGACCGTATTGCAGATGTGCTTGAGGGAGAGTACGGATACTGCGACAAAACAGGAGTCTTCACAGACAATGAGGACGAGGAATAATTTTGAATGCTAAATTCAAAATTACGTAGAGACGCACGGTCGTGCGTCTTTTTTTTATTTTCATTTAGTCGATCGCTATCGTCAGTCTTGTATAAGTATTCCCTTTTATAGTGTGAAAATGAACCATTTTTCCCCGAAAAACACTGCAATTTGCCATTGAAATATTTGTGTTGCTTACATTGTGGAAAAAATATAGCAAAAAAAAGTGAAAAAAAACGTGTTTTTAATGCATGTTATTAAAAATAAGTGTAATTTTGCATCGGTTTCAAAAAACGAATTTGTTTAATTCATATTATATACAAGAGAAATGAAAAAAGTTGTTCTATTCTTTGTTGCTGGTGCTGCTCTATGTCTAGCATCTTGCTGTGGATCTAAGTGTGACAAGGCTGCTTGTGAGGCTGCTAAGGCTGATTCTATCAGAATCGCTGATTCAATCGCAAAGGCTGATTCAGCTGCTGCTGCTGTAGCTGCTGCTGCTGATTCTGTAGTTGCTGCTGCTAAGGCTGCTGGTGACACAGTTGCTAACGCTGTTGAGGCTGTTGCTGAGGCTGCTGCTGAGGCTGCAAAGTAATAACTTTACGCTGAAAACATAAGGCTTCATCCGTTTGGGTGAAGCCTTTTTTCTTTGCTAAAAATTCTTAAATATTGGAAATAATTGATGCGGGTAGGGTGGTAATGCATAAAATAATGTGTAATTTCGCATTTGGATTTGATAATTATAGGTGATGAGAAAGGAAATAAAAGCATTTTTTGCGGTTTTGATATCGTTGATGTCAATTTCTTATGTGAACGCGCAGCAATCAGGATTGTCTCCTGATCTTCAGAAAATAATTTGGGCTTCTCATTTTGTGATCAACAATTATGTGGATACAGTCAACGAGAAAGAGTTTGCCGACGAGGCTATTGCGGCAATGTTGCAGTCGCTCGACCCTCATTCCTCATATATTCCAAAGGAGGAAGTTGAAAAAGCCAATGAAGGTTTGCGCGGTGATTTCGACGGAATCGGTGTGACATTCCAGATGTTGGAAGACACGATGGTGGTGATGCAGACAATCAGTGGAGCTCCTGCAGAGAAGGTGGGTATCATGGCAGGTGATAAAATAGTGTCTGTAGATGGAGAGAACATCGTTAAGATGAGCACTAACGAGATTCAGAAACGTGTGCGTGGTCCACGTGGCACGGATGTGAATATTACAGTCATTAGAGGTGGTGAGACGGGACCATTGCAGTTTACGATTACCAGAGACAAAATTCCTTTGTATAGTGTAGACGCATCTTATATGATAGACAATGAGGTTGGTTATATCAAGATCAACCGTTATGCGCGCACCACTATGGATGAGTATGTTGAGGCTTTCAACAAACTTTCAAAGCAGGGAATGAAGTATATGATTATCGACCTTCAGGGCAACGGTGGTGGATTCTTGAATACGGCAAAAGACCTTGTGTCTATGTTTGTGCCGGATAATTCGATGGTGGTTTACACAGAAGGCGTGCACCAGCCAAGGCAGGAGTTTCGTTCGTCTGACAGATACTTTGATGGCGACGGAGCAATGATGGCACCTGCAAAAAGAAAAGAGGGTCAGTTCCGTGAGAATGTGACGACACTTGCTGATCATAAAAACAGACTAGTTATCCTTGTAGACGAGAATTCAGCCTCTGCATCGGAGATCACAGCTGGTGCATTGCAGGATCTTGACAGAGCTGTCATTGTAGGCCGCCGTACATTTGGAAAAGGTTTGGTGCAGAAACCGTTCAAGTTTGCAGACGGAAGTGAGATGCGTCTTACAATCGCCAAATACTATACTCCTGCAGGAAGATGTGTGCAGAAGCCATACGAGAAGAAAGGAAACAAAGACTATGCAAAGGATTTGAGCGACAGATGGGCTCATGGTGAGTATATGCATGAAGACAGTATTTCCTTCCCAGATTCGTTGAAGTACACTACTTTATATAAGGAGCGTACAATCTATGGAGGAGGAGGTATCATGCCGGATGTGTTCGTGCCGCTTGACACTACTTACAACACTGCCTACTACAGAAAAGTGATAGGCAAGGGAGTGCTCAACAAATATTGCTTGAAATATGTGGAGCGAAACCGTGAGAAACTGAATGGCAAGTATGATTATGAGCAGGAAGGATCGTTTGCCGAGTTCAACAAGACATTTGTTGTGACAGACGATATGCTGGAAGATATGTTGAAGCAGGCGGACGAAGCCAAGATCGAACGAGATGAGGATCAGATCAAACGATCTCGCGAACACATGAAGATCAATATCAAGGCTTTGATCGCCAGCGACCTTTGGGGACGTGGCACATACTACGAGATCATGAACACCCAAAGTGACGTGGTGAAAAAGGCTGTTGAGATAATTAAGGATCCTAAACTTTACAAGGAATCTTTCGTGGATCGAAAAAGTAAAGTGAAGGAAGACGGAAAGAAAGATAAGAAAAAATAGAAGTATAGCTCAAAATTTTAGAGATTAGAGTTCTTGAGTCAAGAGAAGACGGAGCGGCGGACAGCTCCGTCTTCTTTTTGTTTTTGCCATTCTTGTTTTTTATAAACGGAATCAATCTTCACAAAATATTTTAAGGATAGTTCGTTTTTAATGTCTGTCGTCAACTCTATTAAGTTGCCTTTTAATTAAATTTGACCTATACGCCTTAATTTTACTACAAATGTTTAAATAAAAATACGTTCAAAATAACCAAATTGTATATATAGTTGATTGGAAATGACCATGTTTTATAATTTTTTTCAACAAAACATATGCGGGAAATATCAAAAAGGTGCAAGCACGAGAATTTCTTTATCTTTAAATTTACTTTATATTACTTCTTCTATTTCGTCCATTTTTAACAATGTTTCAATTGTAGTATCTGTAAACGTGTGCCAGATATTTAGGTGTACAGGACGATAACATTTAAACAATTGTTTTATATATTGTATTTCGAATACAAGTCTGAGGTCGCTATCTTCACATTCCGGATGGACTTCTTTCTTGCTCCCCATCCTTGCAATCTTTATTAGATACAAGTCGCGCACTCCTTGTCCTTTAATATAAGGCATAAAGTAATAGAGTTTGTTTAGATCTATTGTTGTAGGGAACTTTTTGCCAGTATAGTATATCTTGGCAGAATGGTTAATGTAGTATTCAACATTATCAGACTTTACAAGACCGAATAGCACTCGTTTGTTCAATTTAAGTCCAGTTATATCTTTAAGAAATTCTGGATATGCATTGTTGACAATGATCTTTGAATATTGTTCTGCAATTTTTGCAATAGGAACTTGTTTGATAGGTTGTTGAATTTGCTCTCTCTCTTTCTTTGAGATTGTCATTTGGTCAGCAAAAGACTTCTTCATTTGAATTGCAAGATACCATGCAAGCCGAGGAGGTACAGCATTGCCAACCATCTTATACCCATCCTTTACATCTTGATATATGAATTTGAAGTTGTCCGGGAATGTTTGTATTCTAGCACATTCTCGAACACTTAACCGTCGATACAAATGCTCATATCCTCTTGCAAAGATTCTTTGCGAAGAAGATATGTATGACATTTTGGGAGCCTGAGGATGTAGAGGTGTATTTCTTGCTTGTGCTTGTATTGTGAATGATGTTTCATTCCAACTTCGTACACGATTGCGTGCCATATACTTAGCATCATACGTCCCGACGTAGACGTCATGATTCAACCTTTGAGGATGGTCACCATCTACCAATTCATCGGCATAATATCTTGGAGATTCAACAATATCGCCAATGGCCTGCTTCATGGTAATGGGTTCCGTATTAACAGCATTAGGAAATGTGTATTTGTTTGTAAGGTCATTTCTAATTCCTACGAAAAACACGCGAAAACGGTCTTGAGGTATCTTGTAGTCTGCAGCATTTAGAAGTTCATATGTGAGATTGTAACCAGCATCTTGTAAGGACTTCATAAATTTTTCCAATGATTCTTTGTGCTTTTCGTCAAGAATACCTTGAACATTTTCAATGACAAAGAACTTAGGTTTTTTATCTTTGACGATGCGAATATAATCCAAGAAAAGTTGCCCACGAGGATCTTTAATACCTAATCTTTTGCCTCCTTCACTCCATGCTTGACATGGTGGTCCTCCAATAATACCATCACAATCGGGTATGTCTTCCCCTCTAAGTGTTCTAATGTCAAAGGTGTTCAATATTGTATTGGGATGGTTGAACCTGTACGTTGCATGAATTGCCTTGTCAAATTCATTTGCCCACACAATATTGAACCCAGCTTTTTCAAAACCTAGGTCAAGACCACCACATCCAGCAAAAAGTGATACAATTTTCATCTCTAATCTTGATAATTTATGCCATGCTTATCAAGCGTAGCACGAATGCTCATTGCTACATGATAGGCAAGATTTACAGGTACAGCATTACCAATCATCTTATAGCCCATGTTTACGTCAGTATATAAGAAAACATGGTCATCTGGGAATGTTTGAACTCGAGCAACTTCACGGACAGACATTCTTCTATATAAGTGTTCTTGACCAGGAACAAAGATTTGCTTGTTCTTTTCTATTTTTATCATTTTGGGCGCCTGTGGATGCAGCTGACATTGACGTCCACTTGCCTGTACTGTAAATCCAGGCTCATCCCAAGAACGAACTCGATTACGAGACATGAAGATTGGAGAATAAGCTCCAATAAAGTATTCATGGTTAGGTACAGCACACTTATCACCATTAGTTTTGTTGTGTTCCTTTGCAGGAATCACATTATCTTTTAAGTCCCAAATGCACTCTCTTAGAGTCGGCTTGTGCTCACAAGGGGTTGGGTATTCAAAATCATGAATATGTAGATCCTTCCTGAACCCAATGTAAAATACGCGGTCTCGATCTTCTGGGCAATCATAATCATTGGCATTCAACATTTTCAGATTAACATCATAACCTGCTTCATCGAACAAACGCATAAATCCTTCAACTGCTTCGGAATGACGTTTTGCCAACATACCAGAAACATTCTCTGCTACGAAGAATAAAGGTTGTGTAGCCTTAAGAATTCTAATATACTCATAGAAAAGCTGACCGCGAGCATCCTCGATACCTTTGAGACTACCTGCTTCACTCCACGATTGGCATGGAGGACCACCGATGATACCAGTTACTCGTTCTGGGAATTCACTTTCTTTCACATCTCTAATGTCACCTTCAATAAGGTGTGTATTTGGAAAATTCGCCTTGAATGTAGGACAAATCTTGGAATCAAACTCGTTTGCAACTACGGTATGGAAGCCTGCATTATGGAACCCTTTATCAAGACCACCAGCACCAGAAAAAAGACTAATTAAATTCATATCAAATAGAATAACAAATTAGTTTACAATACAAAGAAACTGCAGGATTGTTAGGATCCGCTATTGCAACATCTTCAATGAGCAAATTATTGTTTCTTAGATTTAAAATGGTTTGTTTATCAACTTGTGGGAGACTATTAAATTTGGACAACGTCATGAGAACATACATCTGGAAGGTTGCATTGCTGTTGAATGTAAAAATTTGCGGATTCGCATAATTACCACCATTTTGCAGAATACACTTGGAAACACAATACTGGAACAAGTCATTCGGGTGATTCAACATCCACATGGCCCTAACTCGCAAATCAGCTGTTCCCAATGGATCCACATTTATTGCTTTTGCCAATTCATTAGTTGGAATCCAAGTATAATTAGGAATAGCTTGAACTGCAGTTTTGACTTTTTGTTCAAGAGTTCTAAACACTTGTTCATTGGTGCATAAGCAATCACCATAAATCATCCAAAGTTTCTTCGGACCTAATTGTGCTTGGGGATCTGTACCTATCACATATAAAATATCTTTTGACTGCCAGTTGCCTCCATCGCAAGTTCTTGCAGAATTTGAAATCTTGGGATTATTATGGTATAATTTATCTATCGGACAAGAACTGTTTAATTGAAGCTGTCCAAGTCCGTTTTCTTTTTTTACTTCTATTGCATCCCCTCCTGTAAGAATCATATCTGGTGGATTATTAGCTGTCCCCAGATGAGAGAAACAAGTATTTACCCATCTTTGGGGTCCTCCAGGGGCACCGAATGTTCCTGCAAATGCATCCTTAACAAATCCTTCTAAGGAAGCCCCATTTGCATTCATCCTATTGCCTCCTCCGTTTGGAGCACCATTAAATGTATTACGATGGTTGATGACGTTTATTATTGCATTAATGATATTTGACATAACTTAAAAATTACCATTTGCAATTATACTTGATGTTCACATCTGCAGGCATTCCAACTATTTGTATGTCAAATTTCAGGGACGTTTCAATGACATCTTTAGCGTTATGTATTCTGAAAGAAAACTGCCAACCATTATCAAAGCACATGATTACGGTTGTTTTGCTACCTGGCTTAAATCCAATATGTAAAAGGGTTGTTGGAAGATTTATTGCAGGAACCCTTATTGATGGCTGTGACACACGACTTGGCAAGTTCAATGTGCCATACATATTGAAAGACTGTATAGTTGTAACTCTCTTGCTGTCTATGCTAATAACCTTATAGAAATCATATTTGCTGAGAAGATACTCAACCATTCTACGAGGCACATTCTTATTCGCCTGTACTTGTGAACTGACTTCCTTTACAAATGCATTAAGCAATGGTACATATACATCATCCTCTTTTGATTTTAAGTCTCTAAAGTATGTACCTTTTGCTTTTTCACGTTCCAAGAAATCAAATGTCGGTCTAATATCATTCCAATAAGTGGAAGAACATGGAATGTCGTACCACTTTGAGCCAAAGTCAAGAGTTTTTGCAATTCGACTATGCTTCACAGCCATATGGTTGTGTTTTATACTTAAGCCAACTTCCCAGGTTATATCTTTTCTTTCAATGATTATATCACGAACATCTGCTTCTTCACCATGCTGATCGTTTTGTATATAGAGGTTAAGAATGTCAGTGCTTTGTTCTACAATATTTGGCTCGAGATCAAAGATTGTCATAATCGTTGACTTAGCACTTAGTGCATAAAGAGTTTGCTCGCCACAGGTTAGGGTCTTCCATGCGTTTTCTGCGGCCTGATAACAACTATTTTTTACAATTTTTGCAGGTCGAATGTTTCCGATTGCTTCATACAATGAGTTAAGACATACAAATTCGTATGCTCTTCCTTGATTGTTACTTGCGTTGCTCATATAAACTATTCTTTATTGTTCACCAAATTTGATAGTTATGAAATTTTGTCTAAGGTTTGTAAATCATGCTGTGTTGTATTACTACACCATTTGCTGACTGTACATGTTGACTTTCCTAATTGGTCAGTCAACTACTTTCCAGTCTTATTTTTCGACGAGCACAGCTTTTAAGCGATTTGTCTTAGACATATTTTTTTTAATTGTTTAATTTAGATGCAAAGTAATATAATTTAATTGTATTACGTGTAGAAGCATTGTGAAAATCGTTGTTAGTTTACGATTTTATTATAACAGTCATTGTCATTTCTGTATTGTATTATTTATAGTAATGAGTCGAGAAATAACATATTGCTGCCATAAGCTCGTATTTGCTGTCATTTTTTGTTGAAATAGCTTGTCGTTATTCACAATTTGCGGATTTTTTCAAATTTCTCTTTCTATAATCAAAAATTATCACGAAATTTGTGCGATTTTTTAAGAACTGAAAAAAATAAAAGAATATGCACGCATACAGACCATTTAATTTGGTGCTTGAAGATGGTACCGTGTTTGAAGGAAAATCGTTCGGATACGAGGCTCCTGTTTCTGGAGAGGTGGTATTTGCCACGGCTATGGTAGGTTACCCTGAAAGCTTGACGGATCCATCTTATGCAGGCCAGTTGTTAACAGTCACATTCCCACTCGTCGGCAACTATGGAGTGCCAAACGACGAAAAGGATGAGTTCGGTATTTCCAAATTTTATGAGTCTGACAAAATTCAGGCATCCGCAATCATTATTTCCGACTACTCCGACCGCTACAGCCACTGGAACGCTGTGAAGAGCCTTGGTGATTGGCTAAAGGCAGAGAAAATTCCTGGAATATGTGGCATTGACACCCGTGAACTTACGAAGATCGTTCGTGAGAAGGGAGCAATGAAGGGTAAGTTGGTGTTCCCTGATGAAAATAAAGACATTCCATTCGTCGATCCGAATGAAGAGAATCTTGTGGCTAAGGTAAGCTGCAAGGATGTTGTCACTTACGGAAAGGGCAAGTACAAGATTGTGATGGTCGACTGTGGCGTAAAGAATAATATTATCCGTTGCTTGTTGAAACGTGATGTAACCCTAACTCGCGTGCCTTGGGACTACGATTTCAACACTCTTGAGTATGATGGACTATTCATCTCTAACGGTCCGGGTAATCCAGCTCTTTGTGGAAAAACAGTGGAGCACATCCGCGTCGCATTGCAGAAAAATAAGCCAATCTTTGGTATTTGTATGGGTAACCAGTTGCTTTCAATCGCAGCGGGAGCCCAAACTTATAAATTGAAGTATGGTCACCGCAGCCACAACCAGCCAGTGAGCATGGTAGGCAGCACACGTGCATACATCACTTCGCAGAACCACGGTTTTGCCGTCGACAATAAGACAATTCCATCTGATTGGGAGCCATTGTTCATCAATATGAACGACGGTACAAATGAGGGTATCCGTCATAAGTTTAAACCGTTCTTCTCGGCTCAGTTCCATCCAGAGGCAAGCTCAGGTCCTACAGATACAGAATTCCTGTTCGACACATTTGTGGATATGGTTGCAAAGCAGAGCAAAGAGCCTGTAAGCATCATCGACGAGGGCAAGTTCACAGGACCTAAGAAGTATAACAAGGTATTGTTGCTTGGTTCAGGAGCATTGAAAATCGGTGAGGCAGGAGAGTTCGACTACTCTGGTTCACAGGCGTTGAAGGCTCTTCGTGAAGAGGGCGTGAAGACGGTGCTTATCAATCCGAACATCGCTACAGTCCAGACATCAGAAGGTGTGGCTGACAAAGTATATTTCTTGCCTGTCACTCCTGAGTTTGTGGAGAGAGTCATCCAGAAAGAGCGTCCAGACGGTATTTTCTTGTCGTTCGGTGGACAGACAGCGTTGAACTGTGGTGTGGCTCTATATAAGGGAGGCATCCTTGAGAAATATAATATAGAGGTGCTTGGAACACCTGTCCAGGCAATCATCGATACCGAAGACCGTGAGATATTCAACTCAAAGTTGGCAGAAATCAACGTCAACTATATTAAGAGTGAGGCAGTTACAGATATCGACCACGCATTGAAGGCCGCAAACGAACTTGGTTACCCAGTGATCGTGCGCGCTGCTTACGCACTAGGTGGACTTGGGTCTGGATTCTGCAACAACGACGAAGAGTTGAGAATACTTGTGGAGAAGGCATTCTCTTACTCACCACAGGTGTTGGTGGAGAAGTCGTTGAAGGGATGGAAAGAGGTAGAGTATGAGGTAGTGCGCGATAAGTACGACAACTGTATTACCGTATGTAATATGGAAAACTTCGACCCACTTGGCATCCACACAGGAGAGAGTATCGTGGTCGCACCGTCGCAGACACTTTCAAATAAAGATTATCATAAACTTCGTGAGACTGCAATCCGCATTATCCGCCATATCGGAATTGTTGGCGAGTGTAATGTGCAGTACGCTTACGACCCTCAGAGTGAAGATTATAGAGTGATCGAGGTTAACGCCCGTCTTTCAAGATCTTCTGCGTTGGCTTCAAAGGCGACGGGATATCCTCTTGCTTTTGTCGCTGCAAAACTTGGTATGGGCTATGCTTTGCCAGAGCTTAAAAACTCTGTGACTAAGGAGACTTCAGCATTCTTTGAGCCTGCTCTCGACTATATAGTATGTAAGATTCCACGTTGGGATCTTGGTAAATTCCATGGAGTCAGCCGTCTGCTTGGATCTTCAATGAAGTCGGTAGGTGAGATTATGGCGATCGGACGCACATTCGAGGAGAGCATCCAGAAGGGTCTACGTATGATCGGACAGGGCATGCACGGATTTGTCGCAAACAAAGATCTGATGTCAGACGATTTGGATTCGGCACTTTCACAGCCAACAGACAAGCGTATTTTCTATATTGCTCAGGCTCTTCACGAAGGATATTCGATAGAAAGAATACACGAGTTGACAAAGATTGATTTGTGGTTCTTGCAAAAACTAGAAAATATAATCAGACAGGAGAAAGACCTTGCAGGATTCAATTCATTGAAGGAGTTGCCTGACGGAATTCTTCTTCGTGCAAAACAGTTGGGATTCTCCGACTTCCAGATCGCGCGTCTTGTTACAAAGTGTAGCAACGATGTGATTGAAAAAGAGGTTTTGAATGTCCGTGCACACAGAAAGAGCAGAGGCATTGTGCCAGTAGTCAAGCAGATAGACACACTTGCTGCTGAGTATCCAGCACAGACCAACTATCTATATGTCACATATTCAGGATCGGCAAATGATGTCAAGTATGTCGGTGACCACAAATCGGTTGTTGTGCTTGGATCAGGAGCCTACCGTATCGGATCATCTGTAGAGTTTGACTGGTGTGGAGTAAATGCGTTGAACACGATCCGCAAGGAAGGACTTCGTTCAGTCATGATCAACTACAATCCAGAGACAGTTTCGACTGACTATGATATGTGCGACAGACTTTACTTTGACGAGTTGAGTTTCGAGCGTGTGATGGATATCATAGAGATGGAGAATCCTAAGGGCGTGATCGTGTCGACGGGAGGACAGATTCCAAACAATCTTGCGGTCAAGTTGTCAGACGCTGGAGTCACGTTGCTTGGCACACAGGCTGTTGACATCGACCGTGCTGAGGACAGACAGAAGTTCTCGTCTATGTGTGATGAACTAGGAATCGACCAGCCACGTTGGAGTGAGTTGACAAGTCTTGAAGACATTTACGGATTTGTTGATGAGGTCGGCTTCCCAGTGTTGGTTCGCCCATCATACGTGTTGTCTGGAGCCGCAATGAACGTCTGCTACGACAAGTCGCAGCTTGAGAATTTCTTGAAGTTGGCAGCTAACGTATCAAAGAAACATCCGGTTGTGATCTCTGAGTTTATGGAGAGATGCAAGGAAATCGAGATAGATGCGGTAGCACAGAACGGTGAGATTGTTGTTTACGCAATCAGTGAGCATATCGAGTTCGCAGGAGTTCACTCAGGAGATGCGACGACACAGTTCCCACCACAAAAGATATATGTTGAGACAGTTCGCAGAATCAAAGCGATCGCGCGAAAGATTGCAGCCGCACTTCATATTTCCGGACCATTCAACATTCAGTTCTTGGCAAAGAACAATGAAATCAAGGTTATTGAGTGTAATTTGCGTTCGTCACGAAGCTTCCCATTTGTCAGCAAAGTGTTGAAGATCAACTTTATTGAGCTTGCCACAAGGATTATGTTGGGCCAGAAAGTGGAGAAGCCAGAGAAGAGTGCGTTCGACCTTGATTATGTAGGAGTTAAGGCATCGCAGTTCTCTTATGCCCGTCTGACGCAAGCGGATCCGGTGCATGGAGTGGATATGAGTTCTACGGGAGAGGTAGGATGTATAGGCGATGATTTGTCGGAAGCATTGTTGAAGTCGTTGTTGTCGGTAGGCTACAAGATTCCAAAGAAGAACGTGATGATTTCGTCAGGAGAGGCAAAGTCGAAAGTAGATTTGCTTGACGCCTGCACGATGCTTCAGAAAAACGGTTTTGATATCTACGCCACATACGGAACATACAAGTTCTTGGATGAGAACGGAATCAAGTCTACACCAGTAGGTTGGCCGGATGAACCAAATGCAAAGAAAAATGTCATGGAGATGATCCATAACAAAGAGTTTGATTTGGTGATCAACATACCAAAGAACAATACGGAGCGAGAGATAAAGAACGGATATGCGATACGTCGTGGAGCGATCGACTTCAACATACCGTTGATTACCAATGCCCGTCTTGCAAGTGCATTCATCCGTTCGGTTTGCGAACTTAAGTTTGAGGACATTAAGATCAAGAGCTGGGACGAGTATTAATATGAAATAAAAATGCAAAATGCATAATGAAAAATGGAGACGTGATGATTCGCGTCTCCATTTTTTTAATATTCTGTTGGATTATAAAATATAGTTGAAGTGTCATAAATGAGGATTCCAAAGGACGGAACGTCCTTTACCCTTTTCAAGAGCGAGCTTGCAAGGTTGAACAGATAAAAGCTTTGTCCCCATTATACTTAATTTTATGGTTTCCAAAAAGAAAAAACGTAAAAACGAAAGAATCAACAGATTGAATTTTTTGTCGTTTTGTCAGAAAATTAGCATGATTTATCTGTGAAACAGAATGTTTGCGTATTTTTGTCTTCTGCATTTATGATATTATTCTTCAAATAATCAATCAGATAATCTCGTCAACCTGACGTTGATAATAAGAAAAATGCCGTTTTTTTCAGATAATTAAATAAGTTGAATATAAGTTAAATGTTTTATGAGTAAAATAGTGTTAAATTTTTCTGTATTGTTAATTCTTATGCTACAGTCTTGTGTCTCACCAAAAGAGAAGACATCAGAAGAAGAAACAATGGACGGTGCCAAGATAGAGAAGTCAGAATACGAGTTTGATGGGAATGATGAATTGAAAGTGCTTCGTGAGTATATAAAAGAAAAAGGTCTTATGAAATTTCCTTACATGCTTGATTCTATACCTTATTCTAAGTATAGATGTTATTGCTCTGATATAAGAGGCATTCTCCCAGACACCTCGAAGCATTTTGTCGTTTTTGTAAACGAACCTTGTGGGAATGGAATAATAACAGTGTATATAATAGATAAGCGAGGAATGAGGATAGGACATCGCCAACCAAGTATTATATATGGTTATGATACTTATGAAACTACGGAAGCATATATTATGAAAGATGAGTATGCTGTTGTCGAAGAAGATTTGTCATTTAAAAGTATATGGGATGAACTTATGATTTGCCATCTTAGAAATGACGGACAAAGGTTTAATCCTATAATGGATGATTTTGAAGGGGATTATGTTATGCTAGATACTGCTTTGTTGGTATATACAAGGAAATGTGCTAAAGGAAATATAGACAGCGATGGCAATTTGGCTTTTTTACCTATTGACACAATGTCTTTCCCCAAAGAGTATTATACAGATACAATCATAACTAAAGGAATAAAATATGATTGGAAGGAAATGCCAGAAATTCCAGCAGATTCTATTTTAGGCATTCAAAATTTGATAAGGGATAAGGCCTTGAGATTTAATATTAAAGAGCAGATATCCCCATACTTGAAATAAAATGCAAAAGAGATCGACAACGTTATGGTAATTTATCAACAATTTTCCGAATTTTGAATGAATGTTTGGATAGAAGAAAAATAATCACTACTTTTGCACCGCTTTTAGAGCAAATTATTTTAATTAATTAATAAACAAGTTATGTTGAATCATTACGAGGTCGTTTTCATCTTAACTCCCGTTTTGTCTGACGAACAGATGAAGGAAACGGCAGAAAAATTCAAGAGCGTACTTGTTAACGAAGGATCAAAGATCGTTAATGAGGAGCTTTGGGGTATGCGTAAGCTTGCTTATTCAATCGACAAGAAGAGCTCAGGCTTTTACTGCTTGTTCGAGTTTGAGGCAGAGCCTACAATGGTAGAGAAATTGGAGCTTCAGTTCCGTCGTGACGAGAAGGTGCTTCGTTTCTTGACTACTAAGTTGGACAAGTATGCAGTTGAATATGCTGTAAAGAGAAAGAACGGCAAAAATAAGGAGAACTAAGACATGGCACAGAACGCATCAGAAATCAGATATTTGACGCCTCCTACAGTAGACGTTAAGAGAAAGAAATACTGTCGTTTTAAGAAGAACGGTATCAAGTATATCGACTACAAGGATCCTGAATTTTTGAAGAAGTTCCTTAACGAGCAGGGTAAGATTTTGCCTCGCCGTCTAACTGGTACATCTTTGAAGTTCCAGCGTAAGGTTGCTCAGGCTGTTAAGCGTGCACGTCACCTTGCATTGCTACCATACGTAACAGATTTGTTGAAGTAATAAACAGGAGGAATAACAATGGAAATTATATTGCTAGAAGACGTTGCTAATCTTGGTTACAAGGATGACGTTGTGAAGGTAAAGAACGGATACGGTCTTAACTACCTTATTCCTCAGGGAAAGGCTATCGTTGCTACTCCTTCTGCAAAGAAGGTATTGGCTGAGAACTTGAAGCAGAGAGCTCACAAGCTTGCTAAGATCAAGGCTGATGCTGAGGAATTGGCTGCTAAGTTGAACTCAGTTTCACTTACTATCCCAACTAAGGCTAACAAGGAGACAGGTGCTATCTATGGTTCAGTGACTAACATCCAAATCGCAGAGGCTCTTGAGAAGGCTGGATACAATGTAGACAGAAAGATCATCTCTGTTAAGGAGTCTGTTAAATCTATTGGTGAGTACGTTGCAGTTGCTCGTCTTCACAAGGAGGTTTCAGCAGAGGTTAAGTTCAGTGTTGTTGCTGAATAATTATCGCATCGATAAGAAATAAGGCGTTGCTCATATGGGCAACGCTTTTTTTTGTCTTTTTGTGAAAAAAATCGGCATTTTTGAAAAAAAGTGAAAGAAAAAATCTAATTTTGAACTAAATTTGTAAAAAAGAATAAAAAAGTTGAAAGATGGAAAAAATCGACGACTTGGACAGACAAATTCTTAATATAATCACTAAGAATGCCAGAATCCCGTTTAAGGATATTGCTGAGGATTGTGAGGTATCGAGAGCCGCAATCCACCAACGTGTGCAGCGTCTTATTGACACAGGAGTGATCGTTGGCTCGGGCTATCACGTCAACCCAAAAACTTTGGGCTATCAGACTTGTACCTACATCGGTATCAAGCTAGAGAAGGGATCAATGTATGCTACTGTTGTGCCTGAATTGGAGAAAATCCCTGAGGTTGTAGAGTGTCATTTTACAACAGGACCATACACAATGATGGTTAAGCTTTATGCGAAGGATAATGAAGATCTTATGGATCTTCTAAACGGAAAAATCCAGAGTATCAAAGGAGTAATGTCGACAGAAACTTTGATATCCTTGGATATGAGTATTAAAAGAGAAGTACCAATTTCATTATAATATATGGAACATAAATTAACGATATACAACACTTTAACACGTACAAAACAGATTTTTAAACCGTTGAAAGAGCCATATGTGGGATTGTATGTGTGCGGACCGACTGTCTACGGAGACGGTCATCTTGGACATGCGCGTCCGGCTATCACATTTGATATCTTGTTCAGATTTTTGACTCACCTTGGCTATAAGGTTCGTTATGTCCGCAATATCACAGATGTGGGACATTTGGAGCATGATGCAGATGAGGGAGAAGATAAAATCGCTAAGAAAGCGCGTCTTGAGCAGAAGGAGCCAATGGAGGTAGTGCAATATTACCTTAACCGTTACCATTCTGCAATGGAAAAGCTTGGCGTATTGCCACCAAGCATAGAGCCTCACGCGTCGGGACATATTATTGAGCAGATTGATTTCGTCAAGAAGATTCTTGACGCAGGTTATGCTTACGAGAGTGAGGGCTCTATCTATTTCGACGTTAAGAAATACAACAAAGACCATCGCTACGGTAAATTGTCTGGTAGAAATATCGAGGATTTGTTGGAGACAACACGTGAACTTGATGGACAGAGTGAGAAACATTGTGCTCTAGATTTCGCGTTGTGGAAGAAGGCTCAGCCAGAGCATATCATGCGTTGGCCGTCTCCATGGAGCGACGGCTTCCCTGGTTGGCACATGGAGTGCTCGGCAATGGGAACTAAGTATCTTGGCGAAGAGTTTGATATTCATGGAGGCGGAATGGACTTGATTTTCCCACACCATGAGTGTGAGATCGCACAGAGCACAGCAGCCCTTGGCAAGGAGACGGTGCATTATTGGATGCATAATAATATGATCACTATCAACGGTCAGAAGATGGGTAAGTCTCTTGGAAACTTCATCACGTTGGATGAGTTTTTCACAGGAAACCACAAACTGCTTACTCAGGCATACGCACCTATGACAATCCGTTTCTTCATTCTTCAGGCACATTATCGCAGCACTGTGGATTTCAGCAACGAAGCTTTGATCGCAGCAGAGAAGGGATTCGCACGATTGTGTGAGAGTTACGCACGTCTGCAGAAGCTTACACCGTCGAAAGAGACATCGATGGAGATGAAGAACTACCGTCAGCTTTGTGAAGAGGCAATGCTTGACGACTTGAACACTCCAATTGTGATTTCTCATCTGTACGACGCAACACGTATCATTAATACAGTGGCAGACGGTAAGGCTACAATCTCAGAGGCTGATTTGAAGGAGTTGAAAGAGGTGTTCGACTTGTATCTGATAGATATTCTTGGAATGAAAGTAGAGGAAAATTCCGGAGCTGCAAATGATGCTTACAAAGGAGCTGTCGATTTGCTTTTGGAAATCAGAAAACAGGCGAAGACAAACAAAGATTGGGCAACAAGTGATAAAATCCGTGATGAGTTGGCTCGTCTTGGCTTTAAAGTCAAAGATACCAAGGACGGATTTGAGTGGAGTCTGTAAAATATGTTTTATGACATAAAAACGGTCTTGCAAAAGTTAAAAAAGTATTAATGCTCCATTTTTCTTATGCTGAAAAATTGTTGGTTTACTTTTTAAGACTATTTTTGCGGTGTTTCGTATTGCAGAATGCGGAATAAGGTTTTATAGTTAGGAATATTAATTAAAAAGAAAAGAGTATGATAAAGAAAATTTTACTTGCTAGTAGCGTTCTTTCTCTTGCATTCGCTTCTAATGCGGCTGAGAAAGAGTTCTACGTTATTAAGGATGGTAAGATGGTGAACTGTGAGTTCGTTCCATCTTCAGACCCTGTTGAAGAGGCATACGAGGTAGAGGAGTCTACAAATGCAGCGGGAGATGCAATGGTTAAGGTAAAGAATCCTGCTTCACCATATAAGTCAGCCTTTCTTTACTTGCCAGAGGCAATCGACTTGAACGAGGCATGGAATTTAGAGTTTGAGTACTATTTTGACGAAGGTACAGAACTAACTCCAGATTGTGCTAAGCGTGAGTGTTGGAAATTCGATTTGATGGCAGACACACTACCTGCAGGAGATTCAATTTGGAAAACAAATCCAAGTCAGGCTGAGTATCGTATAGCTCATGTTTCAATAGATTCACGTATGCGTGATTTCTACTCTTATAAAGATGGAGAGTCTGTTTTGGATAACCATGGCGTTGGAAAACTTAGAAGCGTAACTAAGTATGTTTATTCAAGCCCATTGTTGCCTGCACAGATCGCAGCAAGAGGTGATGGAAATAAGGTTAAGGCGATTTTCCTTGCAATGTTCCCAGAATCAGGTGCGGAAATTGTTGGTTACATTAAGAATTTGAAGTTTGTTTCGGATGGAACTAAGCCATTCTATGCTGACAAGATGACAATCCTTTCAGGTGAAGGAACTATCTATATGTCTTCTTTCTCTAACTTCGTATATGCAACTAATGGAGGAGAATATAAAGATTCAAAGATTGGAAAGTTGTCGTATATAGAGAAAAATCTTGAGTCTCCTAATAAGATGTATGGACAGCAATTGTTTATTTCTGGTTCCACTGATGGTTATTTTAATTATATGCTAAATGACCGTATGTACTGTGATTTAGGAGAGCAGGGAGAGGCAGACTTTTATGATTCTGAATATGGCTTCCTTCCTTACATGGGTAAAGCTAATGCAGATGAGCGTCTAGATGATAATGGTGTAGCTGCTGATGCTCAGCTTCGTATTCCATTGGGAGATGCTGTAGATAAGACAATATCTATCGCTATGCGTCTAGGTCACAATGCAGGAACAACTGGAGGCAAAACTCCATATGCAGACTATAAGGCAGATTCTAAGGATATCCGTTTCCCTGTAGAGTATAGATTCGAGGCTGGTGATGCACAGAATATCTCTGCAAAGACTGAATGGAAGCAGTTCTCTCCTTCATACGAGAAGGGTGGTAAGGATTTGATTGATTCTATCCCTACTTTGATGTCTATGGTTTATGGTGACGTTGAACTTCCTTCACATGACTACTCGTACATCACTTTGCGTTTCATCCCTAACGATGTAATCTCTTACATGTTTGGTGATATCCGTTTGACAGGAGACACAAAATCTTGGCCAAAGAAAGCTGATGACTTTAAGTTTGGAAAAGATTATGCAGGAAACAGCATTCCTGTAGGTTTCAGTTCAGATGTAGAGAACATTGTTGCTAAGGGTGAGATATCTATCTATCCTAATCCAGCAACTGATGTTATCACTGTAACTAACGAAGGTGTTAACAGCGTGGCTGTTTACTCTGTAGCTGGTTCTTTGGTTGCTTCTTCTGAGTCTAACGTAGTTAACGTAGCAAACTTGGTTAAGGGTATCTACGTCGTTAAGGCTAACACTGAGGCTGGTGTAATCACAGGCCAGATCATCAAGAAGTAATTTATGTATAGTTGTTCTTAGGAACTTCTTTACAAATTATATCTCACACGAGGGGCGGACAAATTGTCCGCCCTTCTTTTTTATGCCAGGATATAAATATGTAATCATTGAATTGTTTTCTTTTGGATTTATTTCTTATCTTTGAGATATAAAATTGATGAGTTATGAAAAGAGGGAAAAAATCGAATAAGGCGTTTAGTATTGGCAAAAAAGCTATGCGTCCAAAAAATAAAAATAGAAAGCATGAATCAGCTGTCTCTGTTCGCAAGAAAGAGATAATAAATGATATATCTAGATACTTTTCTGAATACCAGGGTGATCCTGTCTCTTACAAGGATGTGGCAGCCACTCTCGGCTATTCCGGCATGACAGCTCGCCAACAAATCATTGATGTACTTCAGGAGTTTGCTGCGACGGGTTATCTTATAGAGTCTCCTGTCGGAAAATACCGTTTGAATCCTCGTATGGGTTCTCTTGTCGGTGTAATCACAGCTAAACGTGGTGGCGGAGCTATTCTTGTGCCTGAAGATGGAGGTGACGAGATCATAATCAGCGACCGTAACCTTAATAAGGCTGCTGTCGGCGACACAGTGAAGGTCCGTCTTTTTGCCCGTCGTCAGGGTAAGGAGCAGGAAGGTGAGGTCATGGAGGTGTTGAAACGCGAACGTGACACTTTTGTCGGCAAACTGAATGTGAAGGAAAATTATGCGTTTTTGCTCGTCGACAACCGTATTCTTGGCAACGATATTTTTGTGCCGATCGATAAACTGAATGGTGCGAAAGATGGAGATAAGGCAATTGTTAAAATCATTGATTGGGCTGAAAAGGGAAGAAATCCAGTCGGTGAGGTGACTGTGGTGCTCGGTAGTTCAGGCGACAATAATGCTGAGATGCACGCCATACTTGTCGAATTTGGTCTGCCTTATAGCTATCCTGCTGAGGTGGAGGCTTACGCGGACACTATCCCAGATGAAATATCATCGGAAGAGATCGCAAAACGTTTGGACTGCCGTGATATCCCAACATTCACTATCGACCCTCGTGATGCTAAAGACTTTGATGACGCGTTGTCTGTCCGCAAACTGGACAATGGCAACTGGGAGGTCGGTGTACATATTGCCGACGTCACTCACTATGTCCATCTCGACGATTGTATCGAGCAGGAGGCAGTCAGCCGTGCTACCAGCGTCTACCTTGTCGACCGAACTATACCAATGCTTCCGGAGAGATTGTGTAATAAGGTTTGTTCTCTTCGTCCTGATGAAGAAAAACTTTGTTATTCGGTGATGTTTGAAATGGATGACAATGCTAAAGTGATCAACTATCAGATTGTCCACACAGTCATCAAATCCGACCGTCGCTTCACATACGAGGATGCTCAGAGCGTTATTGAGACTAAGGAGGGTGATATGAAAGACGAAATCCTGACTCTCGACAGACTGGCAAAAAAACTTCGTGAGGAGAGATTCAAGAACGGAGCTATCGCATTTGAGCGTACGGAGGTGAGATTTGAAATTGACGAAAATGGTAAACCTATCGACGTCTTTTTCAAGGAAAGCAAGGATGCCAACAAACTTATCGAGGAATTTATGCTTCTTGCCAACAGAACTGTGGCAGAGCATATCGGCGGACAGAAGAATCCGAAAACATTCGTCTACCGTGTCCACGACAATCCTGATCCTGACAAACTGAACAATCTGTCTCAGTTCATCTCTCGCTTCGGCTATAAACTGAATACGACAGGCAAAAATAAAGAAGTCTCAACTTCAATCAACAATTTGCTCGACAAGGTGCAGGGCACAAGAGAACAGAATCTGATTGAGACAATTACAATCCGTTCGATGGCAAAAGCTATCTACTCTACAGATAATGTGGGCCACTACGGACTTTCTTTCGACTATTACACTCATTTCACTTCGCCAATCCGTCGTTATCCGGATATGATGGTGCACCGTCTGCTCGATAGATATGCGAGAGGCGAGAAGAGCGCCGACAAACTATTGTTTGACGACCTTTGCGACCATAGCTCAAAGATGGAGCAACTTGCAGCAAATGCAGAACGCGCGTCTATCAAGTACAAACAAGTGGAGTATATGAAGGAGCGTCTTGGTCAGATCTACGACGGTGTGATTTCAGGTGTGACAGAGTGGGGTATCTATGTCGAGTTGACGCAGAACAAGTGTGAGGGTATGATACCAATCCGTGAACTTGATGACGACTACTATGTGTTTGATGAAAAGAATTATTGTATCACGGGACGTAGAAAAGGAAAAAAATTCCAGCTTGGCGACGAAGTTGTCGTGAAGATCGCCCGCGCCGACTTGGATAAGAAACAGCTTGATTTTGCACTTGTGGAGAAGAAATAAAAATGACATGAAAAAAAATCTGATTTATATTGCGACGTCGTTGCTGATAGGCTTAGCATCATGCGGTGAGAAACATACTACTGATGTGGAGGATATGGGAATGTCTGGCGATGTACACAAACTGAGCGAATTCAAGTATTATGCGGAGGAGCGTTTTGGAGAGGTGGCTCGTGGCGAGGCTTTCCGTGAAGAAGGAGAGTGGGACCGTGAAATTATCTTCAACAAGGCAGGATATTTTGACACTGTGCGATTGACCACCAGCGCGGGCAACGATGTCGGAAGCATTACGTATGCCTACAACAAGCAGGGGCAGAAGGTGTGTGAAAAGAATTATGACGCTGAGGGCAATCCCGTCGACAAATCCGTCTTCTTCTATAAAAATGACAAACTTGCCAGAATCGAAAAGTATAACGCCGAAGAGAGTATTTCCGGACGTGTGAATTATGAGTATGACGACGAGAATAATTTAAATTATACTCGTTACTATAATTTCAAAGGGGAATTGCTTCAGACTATCGAACAGAGCATGTCGAAGCGAGGATTGCCGTCTGTGACAAAGATTTATGGTCGTGAGGGAGATTTGGCAAACTGGCGTGAGGAAAAATACAATTCCGCTGGTCTGCTCGAAAAACTTACAGTGAAGGAGCCTGATGGCAATGTGACTATGGTTGTCAGCTTCCTTTATGATGAGAATGGAAACGCGATTTCACAGACGGCTGTGGATGGAGAAGGAGAGGCATTTGTGCCTCACACATGGGAATATACATTCGATGACCATAAGAATTGGTTGACGTGCACAGAGTATGAGGGAGGCAAACCTCTTTATATAACAGTCAGAACAATAGAATATTTTTCAAAATAATATAGTCAAGATGAGATACGCTGTAGTTGGGACTGGTGCTATTGGCGGATATTATGGAGGAATGCTGGCAAATGCTGACGCGGATGTCCATTTCCTTTTCCATTCTGATTACGACGCTGCATGGAGCAACGGATTGAGAGTGAATTCCGTCAACGGAGATTTCGAAATCGAACATATCAACGCCTATAATTCCACGGCTTCGATGCCCAAAGCTGATGTCGTTTTGGTTGGTCTGAAGACGTTGCAGAACCGACTCCTTCCTGAATTGCTTGATCCGATTGTGAAGGAGGGCACGCTGATTGCGTTGATACAGAATGGCATCGGCTACGAACAGGAGTTGCAGGAGGAGTTTCCAGAAGCGAGAATATGTGGTGGATTGGCATTCATCTGCGCGGAAAAAACGGCACCGGCAGTCGTTTCACATTACGACTATGGTAAATTGACGCTAGCTCTTCTTGGAGATGAGCCATGTGATGCGTTCGACGCAATGGTTGCGGACATGGAGGAGGCAGGCATCAACGTCGTTCGTGCGGATGATCTCAACACAGCAAGATGGAAGAAACTGGTGTGGAATACAGGTTTCAACGGGCAGTCGGTGTTGTTCGGGAAAAACACAGAAGAGTTGTTGTTTGGCAGAGAGAAAGAAATGTATGTCAAACCGGCGATGCTGGAGATCATCAAAGCAGCCCAGGCGAATGGCGCTGATGTGGACGAGTCGTTTGCCGACGAGATGATAGAGATGACACTCAATATGAAACCATACTATCCAAGCATGCATGTGGATTATTCACACGGACGCCGATTGGAGGTGGAGGCAATCTATTCTCGTCCACTCAGATTAGGATTGGCGAAAGGAGTGGAGATGCCGGTGATGGAGGAGATTGAGAAAAGATTGAAAGAGATAAAGAATAGATGCTAATTTTATAAGAATACTGATATGATACGTTATTATTTATCTGTTTTGTTATTATTTGTGTTTTCCTGTAGTAATGCGGTGGCGTCAAGAGAAAAGAATCATAAGAAGGAAAAGACAGAAGTAATTAAATGTCCTTCAATGGGAGAGTTTAAACCTATTGCAGATAGTATTCTGGCAGAAGGATTGCGATTGTATGGTCATGAAAAAGTCGCATGGATGACTTCAGATTCAGCTGGTGTTCATAGTAAGAATTTGAAGGATATAGGTGGATATGTGGTTTATGAGGAAGATGATGTGTTCACGAGCGTCTTTACTGATGAGAAAGAAGAGAATGTTGTGTTTTGTGGAAAGGGAAAACTAAATGAACTGAGGAATGGATTGCAGTGGAGCAATGAAGTCCGACCACTTTCCGATGAAGAGAAGAGTGCTCTAAAAACAAAGAAAACCTGCTTGGAGAAACTTTCGAAAGCCTATGGAGATAGTATTTATAACCACCCCAGTGCAAAAGGAACTCTGAACATCGATATAATAAAGCGAAAGAATGGGTATAGACTATATATCCTTCAGGGGACAACACTTATGGGAATTCTTCCTTATGGAAACGACTATATTGTGGATTATGACAATGATTTCAATATCACGTCATTCAAATGTTGTCATAAAGGTTATTTGGGAATATCGGTTGATTCGAAAGAAATAGTGAGCTCTACTCATTCTCACACTCCAGATAATCCGTATATGACAGTTACAGATGTTTGTACTTCTCTACTTTATGGCCGAGATTTGTATGGGATAAAAACTTTTAATGTTTTGTCGACTCATTTCAAAAACGGATTTTTTATTTGGTTTGATACGGACAGATTGGAAATAAATGGCATGGATATGAATGTGCTAAAAAAAATCTACGGAAAGGAGTAAAGTAGGAAACACGCTAATGTTCATGATTGAGTGACCTTTACCATGTTTGGATGCATTCTTCATACTTGATTTTCAAAGAGAGATATTCGTCCATCAGTATTCTTGCCATGGATGTTTTTCTCGACTCGGTTTGGCGAAAGAAGTGGAGATGCCGGTGATGGAGGAGATTGAGAAAAGATTGAGGAAGATTAATGGTTAAAGATTAACGATATTTGTAGAGACGGGGTATGTCCCCGTCTTTTTTGTTTATATAAGACCCTGTCATCTGCGTCTGGGTATTCGGGAAATCTGTTCAAATTTGGTTATAGATTGAGGATTGTTAAGGGCGGAACGCCCTAACCTCTCCCTAAGTGCGAGCCGTAAGGCGAGCTGATATAATAATTTATTTATGGATTTTGCCCTTTCAGGGCATCATTGCATCGGAACATTATAAGCCCCAGGGTTTCGCTTCGCTTTACCCTGGGCTATGTTGTAGTTGGACTTACAGTCCCATCATTCTTCATTCTTAATTTTTCATTTTTCCCAAGAGAGCCATTCATCTAGCAGCATCCTTGCCATGGATAGTTTTCCTGGAATTTCTGGCATCGCATGACGGTTGAACCATCGGCAGTCGAGCAATTCCTCCTCCTGGACTTTGATTTCTCCGCTTTCGTATTCCGCAAAGAATCCAAGCATCAGATTGTTGGGGTATGGCCATGGCTGTGATTTGTAGTAACGGATATTCTTGATTTTCAATCCCGTCTCTTCCATCACTTCGCGTCGCACCGTCTCCTCTATGCTTTCTCCCGTCTCTACAAATCCTGCAATAAGTCCATAATACGGACGTCTGAAATTTTTTGCTCTTGCTAGCAGCACTTCATCTTTGCCTCTGGAAACAAGTACGATGATCGCTGGCTGCACCGGTGCCCAGATCTCTCTGCCACATCCTGTGCAGACGCGGCTGATATCCGTCTTCTTCTCCATCTCTTTGCCGCAATGTGAGCAGAATCGGATATTGGTGTGAAAATTGATCAGTTCGGCAGCCTTTCCTGCTGCGTAGTATTCATCGAAAGGCAGTTTGGTATATGAATCGCGCAATCCGGAATATTCTAAAGTCGACGGCAAATTACCATCAACAGAGACGGCTTTGGCGGGACATCCGTTCAATTCTGGCAAAGTGATTGTTTCCGATTTTATTGCAAACGGCACCGTCTCCGCAAACGGAATCCTATATCCGCCTTCTGCTTTTTTCTCAACAACTATTTCAGATTTTTCGTTGAATGCAAACCAATATGTCTTCATTTTGTGATCCAGATTATAATTTAGACCTAAAATAAGAAACGCAGAGGTGTTTGGACCTCTGCGTAATTTTGTATTCCGCTGGAATTCTTAATTCATTTAAGGGTGAACGAAAGTGCCGATATTGTCGCCCGACATCACCTTCTTCAAATTGCCTACGACATCCATGTTGAACACCATGATAGGCATCTTGTTGTCTTTAGCCAAAGCTGTGGCTGTGACATCCATCACCTTCAATCCACGGTTTAGAATCTCGTCGTAACTAATTTCGTCAAACTTAGTTGCTGTAGGGTCTTTTTCAGGATCTGCAGTGTAGATTCCGTCTACACGAGTACCCTTCAACATCACGTCTGCTCCAATCTCGATTGCTCGGAGAGCTGAACCAGTGTCAGTTGTGAAGAAAGGACAACCTGTGCCGGCAGTCATGATTGCGATCGCACCGCTTTGCATTGTCTCCACTGCTTTGTCGCGAGTGTAGAATTCACCGATAGGCTCCATACGGATAGCAGTCAACACCTTTGCTGGCTGACCGATAGATGCAAGTGCGGAAGAAAGAGCCATACCGTTGATCACTGTGGCAAGCATTCCCATCTGGTCGCCCTTCACACGGTCGAATCCGGCTTTTGCTCCGCTCAATCCACGGAAAATATTTCCTCCACCGATTACGATGCCGATCTCGACACCCATTTCTTTGATCTCCTTTATTTGTTGTGCATATTCCGCAAGACGAGTCTCGTCTATACCGTAGCCTTTGCTACCCTGCAATGATTCTCCGCTTAACTTCAATAAAATTCTCTTAAAACGTGCCATTTCACCGATTTTTTTATATTTATCAGCAAATATAAGCATTTTAGCAGAGCATATTTTATAAAAACCGATAAAAAAGATATATTTGCGTATTAATTGTAACTTTAGAGAGAAAATGGCTAAACCCATATATCATTTTGACCCGAAAACTATGACCTATTTCCGTATCGATAATAAGATACAGTATAGGATATCCAATATCATCTCGCATCTGGTGTCGAGCGTGTTTGCAGGATTAGCATGTTTCGTGTTGTTTGTAATGTTGTTTGAGAGTCCAAATGAAAAGGTTCTCCGTAGTGAGAAGCTTGAATTGGAGGCTCAGTACGAATTGTTGAACTCGCAGATTGAGGAGATTCAGGAGGTGTTGACTGATATACAGCAGCGTGACGACAACTTGTATCGCGTCGTTGTGAACGCAGATCCTGTCCCAAGTGAGGCAAGGGAGATCGACAAGACTTCTGTTAAGTATAAGGATTTGCGAGAGAAAACATCTTCTGATATCGCTACACTCACCACACAAAAAGTGGATGAGTTGCGTCGTAAACTATATGTGCAGAGCAAATCATTCAATGAGGTGTTCGACGCTGCCAAGAATCATGAGGAACGTCTCCTTCGTACACCGTCTATCCAGCCAGTACTTAATAAGGATATGAAACGTATGGCATCTGGATACGGTATGCGTATCGACCCTATATACAAGACTCCTAAGTTCCATGCTGGAATGGACTTCTCTGGAGCCCATCGTTCTGAAATTTTTGCCACAGCCAAAGGAACACTTACATTTGTGGGTTGGAAGCAGGGATATGGAAACTGTATGATCATCGACCACGGCTTCGGCTATGAGACACTATACGCTCACATGGACGGATTTAAGTTGAAGCGAGGCCAGCAGGTCAACCGTGGCGACGTGATCGGTTATATGGGTAATACTGGTAAGAGTACGGGTACTCACCTTCACTATGAGGTGCATTATAAAGGAAAGGTGACAGACCCTCGTAACTATTATTTCCAGGATTTGAATCCGGAAGAGTATGATGAGATGGTGCGTCTGACATCTAATAATGGTAATGTGTTTGACTAAAAACGAAAAGGTATGAACGATGATCCAATTTTTTTTGTTGTGATTGGCTTGATTGCCGTCGCTTTTGGAGGCTATAACCTTTACGAGAAGATAAACAATCCTAAGCGATTTGAAAAAGCTGTTGACACAACCGCAAAGTTTATGGGGGATAAAGTCAGCCGTGTCTGGCAGAGCATCTCAAGAATATGGTTCCCTATCATTGTTGGTATTATCAGTATAATATTGGGAGCTTGTTTTTGATTTTTGACAAATAAAATTTATTCCCTAGATTTAGAAAAAGTGACTAATTGTCATAAGTGACATATTAAAAACAGAACAGTCTGCCAAATTTGCAGTTTTGCAAGTTTGGCAAACTTTTTGATTACGATTAAATGTGTATTATATATATAGATAAAATTTAATGATATGGCAGAAGATAATAATATAGAAGAACAAAAAGTGGAAAACGCAGAAGAGCAGACTGTTGAGGCTACAGCAGAGACAGCAGAAGCCGCAGCGTCGGAGACAGCAGAAACAACAGATTCAGAGGCTGAAGAGACCGCTACTGCAGAGCCTGTGGACGAGAGAGATGCAAAGATCGCAGAACTAGAGGCTCAGGTGGCAGCTCAGAAAGACCAGTATTTGCGCCTTTACGCTGAATTTGACAACTATAAGAAACGTACGTTGAAGGAGAAAGCAGAACTGATCCAGACAGCAGGCAAGAATGTGCTAGAGCAGATGCTTCCGCTTATAGACGATGTGGAGAGAGCAATGGTGTCTGTGCAGAAAGCTGATTCTGTGGATGGAGTGAAAGAAGGAATAGATTTGATCTATAGTAAATTTGTTAAATTCCTTGATAGTAACAATGTAAAAGAAATCGAGACTGTAGGCTTGCCCTTCAATACCGACTTCCATGAGGCAGTCGCTCAGGTGCCAATGGGAGAAGATAAAAAAGGTGTTGTCATCGACTGTACTCAGAAAGGTTATATCATGGGTGAGAAGGTCGTGAGATTTGCCAAAGTCGTAATAGGAGCATAAAGTCATGGCAGAGAAGAGAGATTACTACGAAGTGCTTGGCGTATCAAAGACAGCCACAGCAGATGAGTTGAAAAAAGCATACCGAAAGAAAGCCATTCAGTATCATCCTGACAGAAACCCTGACAATCCAGAGGCAGAGGCTAAGTTTAAGGAAGCAGCAGAGGCGTATGAAGTGTTGAGCGACGAGAATAAACGTGCTCGATACGACAAATATGGACATGCCGGACTCGACGATATGGGCGGCTTTGGTGGAGGCGGCTTCGGTGGAGGAATGTCTATGGAAGACATTTTCTCACAGTTTGGTGATATTTTTGGCGGTGCGTTCGGTGGAGCGTTCAGTGGCGGCTTCGGCGGTGGCGGACGTGTCACACGTCGTGGCGGCGATTTGCGTGTAAGAGTCAAAGTCACTTTGAAAGACGTTATGAATGGAGTTGAGAAGACGGTGAAGTTGAAACGTAATGAGGAGTGTACTGAGTGTAAGGGAACTGGTTCAGCTGACGGACAGACAACAACATGTCAGACATGTGGTGGTAAGGGTGTCGTATATAGAGTGCAGCGTACCATCATGGGTCAGATGAGAACACAGTCATACTGCCCTGATTGTGACGGAGAAGGACAGATAGTAAAGAATAAGTGTAAGTGTTGTGGCGGATCTGGCGTTGTACAGAAAGAGGCTACTGTGAAGTTTAAGATTCCTGCCGGTGTTCAGGACGGAATGAGCCTTCGTGTCCCAGGAGGAGGAAATGCAGCTGGAAGAGGAGGCGAGAAAGGTAATTTGATTGTTCAGATTGAGGAGGAGCAGGATCCAGATTTGTTCCGCGACAATGAGGACTTGATCTACAACGCATTGATTCCACTTCCAATGGCTGTGTGTGGAGGAAAGGTAGAAGTGCCTACGGTAGATGGAAAGAAGTGTGAAGTGAAGATCGAGCCAGGCACAACGCATGGTAAGTTGTTGAGAGTTAAAGGTAAAGGATTGCCACGCTTGAATTCGTATGGATGTGGAGATCTGTTGGTTTATGTCAGCGTCTTCATTCCAAAGAATTTGTCGAAGGATGAGAAAAAAGAGATGGAGAAGTTGATGGACAGCGACGGATTTAAGCCAAAAGCATCCGACTATGAGGAATCGAAAAAAATGATGGTAAAGATGTTCCGCGGTTGATAACTCGGCAAAAAAAGCATTTTTACAACATATTTTTAAAAATAGTTAAATATTTATACACGCATTTTCAAAAAAGTGTTTACCTTTGACGCTGTTGTTTGAAAAGTAAGCAATATTATGAAGATAAAGGTTTTATTTATCGCGATTGTTTCGCTAATGATGTTCAGTGTAGATGCATATTCTCAGTGTAAGGGAAAATGCAGAAACGGTAAAGGTATCTACACATTTGAAGATGGCGAAGTGTACGATGGTCAATTCGTAGACGGACAGTTTGAAGGAAAGGGAACATATTCCTATAATTCCGGCGCTAAATACACGGGAGAGTTCAAGGCTGGAAAACGCCATGGAAAGGGTACTTATGTGTATCCTACAGGTGATATTTATACTGGTGACTTTGTAGATGGTCTGCCAAGCGGTACTGGCGTATACAGTTTCGCAAACGGAGACCGTTATGAGGGCGAGTTCCTAGAGGGTAAGAGAAACGGACAGGGTGTCTATATCTTCGCTAGTGGAACAAAGCAGACTGGTGTTTTCGAGAATTCATACATGATTGAGGAGATTTCAATCGAGCGTGTGAAGAAACAGTAAGTGAAACAATTTAGTTTATAATAATCTCACCTTGCGGGTTTGTAAAGATTCTTTACAAACCCTTTTTTTGCTTTTTTGTTGAGTATTGTTAAGTGTCAATGGGTTTCCCCCTACCTTAGTATGAGCAGTAAGCAAGCACATAGAATTTAATAAAACCACAGAGTTATTATAAACAATATGGACATGTCACGTAAGAACGGTTGATAATGATTCTCCATATCTTTGAGTTTGGCTTTATGCCAGAACCGTCTTCTTTTTTGTAGCCATTAAAACCATCTTCTTCGCATTGCTCGTTACTGTTCTCGGATTTCTTATATCGGCAAAAGTCAATGACATCTTCATCCTTAAAAATAAACCTTACCATTGGATATTTTGCTGTTCTTACCTCGACTCTTTCATTGCTTTCTATCCAACCTATGTGTAAAAGCAGATCTCCATACGTGTCTTGCAGTTCTTCAAATGTAGAACCGACACTGATGCCTTCTTTGGTTTTGAAATCCTCCGAGTGTATAACTATACTTTCAATAGAATCTTTGCGATACCAAGAGGATGAATTTTCACATCGGATCAGATAGAGCGACGTGTCTTTTTCATATTCTGTATTATTTGGATCTTCCTCTTTGTAACTTTTGAAATGTTTGCCTCCGAAGGCGATTACTGTGTTCTCGTCAGGGTAAGGCATTATACAACCATTTATTTCATCGCTTTTGCTGTCATCTTCATTGTTTTCGTCTAAGAAACATCCTGCAATAGATGCCGCATCGACCATGTTGATAGCCCCTACATGGAGCGTTAAGTTATAGTATTTGTTGTTAATCTCTTTTACGGTGCCGTCAATTCGAAATATCCGGCAGAATTGTTGGTTATCAGATATTTACTTTTAGGAGTGTCTTCGTTAATGAATTCGTTCGCTATACTATCCAAAATAGCTTGCTCAGATTCGTCTGGCTTGTGTCCTAGATAAAATTGTTTTGTGAGATAATTAAGTTCTTCTATATTCACACCGTCGGACATTTCTTCTTCGTATCCCGATTCATAAACCTCTTCTTCGTATTCAGTATCGGGTATGGCACTCTCTGTTTGGTTCTCTGCTAAATACTCTTGGGGTCGGGTTGTTTTCGAATTCCTGATTTTTTGTTGATGAACTGCAAGATGCAGACAATAGTCCGATTAAGGGCAATAAATAGGTTAAACGTTTTTTCATATTATGTAGTTAGAATAATATTCATTCAGCTTGGTTGTCGACGGAATTGATCCGTTTCATTACCTCATTCACCACCACATTGGTGATCATGAATCCGAATATTCCGGTGATGTGGATAAGCGAACCATTCACTTGTTTTGAAGAAGATTTGTCTTCTTCGGTCAAGTATTCGTCTCGACGGTATGGAATTTCAGGAGAGTAGATGCATTTGAATTTATGTTTAGGCATCGTCTTGAATTTCTTGAATCTTTTGCGGATAGCGGCTGCCAACGGACACCCCATCACTTTCCAGAATTCCGCTATTGATATTTGAGTGGCGTCTATTTTCGACGCTGCTCCCATAGATGAAACGAATATTTTGTCATCGTACGACGCTGCTTCCAAAATCAGTGCCGCTTTGTTTGTCAGACTGTCTATGGCATCAATTATGATATCATAATCAGCAAGGTGGAAATCAGCTTGATTTGCCTGAGTATAGGCTTTGTCTACAGCTGTCACATTAGCATCTGGATTGATAGCCAACAGACGTTCTTTCACGACTTCTGTCTTTTTCTTTCCTATTGTTGTTGAGAGAGCCGGCATCTGTCGGTTGATATTCGTCGCATTTACTGTGTCGCAATCGACAATTGTCATATTGGTGAATCCTGTTCGGAACAGGCTTTCAGCACACCAACTTCCCACTCCACCAAGTCCGAGCACAATGACTTTGAGATCTCCTGCTTTTTTCACGAACTCTTCTCCTAATACAAGGTTGACGCGGTGGAATATGTCGTTGTTGATGTCGTTTGCCATAGTCTTATTCAGTAGCGTTATTCTTCAGATAGCTGAACGATGATGTTGCGGTATTCGTTGAATATTTTAGCCTTCGACACGAATCCGACATAATTATTGTTCTCTACCACTGGCAGATCCCAAGCTTGAGTATCCTCGAATTTCTTCATTACTGATTCCATTGAATCGTGTATTGAAAGGATGGTAGGAGGGGCTGTCATGAGGTCGCTCACCTGGAATTTTGTATATAATTCGGGGCGGAACATGACGTTGCGGATTTCATCAAGAGTGATTATTCCGATCAGCTGTCCTTTTTTGTTCAAGACGGGATAAATATTGCGATTTGTGTGTGAAATCACCTTCACCAGCTCTTCAAGGTACATGTCTGGACGCAACTTCTGTAAGTCTCGTTCAATCACGTCATCCATTTTTAGAAGGGTAAGCACGGTCTTGTCTTTATGATGGGTAAGAAGCTCTCCTTTCAGAGCAAGACGTTGCGCATACAGACTGTGAGGCTCAAATGCGATGATGGTCATGTATGCCACAGTAGCAGTGATCATCAGGCTCACGAAGAGTCCGTATCCTCCCGTCAACTCGGCGATAAGGAATGTTCCTGTAAGAGGCGCGTGCATCACACCTGCCATCACGCCTGCCATTCCTGCCAACGCGAAATTTTTCTCAGGTATACGAACCCATTGTGTATAGTTTACTAACATAGCCATCAGATAACCTGTGATACAGCCTACAAACAGACTTGGGGCGAAGATTCCTCCGGTTCCTCCAGCACAGTTTGTGGCTGCTGAAGCGAAGATCTTTAGCATCACGAGTAATCCAAGGAATAGGAACAGCATCCAGAAATGGTCTCTGAACTGATAGAATGCGCTGTTTTCCGTCACTCTCACGGCATCATTGTCGAGTAGGGCAGTGATAGTGGTATAACCTTCACCATAAAGCGGCGGAAGTAGGAAAATCAACACGCTAAGCATTATACCTCCGATCACCATCTTGTGGGTTGGCGATTGTACGGTACCGAAACTGGCTTCCAATTTTGTCATTCCGCGTGTGAAGTATAATGATATGAATCCGCACAACACACCAAGGACGATATAAAATGGAGTTCTTGACGGAGTGAACGGGTCGTTGATGGTGAAACCGAACATGAAATCCGATCCGGAAAGGAAGTAGGTCACCACACTTGCTGTGATAGAAGAGATCAGCAGTGGAATGATTGTCGACATTGTAAGGTCGAGAAGCAAGACTTCCAATGTGAACAGCACGCCTGTGATTGGAGCCTTAAAGATACCTGCCACCGCTGCAGATGCACCGCAACCAACAAGAAGCATCAGTGTTTTCCTGTCCATACGGAATGCTTTGCCTAGGTTAGAACCGATGGCAGAGCCGGTAAGTACGATAGGGGCCTCGGCTCCGACTGAACCTCCGAATCCGATAGTCAGCGAACTGGCAACAAGAGACGACCACATGTTGTGAGCCTTGATGACTGCTTTTCTTTGTGAAATGGCATACAATATTTTTGTGACTCCGTGGCTGATGTCGTCTTTTACGATGTAGCGGACGAATGTGCTGGCAAGAAAAATGCCGACGATTGGCATTACAAAGAAAAGATAGTTGACATCACTTGCTTCCACCGCATTCTTTGCTACTTCGTGAAGATATTCAATGATGCTTTTCAAAACATGGGCGGCCAAGGCACAAAACAATCCGACGAAAATACTTAGTATCATTGTGAAGTATCTCGCCGAGATGGCATGCTCTCTCCAAACCAGAAATTGTTGAAATCTATGTTGTAATTTATGCATTTCTGTAGTTTTATTTCGTTCCTTTGGAAGTTCAAAAAGCCAAGGGAATTGCGAACAACAAATTTACAACTAATTTTCCATTCCATGCCCCTGTTTCTCCTTATTTTTATTATTATGAGTTTTTTTGTGTTGATTTGATATTTTTTTTCTCGTCTTTTTTATAATTTTACAAAATATAATGGTTGATTGCGGTAGAATGTCGATTCCGTTCGTCTTCATTCTAGTAATAATAAAGATTGTGATATGGCAGCAAATTGGGTATATACATCTCTTACAGAAGAGCAAAATAAGCAGAGGGATCTGATGTCGGAAGAACTTGGCATCAGTTCGATCCTTTGTCAACTTCTTGTACGTCGTGGCATCACGACGGTGGAGGCTGCCAAAAAGTTTTTCCGTCCTCGTATAGAGGACCTTCACGATCCGTTTCTTATGAATGATATGGACAAGGCGGTAGATCGTCTGAACCAGGCAATGGGAAAAAAGGAACGAATTCTTATATATGGAGATTATGATGTCGACGGAATAACTGCCGTCGCCTTGGTCTACAAATACTTGAAATTCAACTATTCATATGTCGATTTCTATATTCCTGACAGATATGTGGAGGGAAGTGGTATATCATACCGTGGAATTGACTATGCTTCTGAGACAAATGTCAAACTGATTATCGCTCTCGACTGTGGAATCAAGGCTGTCGACAAAGTGAACTATGCCAAGGAGAAGGGAATCGACTTTATCATCTGTGATCACCATACTCCAGATGACAATCTTCCTGACGCTATAGCAGTGCTTGACCCTAAACGTGAGGATTCTACATATCCGGATTCCAATTTGTCAGCCTGTGGTGTCGGTTTCAAACTGATGCAGGCATTCGCGATGAACAATGGCATTTCTCCAGATACACTTACAGATTTGTTTGACCTTACTGCAGTAAGTATCGCTTCTGATATTGTGCCTATCATTGGAGAAAACAGAATCCTGGCTTATTACGGATTGAAGCAGTTGAACTCAAATCCGAGTCTTGGCTTGAAGTGTATTATCGATGTGTGTGGTTTGACAGGTAAAGAAATCTCAATTTCGGATATCGTATTCAAGATAGGCCCTCGTCTAAATGCATCTGGAAGAATAAAGACGGCTTCTGAGGCTGTCGAACTTTTGATTTCTAAAGAGTTGACGTTTGCCCGAGAGAAGAGCGATTGCATTGATAAATACAATCAGCAGAGAAAAGATCTGGATAAGAGTGTGACGGATGAGGCTATTGCCCAGCTAGAAGATAAGAAAGAGGAACTTGACAGCATTAATTCCATTGTGATTTATAATCCCAACTGGAATCAGGGAGTTATCGGTATTGTGGCTTCCCGTTTGACGGAGTTGCATTACAAACCTACGATTGTGTTGACTTATTCTCAGGAAAACAATCTGGCCACTGGTTCTGGACGTTCGGTGTCTGGATTTGATTTGTATAAGGCAATAGAGAATTGCAGCGACTTGCTGGAAAACTTTGGAGGTCATATGTATGCCGTAGGATTACGTATGAAACCAGAGAATGTGCCGGAGTTCCGCAGAAGAATGGAGCAGTATGTCACTGAAAATATCACTACAGAACAGCAGAAACCTCAGCAGTATATTGATGCGTTCATCGATTTCAAAGAGATAACGCCTAAGTTTGTGCGTCTGCTAAAACAGTTCAGCCCATTTGGTCCGGAGAATATGAAGCCAGTCTTTGCCACACGCAAGGTGCTTGACTATGGAACAAGCCGTGTCGTTGGTAAGGAAAAAGAACACTTGAAACTTGAGTTGGTGGATTCACAGAGTGAGTGCATCATGAATGGTATAGCTTTCGGATTGTCGGAGTATAACGACTATATTAAGGCATTTAATCCAGTGGATATTTGCTACACGATTGAGGAAAACAACTTCAATGGTAGCTCTAATACACAATTGATGATTAAGGACATACGTCCGCTTTCTCAAAAATAGTATAACAATGAAGGAGATGGATTCGTTCAATCTCCTTATTTTTTAACACAGATGGCATTACTTAACGAAGATTACTTGAAGCTTCCTGAAAATTATCTTTTCACGGAGATTCACCGTAAAGTAAACATTTTTAAAATAACTCGTCCCGGATCGAAAGTGATTCATCTTGACTCCGGAGACTCTAATCATATTCTTCAAGGAGGGTATGTGGATACATTCCGCAAAAACCTTGAGATGATGGCTTCGTCTCATGCCACAAAGTCGACTGACATTCCTGAACGATTGAAAGCTTTGGAGACGAAGATCCTAAAAACCGATTATGAGAGCAATGGTATAAAACTTTCTGTTGATGATATATTTATCAACGATGATCCGCGTAATGCGGCGGCAGATGTGTTGGATTTGTTGAGCAGGGATAATATTATCGGGGTGTTTGATCCGTCATATCCGTCGTTCATATATAATACGGTGATGAGCGGTCGTTCTGGGTTGAAGATGGAAGACGGAAGATGGAGCAATCTTGTATATTTGCCGTGTAATGCGGAGAATGGTTTTGTCCCGTCGATCCCCAAGGAACGTTTGGATGTCGTCTATTTGAGTCTGCCGAATAATCCAACTGGCACGACTCTTACCACTGACGAGTTGAAGAAATGGGTTAAGTATGCCAACGACACCCACACGCTTATTATATATGACGCGTCGCATTCACACTATGTGAGACAAAAAAAAGTGCCACGCTCAATATATGAGATCAAAGGAGCACAGAAGGTCGCTATCGAATTGAGAAGTTTTTCAAAGACGACGGGATATACCGGCACTAATTTCGGATTCACCATTATCCCGAGTGATGTGGTGGCGTATACAGAGATGGGGAAGGCAATGTCTCTCAATCAATTGTGCCGACGTCGACAAACTTCAAAATTTTCGGGCATTCCATATTTGGGATTATGTGCGGCTGAGGCACTCTATACTGTAGAAGGACAGAAACAGATGCGACAGATCGTAGATTATTATATGACGAATGCCATGATGATCAAAGAAAAGTTGCAATCTATTGGTTTGACGGTGGCGGGAGGAGACAACTCACCATATCTGTGGGTGAAAACTCCAGACGGTGTGACCTCGTGGAGATTCTTTGAGCAGATGCTCTATGAGAAATCTATAGTTTGCACGCCAGGTGTGGGGTTCTGTCCTGGAGGGGAAGGTTATGTTAGATTCTCCGGGTTTTCGGAAAAATCAGATGTGGAGGAGGCGATGTCAAGATTATAGGACTAAAATTGCAAAATTTAGGATAATAACTACCAAGAAAGAAATTAAATTTACCTAAAAGTGAGTAAACTTTATAAAGATGTTTGGGTGTCAGAGCATGCACCCCACAACACCTCAAAATTAACTGAGGAAGAATGCAATGCCCTTTTCAAGCAAGGAGGATGGGCAATACGAGAAACCTTTGATTTTGACACTCAGTCAGAAACAAGTTTTTATGCGGTCATAAAAGATCAGTTCGGAGATATGGACGAACTGTCTAAGAAAGTAAGAACAAAGGTTAGAAAAGCTTTGAAAACTTACGAGATACGCAAGGCAACATTAGATGAAATGCTACGATATGGAGCAGATATCTATTATAATGCATTTGCTAAGTATAAAGTGAAGAGTGTCCCTGTCTCAAAGGAGTCGTTAGAGGCAAGATTTCGTATGGTGGCGGAAAATGAAGATTATGAAGCATGGATTATGTTCCGTATTGAGGACAATGCTCCAGTTGCATGGTCTATTACGCACATTTTTGAAAATATGTGTGAGTATGAGACAGTAAAGATAGATTCTCAATTTTTAGACAGCACATATCCATCTTATGGATTATTTTTCACGATGAATCAGCACTACTTGGCGGAACGCAATTTGTCTTATGTAAATGCAGGATGGAGAAGTGTTACGCAACATTCGAATATCCAGTCTTTTTTGATTGAGCAATTTAATTTTAGAAAGGCGTTTTGCAGAATGAATATGCGATACAAGTTCCCTTTGAATGTCGCTGTTTCTTTGCTTTTCCCTTTGAGAAAAATTCTGCCAAACTCGAAAATCAAGACCATGTTGTTGCAAGAGGCATTTGCCCGTGGATTTGATTGTTGATTGATAAAATTGCAAATGTATGCAATTCACTTGCTTTTATTTCTGAGAATAGTGTGTTGCATTTGATTGTGTCAATTGTTGAAGAGTAAAGACATATTAACATTATTTAAGAAAACAGAAAGTTTGAATTTTATTTTAGCATTTGCATTTTAATATTAAATGTATATTTTTGCATAAATTTAAGAAATTTTTGGAATTTTATGTGCGGAATTGTTGGTTATATCGGAACTAAGGACGCATACCCTATTTTGATTAAGGGTTTGCATCGTCTTGAGTATAGAGGGTATGATAGTGCTGGTGTCGCTATGATAGACGACAAAGGAAGATTGAACGTTTATAAATCGAAGGGTAAGGTTTCTGATTTGGAAGCTTACGCCAGAGATAAGGATTTAAGCGGAAAAATTGGTATTGCGCATACACGTTGGGCAACACATGGAGAGCCAAACGATTGTAATGCACACCCTCACTATTCGCAGAGTGAGAATCTTGCACTTATCCATAATGGTATTATTGAGAACTATGCTATTATCAAGGAGTCTTTGATTTCTAAAGGCTATACTTTCAGAAGCACAACAGATACAGAGGTCCTTGTTCAACTGATAGAGTTTGTTCAGAAGGAAAACAATTGTGACCTTTGTACTGCTGTTCAGTTGGCTTTGAGTCAGGTTGTTGGTGCCTATGCAATCGCTGTTATAGAGAAGGGGCATCCTGAGACAATAATTGCTGCTAGAAAGAGTAGTCCACTTGTTGTTGGTATCGGTAATGACGAGTATTTCTTGGCATCTGATGCCACACCGATTATCGAATATACAAATAAGGTCGTTTACTTGGCTGATGAAGAAATAGCTATCCTTACAAAAGGAAAGGCAATCAAGGTGCTTACTATTGCTAACGTGGAGAAAACACCGAAAATTCAGGAATTGGAGCTGAATTTGTCTGAACTTGAGAAAGGTGATTACGAGCATTACATGCTAAAGGAAATTTTCGAGCAGACTCGTACTGTTATGGAAGCCACAAGCGGTCGTATCAATGTCGACATGAATAATATCGCCCTATGTGGATTTATAGATAATAAGGAGCGTTTCATGAAGGCTAGCCGTATTATTATCACTGCATGTGGTACAAGTTGGCATGCCGCTTTGATCGGAAAGTATGCTATCGAGGAATTCGCTAAGATTCCGGTGGAAGTAGAGTATTCATCTGAATTTAGATATCGAAAACCTGTTATTAATGCAAGTGATGTTGTGATTGCGATTTCTCAATCAGGTGAGACTGCCGATACATTGGCTGCCCTTGAGCTTGCAAAAGAAAACGGTGCTCTTCTATTCGGAATCTGTAACGTGGTGGGAAGTAGTATCGCAAGAATGACAGGTGCTGGCTGCTACACTCACGTCGGTCCAGAGATCGGAGTAGCTTCTACTAAGGCATTTACGGCTCAGGTTCAGATTTTGATTATGTTGGCATTGTCTCTTGCAAAGGAGAAGAATACAATAGACAATGGTTTCTACCACCATGTATTGGAGGAGATGTTTACTTTGCCTAAGAAGATTGAGTCTATCTTGGCGCAGAATGATAAGATTAAAGATTTCTCAAGAATCTTTACTTATGCGTCAAACTTCATCTATCTAGGTCGTGGTTACAACTTCCCTGTAGCGTTGGAGGGTGCGTTGAAATTGAAGGAGATTTCGTATATCCATGCGGAAGGTTATCCAGCCGCTGAGATGAAGCATGGTCCTATCGCATTGATTAATGCTGAGATGCCAGTTGTCGTTATTGCGACAAATTCTCCTACTTATGAGAAAGTGGTCAGCAATATTCAGGAAATTAAGTCTCGTAAGGGTAAGGTTATCGCAATTGTGACTGAGGGAGATGAGGTGGCAAGTAAGATTGCCGACTACTCAATCGTGATTCCAGACACAGTGGAGTGCTTGGTTCCAATCTTGGCAACAATTCCATTGCAGCTATTGTCTTACCACATAGCTGTGGCTAAGGGTTGTGATGTGGATCAGCCTCGTAATCTTGCAAAAAGTGTTACTGTAGAGTAATCAAGATAATTTTATACTATATGTGAAGAGGGGCAAACGTGAGTTCGCTCCTCTTTTCTTGTTTCTTCCATGAATCTTTGCACCGAAAATATTCGCAGTTCTCTCTGGTTTTCGTATCTTTGCATAAATGCCTTAAAAAGATTCAGTTAATATTATGAATGCATTACAATTGCTTTTAACATCGTCGGTTGCATTTCTTTTTTCTCATAATTTGAATGCAGCTATTACAAATGCACAATTGGAATCTCAACCGGATTTCTTTAGCTCTAATTATATCTCTTACGAAGCAAGCGTAAAGGGAATCAATAAAGTCCAGACGGGAGTTTATGATTTTCCAGCACTTTCCGACGCTCCTGAAGGCTACTCTCCATTTTATATCAGTCATTATGGACGTCATGGTTCACGCTATCATTATAGTCAGGAGGACTACAAATATATAGTTGACATATTTGAAAAAGCATCGGCAGAGTCTGGACTTACTCCGTTTGGACAACAGTTGTTTGTTGAGATGAAACAGATATGCGAAGATGCCGATAAACGTGCCGGAGATCTTACTCCTTTGGGTCGGGAGCAACACCGTGGTATTGCTAGACGAATGGTGAAGAATTTTCCTGCCGTCTTCTCTGGAGACAATAAGAAAATAGATGCCAAAAGTACGGTGGTCGTGCGTTGCGCTTTGAGTATGACCGCATTTTGCCAGGAAATGAGTAAGTTGTGTCCGAACCTTTACATTGACAATGATGCGAGTGCACGATACCAGAATTATATGTGTCATGGAAAGGTGGTAGGAGATTTTTCAGGAGATAAAGGCAATCCGGAGTTGACTGCTTTTTATGAGAAGCGAGATACAGGAAAGGAAGTGCTAAACAAAATCTTCTCAAATAAGAATGTGATAAAGAAATATGTCAATAGGGATAGGTTTGTAAAAACACTCTATTATATGCTTATTTCTTTGCAGGGAGTAGATGTGGACAATCTGGATGAACGCAGTTGCTCTTTGACTAAGGTGTTTACCACTAATGAGTTGGCTTCTCAATGGCAGGCCCAAAACCTATACTGGTATAAGGATTATGCAAACTGTCCGTTAAATGGTGGAGTAGGAAAAAACTCAGCGAAATTCTTGGTGGAGCAGATCATTAAAGAAGCAGACGCTGCTATCACGGGCAATGGTGTGGCTGCCAATTTACGCTTTGGTCATGATACTGGGTTGTTGCCACTCGTCGCTCTTCTCAACCTTGATGGAATAGGTGAGTCGTATACAGATTTGGAGTTGCTTCACAATTATTGGCAGGATTTTTCTGTGATTCCGATGGCCGGAAACTTACAGATCGTCTTTTATCGTAAAAACAGTCCAAATGCTTCCGGTAGCCAATATTTGGTGAAATTTCTTTTGAACGAACGTGAAGTTAAACTTCCTGTATCAAAGTCGCCTGTTGTAGGCAACTATTATGACTGGAATTTGGTGCGGGATTATTTTAGTGAGATAGAACGGACAACTCGACCATAAACATGTTGTGGAACATCTTATTCCGCTTTTTACAACGATATTTAACTAAATTAGATAAAATAAAGGCTGATTTTTTTTGTCAGCAAACTAAATGTTTTACTTTTGTTATTCGAAAAATTTAAAAGAATTTTGGATATGAAAAAGATAATAATGGCTGCTTTGACATGCCTTTGCTCTATTTCTGGTATCAACTCACAGGAATTTATGAAGGTGAGTGCTGAAAAGGTTCTTACAGAAGACAATCAGCGTTGTTATCAGATCCGTCGCGGTTACAGCCGTAAGGATAAGACTCAGTGGGAGCCATTCTGTGGTGGATTCCGTAACTTCTATTACGAGAGTGGATACGAGTATACAATGCATGTTGAAAAGTACGATCCAACATTGGATACAATCGTTGTGATCAAGACAATTGGTCGTGATAACTCAGACTCTTACCGTAAGCAGCAGGAGATGAAGAGAAAAGCTGCAGAGGCACGTGCTGCTAAGGCTGCCCGTGATCAGGAGAATGGTGCTGCTACCAAGAAAAAATAATTGGATGTCAGTTTCAAACTTTATAGAGAGACGCGAAAATATCGCGTCTCTTTTGTTTTTGTTATGAATAAGTTGGACTTGATAAATATAGACACTAAATCGTCTGAATATCATTTTGTTGAGACGCTGATGCTCTCGGCTTTCCCTTCTGATGAAAGACGTGATGAGTCTCTGCAACGTCATATTGTGGATGATGATGATCGTATGCGATGCCTGGTGATTAAAGATGGCGACGTGAGTGTCGGCTTTATCACAGTATGGACATTGACGGAAATCATCTATGTGGAGCATTTTGCTATAGCCGAGGCATTCCGTCGACGTGGATATGGAAAACTTGCACTGGCTGAACTAATCCGTATGTCGAACGTCGGAAGATTGATTTTGGAGGTTGAACTTCCGTCGACAGAAGAGGCTGTCAGAAGAATCTCATTCTACGAAAAATGCGGATTTGAACTGTCTGCAAGACCATATGTCCAGCCATCCTATTCGCCAAGCAAACAAAGTGTGCCGATGTCGTTGATGACCTATGGAAAGGTTGGCAAACAAGAGGTTGAAAATGCGGTGAAAGAGATTTATAAGATAGTCTACAATGTGTAGCTGTCATTTCACCAACTAAATTTTGGTGATGAAATCCAATATTTTTTATACCTTTGCACCGTATAATGAACTTACAGATTATGAGCAGAATAAAATTTGTTTTGACGGTTTTGCTGACAATGTTGTTTTTTGCAGCGTCGGCACAGTCGCAGAAGGTGAAACACGAGGATATTTTCAAAGACTTAGCTAAGACAAAGCCTGGCTATGGCACTGTGAAATTGCAACAGAATCCAAAGGTCAACCTTTTGGTAAACAGAAAGATCAAAGAGGGTGAGTCAAAGAAATATATCACTTTTTCCGGTTATCGAATTCAGGTGTATATGGATAATAACCAGAAAAAATCAAAGGATGAGGCTTACGCAAGAGAGAAAAAGCTAAAAGAAAAATACGAAAATCTTACAACATATATCAGCTTCTCATCTCCATTCTGGAAACTTCGTGTGGGAGACTATCGCACTCATGCAGACGCTCTTGTGATGGCAAAGAAGCTTCGTGAGGATTTTCCTGAATTGAGCTCGGAGATCCTTATTGTAAAAGATGATGAGGTTAGAGACATTTCTTTGGAAGCCGATGCTTCTGCTACGGCAACCACAAACAAAAAAGAAGAGAAAAAAAGTAAAAAATAAAAAGGGCTAAAATGAAAAGATTTATTACACTTGCAGCTGCTGTTGCAACATTGTTTTCTGCGTCGGCAAAAATCGAAAAAAGTAACGAACGTACTGCCGACCACAAGAAGTTTGACAACTATTCATACGCTATCGTTCCGCCAGCAGGTTATGAGCTTACTGATAATGGAACTGCGTTCAGAAATCCAGAGAAGAAATCCAGCATCTCAATTTCTCACCTTAACATGATCCTCGACGCATCGAGTGAGAATGAACTTTTGAAGGTGACTTTCCAGAATTTCGTCTCAGGCTACCAGACTAACGAGTCTGTCTACATCAACGATGCTGAGCACTACTTGGTGAGCAAGACAGAGAACGGACGTATATTCACAACTCTTGTTGTTCCAGAGGATAACGGATCAGTGATGATCACAGCGTCGTCTCCAGTGGACGATTTGGCTGAGATCGAGAAGACAAAGGAGGCTCTTTTGTCTGTAGTGTTTGTAGATCCAGCAGACATGGCAGGTAATCCTATTTTTGAAAATTCACTTTATAGCATCGCCAACCAGGGCTTCCGCGCTCAACCAGAAGGCTCAACTCTTGTTGCATTCTGTGAGTCGGGTGATTTTGCAAAAGAGCAGGCAACAGGCCGCTTGGTTTATTTCAAGGTGTTGATGAACGAGGATGCTGTTAAGCCAAAGGAGCAGAAGATGTTTGCAACAGAGGTCGTTAAGGCGTTGGTTTCCGACCATGAGACAATCACATCTCAGAATGCGGTGGAGGTGAATGGTCTTCCAGGTTATGAGTTTTTCATTACTGAGACAGTCAATGGTGAGGTGAAGTCGAAATCTTATGCTATGGTGGTGTTCACATCAGGCAAGTATTATTGCTTCACATCTAAGGCAAATCAGGAAATAGATATGTATTTGCAGAAGTTCCAAGCTGCTGCAAAGAGTTTTCAGGCAAAGAAATAAATGAACGAGGATTTAGAGATAAAACCATGGGATATCGCGAAGTATCCCGATAAGAATTTGACAGCCAAGCTCGCGCCTCTTGTTAGGCAAGAGCTTGAGTTGTTGGGTGAGGACGTCAACCGTGAGGGATTGCTAAAGACTCCAGACAGAGTGGCAAAGGCAATGCAGTTTATGACCTACGGTTATAAGATTGATCCGTGTGATGTCTTGAAGAGTGCGATGTTTGAGGAAGACTACAGCCAGATGGTGATTGTGAGAGACATCGATTTCTACTCTCTCTGCGAGCACCACATGCTTCCATTCTTTGGCAAGGCTCACGTGGCATACATTCCAAACGGCAAGATAACTGGTTTGAGCAAGATAGCTCGAGTAGTGGAGATCCTTTCGCGTCGACTTCAGATTCAGGAACGACTCACTACACAGATTAAGGATTGTATTCAGGAGACGTTGCAGCCACTTGGTGTGATGGTCGTTATTGAGGCCCAACACATGTGTATGCAGATGCGTGGTGTGCAGAAAATGCATTCAGTCACCACCACATCAGATTTTACCGGAGCTTTTGAGACAGCAAAGACAAGAGAAGAGTTTATCAGCTTGATCACCGTCAACAGATGACAGAATCAAAACTTTCATTCGGCAAGATTCGCGACTTGGTTAAGGCGGAATGCTTGTCTGACCTTGGTAAGGAAAAGTGCGACAAGATGTCGTTCCTTACCAATTTCGACACTATATTGGAAGAGGCAAACCGCACTAATGAGTTTGTCCGTATACTTCAGGAAGAGGATTTCCCTACCGACGGTTTCTATGATGTCAGGGAGGCAATCCAAAGAATCAAGGTGGTCGGCACCTATATCGAGCCAGCGGAACTGTTTGATTTGAGCCGTGTTGTTGAAGCAATCGGCAGCATCGTCAGTTTCTTTTCCAACCGTGAGGAGGGCACATATTATTATCTGCAGGAGTTGTCGAGAGATGTCTTCACATTTCCCGACATTCAGCGTGCAATCGCAAGAATCCTGGATAAATATGGTCAGATAAAGGACACCGCGTCTTCAAAACTCGGTGAGATCCGTCGTGAAAAATCGGCTACGGAGGGTAGCATATCAAGAAATATGTCGTCGATCCTTCGTAAGGCTGTTGAAGATGGAATTGTTGAGAAGGGTACGACTCCAGCTGTACGTGATGGTCGTCTGGTGATTCCGATCTCACCTTTTTTCAAGAAGAAACTGCGTGGTATTGTCCACGACGAGTCAGCCACTGGTAAGACGGTGTTCATCGAGCCTGAGGTGATTGTTGAGGCTAACAATAAATTGCGTGAACTGGAGGCTGAGGAGCAGCGTGAGATCGTCAGGATCCTCACTGAGTTCACCACTGAAATATTACGTCCACGTACGGATGAACTGCTGTTTTCAGTTGATTATCTGTCGGTTGTGGACTTTACAAGAGCAAAAGCGTTGTTTGCGTTGAAGACAAACAGTGTGATGCCAAAATTACGTAATGAGCAGGTGATCGACTGGCGTGACGCTATCCATCCGTTGCTTTTCTTATCCCATCAAGCGTCGGGCAAGGAGATTGTTCCGCTCGACATCCATCTCGACAAAAACAACAGAATACTGCTTATTTCCGGTCCGAATGCCGGAGGTAAGAGTGTATGCTTGAAGAGCGTCGGACTGATCCAGTATATGGCGCAGTGCGGAATGCTTGTGCCGATGCATGCCGATAGTGAAGTGGGAATCTTCAATGACATTCTGATCAACATCGGTGATGAGCAGAGCATCGAGAACGACTTGAGTACATACAGTTCGCACCTTTCTTATATGAAGGAGTTTGCAAAAAAATGTAATGGAAAGACGATTCTGCTCATAGATGAGTTTGGAGGCGGCACGGAGCCACGAATCGGTGGAGCTATTGCAGAAGCCTTGCTCGACCATTTCAACCGTCAGAAATCATTTGGCGTAATTACTACGCATTTCACTAATCTTAAGCAGTTTGCCACAGATACGGATGGTATTGTGAATGGTGCGATGCTCTACGACCGCCACGAAATGAGGCCGCTATTCCGTCTTGAGATAGGAAATCCGGGAAGCTCGTTCGCCCTTGAGATCGCAAGAAAAATCGGTTTGCCTGAGAGCGTCATCGCCCGTGCTACGGAGATAGTCGGCAGCGACTATGTGAATATGGAGAAGTATCTCCAGGATATCGTGCGCGACAAACGTTATTGGGAGAACAAACGCCAGAATATACGCCAGAAAGAGAAACATATCGAGGAACTTGAGGAGAAACTCACCGTCGACGTCAATAATATCAACGCAGAGCGAAAGAGAATCCTCAGCGAGGCAAAAGCCAAATCCAAGGAGATGCTCGACGGCGCGAACGCCAAGATTGAGCGTACAATCAAGTTGATCAAGGAGGCAAAGGCAGAGAAGGATGCCACACGTCAGGCACGTGAGGATCTGACAAAGTTTAAGAATGATTTTGTTGATGGCGACGAGAATGACGCTTTCGCAAAGAAGGTAGAGAGGCTTAACGCCAAGAGCCAGCAGAAGAGTGGGGCACCTGCACAGCAGAAGCAGGAAAAACCAATCTCTGTGGGAGACACGGTGAAGATAAAAACAAGTGGAGCGAAAGGTAAGGTGTTGGAAATCAAGGGTAATAGTGTGGATGTCGCATTGGGTAATCTCCGCACCACCGTCAAACTGAAAGATCTTCAATTGACTCAGGAAGCTACACAGAAGACACAAAAATTCAGTTTCAATATAGTTTCGTCCAACAATTCAGACATTGTCCACGAGCGTTCCAAGAATTTCAAGTTGCAGATAGATGTGCGAGGAATGCGTGCCGACGAGGCTCTGCAGGCGGTCAGCTATTATATAGAAGATGCGATAATGCTTGATGCCGGCACAGTGCGAATCCTGCACGGCACAGGTACAGGCGTGCTACGACAGGTGATCCGTGAGTATCTGAGGACGGTACCACAGGTTAAAATATTCCGTGATGAACATGTCGATTTCGGTGGAGCCGGAATCACGGTGGTGGAGGTTGGATGAAATTATAAATTCGAAATGCGAAATGCTAAATTGTGGGTACACACCATATATCTGGTGATCCAACCTTCTCGTAGAGACGCACGGACGTGCGTGTCGTGACGTAATAATTCATAATTCACAATTCGTAATGCATAATTGTGGGTACGTGCCAGCACCGTAGGTGCGACAAAACATAGGGTCGGGTGTGAACCCGATTATTGTGCGACAAAACATAGGGTCGGGTGTAAACCCGATCGGGATGATTAATTCGCTCCGTGAGAGAGACCAATCCGTGTGTAAATCCATTTGAGACGCCGCAATGCGACGTCTCTACAACCATTGTTCATACCTTGTGAAAAAACTACTAATAACATTTGTTTTCTTTCTGTGGCTTTTGCCTTTAGATTGTCTATCTTTGCAGACGAAAAACAAAAAGTGGACAATTAAACAATGGCTATCGGCGAATCTAAATCAACAAAGAAATCAAAGAAGGGTGTGGCTCCTGACATTATCGAGGTCAGAGACATGGGTGGCGTTGTGCCTCCTCAGGCACCGGAGATCGAAAACTCTGTGATCGGAGCTATCCTGACAAATCCGGGATGCTTCTCTGAAATCTGTACAATTCTGAAGAAGGAGACTTTCTATGTGCCTAAAAATGCTCTCGTCTACGAGACAATCTCCTACTTGGGCAGTACACAGCAGTCTATCGACCTTTTCACCGTCTCTGAGGAACTTAAGAAACGTGACCTCTTCGATACAATCGGCGGAATGCCGGTGCTTATCGAGTACACTCAGAATGTGATTTCCGTCGCCAACGTCTATGAACATTCCAAGATTCTTGCGGCTAAGGCTCTTGAACGAGAACTGATCAAATATTCCACTGAGATTCAGCGTCGTGCTTTCAGTGAAGACGAGGATGTCGACAAACTGATCCAGGCTGCTGAGGCTATGCTCTACGATATCTCCCAGCATAATATTGAGAAGGATTTTACACCTATCAGCGACGTCCTTCCAACCGTCAAAGCCAATTATGAGGCGGCTTCCAACAATAAGGAGGGTGTCGGTGGTGTGCCGAGCGGATTCACCAAACTCGACAATATGACCAACGGCTGGCAGAAATCCGACCTTATCATTATCGCCGCACGTCCTGCCATGGGTAAGACAGCTTTCGTGCTCTCTATGGCAAGAAACATCGCAGACAAAGATATTCCCGTCGCCGTCTTCTCCCTTGAGATGAGCAACGACCAGCTTGCCACTCGTATGCTGGTGAATGTCACTGAACTCCCGTCGGAGAAGATCAAGAAGGGTCAGCTTACGATTGATGAGAGCAAGAAAATGAACCAAGGTCTGGATTATCTTGCCCAGAAACCAATCTATCTCGACGATACACCGAGTCTGTCCGTGTTTGAGTTTGCCACAAAGGCACGACGTCTGGTGCGAGACAAAGGAGTGAAAATCATAGTCATAGACTACTTGCAGCTGATGAACGCTAGCGGTATGGCATACGGAAGCCGTGAGCAGGAGGTCAGCACGATCTCACGTTCATTGAAGCAGTTGGCAAAGGAATTGATGGTGCCGATCATCGCGTTGTCGCAGTTGAACCGTAGTGTGGAGAGCCGAGACAAGCAGGATAAGAGACCGCAGCTGTCCGACTTGCGTGAGTCTGGAGCCATCGAGCAGGATGCCGACATGGTGTTGTTTATCCACCGTCCGGAGTATTATAAATTGGAATTCATGTCCGACAACACCACTCCAGCGGCTGGACTTGCCGAAATCATCATCGCCAAGCATCGTAACGGATCTGTGGGCGACGTGATTCTTCGATTCATGGGCGCGCAGACGAAATTCTGCAACTACGACGATGGAGGAATCGTGTCGACAGACCAGTATGTGGAGGTGCAATCCAACATCAATCTCAATCCCGGCTATGCGTCGGGCAATGATGCTGTCAATGTGGATTCATCTGTGCCGGCATTCATGGATTCAGCCCCAGCACCGTTTTAATAATTCATAATGCATAATTCGTAATGCATAATTGTGGGGAAATCCAGACATCTGGTAATCAAACCACACGTGGAGACGCACGGACGAAAATGTGAAATTAAGAATTAAAAATTAAGAATGAAGAATGGAAATCCCCAACGTCTGGTAATCAAACCACACGTAGAGACGCACGGACGAAAATGTGAAATTAAGAATTAAAAATTAAGAATGAAGAATGGAAATCCCCAACGTCTGGTAATCAAACCACACGTAGAGACGCACGGACGTGCGTGTAATCAGACGTGCGTGTAATAAAATGCATAATGCATAATTGTGGGGAAAATCCAGACATCATCAACCATCAACCATCCATCATCAATCGTCAATCATCAACCATCAACCATCAATCGAATCGTGGAAGTAAGAATAGAGCAATCGTGGAAAGAAGTATTGGCAGACGAATTTGAAAAGCCATATTTCTCATTGTTAGCGTCATTTATAAGAAAAGAGTATCAGGAGACGGAAGTGTATCCGCCCGGAAGCAAGATATTTTCAGCGTTCGACCTCACGCCATTCCGCGACGTGAAGGTGGTGATACTTGGTCAGGATCCCTACCACGAACCCGGCCAGGCTCATGGTTTGGCATTCTCTGTGCAACCGGGAGTGCAGATACCACCGTCGCTACAGAATATATATAAGGAGATTGTCGACGATGTGCACTCTCCATATCCCAATTCTGGATTCCTTGAGCGGTGGGCGAAGCAAGGCGTATTATTGCTCAACAATGTGTTGACGGTGCGACGAGCAGCTCCGTTGAGCCACCAGGGAAAAGGATGGGAGGAGTTTACAGACAGAGTGGTGGAACTAATCTCGTCGAAACGGGAGAATGTCGTCTTCATGTTGTGGGGATCGCAAGCGCAGAGGAAAGGCCTTGTGATAGACACAAAGAAACATCTTGTGTTGAAAGCGCCACATCCGTCGCCACTATCCGCATACCGAGGCTTCTTCGGCTGCAAACATTTCAGCAAAGCGAACGAATATCTGATACAACACGGAAAAACCCCAATCGTGTGGTGATGGGTAATTCATAATTCATATTTATAATGCATAATTGTGGGAATATGCCAGCACTGTATGTGCGATATATTCTAGGGTAGGGTGTGAACCCCAATCTGTTTTATTAATATAGACGTTGCATAGCCAACGTCTTTTTTGTTTTTTTAGGAATGTGATTTTTCCTATCAAATGCTATTTAACGTGAATTCGACGAAATCAAAAAGATAGTTGGAGTGTCATAACTGAGGATTGTTAAGGGCCCATGTTTGATTGATATTGGTCCTAACCCCTTCCCACGTGCGAGCCGTAGGCGAGCACATAAAATTTAATAAAACCACAGAGAGAAAAAGTTCACAGAGAAAGACTTCGTCTTTTTATGAGAAAAGGAGGATAGATATTAATCAGAAAGTGGAAAATGATTCACAGATTACAATTCATCGACCCCACGTTATTTACCTGCGAAATTTCAGTTATTTGTTATTTTTTTTCAAAAAAAACACAAGCTATGCCAAAATTTTACATACTGACATACTACTTTTGTAGTTGGACAAGGATAAGGAGATGAATTATAAAAAAAATTTCACCTCTGAAGAGTTCTTGCACACCTGCATGTTAAATTTGCATGCAGAAGTAAATAAGAACACAAATTTTTGATTATTCGAAAATTATATTAATTTTACAAGATAATAATTATTAAAATATCGATATGAGATTTCATATTATATTAAGAGTGGAAGGCAGTAGACGATTGCTACCGCTCAACTACCAATATGAGCTATCTGCAGCAACTTACCATATTCTGGCAAGTGCCAATGAGGAGTTTGCTGAGTGGCTGCATGAAAATGGGTTTAGGATGGATAATGGAAAACAATTCAAGTTGTTTACATTTTCGAGGCTGAATCCTGAAAAATTTAGAATATTACGTCAATCGAACCAGTTGGAATTGTTGTCGGACAAAGTAGAGTGGCAAATATCTTTTCTGCCAGAACATTCGACACAGAAGTTTGTGGAAGGTCTGTTTCAAAAGCGAGTGTTTGAAGTTGGCAACAAACAATCGGTAGTGCAGTTTCAGGTGGACAGCATAGAGATGTTGCCATCGCCTGAATTCACAGACATGATGACTTTCGAGGCTTTGTCTCCAATTTTTGTAAGCAAAAAGTTGGACGATGGGCGAGATTATTATCCACAGAATGCTGAAGAATTTGCCAATGCACCTTGGGTGCGAGAACGTTTGTTTAAGAATTTGTTGGATAAGTACGAAGCTTTCTATGGTAAAGAATTTGAGGGCGAACGCTTTTTTGAAATGATGACGCTCACAGAGCCAAAATCAGTATTGGTTTCTATCAAGGCCAATACACGGTATGAAACAAGAGTCCGAGGTTTCCGTTGCAGACTTGCTTTGCATTGCCCAGCTGATCTATTGCGTATAGCATATGAAAGCGGATTGGGAGAAGGAAATAGTCAGGGATTCGGATGCTTAGAAAATTAGGAATTAATAATATATTGCATAAATATTATGAGTTTAGATACAGTGTTAAAAATAGGAAAGGTGCTCAGAAATTCAGACAATAGTTTGAAGCACTTTAAGTATGTTAGTACTCCATCGAATAAGGATGGGGGCTATCCTCTTTGTATTGTTATTCCAATCAGTAAAAACTATACTTTCAATTTTGATGAAATAAGTATAGTTCCTGAAAATGAGAGAAAAAATCTGTTTTATTTAAGATATAAAACCTCTGATAGCGATTCAAGTCCTGCGAAATATGTTTATGGGGATATTCTATATAAAATAGATAGACGACTCGATAACAAAGGCAAAATTAAAGAAGCGAAAGAATCAGGAAACTACGTAATTTTCAAAAAAAATGCTTTTGAGAACGCCGAAGATGTTCGTAAATCATACATCAAATACTTCTTAGAAACCAAAGAAAAAAAAGCGTCTAAGAACGAGATTGATAAGGTGAAAAAATACATTAGTGATGGCGAAACTAATGAATCTATCACTTCTTTATTACAAACGTATCCTATCATTACATTTTGGAAAGTTTTCAACGAAAACAAGGCTAAAATAGAAAAACTACTTCAATTTGCTCCTGTATTTGGAGAACCACGTAAAATAGAAAATATTGAAGATGAATACATAAAGTATTTGTTTGAATACAAAATAAAGGATATTAAGAAGATAGTTGGTACTAAACAAATCGACGAATTATCTGATGAAGAAAAAAATCTTTTATTGAAATATGCAGAACACGAAGTATTTATTCATTTTAGATTTGAAGATAACGAGCAATGGTATTCACATTCAGCATTTAAGTTAATAACACAAATGCTAAATGGAGAAATATCATCTATACAAAATGGAAATATGATTGTTCCTATTAAATCCATTTGCCGAACATTATGTTCAGGAAATGACAAGAATGATATTCAATTTCCTAACTTTTGTTTCGATAACAGTTATAAATCATTTGGATTCACAAGCGAACAATTTGAAGATTTTATGTATGCTAATTCGGTATTAAATACACCAAGAATTTGGTTAAAAGGTACTGATATTAACATATTTGTATTCCCTGCCAAAATTGATGACGGCACAATAGATGCAGAGAAATATGAAGCGTTTTTTTTTGAGAAAAAGGCGGAGAATACTTTATTCGATTTAGATTTTCTTAATTTTGAAGACGATGGTGATGGTGCAAGTGTTAAATTCGATTTTGTGTTTGCGAATACAGGAGGAAATGCAACCGTTGATTTGATTGAAATTTCAGGCATTGAAAAAAGTCAATTATTGAGAATCAAAAAGAAGATTTCAGATGCAGAACATAAGATTTCGCAGATAAAGGCAAATGCATTAGAATGGACAAATGTTAATTTGACTGTTGAAAAATCTTTTGTTGATATTTTGGGAAATCCTGCAATAGAACAAGGACAAATTGTTTTTAAAAATCAAGTCAAGAAAAATGGAAAGCTTGCTCCGTGTGCTCCATATCAATCTCACATGCTTAAAGTACTTCCGTCGATTTATACAGAAACGTACTTTAATGATGATTTATTATTACGGAAAGTAATTGAAAAGATTGAGTTTTCGGTAAGAAACGGAGATGATTATGGTAATTTTTCCTTATTGAAATATGATTTAATGTTAATCTACGAAATTCAAAATTCTAAAAACAACAGATATATGGAAATAACGCAATCAGAAAGTTATGGCATAGGGTTGTTGTTGGGTAGTTTGTCCAAAAACCTTAGCCTCGAAATTAATTCTTTTGAAAAGAATTATGTCGGTAACCTGACCCGCAGAATCAGCACAATGGACGATTTCATCCGATTGAAAAACGACATTGAACAAAAACTGATAATGCACGACAAAAGCAAATACACATTCCAAACATCATACGAACTTGCCCAAAAAGTTAAAGAGTTCAAGTCGCAGTATGATAAAGACGAATGTGCATTCGGTTTTTTGGAGAGTTACTTCAAGCCGATTCCAAAGTCAGAAAATAATAAGTAATCAAAAAACTCAACAAATATGAGCAACGAAATTAATAAATCAGAAATTTTATTCTTGTACGAAACATCGTACAACATTCCAAACGGCGACCCGTTTACAGGAGAGCAACGCTACGACGAGGAAACAAAGAAAATCCTTGTCAGCGATGTGAGAATCAAACGTTTCATCAGAACATATTTGGAAGATGTCAAGAATTTTAAGATCTATGTCAGCGAGAAAACAGGTGCAGGCAAAACCGATTCAAAGAACGTTTTAAAGTGGCTTGCCGAACATCAGCCTAATGGACAGGATGCAACTGACATAGATGAAATTCTCAAACAGCAAATTGATGTCAGGTTATTTGGAGGTATTTCAACTTTGAAGGATGATGAAACATCAAAGATTAAGGTTAATGGCAAAGCGTGTACCAATGGACACGTTCAATTCACAGGTCCCGTTCAGTTTGCATTGTTGAATCCATCGCTCAATGAAGTTGCTTTGAGAATGCACCAAAACACAACTCATTTCACATCGAATGAGAATAATGCGCAAGGTTCTATCGGCACAACAACACTTGTTCCATATTCTGTAATGCAAATTCACGGTTGGGTTAATCCCAAAGTCGCTGAAACAACGGGACTTACGAACGAAGATTTGAAACTGATGTACGAAGGTCTTTGGTACGGCACAAGCGGTGAGGGTAGTTCGTTTTCGCGCAGCAAGGTTGGACAAAATTCTGTCCTTTTGGTCGAAATCGTTTACGCAGAATCTAACAAAAAGATTTACGGTGCAGACAGGTTGGTTTCTATCAAACCCAAAAACGATAAAAAGGGCGAAACAATCCGCAGTATGGACGACTACGAATTTGATTTCACCAAACTGATTGCATTGCAGAATGATGATAGGATTGCAAAAGTCCGCTACTACACTGAAATTCCCGAAATCGAGAAAGATCTCGACCATGAGAAAAATACCAAATTTGAGAAGATGAAACTATGAAAGGTTTTCAATTAGAAATAAAAGGTAATTGGGGACATTTCAAAAGACCGGAAACTAACAACAATCCGCTTTCGCACGATTTGATAACCAAAACCGCTTTAATTGGAATGATTGGGGCGGTTTTGGGTATTGAACGGCAGGAAATGAAACCGTTGTTTCCGCAACTGTCGGAAGATTTGCTTTACGGAGTGCAGTTGCAGCATCCCGTAAAAAAGATTTCGTGGGGTTTTACAAGTCATACTGCTATAAATCCTACGGCTGCGGGTACGCCGAAATATTTTGAGTTCCTGCGAGAACCGGCTTTTTATGTGTGGATTGCATTGCAAAACAAGCGGTCAGAAAAACTGTATGACAGTTTTTTAGATGCCGTAAAAAATGGGAATGCAGAATATCCTCCCATTCTGGGCTGGCATAATTGTCCCGCTGAACTAACGTTTGTATCATCAGGAGAATTTTCGGATGAAAAAAACGGTGAATTTAAGACAGGAGGTTTCGTTGTCGCAGGATACAAACCAAAAATTGAAGGAGAGTTTAGAATTGGATTTGACAAACTTCCTACATATCAAAACGATGATTTTTGGAATCTTCCCGATAAATATGTCAACATAATTTATCCTGATTATCCGCACAAGATTACGGTAGAAGGTAAGTATTATGTTTACAACGATGGTAATAAAACAGAAAATTTATGTCTGATATAACAGCATATAAATCGCATCCCGACAAGTTGTTGGTGGAACATATCAAAGGTGTTGTTAAGAATGTCCGCAATCGAACTGATTCCATAATTGCGGAAACAGCCGCTGTATTTCACGACTTGGGCAAAATGAATCCCAATTTTCAGGCAAAGTTGGAAGGTAAAACTTCCAAAGGATATTCTAATCACTCGCTTTTGTCGGCGTATGCTTTTTATTGTATGGTGTTGGCAGACAAAAATAGAAAGTTGTCTTCAAATGACATAATCGGATTAATTGTTTTGATAGCCAAACATCACGGCAATCTGCCGGACTTTTGCCCATCAGGAAATGACGGATATATTTTGTCGAAAAATGAAATCAAGGATTTGATTTCGTTTTTAAAAAATAACGATTTGCCTGTATGTGATTATGTCAATCACTTTTATAAAGTATCTGATTTTAGCAACTTGAAAGATGAAAGAGTTCAAAAATGTTTTTTGGAACGGATAGTGTTTTCTCCCAAAATCAACTCAACTCCTTTACCGTATTTTTTGACAATGCAATCAGCGTTTGCCAGTTTGATTCAGGCGGATAAGGCTGATGCTGCAAAATTCGATTCCTATGTTGCAGATGACAAAGAAGATGTAAATTCTTTTTCGGGTGTTTTTTGCAGTACGCTTGATGCTTTCTTGAACACATTGAACCAAAATTCTGATTTAAACAAATTGAGGACAAAAATACGATGTGAGGCAGTTGAAAACATAAACGGTTTATTGCCGAAACGAAAGAGAGTTTTTGACCTGACAAGTCCTACGGGTTCGGGTAAAACATTGATGTTGTTGTCGTTGGCGGCAGAAATTATCAAACAGGAAGGCCCAAAGAGAATCATTTATGCTTTGCCCTTTTTGTCAATTACCGAACAAGTGGAAAAGGAAGTTTTGAAAATATACAAAGGATACGAACAATATATGCAACGTATTGATTCAAAATCTGTTAATCCGCGTTTTGACGAAATTCAAAACGAATTGGACTCTATGCCCGACGAAGAAAAAATCGAGGAATTAAACGCCTTGGATTTTAAAGAGGATACATTTTCATATCCTTTGATAATTACCACTTTTGTAAGATTTTTTGAATCGCTTTTAAGCAACAGAAATTCTGTTTTACAAAAACTTCCGAATTTTTCAAATTGTGTTTTCCTTTTGGACGAAATTCAGGCACTTCCTCCGAGGCTATATGGATTCTTTGTCGCGTATTTGTCGAAATTCTGCGAAATGTTTGATAGTTACGCTATTATATCCACGGCTACACAACCTAATTTTGAATTACCTGATTATGACGACAAAATAAAAGCGTTTTTCCCTGATTATGAAAAACCCGCTCCATTGTTGCCGCTGAGTTACTTCAAAAACGAATTGTTCAATAGATATACCATAACATACAAAGCGGAAATCATTGATATTTACTCTTTAATCGAAATGGTAATTAATGAGGATAATTCTGTTTTGCTGATTTTGAACACAATTGACGATACAAAAGAAGCCTATAATCTATTGTCTGACAGGTTTGACGGAACGCTAATTCTTTTGAATACTCATTTTACACCTGACGATAGGAAGATAAAAATTCAAGATGCAAAAAACAAACTCGCATCAAATGAAAAAGTTATCGTTATTTCTACTCAATTGATTGAGGCGGGCGTAGATATTGACTTCCCCATAGTTTACCGTGATTTTACCACAGTTGCAAGTATTGTACAGTCGGCAGGGCGTTGCAACCGAAACGGTAAAATGACACAAAAAGGTAAAGTTGTTCTCTTCAAACTTATGAGCAATGATAAAATGCGTTATGAGTTGATATTCAGAGGAAACGACAAGGTTTGGATTAACTATACATCCAATGCTTTTGTAGAAAACTATTATGAGGAGAAATCATTATTGGAAGTTCAAAAAATGTTTTTTGATCAAATTCAATCAGAAACAAAATTTGCATTTTACGGTAAAAATCTTGAAAATGATTTTTTGAAAGACATAAAGTCGTGTATGTTTGAAAAAATTGGTAATTTCAAACTTATAGAAGAAGAATATTTCGGAACTGAAGTGCGGTTTTATGTGGCAGAGAATGACGAAGATTCAAAGTTTGAGGAGTTGTTGGACAAACAAAAACAATTGATAGAAATGCTCAAACAAAGACCGAAAGTTGACTTCTCGATTATCAAAGCCAAGAAAAAAGAAATTGAAAATCACTTGAAGAAAATGGCAAATCGTATAGTTCAAGTGCGTTTAAAAAAAGGTCAAGACGCTCCGCTTTCAGAAAGCGAAAAGTATTTTGATTTACAAAAAATAAGTTCTTTCAGTTATTCGATGGAAAAAGGAGTGGATTTGGACAATGTAGAATGTATATTATAATTTGAAGATCATGCCCGATACAGAAAGCAACATAATCATCTATAATACCATTGACGGCAAAGCGTCGGTGGCTTTGTATGCCAAGGATGGAAGGATTTGGTTGAACCAAGTGCAGATGGCGGAACTTTTTGCCACCTCAAAACAAACAGTCAGCTATCATATATCTAATATTCTAAAAGATAATGAATTAGATAAAAATTCAGTTGTCAAAGAATTTTTGACAACTGCATCTGACGGAAAGCAATATAACGTTATATTTTACTCTTTGGAAATGATATTAGCTGTAGGTTACAGAGTAAAAGGCAAGCGTGGAACGCAATTCCGTCAATGGGCTACAAGACATTTGTCAGAATATCTCATCAAGGGATTTACCATGGATGACGAAAGATTGAAGAATCCTGATGGAAGGCCTGATTATTTTGATGAACTTCTTGAACGAATCCGCGACATCCGGGCTTCTGAAAAACGATTTTATCAGAAACTTAGGGATCTGTTCGCACTCAGCAGTGACTACGAAACACGAGAAAAAGCGACTCAAATGTTTTTCGCTGAAACGCAAAACAAACTCCTTTATGCTGTTACAAACCAAACTGCTTCGGAGATTATCGTCAATAGAGCGAATGAGAATAAACCAAATATGGGTCTGACAACGTGGAAAGGAAGTATTGTCAGAAAGGGTGATATAATAATTGCAAAGAATTATCTCAATGAGGAAGAAATTGACATGCTCAACAGACTTGTCAATCTGTTCTTGGAATCGGCTGAACTTCGTGTAAAAGGTAGAAAAGACTTGACTCTTGCTTTTTGGCGTGACAATGTCAACCAACTTCTTGAATTTCAAGGTCAAAAAGTCCTTGTTGGTAATGGAACTGTTTCAAAGGATCAAATGGAGAATTTTGTGACTCAGGTTTACGAACGATTTGATAGTAGACGTAAACAATATGATGCTCTTATGGCTGATGAAGAGGACATTAAAATTCTTGACGACGTAGAAAACAAAGTGAAAAATAGAGATAAATAGCTTCAATATGCAAATCACTGGCACCCATTTCAATTATTATTTGATCTGCCATCGGAAACTATGGCTCTTTGCCAATGGTATCAACATGGAGCATAATTCCGACCTTGTGTATGATGGAAAACTTATACACGAGGATTCGTATCCACAACGTCCGGAACGATATGAGGAACTTGAGGTGGATGGTGTTAAAATTGATTTTTATGACGCTAAAAATAAAATAGTGCATGAAATCAAACGTTCCGACAAGGTGGAGGTTGCTCATGAATGGCAGGTGAAATACTATATATATGTCTTGGAACAAAATGGAGTAGATGGCGTACTTGGCGTTTTAGAGTATCCTACTATGAGAAAGACAACTCCCATCGTGTTGACGGATGATGATAGACGTGAAATAGAAAAGATGAAAAGTGAAATTGAAAAAATAATCGCGTCTGAAAAATGTCCGGATAGAGTAGCCATGAAAATATGTAAAAGTTGTAGCTATTTCGATTTTTGTTGTGTCACAGAAACTGATGATGTATGAAAAGGACGTATTATCTATTTAATCCAGGCAAGTTGGAAAGAAAGGACAATACATTAAAATTCACGCCTTTCGAGGAGTTGGAAGATGGCGACGTGAAGCCTGTCGGTTCACCTCGTTATTTGCCAGTTGAGGACGTGAGTGAATTTTATGTTTTCGGTTCTCTTCATGCAACAAGTTCGCTCTTTAATTTTTTGGGACAGCATGACATTCCTGTTCATTTCTTTGATTATTATGAGAATTACACAGGATCGTTTATGCCACGAGACGGATTGCTTTCTGGCAAAATGCTGATGGCTCAGACATCTGCTTATCAAGAAGACGGTCGACGTCTGGAGATTGCCAAAAAGTTTATTGAAGGAGCGTCATACAATATGGTCAAGAATCTTCGCTATTACAATAATAGAGGAAAGGATATGGAATCTATAATAACGCAGATTGAAGGCTACTCCTCTAAAATAGTTGAGATGAGGAGTGTGAGCGAGCTGATGGGATTGGAGGGAAATATCCGTCAAACATATTATGATGCGTTCGATTTGATCATTGACGATTTCGAGATGGGTGGACGAAGTAAGCAGCCGCCAAGGAATGAAGTGAACGCATTAATCTCGTTCGGTAATATGATGTGTTATTCGCAATGTTTACGAGCAATCCATCAGACACAATTGAATCCTACAATAAGCTATCTGCATAGTCCGGGAGAACGAAGATTTTCGTTGTGTTTGGATGTGTCGGAGATCTTCAAGCCAATTCTGGTAGACAGAGTTATTTTTAAGTTGTTGAACAAGAAAGAGATTCAGACAAAACATTTCGACAATAAGATGAACAGATGTTTGTTGAATCCGACGGGAAAGAAGATCTTTGTAAAAGCATTTGAAGATCGACTGAATGAGACGATAAAGCATAGGGCATTGAATAGAAGTGTCAGCTATAAGCATTTGATAAAGTTAGAGTGTTATAAGTTGGCAAAGCATTTGTTGGAGATGGAGGAGTACAAACCTTTTAAGATGTGGTGGTGATATGTACGTGATATTAGTATATGATTGTGGAGAGCGACGAGTGGGGAAGATGTTGAAATTATGTAGAAAATACTTGAATTGGATACAAAATTCAGTGTTTGAGGGAGAGATAACGGAAGTGAAGTTGAAAGAGTTGAAGAGTCAAGCATTGAAGATTATGGATCCAGAAGAAGACAGTATCATAGTCTTTTCGTCGAGCCAACAAAAGTGGTTAGATAAGGAGATTTTAGGAAAGGAATTATCTGACATAGACAATTTTATATAGGATTGAAAATCAGACATTTCTTTATAGCCATGTTGTCGCCGGCTAATTTATTAGAGGAAAAAGAGATAATATGGTAGAGTTGAGATCTTTGACATGTTGGAAATCAGATATTTAATGAAGTTGTCGAAGGTAGGGGATTTTCGTAGAATTGCCCATCGACAACATTAGTTATGAATTTTTAGCAAAAACATTGGCTTATAAGCCTTTGTTTTTGCTAAAAAATCGTATTTTCGCAACGCCTTTTAATCGAACCATATTGGAATTGAAATCCAATACAATAGCCGACTGTAAAGATTGTCTCCTTCTTTTAATCGAACCATATTGGAATTGAAATAAGGACAATGGAGTCATTCTGAATCAGGATATACGTCTTTTAATCGAACCATATTGGAATTGAAATTAGCTATGTCCTCTTGCTCGGTTATCTGTCTAACAAATCTTTTAATCGAACCATATTGGAATTGAAATTTACTAATGCTGAGTTGATACAACTTGGGTATCTGCTTTTAATCGAACCATATTGGAATTGAAATGCGAAAATGATAAAATACGAAAATGCGGTAAGGCTGGCTTTTAATCGAACCATATTGGAATTGAAATTAGAGTATGCGTCGTTTCTCCTTCGCTATCGTCTCGCTTTTAATCGAACCATATTGGAATTGAAATTGCAACCCTCTTTTTGTTCTCCTCTTTCGTCTCTTGCTTTTAATCGAACCATATTGGAATTGAAATACAGAAAGAAGTTGAGTGAATTATCAAGTCAATTTTATCTTTTAATCGAACCATATTGGAATTGAAATATCACGTTGTCGTTGAACGGAACAACAAGAGCGCTGCTTTTAATCGAACCATATTGGAATTGAAATAATTTAAGTTGCCCGTATTCCAGTCGCCCGAATTCCACTTTTAATCGAACCATATTGGAATTGAAATACCTTTATCGGTTCTGCCAACGAAAGGAAATCATCATCTTTTAATCGAACCATATTGGAATTGAAATTTGCATTGAGAAATCCTTGTTCGCATATTTCAAAAATCTTTTAATCGAACCATATTGGAATTGAAATCGTCATCTGATACCTGTTTATCTCGCTTGCAAACTCCTTTTAATCGAACCATATTGGAATTGAAATCTCCCACGGACTTGTAAAATCCGTTATGTCCGACGCACCTTTTAATCGAACCATATTGGAATTGAAATATAATATTCTGGCTTTTCTTCCAATAGCGAATCGTTTCTTTTAATCGAACCATATTGGAATTGAAATCCGAGCAACAGCCCGATTTTTGTTGTTGTGTCGGTTAGCTTTTAATCGAACCATATTGGAATTGAAATGCGACAGGCGATATGATTAAGCTCTACACTGTGCCACTTTTAATCGAACCATATTGGAATTGAAATAATTTTTTCGGGCTTCATTAACAGCCTTTTTTGCGTCTTTTAATCGAACCATATTGGAATTGAAATAGAGAAAATGAAGTGTTGTCCCCATTTTGCTTGCTCCTTTTAATCGAACCATATTGGAATTGAAATAAATTATTAATAAAATCGGTTTGGATTTTATTGGAAACTTTTAATCGAACCATATTGGAATTGAAATAGTGGAATATACTCGCACGCGAGCGTTTGGACGTGCTTTTAATCGAACCATATTGGAATTGAAATCTCTGTGGGGGGGTAAATTTTTTGATCATGCCACTTTTAATCGAACCATATTGGAATTGAAATAACAATAACAGACACGTCGTCAGCTAAAGCTTCCTTCTTTTAATCGAACCATATTGGAATTGAAATTAATCATTAACAAGTTTTTGAACATTCTTAACATCCTTTTAATCGAACCATATTGGAATTGAAATGCATAAGCACCCAACGGTTTACCAGTCTCAGTTTGCTTTTAATCGAACCATATTGGAATTGAAATAAGACAGGATTTACAAGAGGTGCGAGACGCACAACAGCTTTTAATCGAACCATATTGGAATTGAAATACTATAATAAATATTTAAAAATTCATCATAACCATTCTTTTAATCGAACCATATTGGAATTGAAATTTGTT
>JAEIGA010000095.1_pt1 | contig 117439 bp, 166 predicted proteins | sample 9270691 | NCBI WGS metagenome assembly JAEIGA01 (sample SAMN17057246, study PRJNA624740) | gut metagenome | biome: biome; isolation source: fecal sample | host: Bos grunniens | place: China: Xizang | collected 2019 | reverse complement strand
TTCTGGTCTGGTGTTTTCGCCTCTTGGTAATCACCATTCAACTGAGTAGCTGACATAATGAAAATACCAAATTGATTACATAAATCTTTAAGACGAATTGAAAGCATAAATAAGATGTTATCTTCACGAAGTTTTACACCACCAGAGCGTTTTGTAATTTCTTCCAAAATCTTTAAACTGGTGTGAATGTAATCGTGGAAAACATATTTTACATCATGGTCTCGGATATTCTTCTTAATACAATCTTCAATATCCTTTAATGAGAAGTCTGGCATTTCCTCAATGAAGATTGGGCTTTCTTTCAAGATTCGAGCCGCTTCACGGACTCGGTCTTCTTCATCGCCCTCATACTTACCATTTAAGATATGGTCTTCATTTACGTTCGATAGAAATGCAAGCATCATTGTTTGAATTTCTTCTTTTTCCTGCTCTGTGGTGATATACAACACAGGCTCCGCAGTTCCATTCTTAATCCAACCAAAGATTTCATCATAAATTCTATTACAACCAATGTAACAGCAATCGGCAATCATTGTTCTTGATTTACCAACACCAGTAGGGGCTGAACGTAAATAGAATTTCTTTAATCTCGCACCACGAGTAACGGTATTGATAAGAGGTCCGTATAATGGAACGCCAACTTCCGGATACTCTTTCAATCTATCAATTAACTCAAAAATTCCATCACCAGCTTGATATGCATCTCCATTAACATCGTCAACATACTGCATACGAATTGCGTCAATAGTTGCATCAACTTTATTCGCAATATCTTCTAATGTAGAATTGTCAAGCCAATCTTCTTGTTCTTGTTTCTTTTTTACATCAAGAATATTGTCTGGGTCATAAATATATGAAACATCAATTCCATAATTATCATATGCCCTAAGTAATGACATCTTTTTTAATCGACTGTAATAATAATCAAATGCCGAAGGCATCGCCGCATCGGATACTTTAAGAAGCCATTCTTCTCCTTTGTTCTGCTTAAAACTTGCCGCACTCTTGGGTCTTGAAGATAAATAATCTGAAATATTCTCCAAAGTTATCTTATCTGCGCCCAGCTCATAAATCTTGTAGATTGAACCGAAAGCAATTCGATGAAACTCGTCTGGAAAATCTTCATCAGTGATTGTATACTTATCTGTAAAATCCAAAAGCTGAGGAGTATTGTACACGCAACCAATGACTTGCATGATTGCAGTGGTGTCTACATATTTACTACTCATCTTCCACCTCTTCATCTAAAAATGTGAACAACTTACGTTGCTTAATCTTTCGCTGAGGAACTGGAATATGTACCTCGCGCACAGGAATTACAAAATCTTCAGGCTTTACATATTCGTTCTTTTGGTTCGCCAGCCAGATGGAATAGTAGTAGTTATATGCATCTCTATAAACATAAGGAACAATTCCTATACCCCCATTAGCCTTTTCAATGCTATTACCTTTAACCTCAAAGAAATAGGTTAAAGCTTTCAAAATACCAGAATAAGTGTATTCATACTCCTGAATAAAAGTATTGATTTGTTTGCGAACTCTTGCATTGATATAAGTTTCATTGAACATCTTCATAATATACTCTTCCAATGCTTTTTTATCTTTCTCAATCTTTGCTTGTTTCGCTTCTTCCATTTTAAAGCATTCGATGTGAGCATATCTTCTTGACGATACTGCGTGGAATGGTAGTTTATCTCTATCAAATCTCTTGCCGCAATACACACAGGTTACCATATGCGCCATAGCAATACACTCTCCTTTTCATTACTTTATAAATATATTATACCATATTTTTAACAAAAAATCAAGTCGGTGCGCCGATGGTCTAGCCGATAACTATTGTCTCCACTCCATCTTTGTCGTTCTCATATGCGGTGTAAGTGTAGTCTGTTCCATCGAAACGGTCCCAAGTATTCTTCTCTACTGGTATCATTTTACGAACATTCACAGACACATTCTCCATATAGCCACTTTTTTCTATGTCGCTTCTGTAAACAACAATTTTTGTATCATCTGGAACTGTAGCTAAGAAATCTTTTAATGTTTTTGCATTTGTAACCAACATATGTGTACCCTCCTTTATTTTCTATTCTTATATATATTATAATATATTTTTAATAAAAAATCAAACCGGGGAGAAGTTCCCCGGTTCGGTGTACTTTTTATTTAATTACAGGTTTTTCAAGTCAAATAAAATCATATCTAACTGAGCAGCCTGTTCGCTAGTGCAGTCACTAACTTTCTTTCCTTTTCCTAAGTGAGCCTCTACAATCTCAGTAATCTTAGCTGCCGCTGTAGGAGAACCTTTTTCCATCATCTTACCAACGATAGTCTGGAATTCATCCATCATAGCAGGAAAATCATATGTGATTTCAAGCGTAATAGCCTGATTTCTTTCATTTGTTACCTTTCCGCCTTCGTCTTCAATCTTATCAATAGCATCTACGATTGCATTTACTAAGTTTGTATAAGTGAAGTCGATTGAGTCAGGTGTATGTGCAAAACGTGAACCAGCTACATAACGAGGCGTTCCACGCATGAATAACTTAGTCTTTGTTCCTTCGTCTGTATTAACAGCTTTAGAGAAACCGATAATGTCACAAGTTCTTTCACAAACAAGTCTTGCTCTCTTATCAAGAGTAGGTACAATCTGATTGTACTCATTACCATTTTCATCTGTGAATGTCTTATCTTCTGAGTGAGAGATAAGAACTAAGCCGTAACCCATCTGAAGAATCTTTCTGATGCACTCATCGAACTCTGTCATAGCCATCTTATAGCCTTTGCCATATGGGATAGAAGCGATGTTATCATATGAGTTCTTAGCATCAGAAGCCTGGCCGCAGATGTATTTTTCTACATAAGCATATGCGATATCTGCTGTATCAATGATTACTGTTTCGAAGATTTCCTTAACCTGTGGGTCATTCAACTCACGAAGAGTTTTCTTGAAATCACTCCAAGAGTTAATGTCTTTTGCTCTTACTCCTGGGATTGCATTGTAACCTTTTTCAAAAGCTAAAAGCAATGAGTTAGGAAACTTAGAAGCAATAGTAGTTTTACCAGACTTTGGTGTTCCGTAAAACAGAACAGAATATCCACGAAGGTCTCTACTTACCTCATGAGGTTTAATATCCAATAATGAATTTCCCATTTTATTATCTCCTTATAAATGTTAAGTATTTTCAATTTACAACTATATTATTTACCCCCGTGGGGGCGGTTACGTTCGATTAGAAATCGAACGCACCTGCCTTAGGAGCGGTATTGATTTTACCGGTTCCCTTAGAAGCCTTATACTCGTCGCTACGAGCTTTCATAGCAGCTAAGTCTGTCTCTCTCTTAGCAACTAATTCAGATAACTCAGCCGCTGTGATAGTGCTTTCGTCATCCCATACATAAGGCTCTTTCTGAGCCCAAGTAATTACGAAGTCTTTACGAGTGCTCTTTACTTCACGAACAGAAGCTTCACCGAATGCTGACTCTTCCTCGATAGTTCTTACGATTGTTTCAGATACCTGACGTCCTCTTACTTTGGTGAATACAGGATTCTTACCAGATGCCTCAAGACCTTCGAAGTAATCCATAGCATTTGGATTAGTTACAGACAAGTCAATTGGCAGAATATCATTTCTGAAGTTGAAAGTTACACCACGAACGATAACTTTCTCAGGAGTCTGTCTTTCCTCATTTGCGTCGATACGAGTAACACTTGTGATAATCATATCAACTTCAAATGTGTTACGAGTTTTTTCATCCTCGTTCAAAGCGTTGACAACATGGATAAATCCACCCTCATTACGCTTTACGCTAACAAGCTCTTCCTCACCATTTCTGTCTGAGTAGAACTCATTAAGACCAATAGCAGAATCAATACGAAGCTTAGCAGCCTTATCTGCACCATCTTTCATTACAGTACCAAGTTTACCGTTGATGATATCACTTAAAGTACCAAAAGATGCATTAGCCTTACCCTTTGAAGTTGTCGCAGTTACATATGTGAAATGAACTGGAACAATGTTTACACCGGCATCATCAGTTGCGATTTCGATAGTACCTGCAATAAACTCAGTACCTGGATTCTTAGAGTTTTCTCCAGTTACCTTTAATTCCAAATCATGCTGATATAATACGCCTTCAATGTGAGTTTTGTTAATCATTGCATTTTTCATAATTTCTTACTCTCCTTAATCAATTTTAAAATTTTTACCTTTTTCTGTTAAAGCATAAACAACTGGGTCTTGACCAACTTTCTCGCAAAAGCCATCATTAACCAATTTACGCAGAGAGCCTGATACGGCACGAGAACTAATGAAAAGTCCTTCCGCAATGTCTCTAGCTTTAAGCATCGGAACATCGCACTTCTGCATATAATCAAGAATAACTTTTCCACCATCAGTTACTTCCGGTTTGTCATTCTTAGTATCCATTAAAGCATCAATATAAGCTCTAATATTGTCAGTCATCATGTCTTCTGCGACGTCTGGGGCCGCAGCCATAAGCGCATTCAAAAAATTGATAAATTCCTGTTTCATACTTACTTCTCTCACTTTCTTAACTTTTATCTTATACATATATTATAACATTTTTAAATTAAAAAATCAATTTAAAGCTACAAATGTAATGGGTGTTTTTAATGCTCCCAAGATGTTTGTTCGTCAATGAAGATAAAGTATGAAGCGTAAGGTAATTCACGCGCCATCTTAATGAAGTTTTCAAGTGAGTTATCAATTTTACCTGACCACTCATTTAACTTATGAAAACGTCTCTGACTCTTGGAACAAATAGCCAGTAAATTCTCATAGTTCATAGTTACTGTTCTTGTCTGTAACCAACTCTCTGGAATCCAGCGAATCAGCTCTTTCCACACCTTTTGAGCGCGGTCCGCATACATCTTTCTGTCATCTTCACTAAGGTTAGTGTCTTTTGACATTGCAATAAAGTCTAAGTATTTAGTTCTCAAACCTTCTAAGAACTGAATGAAATAATCAATTTCCTCGGTAGAAGTAAAAACCTCTGGGCAATAATCATCGATTTCAAAACTTTCGAGGGTAATTGGTTTACTTGTTACTTTATGCATTGTAGACGTAGAGTTCGCAACAGTACCTACCTTATAAGTGTCGAATTCTTTCCACCAATAGAGTGGAGCAGTAATATCAACACTTACAAAAATCTGTCTTAAAAACTTTCTATGCTCAGGACCTGCTTTAATAAGACCTTGCGCAAGTCGCATGTCTTTTGGTCCAATAGCAGCATACTCAACATAATCTCCGCATGCACGGATGAGAATGTTCTTATCCATATCGTCACACATAGAGTCAAAGAAAGGATAATCTTTGTCATCATCCCCGGTGCCAATATCGTACTCATCCCAGTACTTTGTGACACAATCTGACACTACATCGTTATAATCTTCAAAATGACAAATACCATACTCACTGTCTGATAAATGCCATGAATTCTTCGGGTTACGCATACCTCGTAAGGCATTTTCAAAGTTCATTACTCTAATGTTTTCAAACTTCATTCTAAACTACACTCCTATTTAATACTATATCCAAATTCTTTGGCTTGAAAATAATCTTGCCAATAATCCTCTCGCTCATTAAGCAGAGTTCTTTCGCATTCTTCCACAATTTCAAATGAAAAATTCTCAACTCCAATAGACAACATAGCAGGATATAGTTTATTTCTGGTAGGTGCTTCTGCGCCAATGCCTCGTTTGATATGCTGACGCCATCGGTCTGCAATATTAACCGCCTGACCGACGTAACACATTCCATTGTTAAGGTTTGTAATTTTATAAATTCCAGTCTTAACATTTTTACCAACCACACGACCAACTAAGTCAGTATATGGTTTTTCATAATAGACTTTCCATATAACCTTGTTTAAAGGTTCGCTATCTCGTAAAAATGGAGCGACTTCGCGTAACTTTTCGATTTCCAAGAGGTCAATCTCTGATAGGATTAAACGATAAAAATCTTTCTGATTTTCCATCTCTTGGGCTCTGCGGTTTGCCTCAACTGCGGCGTCAGTAATAACCTTTAAATCCGCTAATTGAGCTTCCACTCGTTGCAATTCTGCAACCTTTTCAGCGATTGCTTGAACGAATTCTTCTGAACTATCTTCTAGCATTTGAAGATATTCATTGCGCGCGTCCTGTTCACTTCTCTCATACTCGCGGCTCGCCGATTCTGCCGCAGTAGATAATTTCTCTTGCATTTCATTCATACAAGCTTCATAAACAGCATTTGCGCTCTTTTGGTGGGTCTCAACTAAATCTTCAATCGAATCTTTAAGACGTTTGCGTTCCGACTCCAAGGTATCAACCTCGGTGCGCACGCTCATCCACCTTTCGTTCATTTCATTATTCTTTTTTATAATCTCTTGGTCCAGCTTCTGCGCAGCTTGCATTTTTGGACGCATTACAAAATAGATAGCAACTGCGCCAATAATAAGACCAAGTAAGATACTCAATACTACTGTCACTTAGAGTAAAAAAGAGGGGTAGCGATATTACTACCCCTCCGCTGCTAACAATCTATTACTCAGCGTCAGTTGCGTCTGGGTCAAATGCCATACCTTCAGCAGTAAGAGATAAGAACTTAACCTGTTTGTGAGTTCCATCCTCAAGCTCGATTTCAGCAGGTGTACGAACACCAAGACCCTTTCTCTGGATAGCAGAAGTGAAGATACCGTCTACCTGACGCTTTTCTAATCCAAGTGCCTCTGCAACGTCAGCAGAAGTAACCTGGTCACCGTTGATATCCTTTAAATAATTTAATACTTTCTTTGAATTTTCTTTCATTGCCATAGCGTTTTGTCTCCTTTAAAAAAATTATTGTTTATTGAGTTCTAAGCTTTTCTAGCTTATATAAATATTATATCAAAAAATTTTCATAAAGTCAAGAAATTTTTAATTTTTTTGCTCAAGCATTTCTTGAACGAGCACGTCTATTTCCAGCATATCTTCTAAACTTGTCATCTTACGAGATAGTGTCAAAATCGTACCCTGCGCCCTTTGAATCTCCGACTTGTCGGAGCTGTTGGCGATAATCTTTTCACACTCAACAATCTGTCGAGCGATGTTTCGTCTTTCTTTTCTCTTCATAAAAATCTTTTTCCTTAATCTTTATATTTATATTATACGAAAAATTTTTCAATTTGTCAAGAATTGTTCCATAAATTCCAATTCAGTCAGAACGGGTATACCCAGTTTCTGAGCAGATACATTCTTGGCAGACCCAGAAGTGTTATCATTGTTAATCAAATAGGTTGTGTTTTTACTTACAGAACCTACAACTTTACCACCACGTGCTTCTATCTCAGCTTGTAGCGCACTTCTGTTTTTAAACTGGGTTAATTTACCCGTTATAACGACTGTCACGCCGTCCAAAGATTTCGACCCATTGGAACCAGTCGTTTCTTTTTGAGCAACATCTTCAACATTCAAATATTCTTTTACTAAAATATCAGCAACAGAATAATCAAAATCAGTAATTGCTCTATGCATTTCTACACCGAAACCATCTAAACTATAGAATTTGAAATTAGAGCTAACAGCATCTCTAAATTCACCCCAAGAAGAGAAATATTTACACAACTCTTTTGAGGCTGAAGAGCCAATAAGAGGAATGCCTAATGAACATATAAACGCCTGTAAAGTACAAGTTTTAGATGCTTCAATCGCATTTAATACATTAGAAACCGATTTCAATCCAAAGCCAGGCTTCGACATCCACTCTTTTCCATGTTCACGCAGATTATATAAATCTACAATGCCGTTAACCCAACCCCAATCCATCAGTTTTTCTAAAGTTGCCTTTGACAAACCTTTTATATCTAATCCCTTTTTACCGCAGAAATGGTCTAATTTATTGATGAGTTTCCCCTCGCACATATCATTCGTACAAACAAGAACTGTTGAGTCAATGTCTGTACGCTGCACCGCAGGACTTCCGCAAATCGGGCAAACACTAGGAATTTCCAAAATTGGATGTTCAACATAGTATTCAGACCCGTGAGACTCTTTATCGGCGGCTCCGATTTGAGGTATAATCATATTAGCTTTGAAAACTTCAACTCTTTGTCCCATATGGGCGTTCTCTCCCAATAGTTCCCGCATTACACTGATATTATGCATACTTGCACGTTCCACCGTTGAACCATCAATGTCTATTGGTAGGAAAACTGCGATTGGTGTAAGAACACCTGTTCGTCCCATAGTCCATTCAATATCTCGCAATATTGTTGGATATGTTTCATCATAAAACTTAAATGCCATAGCATTCTTGAAGTGATGTGCAGTTTCACCTAAACTTTTCCCATATGCAATGTCATCGAACTTAAATACGGCACCATCAATAGGATAGGAATGTTGTCTCGCCAATTCTTTAATCTGTTCGATTAAATCTTCAGTAACCTCTTCATTGCTCACGATGCGTGGAACTGTAGTAAAACCTAAATGGTCAACTAAATTCAATAAATAGTTCAAATCACAATTTTCAACGTGTTCTAAACCTTTAATAACATCCCACACTACAAATCTAAGATTTCTCTTTTGGCACTCCTTGGAATCTAACAGACGGATACTACCGGCCGCAAAGTTACGAGGATTTTTATAATCTTCACAAAAACTTTCAAAATCAGAGTAGGTACAAATAATCTCTCCATCTAACACAAGTTCTTTCTTGTATCTAATTCTCTTAGGAATAGACGGAATGACAAGTGCATTGTGATAAATATCCTCTCCGATGAGCCCGTTTCCACGGGTTTCGGCACTAACTAATTTACCATCAAGGTATCTTACTGAACAGGTTAATCCATCCATCTTACACATAGCAAGATAAACCTTTTTCATTAAGAATGCATTTATCGCATCAATTTCTTTAGTTTTTTCAAGAGAAAGCATTTTATGATTGTGTTCAATCTTCTCCAACTGTGAAACAGTTTGGAAATGAATTCTCTGAGTTGGTGAATCTGGTAAAGCCATTCCCGACTCTAATTCCAAAGAAACGAGTTCAAAATACAAATCGTCCCATGCCTCATCGGACATTATAGGAGTTCCTTTGTCGTATTCAAGAGTTGCATAATTAAGTTTCTCAATTAACGTTTCCATTTGCTTAATCATAGTTTTCTTTTACCTCTTTATTAACTCTTACATTTATATTATAACAATTTTTTTTAAAAAAATCAATAGGAGGAAACCATATGATTTCCTCCCTTATATTAAACCTTCGAAACTGAAAGTATCTTACTACCTTTCATTACTTGGTTACCAACAGACGTTCTGCCTAATAAAGGAATTTCAGTTGCTGAAATACAAATTGAATTAGGTAATCCGCAAACTAACAAATTATCTTCATCAGAAATTAAAGCAGCCGCAATTACGTCACCAGTAGTCTCACTTGTTTTATAACAAGCAATACCCTTACCACTACGTTTTTGAGTTACAAATTCTGATAATGAAACTTTCTTTCCAAGACCAGACTCAGAGAACACTGCGAGTGCGTCATTCGTATTACGGATAGGCAAGGCCGCAACTACATAATCTTCCTCGTTCAGAGTCATACCTTTAACACCAGATGTTGCTCTTGATGTTGCAGATACATCCATTGAACTGAACTTAATAGCCATACCCTTCGCAGTAATCAAGATTAACTGCTCATCTTTTACAAGAGACACTGCCGCAAGTTCGTCACCATCTTTAATATTGATTGAAGCGATACCTGTCTTTTTCTTAGTCTTTACATACTCTTCCAAAGCAGTCTTCTTAACAATACCATTTTTAGTTACAAACAATACATATTTTGCATCTGTATCTCTATAAATTGAGTAAATTACCTGAGCCTCTTCATCAGCTTCCATTGAAACTAATGAACGGATTGATTGTCCCTTAGATACATTTGTACCCACTGGAATTTCATCAACCAACAGACGATACATTCTACCCTTATTTGTGAAAATCATCAATGAGTCAATAGTATTTGTACGAATTACTGCATTAGTAATATCATCTTGTGTTTTCACACCTTTACCATTTCTCTTCTGGGTTCTGAATGATGTGTTTGGAATTCGCTTAATTAAGCCACCCTCTGTCATTACAACAACACATTTCTCTGGCTCAACATATTCAATTTCTTTATCTTCTTTTGGAACTTCAACATTGGTTATAGTTGTGCGGCGAGCATCACCATATGTGTCACGAATTTCAGTGAAAATTCTCTTTAACTCTGGAACTGGGTTGGCTAAAATCGCCTGTAATTCTTCAGCTTTAGCTTTCTTCTCGTCCATTTCTGCTTGAACTTCAACAGTTTCAAGTTTTGTTAAACGAGAAAGTTTCATATCTAAAATCGCTTTTGCTTGAGCTTCACTGAAGTTATATTTCTCCATCAACTTGGTTTTCGCTTCCGCAGTTGACGCAGATTTCTTAATTAAAGCAATGATATTGTCAATGTCTTCAAGTGCGATTAACAAACCTTCTAAAATATGAATTCTTGCCTTAATTTTTTCCAAATCAAACGCTGTTTTTCTCAACAATACGTCCTTTTGGTGAGCAATATAACTTTCAATTAACTGCTTAATATTCAATAACACGGGCTTTTTATCCACAAGAGCAACCTGATTGAAACTATATGTGTTCTCTAACTGAGTTAATTTGAATAACTTGGCAATAACTGTATTTGCGCCAGCGCCCTTCTCTAACTCAATTACGAAACGAACACCATCTTTATTAGTTTCATCTCTAATTGCGGCGATACCTTGAAGCTTACCTTCCTCACAAAGTTCATCAATTTTAACTGTTAAGGCCTCTTTTGAAACTTTATAAGGAATTGAAGTGAATACAATCGAATCACCTTTCTTATCACTTTCAATGATATACTCGCCACGAATTCTTGCTCGACCTTTGCCGGTTAAGTATGCAGTTGGAAGTTCGTTTTTGTTGATAACTAATCCACCTGTTGGGAAATCCGGTCCTGTGATGTAGTCTAAAATCGACTTAACTTCACAATCTGGATTCTCTAACACATGAACTGCCGCATTCATAACTTCAGTTAAATTGTGAGGTGCAAATGAACAAGCCATTGCCCACGCAATACCAGAAGTACCATTAACAATTAAGTTAGGAATACGACCTGGTAAGTAAATTGGTTCTTGCTCTTCATCAGTATAAGCGTTCATCCAATCTACTGTATTCTTTTTAATGTCTGCAAGCATTTCTTCACCAAGTTTAGAAAGCTTGCATTCTGTATATCTATATGCCGCTGGTTCATCACCATCACGAGAACCATTGTTACCATGCCATGCAATCAATGGATATCTCATATTCCAATCTTGTGACATCCATGCTAAAGCGCCATAGATTGAGCTGTCACCATGAGGATGGAAACGACCCATTGTGTCACCGACTGGCTGAGCACATTTTACGAATTTCTTATTATTCATATATCCTTTGTCGAACATATCATACAGAATACGTCTATTAACTGGCTTTAAGCCATCTTCTGCAGATGGCAAAGCGCGGTCAGTAATAATACTCATACCATAATCGAGCATACTCTGTTCAACTTCATCGACAATAGGAGTTTGTATAATTTCACCCATTATTTACTCTCCTCTCCTGTTGGTTTAATCATTCCAGTAGCAAGTTTATCAGCCATTTCATTCCATTTTACTCCTGAATGACCTTTAACTTTTCTTAAATCAATTCTATAACCTTTCTGATACCAATCATAATAAGCTTGAATCAAATCTAAATTCTCTGGAGTCTTTTTATCAGATTTAGTCCAACCATTTCTCGCCCAGCTAAACATCCATTCATTAAATGTATTAACGCAATAAGCAGAGTCACTATAAACAATAGGTGGTTCTATTTGACTAAATTCATATTTATTACTATTTACTCCATGTTTTAACATACTATATAATATAGCTTTTAATTCTTCTCTATTATTAGTTGTATTTTCACATCTCTTACTATAAGTATATAATAAATTTTCGTCATTGTCAAGTACTACAACCCCATAGCCGCCAGAGTTAACTGCTTTTCCGTTCCCGCAACAAGACCCATCAGTATAAATTACCATGATTCTCTACCTCCTGTAGTTGGTGAAGAAAATGGAAATGAGTACTCAGGTGCCGGACGGCCGCACTCAACCATTTCCAAATATTTCGGATGTGAAGATATAACAGTAATATCTTCAATCATTCCTTTTGGAACAAAAACAATGGGATTTGGAACTGTACTTTGAAGATTTTCACAAAATTTTGCTATTTCATCAAAAGTATAATCTTCCATAATTTTGAATTGAATGACTATTGTATCTTTAGGTGTACATTCTAATGTCTTTATTTCCATCATATTCCTCCACTATTCTCTTGGCTATGAGATATTGTTTCCAGACGATTGAATTAACTTTAATCCAACCGTCTTCTACTCCAATAACTATATACATAGCGTCGTCATAACTAAACATCGACGTTTGCTCGCCAAGCGTTCTCTTCGATAAACTTCTTACGTGGGTCAACACTTTCTCCCATTAAACTAATGAATACACGAGCGGCTGCTTCGGCATCATCAATCGTAATCTGTTTTAAGGTTCTTGTTTCTGGACTCATAACTGTTTCTTCCATCTCTGGAGGGTCCATCTCACCAAGACCTTTCATACGACCAAGTTCATAGCTCTTGGTTGTACTCTTTCTGAACTTCTCAAGTGCGGCATCATCTTTAAGATACTGGATTTTTGTTCCCATAGTAATCTTATAAAGTGGAGGAACTGCCGCATAAATGTATCCTTTTTCAATCAATTCAGGTGCAAATTTCCAAATGAAAGTTAAGAACAGGGCACGGATGTGAGAACCATCAACGTCCGCATCTGCGGTAATTACAATCTTACCATAGCGTAATTTAGATTCATCAACAATAACCTTACCATCTTTAACTTCCAAGCCAAAAGCATCAATCATTCCATTGATTTCTGCATTTTGTAATGCTTTGTGTAAATCCGCTTTAAGTACATTCAAAATCTTACCACGAACTGGGAAAACAGCCTGAGTAAGACGATTTCTTGCTTCTTTAGTAGAACCTGCCGCAGATTTACCCTCTACGATGAAAACTTCGCACTCTTTTCTATTTTTAGAGCTTGCATCAGCGAGCGTACCAGGCAACACCGCACGTTTCTTTGTATCTGTTTTACGCACAGTTTCTTTAGCCTTTTTAGCTTTTTCACGAGCCGCACGAGCTAAAAGTGCCTTATCAACGATTGCTTTTGCATCTTTTGGGTTGCTATCTAACCAAACTTTGATTTCCTTAGAAACCAATCTTTGAACAACACCACGAGCCTCACCAGAACTCAACACTTCCTTAGTCTGACCAGAGAATACTGGGTCTGGCATAATGAAAGATAGAACTAAAACTAATCCTTCTTTTAATTCATCACCAGTGATATTTGCATCTTTCTCTTTGAGTAATTTATTCTCTCTTGCATACTCATTGATAGATGTTGTTAAAGCGGTTCTAAAACCAGTTAAGTGAGTACCGCTTGTATTTGGAATTGAGTTTGTATATAACTTATATGTGTCTGTATAAGTATTATTATACATCATTGCTAACTTAACTCCAACTCGCTCTTCTTGAGTTTCAGTATAGAAGATAGAGGTTAATCTATCATTTTTATTTAAACTTTCAATATAGTCTAAAATACCTCTCTCAGAATAAATTACTTCTTCTGGTTTATCCTGATATCTTAACTTGAATGTCAATCCAGGTGACAGATATGCCAATTCCTGTAACTGCTTTCTTAAAGCATCATATTCAAGTTGAATACCTTCCTTAAAAATTGTTGCGTCTGGTCTAAATTGAATTGATGTTCCATGTGCTGTTTTATCAGAATAATTTTCAACTTTAAAAGATTTCAATTCACCTTTTTCAAACTTAGCTAATGCATTCTTACCATCTCTGACAGATGACACATTAAAGCACTCTGATAATGCGTTAGTAGCTTTCGCACCGACACCATTCATACCACCAGATGTATTATACCCAGTCTTACCATCGCTATCAAACTTAGCACCAGTATGCAACTTAGTATAAATATTAACTAATGTCTCTGAACCATCTTCTGCTTTGCCGAAAGGTACTCCACGTCCATTATCAGTGATAACAATGAATTCGCCTTTCTCTAAGTCTCCAACCTGAACAGAGCACTCTGTACAGTGCCCGTTCAAGTATTCATCGACTGCATTTGAAATGATTTCCAGAGTAATGTGTCTAACACCCGCTGTACCAACAGAACCGATATACATACCCGGTCTAAGACGAATCGCTTCGATACCTTCGAGTGTTCGTATGTCTTTTACACCATAGTTATCCGACATATAGTTACTCCTTTCAAATTTAATCTTTTTAATCTTCTATTATATTATATCATAATTTTTGTAAATAATCAATTAAGAAATTCTTTAGAATAGTCCTACAATTTGATTATTCTTATCTAAAGTAATATTGTTTGCGGCCGGTACCTTCGGAAGTCCTGGCATTGTCATAATCTTACCGCAAATTACTACTACGAAGCCTGCACCCGCAGACAAACGAACATCGTTTACTATCATAGGGAAGCCTTCTGGTGCACCCAATAGCTTAGCATCGTCACTGAAACTATACTGGGTTTTTGCAATACAGATAGGTAAATTACCATAGCCAAGAGATTCAATTTTATCAATCATCAAGGTAGCGTCACCCGTATATTCAATTGAACCCGCTCCATAAATCTGACGAGCCAAATCCGCAACTTTCTGTTTAATGCCATCATTAACATTATATGGTCTTGTTAATTCTACATTACCTTCAATTGCATTTAAAACTGTTTTTGCGAAATCAACAGCTCCTTTACCACCTTTTGCGAATGACTCACAAACAACACAAGGAACTCCACTCATAACTTTAATATAGTCTATTTCAGCCTGAGTGTCATTATTGAATTTATTGATAACAACCACTACTGGTGCACCATATGAGGTTAAATTTTTAATGTGTTTCTGTAAATTACACACACCAACTTCTAACGCTTTGAAGTTTGGTTTACTTACCTCATCTTTTGAAACTCCACCATTATATTTTAAAGCTTTGGTTGTTGCAACTAAAACAATAGCATTTGGAGCTAAATCGGCCACTCGACATTTAATATCGAGGAATTTTTCTGCACCTAAATCTGCGCCGAAACCAGCCTCAGTAACTACATAATCAGCTAAAGATAATCCCAATTTAGTAGCGACTACAGAGTTACAACCATGAGCAATATTAGCAAATGGGCCTCCATGAATAAGTGCTGGAGTGTGCTCTAATGTCTGTACAAGGTTTGGATTAAACGCGTCTCTTAACAAGGCCGCCATAGCACCATTTGCTTGTAAATCTTTACAATATACTGGTTCGTCTTTACCATTGTAACCAATGATAATATTTCCCAATCTTGATTTCAAATCTTCCAAGTCTTTAGCTAAACAAAAAATAGCCATAACTTCGCTGGCAACTGTAATATCAAATCCATCTTCTCTTGGTACTCCGCTAAATTTTCCACCGAGTCCAGATTCGATTTTTCTTAACTGGCGGTCATTCATATCCATACATCTGCGCCAAGTTACTTTTTGAATATCCAGTTCATTTCCTTGGAAAATATGGTTATCAATCATTGCGGCAAGTAGGTTATTTGCACTTTCAATCGCATGTAAATCTCCGGTAAAGTGAAGATTGATGTCTTCCATTGGTACGACCTGAGAATAACCACCACCAGCGGCTCCACCTTTAATACCGAATACCGGCCCTAAAGACGGCTCACGCAAACATAAAATAACATCTTGATTAATCTCACGTAGCCCATCAGCCAGACCAATACTCATTGTTGTCTTACCTTCACCTAATGGAGTTGGATTGATAGCAGTTACAAGAATTAACTTACCTTTTTTATCTCCATAAGCATCATACTTAATTTTTGCCTTTTTTGTGCCATACATTTCGTAGTCATCATCGGCTAATCCAAGCGAGTTAGCGATACTAGCGATGTGGCACAATTCTGCGCTTTGAGCAATTTCTATATCTGTCATTAAGTTCTCCTTTCAAATTTGTTAAGTTTTTTACTTATATGTATAGTATACCATATTTTTTTGAAAAAATCAAGCTAAATTTAAGTCCAGACATAAAAAAATAGGGTTTTAGATTAAAAATCTAAAACCCTTTAAATTATCCAACGGCATTTTCATCATCAGAATATTCTGCCATTGTAGTTTCATATTTAATACCACCTTTGGTATTTTCTTTTTCCGCTTTCTTGTAGTAGAAAGCTTGACTTGCGCCATATGCAGTCCAAGGAAAAGCTGCCATAGCGGTTAACCAAGGCAATTCACCAAAATATTGGTTTTTAATACATACAAATGCAAGGATAAGGAAAACGATAGTTACAATCCAAATCAGAGCTGTTTCTTGCATAAGTAACCACTTAGAGAACTCAGCAGATTTTTTCTGCTGAGTCTTTCTCTTTTTGGTGAGCTTTTTAGAAGTATATCTTTGAGATGTACTCATATTATAACTTCTTTGTATATGCAAGGGAAATCCATCCAGCTCCTGATTTCAATTTACCCCATCCATTGCTTTCTCCAACAATGGTATAAACTTCGTTTTTCTTTACTCTACAAGTGATTGCATTATTTGTTCCAGGACCCTTACGCACGTTAAGTACATCTGCTGTAATCTTAACTTTATAGCTTGTAGCCACTGTAGGTGCTGAACTCCCACCCTCATAACCCTGGATAGAAGTTTTCTTAATAACTCCTGTAATAGCTCCAGTTTTCTGAGTTGAGAATACTACTGTACCATCTTTGCGAATTTCACGACAATAAAGTACACTCTTGAATACCCAAGCTGGAATTGATTTTCCACTTGAATATGTAGAACCAGCTACAAGTTTAATCTTGTCGCCTACTTTAAGGTCGGCCGCAGGTGCAGATGGAGTAGGCTCCGCAGGCTTAACTTCAATCTTGTTAGGATATACTTGCACGCCTTTAGCGTCATATACGAAGTAGCCTTCGCCAGCCGCATCACAGCATTTCTTAGCGTTATCAAGGTTCATATATGCGCCCTTTTGAGAAGCCGCATTTGCCCAAGATTTACGAACTCTGTACATTTGAGGTGTTGGTGCTACTGGTGTTGGTGTAGAATCTTCAATATTACTTCCCATAAGAGCCGCAACATCGTTTCTTACATCATCCATAGTCTTACCGTATTTCTTGAACCAGTGAAGAACGTCACCATGATTACTTCCTAAACCAAGTTTATGAGAGTCAGCATGGCATAAAATTACTGGCACTGTTACACCATTTAATACAGTTGTTCCTTTTGGATTTAATCCATACAAAGTACATAAATAAGCAGTTAATTCAACCGCTTCTTTATATACAGCATTGAAATAATTCTTATCAGTTAAAGCATCTTCACAGATTTCAAATTGAATCCAACCTGTGTTACAAGAGCCTTTTGCACCTGAACCACATCCCCAAGGACGATAGTTCCATGGCATTGTCTGAACTGTTGTTACGCTACCATCAGCCAACTTACCAATCCAGCAGTTAAGACCGGCATTCTGTCTTGTATGGTTCCAGTCAGTACCATATTTGTTTTTACCTAATAACTTAATCATTTTATCGTAGTCTGATGCACCATCTGTTGGTTGTACATATCTACTTAATAATGGGTTATTAGCTCCTGTACTATGCCAAAGAATACCTTTAACTTGCATTGTAGATGTTCCTTTATAGCAAGTGCTATTTGTTTGCATACATACAAGAGGTGGATTGCTTTTGGAATATTTCATCTTTCCATTACCTCCTTGTTGTGTCTCTTTCTTTGTTGCGTATTTGTCATAATAGGTATTTCCAAAGCCTGCTCTTCTGTTTTGTACAGTTACACTTTGGTCGGCAGGGCGCTCGAAGTTCAATAACACACTATTAGAAGCTTCAAGGACAGAGGTAGCACTGCAAAGAGTTTTTAGAACGGTTTTATAATTCTCACTTAATTCCTTATATAAGAAATCAAGCTGCATATCTAAATCTCCGATGGACTTTTTCTGCTGTTTAGCAAAATTGATTAAATTCTGCTTTCTTGACCAGTAAGTCCATTGCGCCAGGCCGTAGCCCGCACTATCTTTAACAAAGTTAGTATACGCGCCACTATCAACCGCCGCAGTGTACTCCTCATCCGCCAAGCCTAATTTCTTTTCAAAAGTGTTTTGAAGATTTGTGGGTCTTAGGCCCGACTCTGCGTACAAGTTACCCATTAGACCGGCGATACCATAATCATTCAAACCTTTGGATTTAAAGTACTGCCAAATCTTTTGTTCTGTGTTCGCCATATTTACCTCCTTGTTTCAAGCAATATAAAAAGACGTACACAATGTGTACGTCTTCTATATTACATATTTTCAGCAATTCTCGCAATTTTAGAACGATGAATATTTTTCAATTCAACTTCTCCATATACATCTGTGTCTCTGAACACCTTTGAGGCACGACGCATACCATTGTTACTTCCGGCAAAGTTAATATCATCAACCTGAGTTTTGCAATCTCCGTCAATAATACAGATACTATCTTCGCCGATACGCTGTAAAGCTAATTTCATTAATGAGATATCTAGGTTCTGTGCTTCTGAAATATAAATACCAGCAGCCATACCAGAAGTATCGTATCCACGAATATCAGACAGAGGAAGTAAAATGATTTTCTCTTCGGCAATCATTCTTTCAACTTCAATTCTGCCTCCTAGTTTACTACTTAACAAGTTACCGATTTGTGAATCTAAAAGCTTCTCATCACGAGTACCAGGATAGAATCCCAATTTAGCGGAATTCTTAGTAGCTACAGTATTACAGAAAATGATAATTTTATCAATTTTTCCTTTCTCGAGTCTATGGATTAAATAACCCAGTGCAATGTACGTTTTACCGGTTCCCGCAGGTCCCTTAATCATAGTAATTTTGTTATTTGCCAGACTGTCAAATGCTAGCTGTTGGTATACGTCGCCACGAAGCGGTTTAACTTCACCAAACCATTTTGAATTAAAATTGTTAAATTGCAAGTTACGATAGGTTTCTCCAGTCCATACTAATCTATCAACAATTTCATTAGCTTCATTACGAACGATGAAATATTGATTAACTTTTAAGTTAAATACATTAGTATTTGGATTAGAATATAATTCATTCATCTCATCATCTGAGAGACGAAGGTCTAAGTAACCAGTATAATCGTCTTGCTCATCTTCATCAACGGAAGTAACTTTAAAGAACATTCTTGCTAAAACTTTTAAGATTAAATCGTTTGTAACGAATTCAACCTCAACAGCATTTTTCTTTGCATAATTTATTGCACAAGTTAAGATTTTAATATCATTGGTAATGCTTAAATTTAACTTGATTGCTGGTTTAAGCATTCTATCTTCAAACAGAACAATATCGAAATCGTTGATATGAGCGTCCATTTCCCTTAATAGTTTTCTTGCTGAATATTTAATATCAGCATCTTTGTTTGAAGAAGTTTTAATATTCTCCAATTCATCAAGCGTAACAGACGAAACCGCAAATCTTTCTCCGGTTTCAAATAGAGTATCTACTTTCTTCAGTAGGCTGCTTGTGTCATAAAATTTCACCATATGTACTAGTCCTCCTCTTCTTCCTCATATTCCTCTTCTGGTGGATTATAGACAAAACCAATAGGATGAGCTACTGGGGCCTCATTCGCATATGCGGCGTCCTGTATCTGTCCATTAAGTTTGGTTAGTTTAAGGCTCATTCTTCCTTTTGCCAATTCCATTCGAGTGAGAATTAAGGTGAGAAATTCTTCCATAAGAGGAAGAAAGAACTGTGCAAATAATATGCCTAATATAAATAGTTCTATAAAAAATCACCCCTTTGAAATTTCTTCACTAAATTTGAATATTTAGTTAGATAAATTAATTATATTGGGCCAAATCCCTACGTGCGCGAGTTCTTTTATAGAACTTATCCTTTTCGTCGATGATGTACTTCAACCCTTGCAATTCGCTAGTTAACATCTCTTTAGTTGTAGCTAAGTCAAATTCAATCGAGCGAATCTGTCTCTGCAACATTTTATTTTCGTAGCTTTTTGGATTGAAGTGTTTACTTCTATTCATTGTATGGTATACGTGATTTAAGGCACGAAGCTGACATTTCTGTTCGTCTCTTAAACCTCTAAGGAATTCGATTTTTGCTCGGCGGAATGCAATGTCGCAACCAGTTTTTTCGCTCATAAAGTCTGAGTCGTCTGGATGACAGTTTGCAGTTCCAACATATGTTCTTCCACTCTGCTTGTCATATAGAGTACAAATAGCTGTTCCAGAGTTTTCATCCCATACAAAGTTTGGTTGTGTAGTCATCTTGATTACCTCCTTGTTAATATATATTATCATTATACCAAAAAAATATGGAAAAGTCAATTGGGTGCATTTTGCCAAAAAATTTCCTATAGGCGATTTTTGACCGACAACGGTCGCTGAGGGTGGTCACGATATAAAATTGCATAAAAAAAGGAAGGGCGACTTTCGTCGCACCTCCCTATGTATTAGGCATTGTTATCTTCAGAACCGATAGCAATTTTTCCACCAAGGAAGCCAGCCATCAAACTCTTAAGGTCTACACCGATTGATTCAGATAAGCCCTCAGAAATCTGAGTAGTTGTGCTCATGATGTTGCCAGCAAGCTGTCCGGAATCATTACCGAGCATAACAATCTTGTCAACGCCCTGATATCCTTCACCAACTGCCTTAGCGATTGCAGGTAACTGTTCAAAGTATAACTTGATAGCTTCCATCTGCATATCTGCCATAGCAGCGTCGCCGTACTGTTTCATAGCTTCTGCCTTTTCACGAAGACCGTCAGCCTCTGCCTGTAACTTAGCCTTGATAGCTTCAGCTTCAGCAAGACCTTTTGCCTTCTCAGCAGCCGCCTGAGCTTCACCTTCTGCCTTAACAGCCTCAGCCAATGCTTTCTTCGCAGCGGCTTCCGCATTTGCTAATGCAAGGTCAGCTTCAGCTTTCTTTTCAGCCTCAATCTTAGCAGCTTCTGCCTGTCTCTGACGCTCGAAGAGGTCAGCTTCAGCAGCTTTCTGAGTTGCGTACAACTTAGCGTCTGCTTCCTGCTGTTCAGCATATTTCTTAGCTTCAGCAGTTTTCTTGATTTCAGCTTCCAATGCCTTTTCCTTAATCGCTACAGCTCTTTCCTGTAACTCAATCTCCTTTTCCTGACGAGCAAGGTTTGCGTTTGCAGTTGCAATTTCCTGTTCACGTCTCTGGTTTTCAGCCTCAATCTGCTTAGCAGCATCAGCCTTAGCCTGTTCTGTGTCAGCCTGCTTCTGTAACTCTGCCTTACGAATTGCGAACTGATTCTGCTTTTCAGCAATCTCAGTAGCTGCCGCAACTTTTGCATCATTAGCATCTTTGTCAGCCTGAGCCTGTGCTACTGCAACTTCAGCTTTCGCTTTTGCAGCTGCGATGCTAGCTTCTTTTTTGATTTTCTCGATGTTTTCGATACCTAAGTCACGAATTACACCGTTCTTATCAGAGAAGTTCTGGATGTTAAAAGTTGTAAGGTCAATACCTAAGTCAGCCAAGTTAGGAGTAACATTTTCCTGAATACGTTCCGCAAATACTTTCTTGTCACCACGAATCAAGTCTTCAAACATTGTCTGAGAAATGATTTCACGGATGTTACCTTCAAGTACTGGGATTACGATGTCACGAATCTGCTGAATTGAATAACCAGCAAATTTGCTTGCCGCAATTTTCTGTCTTTCTGGGTCAGTTGAAATCGCCATGTTGGCTACCGCGTCTACTAATACATGAATAGCATCTTTGGTAGGAATTTCATTTCTGGAAGTAAAGTCAACCTGAATGTTCTCAAGAGTCATTTTCTGAGTCTTCTGAACAAGAGGAATTACGAAAATACCGCCACCGCTACGTGTCTTAACCTTTCCCATACCAGAAACAATGAGTACCTCATTTGTGCCGGCTACCTTCCAGCAGCTCTTAATCAATACTACTGTGAGTACAATGGCAAAAAATACTGCAATTACAATGGATAATGTTGGAATTAAAAAACTAGGCATTCTTCTTTTCTCCTTTTTCTTTCTTTATTTTGTTTTCAATGTGCCTTTATTAAAGTTGAGCATAACACTCATTAACTTTCGCTTTGATGTCTTCGATTATCTGAGTAATCTCGACTGGATAACAGTCATGTGAGTCCATTCCTACATGATACATGAAAGGAATATCCTGATAGAAGTTATCCTTCTGATGTGTATGTCCGTACAAGTTGATAACGTGTCTCTTTAGTGGAGCATCATTATCTAAGTTAGAAGTCATTGTTGGATAATGACTAATATAAAAGTTGTACCCATTGATGTTCACAACCTGAGCATACAATCCCCAATCAATTACATTGTCGGCTGAGCCGTACAACTTGATACGAGAATTGGTGTCATGATTACCTCGCATGATGGAAATTCGACCGTTGAGCTTTTTAAGATACTCCATTCCGGTTTCATTGTCATTTAGCATTACGTCCCCAAGGAGATATACCTCATCCTCGGGCGCAACCACCGAATTCCATCTTTCTACAATGGCTTCATTCATCTCTTGGACGCTTTTGAAACCACGAGGCTCATACAGAAAGGCTCTGTCGTGACAAAAGTGGGTATCTGAGCTGAACCACACTTTTCCCATTTTAGTTGTCCTCCTTTTCCTCTTGAGCTACTGCGTGTAACACAGTATATTTATATTTTTCGTTTTCTGTTGGTGCATCGTATTGATGCCACATACGACGAACTTGGCTAACCGGTACGAATGCTCGACCGGAACGCAAAGCATTTTGTTTGATGCAGACATCTAATGGCATATTGAAATCAACCGCATATAAATCAGCATTTCTCAAATCCAATCTGTCAAGCACCTTGTTTCTTGCTTTCTCATTTAAGTGAGTAGCATCTACATATATATTAGCTGCTTCCTCTTTCTCAAGCTCTTCTTGAATTCGAGAACAGAAAGCATTGAAAACTTCAGTTTCTCTTGCGAAGTAGTCTTCATCTTCGCCAACCATGGCGAATCTAATTGCATCTCTTGAAATGTGAACAGATTTAACTGAACTGTTTGAAATCTGTTTTGTTATCCAAGTTGTCTTGCCACTTCCGGGAGTCCCGCACATAAGAAAGAGATTCTTTCGCTGCATCATTATATTCACCTCGCTCAAATTTTTCTTTAAACTCTATTACATCTGCATAATTCTTACATTCTACATGATTGATTTCTTCTTGGCAAGTCAGACAAAACAATTTTTTCATATGGTGTTTACCATGTTGATGTCCTCTCTTTCTTACCACGGGAATACCTTTCTTTCCACAGCGAATGCAATAAAAATCATGTGTTTCTAAATTTCTACCCATTTCATTTTCTCACTTCCTTTTGTGTTCTTTCCTTAACTTATATATATATTATATCATTTTTTTTAATAAAAATCAATTAAGATTTTTTATTTAGTCAACGCCGATTTCCTCAACGCCACCTTGAAAAATAATACTTTCAAATGTATCAAGGTTGAACAAAGTGCAACAACCAGTAAATACTGCTCCGTTGTCAATATCAAACTTATGACCATCACAATATACTAATGCACCGGCTTTCTGGGTAGCACCCTTTTCTAAACCATAACAATATCTGTCCATTAGAGGGGTTGGAGTGTGACCATGAACTACATAAACATCGTCCATATCTTCTTCCCAGCCGTCATAAAAGTGGTCACGAGACCAAATCAAATCATCTCCCCAAGGAAGTTTACCATCTGCAGTTGGAGTATAACCAGCATGGGATAACATAACTTTCTTACCATCTGGTCTTACATATTCTTCGTGAACAGGTAATCTGTTTAACCAGTCCATCCACTCTCTTTTAGCACCATCAGCTTCCCACTCTTCAAGAGTTCCATATCCGCCGTTTGAGCCTAAAAGATAAATTGGACGAGTGCCTCTCACATCTCTAAGTACATCTTCCATAGCATCAGCTAACATATCCTCATGGTTTCCTTTGATGTAAACGAACTGAGGGTCTTTAGCAATCGCTTTAATGGTTTCCCAAGGATGTGGACCACGGTCGCCAGCATCACCTAAGAAATATACCTTATCTTCTGGTTGTAAAAATTCTTTAATGGCTTGATAGAATTTCAAGCATCCATGTAAATCAGATAACGCATAAACTGCCATATAAATCACTACCTTTCTTTATTGTATATATATTATATCATATTTTTTTATAAAAATCAATTAAGATTTTTCTTTTGAAAAATTAAGTTCTTCCTTAACTTTCTATAAATATTATATCATAATTTTTAATAAAAATCAAAAAAGGAAGTTATTTCTAACTTCCTTTTCTGTGTTCCAATTATTAGAACATCCAGCCCTTACCATGTTCATTATATCTGCGGCAAACCGGCATTCTTTCCAGCTTGTGCTTATTACGCTCATGTAATTCAGTGATTCTCTTGAACTCATTGTAAGTAGGCGTTACATTGTTGAGAATGTAACTGTCTAGCGTATCATAAGTAAAACCAAGATTGTCTTCATCTGAATGTCCGCACATTCCGTCCTCTGGAACTTTATGCACAAGGTCTTTATCCAATTCATCAAGTGCGTCACCGATAATGAGCAAATCACGAACTGTGTACTCACTTAATGGAGAGAAATCACCAACAGAATCGCCATACTTAGTAGAATATCCTACATAATCTTCGGATAAATTACAAGTATTGCAAACTCGACCTCCAACAGAAGCAGCCACTGCATAGAGGGTTGTCATACGGATACGGGCCGGTGTATTAGTCAAAATCTGAGGATTCATTTCAATACCTGCGGCCTCCAGAGCTTTATACTCTGCTATGCAGGCTTCACCGATATTTACTTCTAAACTATTGATACCAAGAGACGCAATCAAACGATTTGCACAATCAATATCATACTGTTCTCCTTGCGGCATCTTTACGCCGATTACTTTATCGCAACCCAATGCTCGGACACACAGGGCCGCCGCAATCGAACTATCCTTTCCACCGGAAATACCAATTACTGCTTTGGAATTCGGTCCATTCTTAACGAAATACTTTCTAATCCAATTTACAATATGGTCAATATGGTCTTCTACATTTTCTTTTGTTACTTCATAATATCCGTTATAACTCATTACTTACCTCCGTTAAAATGAACAATATATACAAAATAATCCATGCCAAGCACTTCTTCAATCATCTTTTGAATAACTTCCCAGTTTGCGCCGCCTCTATCACAGCCGATACGAGCTGGAAAACCGATTGTTGAACCTACTGGTAAACTTCGTTTTAATTCATTTAGACACATCCAAAATGCATCATATGAAGTATATCTACGACCATCATAGCCATAATTATACTGAGAAAAGAAATTACAAACACAAGGATGCTTAATATCCTTATTGTAATCCTCATATAGAGCAACAATTTGAATCATGCCAAGCAACTGCTCTCTACTTCCAACTTTTGCAAGCGTGTCGCATTTCTTTTTATAATTTTCATATACTACTGGGTAGGTATCGCGAATTTGCTTCGCAATACCAGAACCCATAACACCCTGACAATTCACTTGATGGCAAATGACATCAAGATTTAATTCTTCTTGGACAACAAGTAAGTCGCCATTGATGTGTGATACCATATCTTAAAATCCCTCCGGATACATATTTGCTCTGACTTCAGCGAGAGAAATCTGTTTTACCATTTTTCCATCTTTAAATACTAACTGAAGCAAGTTCTCAACACCTTCACCATGAGCCTCAGCAAAAGTGTGTCCATCTGTGTAGCTCTGGCCATCCTGCGCAACAATTACACAACCTTTCTGAGACTTCTTCCAAGCTAATGCTTTAGGCTGTTTATAAATCATTACAGGATTGCCGTCCTTATCCTCGCCATAAGTAGCTTTGATAGCATAACCAAATGTGTCACGAGTATATGGATTATATTTTGGTGCTGGCTTCGGAGCAGCTGGATGAGTAGCATAGTAACCCCAGTCAGCATCTTTGTCGATTGTCTCAAGACACATGAAGCTGAAAGAGCCAACTCCAAGAACTACGTTCTGAATAGAAAAACCATTTCTTTCAAGGATGTCGTAGATAGCTTCACATCTCTGAGGAGTAATACTATCACCATAGATAGCCTTTACATGAGGGTCGAGTACTTTATATCCCTTAGAGTTTACAGTGCCGCCAAACTGGTCCCAAAGGTGGAAAACAGTTTCAGTAATAACCTGCACAGGGTCTCCAGAGTCACCACGAACCAACAGACAGCCATTATGGTTCATAATTTCTTCTCTACACTGAGGAAGAATATTGTCAACTAAGTTCCAATAATCATAACTATCAGAAACCATAGAGAAATTGTTGTTTGGATAAATCTCAGTAAGCAATCTCTTAACCTGAGTAATTTCATCGCCATCAACTGCGGCATTACTACACATTACAGAGTGTTCAGTAGAGATTGCGCCAAAGCCTACTTCCTCTTCTGTTACGTCACAGTTATAGTAATCTTCCATCCACATAATTGCCGGAACAGTTGCTGTGTTGAGGAAGCTAAGCAGCCAGCCCGCAGAAGATTTCATAGCAGATTCCGGAGAATGCTGTCCTCTAAAGGAGAAATCACCCAACATCTTAGCCGCACGAACGCCATCGTCGCAAGTTTTTGCTACATATTCATCTACGATTTTTCTGTATCTTTTACCAACTTCAACAGAAATCTGAATATGCCAGATATATGCAGAGTACATAGACTCAAGTGTATTTGTCAACCATGCGAAATCAGGGTGAGTATTTACAAATATATTCTGAGGAACGCCGATTGCGGTACTCTTGCCTTCTGGAATTGTATATAAGGCGATTGGCAGATAACCTAAGCGATGTAATGCACGAATTTTTTCATCGCTGTATGTACCAGCGCCGAGAGTGTAAGTTAAAACTCTATTGTATTCTGCAACTACTTCCTCTTCTGGTCTTGCGAAGAAGCTGTCGTTGAAAGCATCAATAAGAGTCTGCTTTGCGAAAGCCTGACCGCCGAAGTATGCTACCTCTGTAACATCATCTAATCGGGATATGCGAGGAGTGCCCGGACTATAAATCATAGTCATTCCTTCTGGATACTGCTCTGCGTGAGTTGCTTTGTAAAAGTCAATCATAAGTAATGGATTATACATCGTATCTACCTCTCTTTTTTATTATTTCTTCATTTCATATATATATTATATCATTTTTTTTTATAAAAATCAAAAAGGCTCTGCCGGTCGCAAAGCCTTCTCTTTTATTCCAATTTATTACTGAACGATTGTGATATCGTCAGTTGTTGAGTTAGCAGGGAAAATGCTATTTGTTGTGTATACATGTTCGATTAAGCCAGAACTGAATACTTCACCAAGGAAGATGGTTCTTTCACAGTGAGTGATATAGAGATAAATCTTCTCGGCACCAGCGTCTTTCAGAGCTTTTGCAGTGTGATAGAAAGTACCACCACGAGAGCAAATATCATCAACAATCAATACATTTTTACCTTTTACTACTTCTGGGTGAATGAGGTCAAGACCAAGGATTTCTCCATTTTCCCAATTTCTCTTTTTAACACCAAAAGCATAAGGTTTAGCTACCATGCCAGAGTAGCGTTTCATAGCCCCCTCGTCTGGATAACACATAACCAAATTTTCATCAGCAATTAGCTTAATAGCCTCTTCGATATGAGTTTTAGGCTCTACTACCACTACATTATCCAAGAGAGCGGTGCAAACAGAGCTATGAGGGTCTTCTATTACAACTGCGGTAAACTTTAAATCGTTGATTACTTCGCAGAAGTATTTTAAAGTGAACACGTCCTCTGGATTCTTTACTCTGTCCTGTCTTGCATGAGGACAATAAGGCATATATAACGCAACTGGATAGTCACGGAAATATTTCTTCAAACAGATTAAAGCAAATAATTCACAATCATCTTCATAATTCCAGACAATCATAGAAGGCTGCTGTAAATCCTGTGGAATTTTCATCAAGAGTGTATTATCGGGAAATCTACCCTGTTCAATAATTACTTCACCAATTCTAAGCATTTACTTCATCCTCCTCATCATTGATAACATTAACCTGACACATTCTCATAGTTGTAAGTGCGGCTTTGTGGCTTTCTGGAGTCACACCAGCACAACAACTAGCGTCTACTGTGATTTCCATTTCTGGGAATACTGCTTTACACATAAGTACATTTGAAACTACACAAATATCTGTACACAATCCCATGAAAACGATTTCATCTACTTCCTCAACAGCCACAATAGAGCTGATTACGCTCGGAAGCATAGTAGAACCGAAAGTTTCTTTTCTTACTCGGCTATTGATAATGCTTTCAGAAGAAATCTTGCTGAAATTACTATGGTCTACATAGCTGGAAATTCTCTTATCAATACACCAACCTTCTGTTCCTTCGATACAATGAGGAACTGGAAGATGTTTACCTTCACGAGTTTCTAAGTAATTTGCAGGATGTGTATCCTTTGTAAAGATGGCGATTGTTTCAGAGCTATCATAGTCTTTCAATCTTTCAAGCATCACCGGAACCATAGCCTGAGCTTCTGGCGTTCCTAAAGAACCATCAATAAAGTCTTTCTGCATATCAACAATAACTAAAATTTTCATAGATTTTTATTACCTTTCTTTTATTATATATATATTATATCAAAATTTTTAGTAAAAATCAAGGGTGAGATTTTACTCCCACCCTATCATCTATGATTTAGGCGTTCTTAGCCTTAACAACATCTGTTAAAATACCCTCAAGAGTTGTACCTCTCATGAGTCTGTCAACAGTCTCAGCCACAGATTCACCATTTGCGATTGCATATGGGCTCATAGACTTAGTTGCTGTCTCAAGTAACTGAGCATTAGCCTTAGTAGACAATGCAGCTACAAGGTCAGGACTGATAGATGCCATGATAGACTTCACAGTTTCAGCATATGCTTTCTGCTTAGCCTCCTCAATCGCTTCGTACTGCTTAGCCTTAGCGATTTCAGCGTCGTCGATAGCTTTCTTACGAGCCAATTCAGCAGTCTGAATTTCAGTCAATACTTCCTGTAAATCCTTTTTAGCCTGTGCTTCTGCAGTAGCTGCCGCACGTGCTTTCGCCTTCATTTCCTCTTCTTTTGCTAACTTATCAGCCTTCAGCTTCTGGTCTAACTCTAATCTGTACAGAGCATTAGCGTTTGTTAACTCTGCCTCTTTCTTCTCTACTTCAGCAAGAGCTTTAACTACCTGCATCTTAGCCTCAGCGTCAGAGAGTTCAAGAGTTTTGCTGATGATTTCATACTGATGTGTTTCAAGTAACTCGGCGATTGCAGAGTCAACCTTAACACTCAATACTTCCACATCGTGAACTAACATACCATTCTCAGCGAAGAAACGACCATCGTAGTTCTTACCATCTTTGTCTTTCTTGCCTTTCTTATCTAATACAATACTTCTGATAATATCAGTAGATTTCGCATAGAATTCCTGAACAGTGTAGTTCTTAGCCTCTCTCTTTAACAGAGAGCGCATTCTGTCAGTCATGTATTTAATGTAATTCTCGATTGAGAACCACTTATCTCTATACTCCTCAAGGAAGTTTACACAGTAGGAAACTTTAACCTGTACACCTACGAAGTCCTTAGTTTCAAGATTGATAAGGTCAGAAACCTTATTGTTCTCTACTCTCAAGTATGCAGTTGTAATCAAGTTGTCAGTTGTCTTAGGTCTACCAGTAGACAGAGACATTGCTTCAAGTGTTTCATCGTATGCGAGTAAGCGAGTTGTAGGACCAACTACCACTTCTCTTGAACCAGACTTAGAAACAACATTGATTGCGTAACCAGTCCATACATCAACAGCAACTACACCCTCATACTTAGTATCAAGAGTAATTGTGCGAGGTTTAGTGTAAGATACACCACGGCTGATATTAGAACCTGCCTCAAAGATAGCCAAAGTAGCTTCCTGATTAGATGTGCTATATGCACAGTTCAACATATCGGTTACTGAGTTACTAGCAATACCTTTCTGAGCAAGTCTTTCAACAGCTCTTTCTGTAAGCCCTTCATTGTAAGCAAGAACTTCCATATTGCCCGGATATAACAACTGACATTCCTTAGCAGTTAATTTTCTCTTAACTACTACCTCTGTACGAGGGTCAGGTAAATACATCTGAGGTCCTTTGATAGTCTTAATCTCACCAGTAAGTCTGTTAAGGATATAACGACCTTCACCCTCTGGAATGGCAATAGCGTGATGCATATATTTACCATCATACTGAATCATTGCGTGCTCCGGTCTTGGGTAATAAATCATCTGTTCCTTACCTGTGATAAATAACTCCTGACCAACTGGGTGTTCAGTTCCATCTTCGTCCTTATAGGCAGCGATAACCTTAACGTAAATACCGCTAATCGGAGATAACTCCAAGGCTCTGAAAATACAACCGCCTTTAGGTGCCTCAGTAAATGTTTCTGTTGGCTGCGGGAATACCACGGCCGGACCATGAACATATCTCTTCTCGCCATCTTCGTCCTTAAGAATAGCGTACTCCAGTCTTTCCAAAGTAACAGCGTCTCGTACATAGTCATCTCCCTTGCCGCCAACTGGGATTACTTCGATACCTGTTGGAGGAACGTAGAATGAAACTTCTGTTCCTTTGATAACGAGCAACTGACCCATAAAGTATTCTTCAGTTTCTTTGGCAACTTCTTTACCTTCAGCATCTACGATTGTAGCACTTTTGATATTTTTCATTGCCGCCTGAGCATCATATACACGAGCAAGCAAGTACTGGTTAGAACGAAGTCTATGACCACGAACTACCTTTGCCATCTGTCCCGGATATAATGCGAATGAAATCGGACCCGGAATATTAACCTTAGTACCAATTTTCATGGTTGTAGGTGTAGTATTAGCTTTGCCGCTTTCCGGATACTGACTGTCAGTTGTAGGGTTCTTTAAGATTGCATACCAGCCCTCTGGAGCAGAAACGAACAACTGTTTAGCTTTCTCGAAATCTTGTGTTTCCTCGAATTTTTTTGTCTTTGTATTAAAGGTAACCAGTGCTTCCTGCTGACTAATGGTCATAGTTAACGGGCCTACATGGGACTTAATAGTACCATTGGTTTTGTTCTGCAAGAAACAGAACTCATTAACTGATAAGACCAAGTCTCTCTGGCGAGCTACTGGTGAACTACCATAATTATCTTCGTCATATCTACCCATATTCACATTCCTCCTTTATAATTACGCATTAACTGCGTCTGTCAACTTTTCAATGAAAACTGCGTTCTGAGCGATTGCTGTATCAAGTGCATCTTTCTTAGCTGAAAGAACCTGAATTAAAGACTCGATACCCTGCTTCTGAGATGTCATCTCTGCACTATTTTTCTTTAAATCTTCGATAGAAGACTCGATAAGTGCGCGGGATGCCGCAGCTGCTCCTGTCAATTCATCAATTTTGTTCTGAAAATTCTGAGTTTCTGATACCTGTACTGTTTTCTGTCCTAACATTTTTATGTACCTATTTCCTTTCTTTAACTTACATATATATTATATCATTTTTTTTAATAAAAATCAATTAAAATTATTTATCTTCAACATATTCCACAAGGACTTCGATGTAATCTCTTCCTTCACCTTTAAAGATTGGAATTTCTGTGTCGATAATCCATTCTCCGGCCGGACGAGATGGGTCGCGCAGATACGCACTTACTTTACCATCACCAAGATACTCAAGTAGGACTTCATTTCTAACTACACAAGTTCCTCTCTTTTGGTGAGTTGGGAAGTTATTCCAATTAATACCGTACTTCTGCCAAAGCATTTCTTGAATATCATTCTGATTTTTATTCTCAAGTTCTGCATGAGAAAAATAAGCCTGACCTACCATCTGAATAGAGTTTCTTGTTGCATCAAGCTGACGCCAAAAGATAAGATTGGTTACTTCTTCTTTTGGAATATTAAAACAGCGAGCATCAAAACAAGCGGTGCCCATTTTCTGCTGATATAGTGTCCATCTATTCTCCCAGAAGTCACTTCCAAGTTCAAGGTCTTCATCGGTTAAACCATATTCAGATTTAACAATTTCTTCATCAATCTCTTCTCCATAGTGGAAATGAGTCATAAGCATATGAATATTGTGGGTAAAAGCTTGATTAAAAGCCATAGTTGCCATAGAAGCAGCCACAGAACAAATCTTTTCTATCTCATAATCAAACCAAGCCGCAGAATCGAATTTACGATAATCTACAAGAATAAGTGTGATTTCATCAGACTGAGTGTATCCAAGAACACAACCCTGAATATGCTGACAAAGATACTTTGTAGTTTCCTGCATAGATTTGATTAAAATTGTATCAAAAGGTCTTTTCATACCACGAGTAAAAGTATGGAAAGCCTTACCATCAATACGAATTGCTACTGGAGTTCTTCTCATTAGCTTAGTTTTTGGAATGTTTTCATAAAACTCCTTCATACGAGTTCCAAGATTATCATTTACTGGCATAATTACCTCCTTATACAAAATAAACCTGTATTTTAACGGGGTCTATATAATCATTTTTATCTGCTACGAATTGGTCAATATAAGACTGTTTTGCTTGTTCAATGGTTAAAACTTCTCCATTACATTCAAAATATTCGTCCATATATTCCTTCAATTTATCCATAGAGACCTCGATGGCAATTTTTACTTGCATGCGGCCTCCTTCATATATTTCTTAATCTCCTCCATATGCATATGTACAAATGGTGGAACGTATTTATCAACTGGCATATCATTCATAATTAAATTACGAACTAAAGTTGCAGAAATTCCTTCAAATCTATCAAGGAATTTGAAGCGTAAGCACCATCTATCCTGCTGGTCAAACCAATTCAGCATAATGTCCGGTCTATCACTGTAATAAATTGTCATATCTGAGTCTTTAGTGTAATAAAGCATTTTTACGAATAAATATCTACCCCAAGAGTAGCTATTATCTGATTCGTCGGTCATATCGCACATTGGAATAACATGGATGTGCGCCAGGTCTTGCATAGCATATTCTTCATGGAGAGCTCCTTCGATGAGCATAGTTCTGAATTCAATCGGCAATGGATTGCGAACAGTTCCTACCTTATCAGCACTTCCTACAAATATATATAAATCACAGCCGCACTTACGACAATCTTCATATGCTTTCTGTACCATATTCATATGTCCATTATGAAATGGCTGTCCTCTAAATAAAATACAACCTACCATTGTATCTCCTCCCACATTTCTATTTCTTCATAGTTTTTTAAATCATCTAATGCTTCCTCAACAGACTCAAATTGACAAGGACAAATATGTCCCTTTGTCATATTTACATAAGAATACTTGCCTGTTTCTTTATGAGGAAGAATTGTGACAGTACTAATTCTTTTATCTTTATAAAGGATAGAATAGAATTTCAATTAACATTTCCCTTCTTCAACCAAATAAGTTAATCCAGTTACAACCTTAGTGCCACGATATTCTGGGAAAGCAGAATCAATCATGTCGTAGATAATACTCCATCTATCGCTGTGAATGTAGCTCGGATTAGCGGCCTCGCGCAATGTTTCTTCTACTACTGGATAAAACTTATACTTTGATAAAAAATCTAATGCTTCTCTCTTTTCTTCATTATACATTAAAACCACCACACCTTTCTTAAATTCGCTAATTTAGGACTGGAAAAATGTCTCTGTCCTGCACCAAGAAGTAATTTAAACAATTCAGCATATGTTAGTCTTGTTTTAACTCTAAAATGCCAGCTATCTCCAGCCTTAATGATAGCTTCTGGGTCAGCATCAATAATAATTCTCATCAAATCATTTCGGTCATCAGCATAATGAGAAGTTACTTTATACTTGTAAAATTTTTGAAATACTGGTTTGGACTGCTGTTCCATACCTAGCTTTGGTTCAATACTTCCTTGATAAGCCATATTTCTAATTCCTTTCTTAACTATATAAATATTATATCATATTTTTAAATAAAAATCAATAAAGTAAAAATGCCCGAAGGCATTTCTACCTTCGAGCTTACCAGAAACATCCATAACCTACTGTTTCAAAGCCCGGACAAGTCCAGTTACAAATCATCGGGATATCCTCGCCCGCATCCAATCTTACGATTTCTGCATCAAAAGCATTAAGTAACCAAATAAAAGTATCTTCAACGAAGTCAAGACAAACATATGGATTAGGGTCATACTCTAATACATCATCAATAGAAGTCATACCTGACCAATTATTTGTATCTTCGTATTCAATCAATCTTTCTATTGGGTAATTCGTATCTTTTAATGCTTGCCAAATCACCGGACTTAAAGTTGATTCCTCATATTGGTCTGCATATCCATCAAAAAAGTCATTACCATATCTTGCACAAAGACACTTCTGTGCGTCATATAGTGCTTTCATAGACGGCGCATCCACCAATACTTTATCATACTTTCCGTGACCATCATCAGACCAGTCACCAAAAGGGATATACATTTTCATTAGCCTACCTCCTGCATGTGCAATAAATGCTTATGTCCTTTAGGGCAAATCAAATAATGATATTGCATTTTACCATCTCTATATTCATTGCCTCCACTGTTAATTGGGTCAGTATAAGTAACAATTTTCTTATCTTTAACTTCTTCTTTATGCAAGAAAGACTCAGTTAAATAATAATCATCGCACTCACGACAATAACAAAATTCTGGAGATAAGATTCTTTTAGCCATTGCAATATCTTCTTCAAGACTTGCTAAAGCCTGTAATTTTTGTTCATTTGTCACATCTCTGCGAATAATATCTTGAATTACTGGATTCATTTATGCCACTCCTCTATTTCCAAACCGCCTTCGCACAACCAATCCGCCACTAAATGTCTGTGGCAAAAGTCGTCCGGTTTTTCATAACAAATCAAAGCCACATGAACACTATCACTTCTCCATACGGGCGCGTCCATTTGAGCTCTTATTTCTGTTGGTATTAAAAGTTGAATTTCATTCAGCACACGAACCTTTTCCAAAGGCTCTAAAACTTCTTTATTGAAATGCTCAATATAGAACTCATTATCATGATTTTCTTTCCACTCCATAAAGAATTTATACTTCGGTGCAAGTTTCTTGTACCAAAGACCCGAGTACCATTGCGGCAAACCGCCGCATATGGCAATCGGGATTACATTCTCTGGAAAGTTTCTAATTTGAGCAAAATAGCTCGTATATATCATTACTGTAACATGCCTCCAAGCACTTGATTAGCTGCCTTTAAGTCTACTTTACCCTTTAAGATTTTCATAAACTTACCCCTGTCAGCTTTTGTTAAAGTCAAATCAGTATTCTCAACAAGGTCTTCGATGAACTCTTTGATTTCTGCTGGGTCAGTAATTAACTGAGGTGCAAATTCCTTGATAATCTCAAGTTTTGTCTTGTACTCAGCCATTAACTCCGGTCTTGACTCTGGACAGTTGTCAACCATTTCCTGAACAGTCTTCTGCTCCTTAAGTAATACAGTAGTAACCAAATCTTCTGTCGCTTCAACCCTGCCCTTATCTGTAATTGTAGCTTTCTTAACTGCATCCACAAGACTAGACAGAACATCCTTTCTCACTTTGTCCTTGTTCTTCATTGCTGTAATCATTTCCTGCTGTAATGTCTCTAATTTCATCTTCTTCTTTCTCCTCTTCTAAAGTTATTCCTAATTCTTTTAGGGCTCTATCTAAAAAATAAGCCATAATTTCTTTGCCTTCTGGGTCTCTTTGAGAGCCGCCAGTTAAAAATCTAATTCTATCTGGGTCTTCAAGGTACCAGTCCATTTCGGTTGGATGCTGTCGTAATACTTTACACACATCACCTAACGCTTTATAAAGAATGTAAGCTCTTTGTACATCATTCATTAAATTTTCGCCTCCTTAAATGCCCCAAATAATATTTCCATCGCCTCTTCGGGAGAGAGTTTACGGTCTCCAATTACAAGACCGCCTTCTCCCGGAGGGACTTCTCTTACTTCTATTCCATATGGTTCTGCTAATTCACGCAGTAAATCAATATTTGATTTTTCCAAACACTTCACCTAAACTTTCTGTAAATCTAACTGCGGTTTTTAAGCGTGGCATATCTGTTTCATCACGATTGATTAAAACAATTGGACACTGTCTACCTAAGATTAACCCCGCAGCTGGATATACTGATAATGATGTGCCACCAACGATAATTAAATCAGCTTTATCCATGTGCCAATTAGCCTGATACCAGTCAGCATCTGGTAAGCTTTCCTCATATAATGTTACTGCTGGTCTGATGCGACCACCGCACTTAGGACACTTCGGAACTTCCTCTTCACAAGTAAATAAGTAATCTGCTGGATATGGCTCATTACAAGCACAACAGTAGTTCTTTTCAGTTGTTCCATGAATTTCACAAACTTCCTTGCTACCAGCTTTCTGATGTAAACCGTCGATGTTCTGAGTTACAACAGCCGCTAATTTACCTTTAGCTTCCATATCAGCAAGCACCTTATGAGTAACATTAGGTTCTACTGAACGAACATCAAGTTTCTGTCTGTAAAACTCATAAAACACTTTAGGCTCTTTCCACCAGCAAGTATGACTAAGTAAATATTCTGGAGTATATCCTTCAAAATTTACATCATGCTGATTATATAATCCATCGGTGCTTCGGAAGTCCGGGATACCGCTCTCCGTAGAGACGCCGGCGCCACCGAAAAATACAATATGATTAGAGTTAGCAATTAACTCATTTAATTTTTCAATTCTCTTTTCAAAACTCATAATAGCCTCCTATAACAGAACTGCCAAGCCAGCTAAATACTTCTCTTTCAGTCTGTCAGTTAATGTATCGGTCAAAGTTAAATGGTCTTTCATATCTGCCAATTTAACCCAATATGCACAATTCTGATAGTGCGTTCCACGAACCGGACGCAATCTCTTACAATATTCTACATAATCTTCTCCTTTTGGTTTTGTAAGTAACTTCAATGCTTCACCGAAGTTATCTGGGAAACCAACAATCGAGCATTCTGTGTCTTCAATTAAATCATGGCAAATTGCCAAAGCAACACATTCATCTCTATATTCATAAGGAATGGTCATATTTTGAGCGACATAGCCGGCAACTCGCATTGCATGAGCATATGTACTTTCATCATAATATTTTGCGGCTAATTCCATAGCTTTTGATACCTTCATGGGTTCTCTATCCATTGACATATCTGTCCCTCCATTTATTCTTTCCTTACTTTCTATAAATATTATACCATTTTTTTTAATAAAAATCAAAAAAGGGAAGTCTAATCCCTCATAAGAATATCGATGATTAGACTTCCCAATAAATTACCTAAAATTGCTAAAATAATTGTCCACGACCAAGTAAAAGTTTGCCAAGAGGCAATACCCAATACAATAATATTAGCAATAGAATGCTGAAAACCACAGAATATAAACAAAGGAACTCCATATAAAATACCTACATAGTTACCTCGTTTAAAAGTTTCTACACAAATATACATAATCATTCCGCAGAAAACCGCAGATATGAAAAATGCCAACGAAAAATTCCATGTCGCAACTTTTTGTGTAGCGGCTTGAACTAATTGGGGTGAGCTACAACCCAGTAGTAAACCAAATCCATAACCTGCTGTGAGGTTTAGGAATAAAATCTTGGCTAATTCAGCCTTTTTATTTCTCCAATAATAGCCGGCTTTACCTGTATAAAGGTCAGCCTGCAAGTAACATACACTTAATAATCCAAAAGCAAATAGCATGGGGCCGAGCGGATTGCCAAGGAATAATAAAACCGCAACTCCAAAACCGATTAAAATCGGTGCTAGTAATGCTTTTTTCAACTCTGAAGTTCGTCCCTAATTTTCATTAGTAATTTGCCTAAGTTGTTTTCTCCAACACCCTTACAAACACCCCAGCAAGTATCGCCCCACCAGTTACCTTCTACTAACTCTTCTGAACCAGTAGCGAGTAATTTGTTGTGAAGTTCCGGAATTGCAAACTTCATTCGTAAACCTTTTTCCATAACATCAAGCTTTACATCTTCCCAATCTGCTCTTAATGTAACTTGACGTCCCATTTTCTTTGCTTCGCCTGGTGTAGCTGCGCGCGCAATCATAAGACGCTGTTCCATATTAAGAGTTTTCTGTGCTTGGAAATAATGTTCTACTGTTGGGTAAGTAACTACCCCTTCTTGAATAGGAGAGTCATGGAAATTACTTAAAAATCTATATTCTCCATCGAAACTGTTAATCATTTTCCGTCATCCTCCATTCTACCTTTCAACTCTTGGTACTTTGCTTTTAAATGTTCATATTCATTTTCAAGGGCTTCATATCTTTCTTGAAGCTGGTCATATGCCCATTGTGCGCGGTAAGCCGCATCTTCAAACGAGCAACCGCCACCACAAGCCTCTTCTTCTGTTTGATGTTCGCCCTCTAATATTGCCTCATAAGGATATGGGCATCCTCCACATACGCTCATAAAGTCCTCCTAACACAAATCTTTAAAGCAGAATTTTTCTCCACAAGAGCATTCAATTTCTCCAATCTCACCAATAGAAGTCGGAGTAAATATGTACTTAAATCTACCTCCGATTGCGCCGGCATATCCATTGCCTTTGTGTTTCTCTTGGATGTGCTTGGTTTTCCACTCTTCAATAGCCAATCTTTCATCTTCATCAATTTCAAAACTACCTACCACTCGTTTTTTCCAACATTCCACTTCTTTTTGTAGGCGTTGAATTTCTTCATCTTTGTAATGTTCGTGTTTTAACTTTTCATTTTCTGCTCTTAACGCATTATTCTGCCCTTGTACTTGACGTACAATGGCAGAAATCTCGTCGGTAAAGTTCTTACAAGCTGTGTCAATATCGTGGACTCTGAGCATCTTTCCGTTAATAAACTCTATGAATTCCACTAATATTTCTCCTTTCGGATAATCTTATCCATCTTTTTGCGGCGGTTGTCTACTCGCGCAGGCTTACCGCCCGGAAGTTTCTTGTAAGTTGGGCAAGTCTGGCATAGACCGCGGAAACACGCATCTTTACCCAAGTCACAATTATGCTCACATTTGTAATGAATACAAGCGATTTCTCTAGTTCTAGCCATAATATAGCCCTCCTTATTTTCCTAATTCTCTTAAAATATCAATTACAATAGCTTCATAACCAGCCTCTTCGCCCGGATATGTAGTATATTCAATACCTTCAGCTTCAAGTAAATCATAAATTTTATCTCCAACAGCATCAGACTCTGCTTCAGTTTGATGTCTACCTATTGGATTGTATGGTTTTACTCGTCTGAGATAGAAGTTGCGGCAATCATAAGAATTCATAACATCACGCACAACATTATTGAAGTTTTCACCAAGCACTGGGTCTGTGTTATAAACCAGAGAAAGCAATAAAGGCGAGTCTGTGACAATCACATCAACCTTATCAGCACAACGGCTAATTTTAAAATACTGCTTACCAAAAATATATGCTTGGTTTTCAAATACTGCTTTATTCTCTTCCCAAACTTTATCTTTTGCGAACTCTGTTACCAGTTCCGCATTCACTCCAGCCATTTTTAAACGACTGAATATGTAAGCTGCTCCGGTCGACTTACCAGCTCCGGGCGCACCGAAAAGATTAACTAAAATCATTCGTCTCTCTCCTCCACATAAGATTCTTCATCAGAATCTCTATCTTTATCATAAATAAAGTGGTCACCAATCTCATACGAATTATAAACTTCTTCTGTCACATAAGCAGTTCTCACTTTTAATTTACCATCTAAATATCCTTCAAAAGTAATTGTCCATTGGTCATCATAATGACGAGTCACTGGAATAACTGATACAGTAGTTATTTTTCCAACCCTATGAGGAATACTAATTGTCGTTCTTGTAGTATGAGCAGGTTCAAATTCTTTAGAAATTACAATACCTTCTTCTAATTTCGGTCTACTCTCAGCCCAAAATACGAAACCTACAAGCAAAAACGAACCTAAAATTATTACAACCCATTCTTTCCAACTCATATGTTACCTCCGAGGAGAAGCCTAAGCTTCTCCACCCTCAGCAACATCCTGAGCCTCTTCCATATCAGGAGCTTCCGCAGTATCTTTGATGATACCCTCAAGTACTTTAAAAGAGAAGTTCTTGTGTTTATAAGCACAGAACTTAGGTCTGTTCAAGATACGAACAACTACACCTTCACGTACATGAGTTTTACCGATTGGGTCAGGACCGTCGTAGAAACGTTCGGCAACCTTCATAATCCACTCGCCGGCAGAAATGTTATCATCTCCCTCAGTTGCAGGGAACTCTGGAATAAAACCAACCCAAAGAACAGGCACAGTTTTTACACCCATCTGCTCACATCTATATCTCATGTAATCTGGAGTATACTCTACTACATCACCATCCTCATTAGTCATGGTCATACGATAAACGTACATATCAGAATGAGGTGGTTCACAACCATAAGAAAAGGTAGTAGTTTCACCATACTTCTTCAAGAATTCCTTATCATTCAACTTCTTGTTTGCACAATCTGCCATGATAGGAGTTCCAGAGTCAGTAAATCCAACTACTTCGTAGTAGACAGTTTCTCCTTTATGAAGTTTTCCGTCGAACACTTTAGAGTGTTGTTCTCTAAAGGCGTTGGAGCCGTAGAAACCTCCGTCATAGTTGTCAAGTACAGTACGTCTGGTTCCAGACACTTCGCCCCAATTATACTGAGGCACGCCGTCGCGTCTTCGCAACTTATCCCATAAGCTTCGTTTAAAGCCTGTAAAGACTGGCACCATTCCTGTACGTTGGGAAGTTCCATGCATTTTGAGAGTGATTTCAACCAAGTCTCCAGGTCGGAAAGCTGCGAGGTTGTAGGCGAGCTGTTCAGTGTCTGCGTGTTCGCTGAATAGAGGCGCAACTGGTACTTTCTTTTTACGGGTTCTGTTTCCCTCAGAATTTCCGCCTCCTTGTCTATGATTTCTCTTAGGGATATATTTCTGACAAATCTCATGTCCCTCTACCACATCAATAGTGTCTCCTACATTGAGCATAGACGCTGCACCACCCTTAATATGAGGATAGCAGTAGTCAAGACAAGACAATGGCAAGAAAAGACCATCAGACTTTTCACCACGCAAACGAATTGCAGTTACATTTCGCTTGTCTGGGTCCATATATCCACCAATATTATTTCCATTTTCATCTTTCTTGCGAAGCAAGTTATTCTGCTCGGCAAATTCTACGGACAACTGACCATCAGTAGGGAAATATACACCTAACTGACCTTCAGTATAATCCAAATTTACACACACAGTATTGCCGAAACAATCTCCAAGCTGGAGTCTATCAGCATTAGGGTGTTTTCGCAAATTTTTCAATTCAGTTATATATGCTACATATGCCATATTCACTCACTCCTTTTCTTATTTCTCTACTTCAGTTGCATATACTTTCCAATCATAGCTCTGATACTGAGCTTTTTTCAAGTGTGCTTTAACAATCTTATTTTCAACTCTCTTTTTGTGTTCCTGAGCAAGGGCTCTATTTTTCTTCGGCATGAGTTTAATAGCTGCCTGAACAGCTTCTTCCATGCTTCCGTATGTATTGATAAGAACTCCATCTTTCCATCTTTCAACTCTGTCGATAACAGTTTTTGTTTTGGCTTTCTTGGAAGTTGTAGGTGGGTTATCAATTCTCTTATAATCTGGGAATGGACATTCTCCAACAAATTGGTCACCTTCATCCATTACAAAATCATAAAGTTCTTTTAAAAACCAAGCATCTTCAAGCGGGTCATGACATTGATATACTTCATCAACTCCTCTATAATAAGCAAGAACTTTTACAAGGGCAATATTTTTAATTAACCCGAAATGTTTCTTTACTGTTGGAGCGAAATCTTTAAGCCCCATGCCAATCATAGATAAAGCAGCCTGTGCTTCAAAATCAACTGTATTTTTAAGATTTTTCTTTACGAAGTCAATGTCGCTATTACCGTAACAATAAAATTCAATGTTACTATCACCCCTAAGCCAATCGTAAAAATTCTTAAATACTTCATCACTTTCTGGTGCATTGTCAACCATCTCCTGTGTAATACCTGTGAGCTGTGTAATGAACTCTGTAATCTTTTTATTTGCTTTTACATAAGATTGAAATTCAAGTCCATCCTCTCTTACGCATCCAATAGCAATAATCTCATTTGAAAACTGTGCCGCCTCGAAGTCAATAAAATATTTCATAAATCATCAATTCCTTTCTATCTCTAACTTATATATATATTATATCATTTTTTTATATAAAAATCAAAGAAGAAATTTTTAGTTAGATGCTTTCATTTCTTCATAAACCTGACGACCCTGCTCACGCATATCTTCAACCCATTTCTTACTACCATGACTCCAAAAGCGATTACCTTCAGCGTCCTCGCAAACGAAGGCGCAAGATTGATTATCGCCGAATATATCATCTCTATCCCAAGGAGCCGGCGCAATTCCGATTAAAGTAAAATCTTCATCTTCAATGCAAACAATCTGCTCCCAGAAGTCAACCTTAATCCAACTATTCCACATTTCATGGTAAGCATCACCAATGTCATACATATCATGGAATAATCCCATTGTATTTAAGATATTCTTAGTGCTAGTTTTATCAAAGTGGTCTACGTACCACTGTTCTTGCTCAGCCCAACTAAGAGAGCGCTCTAAGAAAGAAATGCCTTCAACTGCGCGGGACTCATCGCCCCAGCACCAACCAACGCCATTACCCTTATAGTCAATGCGGCAAGAGCAAGTTGTACCACCGGTACTATGTAATTTATATCCACCATATTCCTTACCAATTTCTGCTTTCTCTACTGGTATCCATTCATATCTCGGACAATTTCTCATAATTCTTCTCCTTTAGAAAAAAATAGGCTCTGGGTTACAGAGCCTTATGTATTTGCAAGACACTCTTTGAGCATCTTGCTACGGATAGGATTTCTAAGTTTACGAAGTGCCTTAGCCTCAATCTGACGAATTCTTTCACGAGTCACACCGAACACTGAGCCGATTTCCTCAAGGGTCTTAGGCTGGTCATCTTCCAATCCAAAACGCAGAACCATAACTTCTTTCTCTCTTGGAGATAATGTTGCAAGAATATTTAAAATCATATTCTTATTATCTTCCTGAATGCAAGCAGCCAATGGAGAAACTGCATGGTTATCAGCAACTAAGTCACCAATATTTGCATCATCTTCATCATTCACTTTGGAGTCAAGAGAAAGTGTATCTCTCTGCATTTCATATACAGTTTTGATTTTCTCTACTGGAATTTCCATTTCTTCGGCAATTTCTTCAACAGATGGTTCTCTTCCGAGAATCTGAGTTAACTGCTTATGAACCTTTGCAACTTTGTTTGCTACTTCGAGCATATGAACCGGAATTCTGATAGTTCTTGACTGCTCAGCAACAGCTCTGGAAATAGACTGCTTAATCCAGTAAGTTGCGTAGGTAGAGAATTTATATCCTTTAGTATGGTCAAATTTCTCTGCGGCTTTCATCAGACCAAGATTACCTTCCTGAATAATATCAAGGAAAGTCATGCCGGCGTGACCATGATACTTTTTAGCAATACTTACTACTAGTCTCAAGTTCGCATTAACCAGAGCATCTTTCGCTTCCATATCACCTGCCGCAATTCTCTCAGCCAAAGAAATCTCTTCCTCAAAAGTTAAAAGATTATACTGACTAATTTGACGCATATAAATCTTAACAGAATCGCCCATCGGCAATTCGCCTACTTCAACATCAACTTCTTCATCTTCATCATCTACAATGCAGATACCTGCGTTTTCTAAATAATCAAATGCTGCTTCAAGTTCATTCTCTTTAAATAAAGTCAAAATTACTGACTCTTTAAGAGTATTATCACTTCTGTTTGCTTTACTTACTAATACATTTAATCTTTTTTGCATAGTATCTCCTCCATATTCAAACATTCAAAATTTCTCTCTTTTATAAATATATTATAACATATTTTTTTAAAAATGTCAAGAACAATCGGATTGAGGGATTAACTCCCCCAATAGAACTTAGGGTCCTTATCCAAATGCTCCGCAGAGTAATCTTCTTCGTCGTCATATCTATCCCATCTTGCGATGATATTTTCTAAAGAGTCAACCTCTTGATAATACATCTCCACATTAGGACGCACCATGCGATTGGCATGAAAGTGACCAAATAACCAGATACCCCAGTTAATTTCATTCTTAAATTCTTCCAACCATACTTCCATACTAGTATCTACGGTCGATTGGTCGAGTCCGCTCAAGAACAAATCAGTAGGTTCCCAAGAGAGAGGGCAAGTGTGAGATAAAACAAAATCAAAACATTCACCATAATTCTCGCCTTGAATAGCACCCATTTCTTCTGGTGTTAGCTGTTCGTTCTCAAACCAAGTCCAACCCCTTTGTAATCTATACCACTTATCAACAGAATAAGCCCCACCAATTACAAGAGTAGGTCTACCATTTAACTTATAAACTGCGCCATCCCTAAAATATTTAATATTAGGAAAGTCAGGTTCATAATAAACAGTATTATCTACTTCTGGGTCGAAAGCTAAAATCATTCCTTCTACCAGTTCCGGTCTCTGTTCGTGATTACCGCGTACACAATATACTTCTACCCCACTGGCGCAAACTTTCTGTTTAAGTTTTTTATCCGTTTTATTCAAATAGAAGTTGAAACCCGCATCACCTAAGATGATTAACGCGGGATTTTCACCTTCACACTTGGCAAGACGAATAGCAAAATTTTCCCAATGACCATGAAAATCTCCTGTTACATACCAAGTTCTCATATCTATTCCTCCAATAATGCTTTTTTAATAGACCTCTTAACAATTTCAGCCTGCACTTCGTCAAGCAATTCATCCACTACTGGATTTGGGCTAGCTGGATGCTCCTCGCAGAACTTATCAGCAACCTCAGTTACACGGTCTAAGCAAGCTTTACCCATCCAACGAGCATCACCAAGAGTGTAAGAACCCTGTTTAATCATTTTAAGAAAATCTGGTTGGTCAGAGATTAAGCACTTAGCATAATCCTCACCATTGATATATCTTAAAAGATATTCCTCAACTCTAAATAAGTGATGTAATTGTTTAGGGTCATAACCCCACTTAGCCAAAATATCTACTTTAGAAGGATACTCATGTTCCATTGCATGGTATTTTTCCATTGCAATACCCTTCATAGTTTTTACTGCGGCATAAGTATTATAGTGAGCAATCATTTCATTTGCATCAACTAATTTCTGCCACAAATCTGCATACATAGGGTTGATAATCTTGTATTCAGTGAACAGGATTTCCACGAAGTTTAAATTCTGTTTGCGGAAAGTCTGGAACATTAAACGAATATCCTTAAAGTCAATATGTTCGTCATTTGCACGTACATGAGTAGTGCTGACTGCTTTTCTGTTAAAACAAATATCATCAAGAGTAGGTAAAACAATTAACTTGGTATCAACATCAGAACCTTCGATGTCAAGACCGTAGTTCTGAGAACCCTGTAAAAAGATACCTACAATTCTATCTTCCGGAAAATACTCAAGAGCTTCCTTGTAATGGTCGCTCAATCTTTTAAAAATATCTTGCTCTCTTTTAGTCATTTTATCAACCTCCGTATCTAATGTACATACTTAATATTGAAACTGCAATTAACCCTATTGAAAACAAAATCAATTTAATATAATCTTTTTTGCTCATAGTAAATTACCTTTCCATGCTTTTTTAATAACTTCATATAGTTAATCATGTCTTTTGTACCTCTGGATTTTCCGTCCCAAAAGGCAACCAGATAATCGGCGTAATCTCCCATTCTATGATTTCTTTCAATTCCAGCATAATTACCTAATTCTTCCCAATTAGCAGGAAACATTTTTACTGGAATGCCATGTTTCTGCGCCCAGAGTCGTCCAAGTGTATCGGCACCTCGAGCCCCGCCGCAAACAACTTCAGTCACTTCAATACCTAGACTTGCCATTGCTTCTTCAACTATATTCATGTTGTCGAAATCTCTGCCACCAGCTATAATAACTTTCACTAAATTATTACCACCTCTTTTATCTTTATAATTTATTATATCATATTTTTTTAAAAAAATCAATAAACAAAAAAAATGGGAGAACGATATAATTATCGTTCTCCCATAATTTTATTTTTACTCTTCGTCAGCGCCATCTTCTACGTCTGCTACTAAAGCAACAGCTTTATCGCAGAAATTAGCGAAGTCTGCTAATACATCAGCCTTATTAGCCATGAATTTAGCCATATCCATAACAGATAAATTAAAATAAGCACCACTCATTGAGTTGTCAGCGCCATTTACATTCATGTTCATAGATGCAACAACCTCACCATTAATCATAGACTGGCCGTCTAATGAAATATTCTGATTAACCATACTTAACATAGTTCTCCTCCTTTTTGATTAAAAAATTCCCAACGGAATTTTTATTTCTGATTTTCGATTCTCACGCCCCACGCCGCCCGACGCAGACTTGTAGATTTTTATTGTTCTTCAGTTTCTCCTTCAACTGGAGCTTCTGGTTCTTGAGCAGGTTCTTCCTCTTCTACAACTTCATCCTCATCTTCAGGGGTTTCAGGTTCTACAACCTCATCCTTTGGTGTTGTTGTATCTTCAGGAGTTTCAGTCTTTTCTGCTTCAGTGATTTCTACAAAAGCTTCTTCGTTAGTAACGATTAACATTTTGTCTAAAGCAGGAATAAATACAGTGCTACCTAGCTCAATTGTAGGGTAATCTTTCTTATCTAATGTTTCTCCAAAAACACTATAAGATTTACCTCTTGTAGTAACGATTAACTGATACATGAAATCTCTCCTTTCTATTCATTCCATATTTTATTTGAAAAAAAGGAAAGTAATAATGAATAAAATTGCCCTTATATATGGTTGTATTTAGTATGAATGAGATTGAACTCCCAGTTCCTCATAACCGCCTCTAAAGAGCCATATGGACACCAGGCCGCAGAGTCTTTATCTCTTAAAACTATACAATTTTGAGTTTTTGTTTTGCTATTGGTTGTTATTTGCAATGGCTTAATTTCACTTTTTATATTATAAATTTGTCCATGAACAAAGCCCATAGAGGTTTCTCCTACAAATCTTCCTCTCATAAATCCTCCTTAAATACAAAAACGCCGGAGAGGGAAAACCTCTTCCGGCGATAATTGCGTTGATTACTGGATTACAGCATATCTCTCAGAGTTCAGCTTATCCATCATCAAGTCATATCCAGTCTTGCCAGACATGATGGTCTCGAAGATAGAAGGTGAGAAACCTGATACATAGCTGATAGGTCCGTTACCTAACATTGGAATGTTGTTCTGGCGAGCCTGAACGTTCCAGAAAATTAGGTGAGGCATCTGGTATCCATAGCTAGCCCACTTACGAGCGATTCCTTCTAATACAGTCTCAGCATTTCTGCTATTGATTGTAGAAGAGCTTCTCCAGCCAGAAGTTGCACTATCAAACTCCATGTCAGAGATGATAATTACGTTCTGAGGAAGGTCATCCTGTGAGCACTTGGTCTTCAGAGCAGTATCAAGCATTAAGTCGAAAGTCGCCTCAATGTTGGTATTGTCTACCAAGTTAGTTCTGTAGATACGCTGTACCTTATCAACGAAGTCCACACCTTCAGTCTTGATTAACTGAGGTCTAGATGCGAATGAGATGTAGTGACCAGCGAAAGGACCGCTAGACTTCTCAGCACAGTAAAGACCAAGTGAGATAGCTACGTTGATAGGAGCAGAAGCCTCTGAGCTTACCATTGAGCCAGATGTATCAACAACAGCGATACCGTTGAAAGTAGCACCATTGAAGTAATCAGCAAGGTTATCCCAGTACTTATCTACCATTAAACGATTAGTATCGTTCATATCTGGCAGTGTCTTTTCATGGCGAGTCCATGAGTCGTAACGACACATCTTAAGTGCTTCTGCAACGCACTCGTATGGATAAAGAGCCTTAGCGTTTACAGTCTTAGTAGTGTCCTTAGCGAACTCTGCATAAGTCTGTACTGCCTTTTCAGACTGAGCACGCTCTAAGTCGTGTCTAGCGAAGGCATTCTTATAAATCATACCAGCACGAGATGGAATCTTATCGAACTCGATTTCGTCCCAGCGACCTTCAGACATCAATCTCTCAAGAACGTTGATACGCTCTCTAAGGATAGAAAGAGTCTTGCGGTACTGCTTATGGGTCATACCTAAGTAGTTACGAGTTACATTTGCAAGTCTGCGTGATTCACTTGAAGAAGTGTTCTCAGACTTCAACCACTTAGCCAAAAGTGAAGGTGCCTTACAAGTAACATCAAGGGCAAGCTGCTCCTTAATGAATGCAAAAGCATCTGCTTCAACAGGGGTTCCTACGAACACATATAAGTCGTCCCAACGTCCGAACTCAGGGATGTGCTTTAAGTTTCTGCGAACTGCGCCCGCATCCTGCTTAGCCAAATCCTTCATACACACGCGGAAGAAGCGTCTTTCACCCTGTCCACCACGCACGTCACGAATATAGAAAAGGCACTTTAATGCGTAAACCGGATTCTCTGCAAAAGCCTTTCTGAACATAAGAATTACATCTTCATCAGAACGCTTACGCATTGCTGCACCCATAGCAAACATATCAAGCAGGTCAGACTTAGTAGTCTTATGGGTTACTCCACCATTTTCAGTAAGAGTAAAGTTTGTTGCATCTGTCAATCCATTCATAAACTTATTCATGTTATGTTCTCCTTTTTCTCTTTGCTTCCTCTTGGACAAGAGGAGTGATTTATGATAATCAAGATACTTTTTTGGTTCGAGTGTTCTATTTTACCCACTTAAACTACGAGATTTCTCTCGACCGGAGATGAACCGGCACCCTCGTTATCTTCTTTTACAGTTACCACACTGTGCTTGTTCAGTTTGCTGTTAAAGTATCTTTCTTTATCTTACATATATATTATAACAAATTTTTTATAAAAAATCAATCTGCGAAGATATAATCACAACCATCAACAGATTTGATATACTCAAGCATATCTTTATATTGAGGTTTTTTAAACCAATCATTGAAAATGTAAATATATGACACATCAGTTATACCCAATGCCGCAAACAATTTACGAAATTCATAGATTTTAAATGCACAAGTTTGAGGTTTTTCATCAGCAGAACCTTCTGTCTGTTGGTACTTTTTTTCATAAATAATTACACGACTATTCGCTTCATCATAATAAGCCTCATCGGGAAGTAATTTCTTAGAAATATATTCATTCCAATTAACACCCTTACCAGCTAAAAATCTATACAAAGCGTGTTTAGAAATATTTTCTCCAACTTCTTCCATGTGTACTTTTTCTTCAAATAAAAGACCTGTTGTTGTATTTCTTGATGCATGAGTTGCCATTTTTTATCTCCTATTCAAAATTTTACCCCTTCCGGGGAACGATAGGGTACTTTCCGCAAGTGCTGTTCCTCTTTCAGCATACTCCCATTGGCTTATGGGCGAGAAATTCGGATTCCTTCCTCCCATCTTGTTAGGCTTTCACTAACCTACCGTCCGCATTCTAAATCAGGCAACATCCATGTTCAGAGAGCCACTCCAGAGGACGTCTTCCCGTAAACTCATGCAGAAGTTTGTTCGATAAGGAATAAGCAAGTAGTCAGTTTGCTCAGAGAGAATGGTGGGACTCGAACCCACGGTCATGGAGTTGCAGTCCATAGTCTTAGCCAGCTTGACTACATTCTCATAATTTAGAAAGTAAGATTTCTCTCACTTTCTATATATATTATAACATTTTTTTATAAAAAAATCAAATAGATTTTTTAACCTGTATAATAAATTCCATGGTCTAAAATACCTGTACAGGTCGCAAATACATAATCTAATCTATTTCCATCTTCGGTTACGTGTTCATAACCCCAAGAGTCAGCAGAATTGTTTTTGTCTACTTCTTTAAAAGCGTCGATAAACTCATTTGCTTCTTCTGCGGAATTCGCTGCAACGAGCGCTGAACCGCCATAGTGACATAACGGAAAAATCTTATAAACTGGAAATTGCATATGTAATTTTCTCCTTTGTGTTTTTTAAGAGTGGGGAAGGGAGGATTCGAACCTCCAATGCTCATAGAGCGTTAGTTTTACAGACTAATGTGTTTACCTTCAGTAAATAATTTGCTGTGCTTGCATCTTTCGAAGCAGTTACTTTTTTATTCACCACTTCCCCATATTATTTAATGGATTTGCGTCCAAGTGCGCCAATCGGGATTCGAACCCGAGACACCATGATTAAAAGTCATGTGCTCTACCTACTGAGCTATTGGCGCATAGTGGGCTGATTCCTCAGCCCTATATCAAAATTTTAATAATTTTCTACATAAAGTTCAAAATAACCTTGTGGATGTTTACACACAGGACATACTTCTGGAGCCTCTTCTCCAATGTGAACATGACCGCAATTTGCACAAACCCATTCAACTTTTTCATCTTTTTCAAAGACTTCTTTGTTTTCTAAGTTTTGAAGTAAAGCTCTATATCTTTCTTCATGCCTTTTCTCAATTGCGCCCACTCCTCTGAACTGAGCGGCTAACTCTGGAAATCCTTCTTCTTCAGCATCTCGTGCCATACGTTCATACATATCTGTCCACTCTGCGTTTTCACCCTCTGCCGCATGAAGTAAGTTTTCTTTTGTATTTCCAAGTTCTCCTAAAGCTTTAAACCATAGTTTTGCGTGTTCTCTTTCATTCTTTGCTGTTTCTAAAAATAACTCTGCGATTTGTACATAGCCAGCCTTTTTAGCAACTGAAGCAAAATAAGTGTATTTGTTTCTCGCTTGAGATTCACCTGCAAAAGCTTCACGCAAATTCTTTTCAGTTTTAGTACCTTCGTATTTGTTTCCCATAAATCTTCTATTTCTCCTTTATATTTAATATCAGCTACTCATAGTAGATTTATCTTTTGTTATCTTACATATATATTATACAATATTTTTTTAAAAAAATCAAATATTATTTTTTATTTCCTGTCTAATAGATTCAAAAAATCTAAGAAGGAAATTTGTGGTAAACGCAATAGACTTGGTTCCCAGTCTTCATTTTGAAGTTTATTAACTGTTGTAATATTATATATGTCAACTAACATTTCCATATCAACTGGAAATTGTAAGAAACCATTTTGATAAAAATATTTAGATGCCTCTATTACTTCATCTAAATATTCAGGTCTGTAATTTAAGGTAGCTAAATAATTATAATACAATGCACACATTACTGAACAAGATAATTCTTTCATCTTACGAGGATGAACAAAACGTTTTTTACCTTCAGTTAAAGCATACATAGCACTTTTTGCAGTTCCCATACTACTTTCTTTAAAATATTTGGTATAGCCGCCTTTTCTTGTTACAGAATTTTCATTATTGTGCCAAATTACAAAAGGCTCATCATAATGTAAAATTTTTTCTTCTGTAGCAATCATTCTTGCTAACATATTCATACCAATATCGTCATTGCAAAAAGACATTTCTTCATTAAAAGCTAATTTACTTTTATCAAAAAATGTTTTACGATATACTTTCCCCATCCAACGATTGTGCTCTGGAGGAATATATCTTAATGACGCATCACAGCCTTCTTCATAGTGGCCGCAAGAAAGAAATTCTCCATGAGGATTTTCTTCCATAATTTTCTCAATTTGAGTAATTATATCAACATTAACAACAGTATCTCCAGCATCTATAAAAGTAATGTATTTATTCTTACACAATTTAACACCAGTATTCTTTGCTACTGCTGGTCCACCATTAGAAGAAGTTTTAGTTAATTCAATGTCATGGAATTGTTTAAAAAATTCTATAACATCATCATATGTGTCTGTAGTAGAGCAATCATCAACAACCACAATATGATATCTATTCTTTATATTTAAAGAAAATAAAGTTTCTTGCAAGCCCCTCTTGTCATTATATACTGGTATAACAATATCAAATAAACCTCGGTAATTGTATTCAATAGGGTCCGGCGCAGTCACCAATATTTTTTTTGCTTCATCTTTCCAATTCATATATATACTCCTATTCTTGTGAACTTGAAATTAAAAGAAGTCCTTCTTCTAAAAATTTAGCCTGATATTCTTCTTTAATAAAATAACGAACTAAGAATATAAAATACTGAATAATCTGATGATTAGGGCAATTAGACAATCTAAAATGAGTTATACCCTTTTTAATATAATTCTCTTTTAAATCTTCTAAAGACATAATTTGTGGGTGTCCATTATAAAGGTATGTTTTAGGACAAGAACTAAAAATACTTTGATTAGAAAATTCATATTGATTTACATTTTCTCCTAATAAACATCTTGAATAATGTTTACAAGTGCTTGGACATAATGGATTTATACAAATTTCAATCTTGTTCTTTTGGTTAATTTGAGAGATATACTCAAAATCATGAGCCAATTTATCCGGCAAAGAAACAAGTTGGAAATCTGGATTTTCTAAAATAACATTCACCATTTCTGGAGTTAAATCCAAGATTTCCCAAGCGGTAGGAGATAAAATGAATTTACAATAATTTGGATACTTCTCTTTAATGTATTCATAAAGCTGAAGATTAGCAATTTCAATAGCGGTGGCACCATTATCTGCTTTTTCTAAAATCATTCTATTATAATTATTGTAAAAATCTTCATTTTCTAATACAATGCTTGAAAAGTTAAGTCTAAGTGCCTGAGCGCAAGCTTCTAGGCACTTATCCACCTCTCCGTATGTTATAATATTACCATCTAAGCAGCTATTATAACCCCCATTCCACGTATTGAAAGGGAATGACCCTGCTATTTGGTTAAAGTTAATTTGTTCTTTCAAGCATTCTTTACGTCCAGTAAGCAATTCCATAAATATCAGATTAATTTTATAGCCACTATAAAAATTAGATAAAGTAAAATTAAACATACATACTCTCCTTAATGCAATTCAAATCGTCTTCTAATAGACTCATTAACACTTGGATACAAAGTGGCTGGAATGATTTCAGAAAATTGTCGAGCCACTTGTGTATCTATTGGTTCTCTACTATAAGGTTTTTCTTTACCATGAGTCAAACCTTTATCTTGACAACCACACTCTTGCTGTTGGTGTGGTTGATTGTTCTCTTCTGTAATAATCTTCTCAGAAAATAGAATTTCAATAAAGTTGTCAATTATTCCTTTAACTTCTTCATTTTCTTCCATATGATTATTCTGATAGATTAAATATAATAGACTTTTATAACCAGATAAATCATTATTTTTAATTGCATCTTGTATCTGGCTTAATAAGTTAATTAACTCTTGATTCATTAGAACTCATACCCCAGCTTTCTACAAAGATAAATTAAATGATTTTTATGTCTTTCATCAAGAATGTTTTGCTCAAAAGCACTTCTTAAAATACCTGTATCTACAAGCATCTTTAAAATAAATGAAGTTTTTGCTTTTTGCAATTTACATACCGACAAGATTGGGAGATAAACTTCTCCGCTCCATTCAAACTGACTACCTAAGCATCCATGTAGACAGTTTTTATTATTCCAGCAGATACAACACTCTGGAGCCAAATTTACTTTATGGCTCTTAATATCAATTAACTGTCCAATATTATTTGCTTTTTCATCAATGATTTTTGTTCTTTCTTCATCGGCAATTAACCAGCCACCAATAAACTGATGATAAGACATTCTATGACAAGGTACAATAGCCATATCAGACACTCTGATTACAATAGATTTTTGCATACTACAAGACATTAGATTATCTCTGCCTGGTGGCATACAAACGCAATCAAATTGGTCATAATCTGGTAAATTAGGATATTCTCCTTTATGGAATAAATATCTTGTAACCTCTTCCAAATCATTGTCATGCATTTCAAAAATCTTTTCAAGTCTGTAACGTAAAAACTCTAAATATTTCGTAATAGTTTCATCCGTCCATCCATTATTACGAACTTCTAAATGGATAGGCATATAATCTCCGATTCCGACTCTTTCCGGAAAATATTTCTTATACATATCTATCCACCAATCAAGATTGTCTTTTAAGTTATCAATCCCTTCATATGAAATCATAGGGTGAATACCGCCATGAGTTTCTTTTAAGAAATTGAACACTTTGTCATAATATTCATCTGTGAGTTCAGTTTTTTCACGAACATCACAAGAATATTTACCATCATGAGACCAAGAGAATGCAAGTCTTACATTGATAGACTCAAATTTCTTAATCCACTCCTTTACTTTTGCGGCAACTTCATCATCAGCTACAAAACGCATATTACAAGGAATAATAATCATTCTTTCATTTGCGCCCAAGGTAAAAAGTTCCGGAGCTTTATCATATGCATATTCAAAATAAGGATAAATAGTTTCGATTGTATCGAAGAATAAACCAGTAGAGAACATATCTCCTGCAAAAAGCTGATAGGTTTTAAATAAATATCCTTTTTTATATACAAAATAATCCATAATCATTTTTAAATTATTGATAGTGGTCGGATTATCTGCGCGCACGCTGTCTGGATACAACTCATGTCCATATTTAGTAATATAACAGTATTCGCACTTTTGGTTGCACTTAGGAGTGATAATTAACTCTAACATTTTTTGAGTTGGAGACTCGAAGAATTTAGTATCTCCACTTCTTAAAAATGGAGCGTCTAAAAAGACTTTAAATAGTTCATCTTCATCTCTTGTAAATAATTCTTGATTACTCTTATTTACCATAGTGCTTGTCTCCTCCTTCTCTTGCGCCCGCATTTAATCTAACATTATTTTCTTTTCTTTCAGAAAATTCTGCAAAACCATTACAATATCTTCTGATAATACCGGTGTCTTTAGTCCACATACTACCTGTATAAATGGAGTTATTGTACATACATTGGTTAATATATGTTACAATATATGCGTGCCTAATCAACATTTTCAAATCATCACGATATGAAAAGCTAATTTGACCATTTAAAGACATATAATGCATTTTTGCAATGGTTGTATTCCAAGTGTGCCAAAATGTACTTCTACGTCCGGTCATAAACATATATTTATATTTCTCTAAATCTTCCTTTGAAGCAGTCTGTGGATTGATAAACCAATTCTTTTTCACCCATGTTCTTTTTACTTCATTAGGAATATTAACTTCTTCATCAATGTTATCTAAAGAAGTTTCAAAAATTGAATTCTGACAATTTACAAGAGTTCCATCATACATAATCTTTAATTCAGAAACTCCAGTTCCGCAATAAAAACCATTAGTTAATTCACGAGTTATAGAATTCATAGTCTCTTCAGACCCGTTGACTACATCATTTAACCATTCTACAATCTCATCAAGAGTGTAGTCTTTTTTATCCGGAAAAGCAAAATCAATAATTCTACTCCATTGATTAGATAAAAATTCCATACCTTGTAAGCAACCGCCGCAAGCATAACTTTTATTTAAAAAGTCAAAATATTCTAAGCCTTCTTCAACAGAACAATGATAAGGGACTTCTTCTGCTACAGAGAAGCTTCCATACATTCTTACCTTTTGATTCCAAGATAAATCTGGTAAAGATGCTGCTGTTTTGCGACATTCATCCCAGTAAGCCTTAATTTTTTCCATATCACCATTAAGATGTTTAATCAAATCAAAACTTACTACTCCATGCAGATAAAATTCCACATTGATATTTTTTAATGGAGTTTGATTTAATTCTGCAAGAACTGTCTTTAAGTTTTTAATAACTTTATTATCAGTATCGTGTCTTAATTCAGAACCTGAATAAGACCCGTCATAAGACCACTGTAAACCAAAATCCATTGGGTGTTCAAGCAGCTCGTCTAAAGTTTTAATTAAACGCACAATCTTATCTGGACCTGCTTGACCATTAGTCGAGAATGAGAATTCATTCCAATTAGGAAAGGCATCTAACCAATCCTGTAAACCATCTATAAAATAATCTAAAGTTAAAATTTGTTCTTGTCCCCAAAGTTCAATTCTTCTAATATCATTTGGAGAACCTCCAAAAGCCTTAATAGTTTTTACAGCATTATCTTTAAATGAACCATCTTTTAAGGCTTGAATAGTTGCTTTTTGTAATTCTGCAGCTCTCTTTAAATCATGTTGTCTTGAAGCGTTAATAACACAATATTCACATTTTAAGTTACACCCAAGAGAACTCATAATTGCCATAGCACAAATAGGTGGCTGATTATCATCTCTCTGGGGTAAAACTCCATTTTGAAGTCTTTCTTTGCTCATATGCCCTCCTAATATAATTATCGTCCTTAGTATTCAAAAAGCTAAATCTAAAACTAAATGAACCATTTCCTCCACCTGAGGAGAATACACAACTACGGCTACAACCAAAGCTAAAACCCTGACAAGAACAACTAAAACCTGAGTTATATCCACCATTGAAACCTGAGTTAAAGCCAAATCCATCGAAACTTGAGTTAAAGCCTGAATTGAATCCAAACCCATCAAAACTTGAATTGAAACCAGAGTTAAAGCCGAATCCATCAAAACTTGAATTAAAGCTTGAATTAAAGCCGAAACTTGAATTAAAACTAGCGTTAAAACCAAAACCAAAGTTTGCTGAGTTCATTGCGGCAATTCGTTTAGCTTCATTATTAATAGCATTTAATGCCACTGGTGTAATTAAACTACCAACTGCAGGCATTGTAATACTTGCAACGAAAACAGTACCTCCACTTGCTGGAAATACTTTTCCGTTACAAGTCTTTAATGCATTATACAAGTCTGATACATTACTAGCTTTAGCATAGGTTCCCACTCCACCAGAAATACTAGCAGCACCAAAGCCACATTTACTTCTAGCTGCATTTACATTAGCAAGAACCGCATTTATGTCACTCCATAAAATTGTAAAACCAGTAGCTAAAGCCATTTACACTACCTCCTTAAAAAATTAGTTCTCGTGTACAAGCCATAAATACTGGCTCTCCTGTTTTAGAATTTTCAGGAGCAACCCATTCGATTGAAACAAGACCTTGGAAAACAAGCTCTTTGTTAACTTCGCCATCTGCTGTATCTTTTAATCCAATGGTATAATTTTTTCCATCACCTACATTAAAATATGATTTTAATGTATCAATATTTTCTCTTGTGTAAAGTTCGATTGGGAAAGTAATAGTACATCTTTCTTCCACTTCGCCCATATTAAATACTACATTTTGACGCATATCACATACTTCAAAAGTATCTGTATTGTCGAATACAATAAACATCTTTTAGTCCTCCTTTAATCATGAGTCATCAAACTGAAGAAGAAATGCTGATACTCAGGTTTCACCATATAATATGCATATGTTGCAATTAAGTCAGCATCTGTCCAAGTACGACCCTCAATTTTATAATACTGGAACCCCATAGGTTCATATACATTATAGATTTCCTCTGGTGTAAGATTATTGTGTTGATGCAATGCCAGTGGGTGTGTTCCAGCGTAACTAATCATACACTGCTCCATCTGATATCTCTTGCCATAGTTTAAAGAAAATAAACTATTTAATCTATAATGCTCTTTGCGGTTCGGACACCCCGGCGCGCAAATTGCGTTGATTAGAAATTCACATTTCTGTCTCTCTTCTGGACTCAACGCCTCTAACATTTTCATGTTTTTATTAAGGTTATAATCTAAACAAACCATGTAATAATTATCTTTGCTTAATTCTTTCTTCAAGTCTTCTGGTCTACTTAAACACTTAGTAGTAGAAGAAATAAATTTATATTGAGGATAGTGTTCCCGAATATATTTTTCTAAATTTTCATCAGCAATCACAATCTCATTTAGACCATTTTCACACTCAGCCAAAATCATATTGCAAAAACGGTCATGATAATCAGTTTCTTTTAATTGATTATTTGTAAATACAAAACGAATTGGTACATTAAAACTGTTAAACATACCAGTAATTTCATTTACCTCTTCTTTTGTTGTTTGTCTGTACTCATGAAAACTTCTACCGCCATCAAAAATACAATATTGATAGTTTCCATAACAAGCATGAATTGCTGTATTATCATTAAAATACTCAGGATGCGTTTTCATTACACTCAATAATTTCAAATTTAAAGCAGAATGTTCATAAAAACCCGGAATAATATACTTTACCATAGTCACTCTCCTCTATTTTATATAATATAATTATAACATAAAAAATAATAAAAGTCAATCTATTTCAACGACTTTAAGACTGCTGAGATATTTATCTGTGCCAGTACTTTCTTTTTATCTTCTACAATCATTTGTTTAACTATATTATACAACTCTTTCTTACGTTTTTTTACATCATCCATTTAGCCAAATCCTCCTGTAGATTATCTTTAATTACACTATTTTCAATTATAAAATTTATTAAATCTATATAGTCAGTTTTGGTTTTATATATTTTCCCATTTATTTTCATTTGTAAATTATTACTATGAATTTGCTCAGTAAGTAAATACATATAATTATCTTTGTCGTTTATAATAGCTTTTTGTTTGTCTTCTTCGCTTAACGTCTGATAAAATTGGTAAGCAATAAAGAATGAAATTCCAATCATAGTTTCAATAGTACGTCTATCAAAACCAGTATATTGGGTATGAAGGTCGTCCGCATATAATATATTATACCATCTTTCTCCAATAGATTTATATTTTTCGCTATTTAAACTACCTAAGATTCGATTTAACAATTTGTCATAGCAACTTGTTTCAACTCCAATACTTGTTGGCATATTTCTTCGATACAGATAAGTAGGCTGTTCATATAGTTCTACTACTGGTTGAACAAAACAAACTTGATAGTTAAAATCTGCATCTTCCGCAATAAACATATTTTTAAAACGAATATTATTATTTATTAAAAACTCTCTATTATACAGAAGACAATGAACATCTTGAGTTGACATTTGACCCGGAAACCAAATGTATTCATTCATTTCTTGATAGTTATCTTCTGGGTTCCATTCAACTTGACAGCTAATGCCCGATACAATATCAGCTTTTGTTTCTATCATTAGTTCATACATTTCTTCTAATCCTTTTGGGTTTATTAGAATATCATCACTGTCTAAAAAAAATAAAGTTGAATTATAAGAATTGTCAATTCCTACTTGTCTTGCGCCACCTGGCCCCATTCTCTTTGGAGTTTTTAGAAAAGTAACATTTAAGTCTAATCTATCAAAAACATCAAAAACAATATCGTCATAATTAGAACAATCACTAATTAAATAAATATGACAGTCTTGAATAATTGTTTGTTGTTTTAAAGTTTCATGTAATTGTAAACATATGTCAAGAGTAATATTATAATATGGAATAATAATATCTATTTTTCCATTCACTCTGCTTAATTCACAATTAGTTTTTTGAGTACAATAAGCTGTATCTATAATATCAAGCAATTTAGATTTAGTTGTTAAATAATTTTCATTCCTAAACTTATTAAATAAATCGCTTCCATTGATAAGCTTATTATATTTTTCATACTCATATTTAAAAAGGTCTCTAGATTTAATCCCCAAGTAATCAGACAACTCTCTTTTTGAACCATTAGACCAATAGATAGGTAAACAATTTGTACTGCAATGCTGACAGATATGTTGCGGCCCGTCCTTACGCAGTTTCTCTAAGTCTTCCATAGTGGCAGTATGAAGGTCAATATAATCGCTCTCGCGTACTTGCAAATCGGTTCCAAATTTTTCATTAAAAATATGAACACAGCCACTAAAAGGACAAATATAGATTTTATAATTCTTTACAAAGTAACAAGGCAAAGAATACTTAGGGCAGTTTTCATAATTCTTTTTTGCACTTTCTTTTGGCTCTAAGTCTATATTAGTAGACACAAAAAACAATCTTGAAGCAAGTCTTCCTAGTTTACCATCAAGAAGTAAGTTTTGTGCATATTCAGAATAATTTACATTAGGATAAGGAGTGATACAAAAATTAGCACGACTACTTAAATAATCCAAGTCCTCTTGCGACATATCTTTTAATTTTATTCCATTTGTCAGAATGTCAATTTTAAATTCTTTCTCTGGAAAAGTTTTTCGAGCAAAATCACAAAATTCTTTTATTTGAGGATGTAATAAGGGCTCTCCACCCAAAATCATAAGCCTCTTTAAACCATGTGGATAAAACTCTTCTCTAATCTTTGTAATTGAAAATTCAAATTCTTCCGTACTCATAAACCAAGGTGTAGCTAAATTTGAAAAATGATTGCAATTATCACAATTTAGATTACAATGGTCTACAATTTGAATTTCAATTTCAAATTGACGATGAACCATAAAACATATCCTCCACTATTTATTTTAAATTTCTTGTAATAAAAATGACCAAAATCGGTTAAAATAGAAAAAGGGGCGGTTGTAATCTGTTTTCGTTTAAGTCTCCGCTAATCGCGAGAGCCGCAAAGGCTCAACTTACTTACAGACACAACCGCCCCAGTTGATAAGAAGGACACCGAAGTGTGCTTTCCTCCATTTGTAGTATTAGCAATAGAATACACTATTATCTACATATCATCGTTAATATTCTGTAAAAGAATGATTTAACATTTTGCTGTTAGGCTCTCATATTGTTCATTATCAACCTTACCGTCCGTAAACTAAGTAAGGGAGAGCGGGATACCGGATTCGAACCGGCCCCACCTGCTTGGAAGGCAGGGATGCTAGCCGCTGACACCAATCCCGCATATTAAAGGGCATTTTCTTATCGAGTTGAAAACACCCAAAAAACAATCAAAAGGAATAGGAACTAAAAGGGGTAAGAAAGTTATTCACTTTCTACTTATATTATAACAAAATTTTTTGAAAAAATCAAGTCATTTGTTCCTGTACCACTTGCACCACTTCCGATATACAGCTTCTTTATCGGCATCAGGGTCAATGTCTAAAGCAGATTTCCAATATTCTTGCCAAGTAAATATCCACCCATAATCACAAATTTCCCAAGAACAATAAAGTTTCTTGTATGCTCCTCGCTGAGGAACCAGTTCCAAGTCCCGCTGAAGCTGTCGCCGCACCGAATGATTAGCTAAACGCTTTTTGGTTTTACCTTTAGTATCACCACACCATGGAGTTTTCTTATAACTTCTGCTCATTCTAAGTCCTCCTTTCAAAAGAACTTAGAAGGCTGTTCCACCACCGTCGTGCATATCAGCTACCACCTTTCATAATTTAGTTAGTGCGCCTGAAGGGACTCGAACCCCCAACTTACCGGTTAAAAGCCGGTTACTCTAAACCAATTGAGTTACAGACGCATAAATTCATATTCTGTTTTCGATATTTGTCACATTTATCCATCTGCGACTCCTCCTTATTTTCTTTTATAAACACACCAAGGGTTGCACCGATGTTGATAAGCGGAGTTCTCTCTCCGAGTGTCCCTATATTATTCTCTTTAGGTGTGTTAGTGGGGCTAGTGGGACTTGAACCCACACGACTCGAGGTCAACGGATTTTAAGTCCGCAGCGTCTGCCATTCCGCCATAGCCCCATATACCAGACACCATATGTTAGTTTTTCTTTTTTGCAGAAAGAGTTTTCAACTTGTTCAGTAATTGCTGAAAGGTGTCTGTTCTTTTATTAAATTGCTTCTTTAAGCTGGTCATCCATACTTTCAATCTTTAATCGGTCTGAATGTTTCCAGTCTTTTGATGGATAATAATTTCCATGCTTTAATCTATTTTTTCCCTTATTGTTTGTTTTACGGGAACACATTGGGCAAGAGCAATGGACTTTTCCTTTGTCGTATTTTCCATCACATTTATAATACCCATGTCCATAAAGCTTTTCAGCGATTTGTTTCTTACGCTTGATATGTTTCTTTCTCATAGCTATAACAAATGCTCTATTTTTCATTTACCCACCTCTTTCAAACTTATTTTTTGGCAGGTTTCTCCTTTTTAGCGATAACCTTTTCTTTAGCTTGCTCATTCTCTAATTTGCGAAGCATACTAGCCATTTTACCGACAGGCTTACAAGTAATTCCCATAGTCAGTTCTCCTTTATAAGTTTTTTGAGAGCGCCGAGGGTGAGATTCGAACTCACAGAGCGCTACAAACGCCCGACGGTTTTCAAGACCGCGCCTCCTCCCCACTAAGGTACCTCGGCATATTAAATAAAGGTGGATAGTTTCATGCGTCGAACTCTATCAAATCTACGAATCACGGTCCCCACTTTTATACACCTCCGTGCCACTCCAGTGTTTGCCCCTTTCTGGCAATTCCTGTTGTCTACCACAGGCATCTTTTCAGCTTTTCCTAGGATTGGTACTGAAAGAGCGTTTGTTTACTCATACCACTATACTTTAACTCTCCAAAGATAGATATGAAATATAGGCTTATAATTCCACCAAAAATATAACATTCTTCTTCCGAAGTTTTTGCTACTTCCTTTGATGTCAATAGTCTTACTTATCATAAATTTTCCAATTTCAATAAGTTTCATATTTCACCTCTCTTGGTTTGTTAAGTCGGAGGGGTGGGATTCGAACCCACTCACCCAATGGGAACGGATTTACAGTCCGCCGCAGCTCTCCAACTCTACCGCCCTCCGTTATAAACAAGCAACACTTGGAAACAACAAATGACCAAAATACACACAGGAAGGAAAAAAATGATTTAAGTGTTGCCTGAGAGCCCCCAGACGGACTCGAACCGCCAACCTGCTGATTACAAATCAGCTGCTCTACCAATTGAGCCATGAGGGCAAAACTTTTATTTCTTTTTTTATCTTACATATATATTATACAATATTTTTTATAAAAAATCAACTTTGTAGAAATGGCTGGCTAGTTCTTATGGTGCTCTGGAATTTAAACCGCTGACTGGGGATTATGCGGTACCATTTTTTACTTCCGTAAAACTACCAAGACTCATTTACCTTTAACGGATATACATAGTCAGTTTTATCGCCCCGTTTGATAAACATATAGCAATAATCCTATAGACTCAACATTAAATCAACTACTGTATAGTAAATTCAATAACCATCTTTATGTATTTGAAAGGTTTTTGCAGTATAAGTCTTTTGTGATTTTCTATAAATATTATACAATATTTTTTTCAAAAAGTCAAAGGAAAATTTTCCCAAAGGATTTTTCATTTTGACTTTTCGGTCTTTGTGTGCGTCGCCGGTCCGGCTTCGCTCAAAGACTTTTGAGCAGGGGCCCTGGGATTCGAACCCAGACCAAGAGTTTTGGAGACTCCCATGCTAACCGTTAAACACCAAACCCCTATATAAAACTGGTTTCTCGCGTTTCAGCCGATTTCCACGCCTTGTCATTATCAGTGAAATCATGACCTATATCTCTAATGATTTCTGACCAGTAAACACTTCGGCTCTACTCCTAGGTCAGGAGTGTACGGTTTCCTTTATCACCCGTCAGGTTCTCATTCTACGCGTTGTGATATGCGGCACCCTATCAGTTTGACCTCCCTTTGAGGTGACCTAGATGACTTATGCGGCGCACGGTTCCGCATCCCCCTTACATCCAGACAGGTTATTGCCTTACCTATATCCAGTACACAGGGTTAACCAAGCAATTATTATCTTGTGTCGTGCTGCATGAAGACAGAGGGATTCGAACCCCCAAATACCAATTTACATATCTCCAGTAGGAATATAATCCTCGAAAATCTTCTTCACCACTACCAAATCAATTCCCTCAGTTTCAACAATGAGTTCAATAGGCTTAGTTAAATCTAAACTAAAAATACCTAAAATAGACTTGGCATCAATTATGTATCGACCACTTTGTAAACTCAATTCATAATCTTGTTTGTTTGCTAAATCACAAAAAGTTTTTACTTTTTCGATACCATTGAGTAGCACATTGAATTTTCTCATTAAATTTCCTCTTTCCTCGGAATACACCGAGTACCAGTAGGTGGGTTCGAACCACCGACCTTCCACTTATGAGGCGGACGCTCTGACCAACTGAGCTATACTGGCATAAAAGGACGCTTCTCCACTTTTCATTGACTTCCATGCCAATTTTCGAGAGTCACACAAAAGAAAACTACTAAGTTTCCCTAAGCGTCCTTAGCATTATTACAATGAGTATTCCTCACCATCCTAATTTTGTAAATAAACTTACAAAAACTGTTTCCCAATTTGAATTGAGATATTGCTGTTAGACTCTCGTGAGAGCAGGTGAGGGGAATCGAACCCCCGTCTCAACCTTGGCAAGGTCGTATTCTAACCGTTAAACTACACCTGCATATTAAAATGACTAATAACTCGGCGGGGGATTGAGTGCATACCCCATACTTTAAGTTTCTTTACCATTTTGCCTGATAACCTACATCTCTTTACCTTTCACGCTATTAGCCATTAAGCTGGGGATATAGGACTCGAACCTATAACCTTCAGAGTCAGAATCTGCCGCGCCACCAATTGCGCCAATCCCCAATATTTAATTGAGAGTCCTTTTCTTTCGCTAAGCTGACATATGGTAAAGGATACCTTTGTAAGCCTCTGAGAACCAGCGAAGTCAGCCCGCCCGTTCTCTTCAACAACTAGCCGCACATCCTGTGTACGGAATGCCCTGCTTATCTCTCTTTCTGCTGGGCGCTTTGTGTAGGGGTCGGTACTCTCTATTATTCAGGTCCTCACAGATTTCACTCTGCTCCCTCCGATTCGCACGGTCCACTCTTTATAAGTCTCCACCAATAAGCAAACTTCAAATTTTGTACTCTATTGGCTACTATGACTACCCTACTCCGCATTTACGTAGCGTTGCAATCCGACATAGCCGCTGAACATCCTATTGAAACGCTTTCATCATGCGGGACTTCTATTACTATGCATCTACTGGTAGAATTTGAACCATTAACCATAGCGGCGAGCCTGTTTCTAACGACGCCTATGAAACGAGTGTGCTCAACAAAATAGGCTAGTGGGGAAAAGAGGATTCGAACCTCTATACACGTGCTCCCTATGCAACAAGAAAGATTGCAGACATGGTCTATTGCAAGACCCGCTTAAACGCGGCTTTACCATTTGCCTATTTCCCCATAAAAAACGAACTTTAAAAAATACACTGACCTTCGCCATACCAACTGTTTAACCTTCATTCATATTCGACCACCGAGGAGATAAGTCTGAGCTTATAGGAGCGACCCATAAACTTCTTACCCCACCTGAATTCCACAGGCTAAGAGCCTAACCGAAGTTTTCTCTTTAATCTCGTAGAGGATTGCTTACCTCTAACTTTCACTCACCATTCAGAATGTTAATTTTATTCAAACCCAAATCTTCTTTTTTGCGTTCAACCAAATTAAAAGTCCGTTGCACATTTGAGCTACTCGTACCACGACCTTGTCTTATACCCAGATTTCTCCGGTTCAAGTGCAAACTTCCTTGTTGGCATTTCCAAGGTTTCCCGCAGGTGCCAGCCCACGACCTAACTTGGATTCGGCATTCTCTTATCAAGATTGCTTTCTATTGCGGAAGCGACAAGACTGTGTCTTTGAATGCGATTATGTTAGCACATCCTCCCTCTGGACTTCCATTCGGAAGCTCAACTTTACATCACTGTAAAGCCATATACAAGACATTCAAAGTATCCCATGAAGTTTGATTCCAGTGCCCGCGAGCCGGGTAGGATTCTCGGTGAGATGGTGTTCCCATTTATAACCGAGGTGTGCAGTTTTTAAAGTTCAATGTAAGTTTCGCATAGCCGGCACTTACAAGCCGAATTGAGATGGCGGAATCGAACCACCACGAAAACCGTTTCCCACTTTATCCTTTTTCTATTCCCAAGTCTATTCGTAAACCTTGGTTAATATCTTTAAGATAAACTTCAATTTCATCATTTGTCATTGTATCCAGTTTAGGAATTGAAACTGATTTTATTTCCCAATATTTAATAGGAGTAGAAATGTGAACCATTCTATTGTGATGTAACATTTCTTCAACCGGATGATTACTAACAAACTCTTGGTAAATATCATCTAAAATTGCTTCATCATCAAAACAACCCATATATCTATCATTGTTTAAGATTTCATTAAATTTATTTTTTGTTGGAGTTGAAAGAAATAAATCTCCGCTAACATTTTTATATCCATCTCGCAAACGGATTGAAGCATAAAACTCTTGAGGATATATTTCAAATACATCATCAATATTTTGAAAAACATATCTGTCTGAGTCTAAGAATAAGGTTTTATCATATTCTAATAAATCAAATACTTGCAACTTATTGATGGTATCTTTATATCTATCACCATTTCTAAATGAATAATGAGGAATAACTTTATATACATGACCATCTTTTTCATCTATTAAGTGCTGTAAATTCTCTGTAATCATAATAACCAAAGGGTATTTAGATTGCACTCGCTTTAATGAATATCCTAACAACCTTGCCCCTCGCAAAAAAGATTCAGTGGTTGCTAATGTTACATAAGCACATTTCATTTTTACAACTCCTTACAAATAGTTTTTGAGCTGGGGTAGGTGGATTCGAACCACCATATGCAGGAGTCAAAGTCCTGTGCCTTTACCGTTTGGCGATACCCCAATGGCCGACGCTCTTTATTAAACTGGGAAGCGCCGAAAGCCCCAGATTATTACCTTTTTATTCAAGACGCCGCTTGATTTGCAACCAAATAGATTAAAAGTCTATCGCATTATTCAATACTTGAATGAATTGCTGTGTGCGTCTTAGTGTTATACATAAAAGAAAGAATGAATGAATATTGCAGAATACCTGCAAGGGTGACCGAGGGGACTTGAACCCCCAACATTCGGGACCACAACCCGATGCTCTACCAATTAAGCTACAGCCACAGTAGCGGGAATGGGAGTCGAACCTCATTATTTCTGGGTTATGAACCCAGCGTGATATTCCGTTTCACTCTCCCGCAAGTAGAATATGTCGGACTCGAACCGCGCCCCAACATCCCAAATGTCGTGTGCTACCATTACACCACATACTCTAAAATACAAGGCACATTATGTCTTTTGCCTAACCACTTGGCGAATTTTTCAATCATGGCGAAAAATATCGGATTCGAACCGATGTTAGAAAGATTTACTTTCAATCGCTGTATGTGCCTTTATTTCATTTTAAAACAATTTCACAAATCATTGTACCATCAACTTTCAAAGGTACTTGGTTTATCTACTGATTGGGTTAGCTTCAATAAACCTTTCAGCATGCCGGGACCCCTCCCCGCTTGGAGTTTTTCCTCGTGTTTCTCGCACTCCCCATTCTCCCACATCTGATAAAGCGACATTCGGCGCCGCCCAAGGACTCGAACCCTGTTTAATGGTACTGATATGCGAGACTTTTGACTCGGTTCTCAGTCGCCCAGTTTTTCGTGTGCTTGGGTTACCACGGCGTGCGAGATGAGGGGCTCGAACCCCCAACTTCTTCCTTGTAAGGGAAGCACTCTCCCAGTTGAGTTAATCTCGCATATGGCGGGCATTTCATTGGTTTTAAGTCTACAAAGTAGCTGCACCTCACTATTTCGACTATCTCTTTCTTAACTTTCTATAAATATTATATCATATTTTTTATAAAAAATCAATTAAGGAATTGTTTTTCAATTTCTTTGTACATATCTACCAGAGCATCTCTTCTTGCGAACAAAGCTTCCTCTGGCATTTCTTTTAGCTTTTCAAATTTACTATCTACTTCGCAATGTAGAAAACAAGCCCAAACTATATCCATATATGCAATTACTGCATTATTCAAACCATTAAAAGCATTTTCATCAATTTCAATAGTAATTGTTTTCTTTGCCATATACGCTCCTCCAATCAAATAATCCCAACAAGACACATATGGATTTTAACAGTTCTGCCCGTTTAACCCCCTGTTTACCCACACTACAAGGTTAACCGAATACAGCTGGAGCTGACATTGCACTTTCAGCGAAGTATCCTTTTAATTTCATCATATAATATGAGATAATTAAGTTTGCTGTTAAAGTGTCTTATATTTAATTGGGAGTCGGGGTGACACGACTCGAACGTGCGACTTCATGGTCCCAAACCACGCGGTCTACCAACTGACCTACACCCCGTAATATGTCAGGCTACCCATTTCCCACTGACTCCAATGCACGCTCAATTTCGTGTCTGCATTTCCCTTTAATAACAAACTATTTGTTGGGCGGGTGGTCATGTTTCAGCCACACGCTTACGCTACTATGATAACTCCCCGGATATTCGAGTTACCCCCTTGCAAGAACCACTTCCAGTTCTCAGGCGTAGGTTTTTTCTCTCTGGGTCATCGAACCGGCTATCTCTCCAGAGTAACCAAATCTCACTGTACCTCGCCTGCCCAACATCACACGATTTGGACCTAATGCTTTTAGTTTGCTAAATTTTTAAGGCAACCCGCCGCCCCTATTGCCTCGCCTGTACTAGCTGCGAGTCGAGTTTTTAATCTCCGGCTCAAGGGAGAACCTTTAGTTGTGAGGGAGGGATTCGAACCCTCGACTTCCACCTTATCAGAGTGGCGCTCTAACCTACTGAACTACCTCACAATAATGCCTACAAGACAGTTTGTTTTCTAAAAATATTCATATCTTCTTGGTCGATGATTTTAAAATTTTCTGAAATTCAGCACTTGCTGTTACTGTCTTTACTTTATATAATAATTATATCATATTTTTTTGAAAAAATCAAATTTTATTTTTTGTTGCTCATAATCCAGTCCCAAAATCTCTGGATTGCGGTTTTTTCAATTTCCACATTGAAATGACAACCTAAACCGCCATAATAACTCTCACAACTATTTGTATGTTCACAAACAGTACAATTTGTTGGGAAATTACTCATATCTCTTACCACCTTACATATATATTATATCATATTTTTTATTAAAAATCAAATTTTTTATCATAGATGCGTTTTACTTCGGCTAATTGTTCATAATCAATGGTTTGAAAACCATCTGTTAATGCTTCATTGGGCTTTTCTGTGGCTTCAATAATTAAACCATCGGCACCAATAGCGATAGAAGCTTTACACATCGGGATAACAAGTTCTCTGCGCCCAGTTCCATGACTTGGGTCGATAATAACTTTATAATCTGTCTCATTTTGAATAATAGGAATTGCCCCGAAATCTAAAGTATTTCTCATAGAATTTTCAAAAGTTTTTATCCCTCTTTCACAAAGAATAATTTCTTTTGTTCCATACTTTTTTAAATAGTTTGCGGCTCCAATGAACTCTTTAATAGTCATTCCAAAACCTCGTTTCAAAAGAACAGGCTTGCCGCACTTACTAACTTCTTTTAACAATTCAAAATTTTGACAGTTGCGAGAACCAATTTGAATTATATCTACATCCTCATATAAGCTAAGAAATTTTTCTGATACTAATTCAGTAACAATTTTTATATCAACATCTTTTTTAATTGCTGACAGAATTTCCATTCCTTCTTCTCTTAAACCCTGAAAATCATTTGGAGAAGTTCTTGGTTTAAATACTCCAGCTCGAAAATACTCAATACCCAATTTCTTACACTCTTGGGCATCTTTAAGTCCTTTTTCATAAGACTCAAGAGAGCATGGTCCAGCTATTAACATACCACTCACCCCTTAATATCTTCTTCCATCGGAAATAACTTGAGTTTCTCCACATCTTTCGCATTTCCATGTATGAGAATGATAATCATTAGTAGGAATAACTTTCCATTTATGTCCAAAATGTTTACATAACCATGTTTTAAATTTTTCTACCATATAACTACCCTCCTCTTTAATATTATAGTGGGCCCGCTCCGTCTCGAACGGAGGACCGCCCCGTTATGAGCGGGGTGCTCTAACCAACTGAGCTACGGGCCCGGAGGCCGCAGCCTCTACACCGCATAGTGTAAAGACTTATTGCCTTTTCTGCGAATTAAGATGTATTCACATTTTCTCTTCTTACGCTCTTCCAGTGGACCTTTATCTTCTGGTTCATCGTAGTAGTTATCCTGCCAATCTAACTTAACGCTAGAGCCATCAACCACTGTGCCACCCTTGAAACTATCGTAATGAGAGTCGCAAGGATTAAAGTTTACATAGAAATCGAAACGATTGCAATCTGTAAACTCATAACGAACCTCAGAGTCATCAAACAAGTCCATACGCAATTCTCTGCGAGCCTTTGTACCATCATTGAAGAAGATAGTAACTGAGTACCAATCTTGTGAAAGATTTAAAATGTTCAAATCTTTAATCGCTTCCTCAAATTTTGTACCAAGAGTGAGTTCAAAAGCGATTGCTCTCAAGCAGTCATAATTCAAATCTACCTTTTGGGCAAACTGAATAACCTTATCAATCTCGCCATGTGCGGACTCTGGAATTTTATCCTGTAAATATTCTGTGATTTCATCATTTGTCGGATATTCAAATCTGAAATGATAATGAAATCGCCCCGGACGGTTAACCAAATAATTATTCAAGTTATTTAACTCATTGCAAGTAACAACAAATAACTTCTTACCCTGAGATAAACCATCAAACAAAGTAAGCATTTCAGACTGAGGGTCACTCATACTATCTCTTTCTTTTGGTGCGTGGAATGTCTTATCAAACTCATCAAATAAAACAACCACTTCCTGCTGAATAGAAGTTAAGTAATCCGCAATTCCCGGAATGTAGCAATTAACAATTAGTAAAGGATAGCCAGCCTTAATCGCTTCTGCGGAAAGCATCTTCGCAAACAAAGACTTACCAATACCTTTTGCACCACTTAAAATTACGCCAAGATTTCTCTCAAAAACTTTGAAAGAATTAAGAACTTTCTGACACTTAGCAATATGAACACCATAAATCTTTTCATTGATTACAATGTCATCAAATGTAGAAAGATAGAAACCTGACATTTTATCGAAATTAACCAAATATGCCTGAGCCGGCAACTGGTTAAATGTTCTCAAACTATTGTCATAAATTTTATAAGTATTACCGGTGTTTACTACTTGCATATAACATCTCCTTTTATACTTTCTATAAACATTATATCATATTTTAATTCAAAAATCAATTAAGATTTTAGTACCCGCTGAGGGATTCGAACCCCCGACACCGGCGTCCGTAGCGCCGTGCTCTATTCCACTGAGCTAAGCGGGCATATGAGCGGTCCGTGTGCACCAGCCGCAAATACTCCAACTCTTTCATCGTATAAACCCCGTTGCAACAGAATATCCCGTGGGTGGCGGTTGGATTACCTAGTATCCCTGAGAGGACTCGAACCTCCGACTCGCGACTTAGAAGGACGCTGCTCTTATTCCACTGAGCTACAGGGATATGATACTGGGCATTGCCCAGCTTTTTTATTTTTCTTTCCATTGATGTTTGCGGTGACTCTTCCAAGAACGCTGACGACAGCGAAATTTACAGTCATCCCACCAGTCTGGAACTTCATCACGAGAACCTCGATTGAATTCTTTGTACTCTGGATTAGCGTACATCTTCTTTAAATGGGTTACTTTTCTGCCCCGACAACTCGGACCACCACGCCATTTATGAATTCCTTCTACTGGTTCTCTGCGGAATTCGCCTCGATACTTGCGTACCCATCTGCGATATTCCTGTTTTTGTTGTTTTTTCTTATAAACTTCAAGATAAAGTTTTCGTGCCTCACGCTCATATATGCGTGGGTTAATACATCTATCCATTCCATCAAAGATTTGATATTTCTTACCCTCTTCATTGATGTTACAAGCGTAACTTTCAAAAATTGAATTGATAAGTTCACTTCCGCACCACCAACTAACTCGATAACAACGAGCCAAATGATGAATAAGGTCATTTTCATCTCCAATTAAGGACATTCTCTGGTTTTCAATATCCCAGATGTAAAAGACTTCAGATGCATTATAAATATTGTACATAGGTAGTTTCTCCTTTCAATTTAGGTTAACTACCAATTATCAATATAAATCATATGAACCTCCTTATCCTAAAGAGTGCGCCACCAGGGAATCGAACCCTGAACCTCCAGATTAAGAGTCTGTTGCTCTGCCAGTTGAGCTAGTGGCGCAGATTATTCGGACTGAATACTCACCCTTATTCCCAAAGTATGATATGCAGTTCGCGACCCGCATACAGCAATCATTGGGTTTTCCACGATTTTACGGTTTCACTCCGGCTTCTCCCGTCAGTCAGTCCTATGGAGTTGCGTATCCAATTCCCAGCGATTACCGTCTGGACGTCAGGAGCTACTTTAAAACCTCCCGATAAGAGCTGACAACGAGACTTGAACTCGTGACCTCCGCCTTACCAAGGCGACGCTCTACCTACTGAGCCATGCCAGCTTAATAAACACAATCTCTAAAAAGTCTATCGTACAATAAACTATCTTCTTTTTCAATATCAGACAACAGGAATGGCACTTCTTCAGGGTCAACAACACCCGTCCAATCATAGTAACAAACGCCATCGCCGCATATGAAGTGTCCTGTTATCGGGAGATAATATATCTCCAAGAAAGGAAAACGAGTTTTAAGAATATGAGCAAACCAATAGCAATTACCATCTAACCAGTTTGCGTCCTTGCGCCAGCGACGCTTAATGAAATCTAAAATTTCATACATCTCTTTTATCCTTTCTTTGTATTTCGCTAGTTCCTAACTTCTCAAAGAGATGGAATGCACCATATGTCACTAGCAACCGTTTGAGCGTCGGGTGAGAGGCTCGAACTCTCGCGGCGGGTATTAGCCGCCCTAGCAGTTTAGCAAACTGCCCCCTTCACCAACTTGGGTAACCCGACAGAAATTGCGAGGACAGGATTCGAACCTGTATGCCACAAAGGGCGGTGGATTTTAAGTCCAAGCCTTTAGTTGCTGATGTGGTTTTTTGCGAAACCATGTTTGTACGGTTCCACTGCGTCTTTCCGTTCCGCCACCTCGCATCAATAAATAACGAACAAAGAAGTAGAAAAACAAGCAAATTGCTTCGCCTAGATGTAAAAGACTCTTCTTTGCGGTAGTCTTTTGTTTCTATATACTTTGCATATATAGAAAAGAATGGCTGCCTCCAGCCACACCGCCGAGAAAATCAAAGGAGTATGGTGTGGTTCTTCTGTTTGGAGTCCTTTAGTGCCCCCAGTTGGTATCGAGCCAACATCCTCAGGTTTTTCAGACCTGCGCTCCGACCTCGTAAGCTATAAGGGCATATTTACAAGGCACAAATGAAATACATACTGGATTTGAACCAGTTACACTTTGTTTAACAGACAAATGCTCTACCAAATGAGCTAATATATTTTCAAAGAAAATGATTGCTGAATGTGCCTTTATTAACTTATATAAATATTATATCATATTTTTTTATTAAAATCAAATTTTCCTTTTGAAAATTACCCAGACCCATTTTACTTTTGTCGCCTCGGTTGAGACGTTTGTGCTGGGGCGGGCACCCACGCAATTTTTCAATTTTGTGGGAAAGAAAAACCGCCATGTAAAGGTCTGATAATACATGGCGGTCTACACAAAAGGAAATTTCATATGCGGTAGTTTACTACCGAGTAGCGGGAGAAGGATTTGAACCTCCAACCTCGGGGTTATGAACCCCGCGAGCTACCGAACTGCTCTATCCCGCGTCATTATATAAAATTATCTCCAGAGCATACGCCAATAATTACTATGTTGCTTAGGACTAAATCGACTTATTCTTCTTTTCATTACTAGCGTTCTCCTTTCAATAAAATTCAATCCAAAATAGGTGTGCTACTACGCTAAAGGGAAATCAATCCTTACCAGTTACGGGGTGACCTTTTACTGTCCACCATATTGGATATGGTTTCGTCCCACTCATTATAAGATGGCTGCTTCTAAGCCTACTTCCCTATTTTTTCAGTTTCTTTGGCAAGAAAACCTTAAACTCACCGTTCCGGTATCCCCAACTTATGCAAACAAGGTGGCGTCAGCATTGACCGGTTTTTCTCGAAAGCCTTGTTATCTTTTTCGAGAAGGTAATTCCCATATGTCGTTTTTAGAGTTCAGCAGATGGTAATTTTCACTCATAAAGTCTTAGGTGACCAGCCGCATATCTTTTGCTCTAAAGTGAACAGTTCTTTTGCTATCTGGAACTCCTCGTTTTCACGAGAGTGACCCCGGCGGGACTCGAACCCAGCATTACCACCTTGAAAGGGTGGTGTCCTCACCACTAGACCACGGGGCCGCAATTACTTCAAATACTCACAAATCTCTTCCATTGTCATTTTCTCCAACATTTCGATTGTCACTTCTTTCAATTCCCAATATTTCTTAATACCAGAAAGATGTAAAAGTTTTTCAAAATATGGAAAATCAAATGTTTCATATTTGTCAAAAATGTCTTTGTAAATCACTCTTAAAACAGCTTCATCATGTGGGCATTTCATTAACTTTTCATCATTGATTACTCGCTGAAACAAGTCTGGATTAGGTGTGTAGAGTACACGGTCGCCGCAAAAACTCTTTCCACCATCACTTTCATCTGGTTCCATTGAGAAAGGTCTTATCCCACTGAGAAATTCGCAATCATACTTTTCAAATATTTCATCTAAGTTTTCAATTACAAAAATATCAGCATCAATGAAAAAGACTCTATCAAACTCAGTTAATGTAAAACACTGAAGTTTATTAACTGTATCCACATATCTTTCTACTGGATTGTCAAATTTGTAATAAGGGATAATCTTATAGTTGCAATCCTCGGTCAAATACTCTTTAAGATTTTCTGTTACCATAATAATCAAAGGATATTTTGAACCAACTCTTTTAAGAGAATAATCAAGAAGATGAGCACCATGCAAAAACGACTTTGTTGTTGCTAATGTCGCATATGCGAACTTTCTTTCCATACTCAAACCTCCTAATTAAAATGCGTGTTGAGGGGATGATGGGATTCGAACCCATACCTTTTTCTTGACCAAATAAAAATAGAAGAAAATAGTTGCAGTGTACGTCCCACGCCGTGACGCATCTTATTTAATGCTCCCGTTACACCACATCCCCGAGTGACTCCGGAGGGAATCGAACCCTCGTCTCCGCCTTGAGAGGGCGGCGTCTTGACCGCTTGACTACGGAGCCATTCTACTTACTCCTCAGCAAGTTCTTCATTCATAATGCTTTCCCAATATTCAGCATCATCATAGAATTCTTCGCACTGTGGACCTAAATCAAAATCATCAAACATATGTCATTTCCTCTCTTTCACTTTCTATATATATTATATCATAATTTTTATAAAAAATCAATTAAGGAAATTAAAACCAGTTTTTTATGTTCGCAATATTCAAATACATGGGCAAACTGGTTAGAAACCTCTGTTCATAAAGTGCCTTGCGGCAGTACTCAAAGTGGGACTCGAACCCACACTCCGAAGAAACAGATTTTGAATCTGTCGTGTCTACCAATTCCACCATTCGAGCATAGAAAATGCAACTTTTCAGCATATTTGTACAGGTAAGTTGCCAACCTCTCTTTTTCTGTTTCTCGGTCCGAGCACCTCAGATGGTAGGTTACATCACCCTATATTAAGCAGCAAAATCGCCAAGTAAGTATCGAAACTTACACTTGCACCAAGCATAACGGAATCGAACCGTGAGACCCTCTGCTCTCCGCAGAGTTGCTTTCCCTTCAGCCATTGGCGTTAAATATGTGTTGATATTCTACCTTGTTGTAGGACAACGCTGAAATCACAACACCTGAAGTTATAACCTGTATACCCCATCGGCTCGGTCTTAAGGTATACGATATGCAATGCAAAGCCGAACACATACCGTGGAACTAGAGGGACTTGAACCCTCGACCCCCTGCTTGCAAGGCAGGTGCTCTCCCAACTGAGCTATAGCCCCATATTTGTAGGTCTCTCTCCTACATGGACAGTTTCTTTCGTTCATTCATTTTTGGTAAGAACGGCTGACTGACAAGTGCAAACAAGACCTTTAAAGTAAAGCATTGCCTTCATTGAAGTCTGTGGCATCAGACCTTCCAACTTTTCTACTTTACTAAGACATATTCGTGCCTGCCTAGCTCCGCTAGAAGATTACACATGGGTTGACTGCTCTGTTATGCTTATATTTTGAGCTATGCGTACTGTTGTCTTTCAACCAAACATATCTTACTCTTGGCATTTTGTTTATTTGTTCTCCAAAAGTTTTCCACCGAAGAATCACCAACGATAGTTTTTTCTCAAGGGGGTGATTAGTTCCCTTGATAGCGACCCAGACGGGATTTGAACCCGCTACCTCCTGCGTGACAGGCAGGCGTGCAAACCAATTACACCTCAGAGCCAGAGTTATAAGGTAAGGAGAAAACCATCGAAGGGGGAACATAGGAATGTTTCATATTCCTTACCTTATATAAATATTATATCAAAATTTTAACAAAAAATCAAATTAAGATTTTCTTTCTGGGTGGTGGAGAAATCAGCCGCTGCTCTCTTTAAATGATGGGGTATTAACCCTACATCCCACCCATATAGAAGTTCTTACACTACTCATTGATTACCGACCAATGAGAGCGAACCTAACGGGGCTCGAACCCGTACTCTTCGCCGTGACAGGGCGATGTGTTAGCCGGTTACACCATAGGTCCATAACATATAGTCCCGAGCTAAAGCTTTCCTTGACTCACTCGGATGCACAACCCCATTACCATTGCTGTGCGTCCCCCCTGCCTAACTTGTTAGTCACCGTCCAATGGACCGTACCTCCAGATTAGATTGAATTTGCAACTTATTTTTGGTTAGGTAGTTGCCAAACCTACACACTATTGTAGTGACACAGGGAGTTACTTTGCTTCTTTATATCCCGTTTACCACTAAAGCCGCATATCAGAGTTTAAATCTAAACTGGGGATTTGCACCCTCTTTTCCAAAGCATTTAATAATGCTTAGGTGTCCTACCTCAATAGACGAATAACGCTTAGATTAAAACCACAGCCGGCGGTAGTTTACTCCCAAATCCATGCTAACGGTTTACGCTCATAGAGCGAATGGGGGCGGTGGGACTTGAACCCACACGCACAGGGCACTAGTTCCTAAGACTAGCGTGTCTGCCATTCCACCACGCCCCCGATATTTTGTAACACTTTGTGCGTCTCCGCAGAGAGGAGGTTACGTCCCCAACCATGGTTTCCACATCTTGGATTCCCAGCTCCCAATGTGATTTATTTCTCTACTGGCGTATGCAGACATCTTTTTCAGTCTCTCGTGACTGGGGTGAGGAAACACACGCTCCGCAATCTCCCTTAACGCTATGCCCATCCGAGTCGGCTAGCCACTCATGTTGTTTCTCCAGTATCTCACGCATGAGAAGTGAAGAAACGAGCTGGAATGGTGGGGCTCGAACCCACAACCCCTCGGTTAACAGCCGAGTGCTCTACCATTGAGCTACAAACCAATAATTCTTACATATTTATTATAACATATTTTTTTGAAAAAATCAATTTTTCTCTTTTGTCCTAAGACTTGGCTCTTTGCTACTTCTTTTCCCAACCTTCGGAGTGATGGTACTTGCACGGCGGTTCGCTTCCGACTTTCCTTAACCAAATCTTATATAAATATTATAACATAATTTTTTGAAAAAATCAAATTGTAGGTTTTTCTTGAAATTTCTTTCTTTCTCTACCTTACATATATATTATAACATTTTTTATAAGAAAAATCAAATAAAATCTTTTTTGTTAGTCCCTAACAGCGTGTTCGCTACCTTACGTAGTCACTGTCGCCCTCTTGCGAGGTCTCAAGGTTTCTGGTTTGGACCTAACCTACTGTAAACCTTTTTTCGGAGAAAGCAAGGCATCTTGAAAAAGGGGCAGGCGCTCTCCCAGCTGAGCTACCTCTTACAAAGTAAGAAGGTGGGGCTCGAACCCACGACATCCGGCTTGGTTATTTCACTTAACATTGCTGTTGATGCCTTTTTATGAGGTAATATATTTTCAAAATCACAGGTAAGATGTTAACTTACTCTGCCCTGAGAATTTTTCAAATCTTTCTTTACCTTATATAAATATTATAACAAATTTTTTATAAAAAATCAATAAAAATCTTGTTCTTGAGCCTTGCCCGCTGTAGTGAACGCCAAGACGAGCCCTGCCGCAAATGCTATTGCTAAGCACACTCCTACAATACCTAAAAAGGCAAAAAATTTCATTACTCAATCTCCTTATTTACCCAAACCTCTTGCCCACAAAACCGGCAAGGATAACTCTTTCCTTTGAAGAATAAAGGAAAATAAAATATCTCTTTGCACTTAGGACAACAGCCTGTAAAATCCCCGAACTCATCGGGTATCATTTCTACATCAAGAATTTCATTCTCCATATATTTCTCCGTAATTACAAGACACTCGCTTTTGGCTCCGGAAACGGGATTCGAACCCGTGTTTTCATCTTGGAAGGATAATGTCGTAACCTCTCGACTATTCTGGAAATTTGCATTTCGTTTGCTGTATGTGTCTTTCTTTATCTTATATAAATATTATAACAAAATTTTTTTAAAAAATCAATCTAAAATCTCATAGTCGCAATTAGCATCCATTGGAATGCCCATATGCTCAATAAAAGCCTTATTGATTGTCTCTTGGTCTGCATCTGGTAGCTCAACTATCAGTTCCGCATACCCACAAAATTGTGCATCGAAAATAAGCTTGACCCGGACCATATTACAGTCCCAATCTCGCCATTAAATCAGCAACATTCTGCTTCTCTTCGTCTGTAATCTCTGCTGGCTCAAACTTCGCAGGAGCGACAGCAGCTTCACCCATTTTCTCAAAATCTAAATCTCCACCAAAGTCCATAGAACTTGGATTGATTACTCCTACTGGGTTCTTAGGACAAGTCATAGCGATTGCAATCTGCACTCTTTCGCCACCATCATCTGCCCATACATATACCTTTTTATCGAATTCTCCAACAAAATCTGCACCAAAAGCCTGCTGGATTTTCTGTGTTACATTAGTTTTTGCGATAGCACCTTTTGCCATACTTATTTCCCTCTCTTTTCCAAATCTACTGCATCATATTTAATGCTATAAAATATTAACCAAAAGATAGCCACAGGCAACCACTGAGTCTGACGACTCGCGTGGTGTAATCCTGTCCATGGATATCTAAATGCGCTAATCATATACTTTTTTCCCATTATACTCTTCCTCCGATATTATTTCTAATGCAGACATTAAATCTACAAAGGTCACAGTGGGTCGATACCCGTTTGAAGGACGACCTCTTAGAAAAAAGGGCTGTTTTCTCTTTCAAAAGTTGCTCTCATATTCTGATATGATTCGTCATTATCGGAGTGGCAATGGTGGCATCTATAGTCACCATTCTTTCTGTCAAACTGAATATCTCTCTTATAATAGAGTTCTCCACAGCACGCACAGGGCATACATTCAGTATCTGCACAACTTTCACATACACTTTCCCCTGTACTTTCTACAAACCAAGAGTCCTCATATAAAATTCGTCTGCCGCAACAGTCGCAAGTAATAAACATTTCATCTTCTGAATTACCATACTCCAGCTCACAGTCCGTACAGAGCATATCGTCGGTAACCGAAATGTGGTCCTCCCCGCATCTCATACAAGGGGCGGCCGCACCAATAGAGAAATGAATTCCTTGCCATGACTGTTTATTCCAACAGTAATATGGGATATAACAAGAGCTTCTTAGTAAATCATTGAAATGCTGAGAATTATCTCCATCAGTAATTAACTCTTCTTTGCTGTACATATTACCCTTCATAGGCACATATACTTTATTGAAGAATACTGTATCTCTATCTTCTGTATCTCCCTCAAACTGATAATTACTAATTTCATCATTATGCCAATTAGACCAATGCCCATTGAACTTGAAAGCTTCCATCGCATGAGTCTTAATCATGCTTAAAGCTGTATCACTGAAAAATGGATATTGTCTACCCGCATACATAGCATTCCATCTGTCTGCTAAAAATAATAACATTCTCCATTTTTTAGAATTCCATGGAACTGTGTTAGGGAAATTCGGAAGAAAATTCTCTCCTTTTTCACTTCTCAAGTAACAAATAACTGTACTTCTATCGACCATATAAGAGATATTTCCGGAACGATACTCACCATCTAACGCATGACAACTGCGCCAGTTATAAGTATTTTCGCTACTGGATAAGAAATCCAGTGGATGAACAGAGAAACATAAATAACCTTCAATCTTATCCTCTTGAATAATCATACTTGCTCTATTCTGTAACTCTTCTAAGCCTTTCTTATTGTTCTCAAAAAACTTAAAGGCTTTAACTAATTTCATTCCTTTTGGTATCTTAGTACCATCACTTAAAACAGTACCTTTTTCAACAATATTCTTAAAGAAACTCTCTTTATTTTCATCAATAAAATCTGCAAGAGGCTCATTGCCCCATGTCATAGATACTGAGTCAATAAAATCATTGACTCTAAGCATCTTTTCTTTCTCACTTAACTCAAAACTAACTTTCTGAGGTACGGTGTAAATTAACTTTCCATCAAATGCCTCAATAAAATCACGCTTGGCTTCCAACCAAAGCTCAAAAAGTTTATCGGTCTGCGGCTCAGGGATACCCTGAGAATAAGCGATGACCCTATTAAACTGCTCTTGAATTTCTTTAATATTCACCATATACTAAACTGCTCCCTTTTTCCATTCTTCTAGTCTTCGACAATCTGGACATTCATTCAAAATTGTATCTGTTTCGTCAATTTCATAAGGTTCGTTGCATTTGTCACACCAAGCAACCTTATCAACGCAGCAATCAGTACAAACCCAGCCAGTTGTGTTATCTTTCATCTTCACAGGAAACATCTCTTCTTCCCAGTATTCCTTGCCGCAAGCAAAGCACATATGACTATCAAGTTCAATTTTACTACCTTTACCTTTAGATTTTCCGGTTCCAGTAATATCCCAGTCATATCCACTATAATACCCACCACCATTTTTCTTCCAAGCATTCCAATTAAATGCATATGGAGATGGCACATATTTGAAATAAGGAATATCAGCTTCCTGTAACATTTTCTTAACTTTATCAATAGTTGCCAAGAATGGAGAAATATAAAACAGTTCCTGATAACTATGCTCATCCATATAACCGATAGATAAGTTTACACCAGCCACTCCCCATTCTGGACAAATCTCACAAATATCAGAGAAACTTCCATATGCTTCTGTGAAACCAAATTTCTCTACATATTGAACAAACTCTTCATTATCACAATCATAAAACACACAGTCATTAGTTCCTCGTCTATCTAACTGAATGCAATATTGCAACTGTTCAAATGGGCAAGCAATCTTCGCAAGCTCTGCCGCACCCAAACATCCGGATTCTTCATCAGTTGTCAAAATAACATGAGGTCTTAAACCTGAGTTCAGAATTCTGATAATAGCATAAACACCTGCTCTGTCATCTGCACCAAGACCTTGTGGACTCCACATAACATTTTTCTTAGTGTCATAAAACAAATCTTTTACTGGTTTCTCAAATACAGTATCCATATGAGCAACCAATGCAACCGGAATATCACCCTGAACACAAATATAATCCGCTGTTTCAATCACATTTTTATTTCCATACTTATTACGCAAAAATTTTGACATTACTTTCTTTAATGCCGGTTGTGTTAATCCTACAATTTGTTCAAAAGTTTTCTGTTCACTTTCCTTTAAAACTCTCATCATATTGACAACAACCACCTTTCTCTATTCTTATATTATTATTATATCATTTTTTTTTATAAAAATCAAGATTGGTCGGTGGCTTCCACATATGCTCTTACTTTGTCACGGTCAGCCAAGTCGAGTGCGCGATAGCATAGACGGCACGCCGCACCTTGTACACAACGCTGTCCGCAGTTTAATCTTCTGTCTGTTACTTCTGGTAATACCATACGATTAAGTCCCGGATAATTAAGATTAGTAATAATCATCTGCAATTCACCCGGCCATTCTTTTTGTTCAGCATAGATACGATATAAAGCCTCTTCTTTAGAGACTTCACATTGAGTAAACTCAAATACATCAACATAATCCTCGTACATCCACGCATCTTCCGGTCTTACCCACAGGCCGCAAACTCCATCTTCTCTTGGCAACATATCGCCATATGATAAATTAACTGCAACTCGAATAGGAATACCAAAACCTTTTACTTTATTCATTGAAAAGAAAATAGGAGCATCAATTCTTATATAACTAACACCCAAATTCTTTAACCCTTCCATTTCATAAAAGGTTTTAACAGGATAACCCATATAGAATGGAATTTCAGCCTTCTTCGCTTGTTCTGCTGTTCCAATATCTGCTAAGCAAAGCATAAAACGCCCAGGCGCCATCTTATTATATTTAATCAACTCAGCCCAATTAAAACCTTCTCCAACCAGACTTTCTTCTAATATAATCATTGCTTCTGGGTATTTATCAATTAAATCAAAAACAGAGTTTCTATCTCTATATTGAACTTTAATTTCATTTGCTTTAAGCAGATATTCATTACTTAATCTACTATGTAAACAATACTTCATAGAATAAACTCCTCCTTTATATAATTATATTTTACCATTTTTTTTAAACAATGTCAACGAAATTTTCCCAAAGCCTTTTTAGTTTTGGCTTCTCGGTCTCCTGGTCCCTCTCCGGGCGGAGCAGACTTACCGATTTTCAAATTTGAAAGCAAAATAAAAGGGACTGGAAAAACTTCCAGTCCCTCTGCGGGAGTTATCTTACTCAGCGTCAACGTCGACATCAACATCTTCGTCAGCCACAGAAGCCAACTTGTAAGACTGAACCTTGCGGCTCTTAACGCCTTCGCCACCAGCGATAGTTTTCTCAGCTTTATCAGCAATACCTGCCTTAACAAGAGCATTTAAGCGATATGCAACCTTAGCAGTTGTTACATCATCTCCCTCAACATTCTCAGTTACCTCAGCGATAGTCTGATACTCGTCAGTAAGAGCTGCCTGAACCGCTACAGTAAGTTCATCTGCTTCTGCTTTCTTCTTGCCGGCTGTCTCTTTAGCCTTAGCTGCTTTCTTCTCAAGCAATGCAATTTCATTCTCCACGAACTCAGTGAGCATAGCAACATCTGCACCCTCTACTGTTCCATTTGCAAGAATGTCCTTAATCATGTTGAATTTGTCTTTCTTTGTAACCTTTGCGTTTGTCATAGTTTTGTACCTAACCTTTCTTAAAATTTGAAATTTTTTATTTCTTTACTTTACATATTTATTATATCATTTTTTTTTGAAAAAATCAAAAGCTGGTTGATTGGTCGCCATTTAGACGACCGCCGTACCAATATTCATACCGTTCTTCTTGAACAACTCCAATAAGGTGTTAGTTCTGATTCCGCAGTACTCTTTTAAGTCCTCTTCATTCTCGATACCGAAAAGAGCGAGACCTTCAGGGCTACATTCATCAACTCTTACATAGTAGACATCTTCCCACAGATAGCTGTCATAATGGAGAGTATTGTAGTCATTCAGATTTGACTTATCTCTCTTAGGGAAATACTTATCTAAGAGCTCAGAACCTAAGCCATATCTAAGGTCGTGCATATATACCAAGATGTATTCATCGTCTCGGTAATCCGGAACGTCACGTCTTGCTAAATATACCTTGTGCATATCATTGTCGATATGAGGGTTGCCTGTGATGGCACAATCATGGACGTGCTCATCATAGCACCAGTCGCAAACCCATTCATCATCAACGAAGTGCATTTCATCACGACTGTATCTTCTGTCACAACAAGTACAGTATCTGGTATCCCAGCACTCTTCGCAAACTAAGCCGCAAGCCTCGTCTTCATCTTCATATCCATGGACGCCGCCGCAGAACATACAGTTCGCTTCGCCAGAGTAGTCAATGCTAATTCTAGCACCAGCAGTTTTTCCAATTCTAATCCAATGAGTACAAGTATCGAAGTCGTTGTACATATACTGAGTATCAAAGCATACTTTGTAACCATCTTCACGACCATCAACAGGTCTAATCTGGTCATAGTAATCATATGCGATGTTTTCAGCATAGTATTCCCAGCCTTCGTTCTGCTCAGCCAACTCAGCAAGCCAGTTAAGGCAAATCTGAGTCAATTCATCATTCTGGTAAGGATAGCCTTTTACACCAGCGATACAATCTGAGTCTACAATGATAAGCATACGCCACTTTTTGTTGCTCCAAGACCACTCACCATAAGGCATATCTTCCTTTGCCTTTAAGTAAGCCACAACAACATACTTAGAGTTCATCATCTCAACAGTACCACGGCGATAGCAACCATCGTTTCTCCAAGACATACAAGAGTCCCAGTCGCATTCATTATCACTCATGGTCATATAGTCCATAGGGTGAATAGACAGACATAAATCTCCTGTAACTTTCTTCTGATTGAGAATACGAGAGTGAGCCAATCTGAAGTCCTCAAAACCTTCAATGTTGTATGCTTTTGCAATTTTAGCCATAACTCTGAGAGGCTTAGTGCCTTCCTGCACTTTGAGCTTCTTACCCTCTGGCATAGGGATTTCAAAAGTCTCACCACGATATTCATTTCTTGCGAGGCAATCAATATCCATCAAGTAGCTGATTTCATAGATACGCTGAGGTAAGTCATAATACCATCTGTGCCAACCACGCCAGAACTGCTCCATGCCCTGATACGCACCACCATAACCATTGATGCTGTCATGGATTTCCTGTTCGATTTCATTCATTGGCTTGTCGATAGACACATTCTTAGTTACGATAAACTCGTCACCAAACAAGTGGTAAAGACCAACCTTATTCTTATTCCAAAACTGAAGTAACTGAGAGAGAGGTGCTCTCTGCTGTTCTCTGTTGTAAGGACCGCCTGCGTAGTCCTTAATCCAGCTCATAATCATATTTTGTTCTGTTTCAGCCAACTTTCCAACTAACATAGTATCTACCTCGCTTCATTTTTTCTTCTTATCTTTATCTTACATATATATTATATCATTTTTTTTATAAAAAATCAATTAAGACCTTTTGTATCCAAAGGGATTACATACTTTCCCACTGATAGTCGATTGTATGGAGAGTTCCGTCCTTCTCCACCCAAGCCGCATATACAACACCAGTATCATAGCCAGGACTGTCGAAAGTATCAACACCATCAACTTTATATTGAGCAACATCTTCATGCTCTTTCAGAACTTCTTCAATCGCATCTTCAAGATACTTCTCATTATGATATTTTAAGATAAAGTCCTTCTCGTGAACAAAATCTCTCTCAACCATATCAACTATTGCTGACCACACTTTTGACATATCTAAAATTCCCTTTCTTTCTTAACTTTCTATAAATATTATAACAAATTTTTTATAAAAAATCAAAGAAGCTTTATAGAAACCATACAGTTATCTTCTTTTACCCGTACTAATATCAATCCAAGGTACATTACCTTTTAAATTGTGTTTTCTTTCATTTTCTTTTGATGCATATTTAAAGACACCAGACTTATCAACCCAACAAATATGGTTAGTATCTCTTGAGTGATAACTCTCGGCTGGATAATAACCAAAACGCTTATGCCAACACAAAGACCACCAATGTGTATGATTTTCAATCGCAAGTTCTCGACATTTTGCTCTTGCTTCTTTTAATGTCATATTACCAGTTTTGGACATATGATAAACCTCCCTGCTTACATTTCTTACAAGTACACTGGTCAATGTGTCTTAAAGAGCTGCACATACGACTTAAGCCACTAATATATTCCTGACAAGTAGGACACCAAACCTGGTACTTAAATAATTTACTTTCAGATACAGTTCTTTCAACCTTAGTGCTAGTCGTATCGTTCGTACAACCGACACGGGCGCACATAGCTTTGAACACTTTATCATGTCCATGACTTTCACCTGTACTCTTGGTCACATAGTAGTGTGCCCATTCATGCTGGATTACAGAAATAATACTTGCTTCAGTGGAAGATTCAAGAAACTGACGAGAAAACTCCATACGAACTGGGAACCATACATCATTATGACACTCAGTATGTACTCTACCCAGTGTACGAGTCAATCTACCATTGATGCCTACTGGTATATCAAATTTATCTCCTACCATAGCAGACAATCTATTAAGTTCCTTCATAATATCTTCCATCTTAAACATTCTTATTCCTCCACTAAGTAAGCATAATATTCAATCCAACCAGACATTTCTTCTTCATAATACTCTTGAACAAAATCTTCATCTGGGTCCTCATCTCCATACATTTCAATGTATTCTCTTCTTACATCTTCATATGATGGAATTCCATGTAACCCTTCATAAGACTGATATTCTTCTACAGCTAATTCATATGCAGCCGCATTTGCTTCTTCAGCTGTATCATACTCATAAACGCCACAGGATTCAGCTCCTCCGAACGAGCCACCCATGCCCGCAAACAATTCATATTTTGCCATTAGATTTCCTCCGCTACACCCAATACTTTACAAGTGTCAACTCTCTCTTTAGTGAGATGTAATGTAACTCCCGGAATAGGACTAAATCCCTGAGGAGTCCCGCCGCAAAGCTGAGCAATTACACCACCATCTTCTTTAACAGTTGTCACTAAATAAATACTATCTCCATATTGAAGAACGCTACCAACTTTTGCCATTTTATAATCTCCTTTCAAAAACAGGTTTTTCATATTCTTTATCTTATAAGAATATTATATCAAAATTTTTGTAAAAAATCAAAAAAGCCCTCTGTCGTTAGACAGAGAGCTTTCTATCATCTATTACTCCTGATGACCGCCGCAGTTACAAACAGGTTTTGCCTGAGCCTGCTGGTTCATCATAAACATGAGCGGAAGCATATCATTGGATTTGCCATCTTTACCCATGAGGAAGTATAACATCATCGGATTGCTCATATCGAAACCAGTAGCATTACCACCATTCATCATAAGCATTAACATCATAGGGTCGATGTCCTTATTGTCCTCAGACATAAGCATGAATGGAAGCATATTACCGAAAGGTGCGTCCGGAGTAGGTGCCTGACCAACTGCATTGAACATGGATACAACTTTGGTTACGAAATTGAAACCAAACATATTGGTTGTAGGAATGATTTTCTTTTCCTCGCCGGCTCTTGGGTCAACAGCAGTGATGCCGTTCTCAACACCAATTACGAACATAGGAATGCGATTGTGAACTACGATGTCACCAACCTTAATATCTTTGATGGCTACTGGCATCTTGAACATGAACTTACGACCATCGAAATTGAGAATATCCACGTCAATTAACTCGCCAGACTTAGCATTATAGGATACCCATACACCGGCATTGTTCTGAACAGCCAAACCATACATACTCATTTTTACATTATCATTTGTGCAAGGACCGAAGTCAAAATTGAAACCTTTCATGTTTTCTTTCTCCTTATTTTCTTTCTTTTTGTTTTCAACATCTGCTTTTAAGTGTTCATATGGAGAGTCTTTTCTCTCATATGTGACACGTTTTTCGGAACCATCATAATCATAATATTTCACATACATATCCTCTAAGTCATGAGCATATTCATCAAACAGATATGAACCGAATGATTTATCTGCTGTATTGAAATACATATGATGTCCGTCATTTGTGTCAAGGTAGACTTCATCACCCCATGTGTCGAATGAAATCGTTACGCATTTACCAACAAAATCATGCTGAATTTGTTTCCAGTCACCCCAATCCAACTTTTCATAACATTTGTACTTGGAGTAAGAAGTTGCATAACTGGCGAAATCATCGAGCAAGGCTTGAAAGTCTTTTGGTTTTAAATTAGCCACATAATCTCTCAAAGTCTTTTAGCCACCTCTCCTACAATATATTCAATTTCTGCGTCAGTAAAAGTATCACTATCTATACCAACTTGATTATATATCTCACACTGAGTGGCGAAGTCGTTACACATAACAGGTCCGGCCGCAACCATCAGTTTGATAACTTTGTTAATTTTACCTTGGCGAGTAAGTAAATCTCCCTCACATTCCATGGCAAACATTGTAAATTCTTCGTTCTCATGGTACAAATCCCCACAAAAACACAAATCTCCATGTCGTCTTTGGGACGGAGCCCACAATTCTAAATCACAAGGATTTTGTTCTTCCAACCATTGCTGTATGTCTTCTGGTAATTGTCTACGCTCTCTTGCGGAGAGGTTGTGTAAAGCTGCCGCAACAATTGGACCGGAAGACCCATCCGGGTCCATATCTCCGTCCCATGGAATATATTTAGTTCCATATCTATGCTGAAATCCCATATTACCCCTCCACTCTTGTTGCGGTACAACGAGTAAGTACGGTCTGATTAGTGTTCTTGTAAACATTATGAGCCTTTACAGTACCCTTAACCTTGTAAGTATCTCCTTCAATAAGAGTTCTTGCTGCAGTTGTCCATACAAGAATATTACCATCAGCATCTTCCATAATGTGCATTACAGAACGACCATACTGACCATACATTTCCATTGCTCTCTTAATAGTAACAGTTACTTCGATTTTCTCTTTTACTGTACCAAGAAATTCAGAAGGAGATGCATCAAACAAGAACTGTTGTGCATATTCTTTTGCCTGAGTTTCACTCTTAAGGTCAGTCCCGTTGTCTGCCGCAACGCACTCCCAATCAATTCTGATTGGCTCTAAACCAAGAGGAATATCGCAAGGAATATCTTCTGTGGAAGGAACATACCAGCCGAAAATCTTATTATATTTACAAACAGAGGCTCTGAACCATTCCAGAGAAGAGAATGTATCTCCTTTGAAGATGGTAATAAAACCATTCTGGAAACCTAAAGCCTCTTTCTGAGTTTTAGGAGCTGCCGCAGGTTCATCAGCCTTATCGCCATACATTTTCTTATATTCAGCATCTGTGTACCAACGCACACGACGACCGGTTTCTAAAGTTACATACATTCTACCATTTACCTTGTAAGGTTCACTTGCAATTTTAATATTCTGATAACTTTTTGCTACTGGCATAGTCTGCACCTCTTTCTTTTTCTTTCCTTTACTTTATATATATATTATATCATTATTTTTAAAAAAAATCAATATTACTTCATGGATTCCAGTTCAATTCTCTCTACGCTCTTTCGAGCTTCGTCATCTGTCATAGCTCGACCAGCAAATACATAATAACCAGAATATTCAATTTTTTCTGGCTTATATTTTTCTTTAATCTCATCTAAAACATCGCCGATAAAGGGTTTTAAACAATAAGAACTTTTCCAACCATATTTCTTAGCATCTTCAACATCTTTTTCTGCAATTCGAGCAAACATACGATTATGACTCACATTGTAACCATATGCATATTCCTGACTAAATACATCGTCAACACTTACTTTAACTCTATCTCCATTGATACCAACTATAAAGTGAACATTCATTATCATCGGCAATTACTTCCTTTCCTTTATCATATAAATATTATATCAAAATTTTTATAAAAAATCAAAAAGCCCTCTTGCAACCAGCAAGAGAGCTTTTGTTTATCTAAATACTTCCATATCTACGATAGCGAAGTTGGCTCTATGTATATATAACATCTTTCCATCAATGCAGATTTCAGTTGTCTTTGGTAAATTCTTTGGAATATTCCACCATACATCGTCACCGGAAAACATACAAATTGGGTCACCTAACTGTGACTGAATGATTACCATTCTCTTACCATGTGTGCGGTTTTCCAAATTTTTGGTATCCCACCACCAATTTAATGTCCAGTATTCCTGTCCACGTAAATCACGAGGAACGGAGATTGATGCTTCATTCTGGTACCCAGTCAGGTCTACATCTTTCGGCAATTCAATATCCAACTTTTCTAATCGAGTATCATAGAAAAGGACAGTGGAGCCGCAAGTTTCAATCTGTTTATCGTCAATGAAAACCGATACAATTGAAGATAATTCATAGCTGTAAGTCCATGTACCATCGGAAGTGTAACCATATTGTTTTACCTTATTTGGCTTAATGTCGAATTCCGAACCCTCAACATTTAACCAATTAAGTCCTTCATTATCATAAAACTCAGCCATAAATGAAAGCTTTACAGGCTCTTCACCACTTTCTTGCTGGGCTACATGCGTCGTTTGGTCAATCTCCCCGCAACCAATTAAAGCGACAATCGCCACAAATAATACGATAACTAACGATAAAACATTCAATAATCTAATAACAAAACCAGCTCTTTTTCTATTCATCTTTTCTTTCTCCTATTCTATTCCCAACTGTTCACAAAAATGTTCAAATGCGTCATCGCAATTCTCTTCGTCACGATATTTCAAATAAGTTTCCGTTCCTTTATCAATCCAATAAATCTTAATCCATTGGTCACAACTTATGTCACCTATTGGTCTCGGACCTCTTTCGATTTTCTCAATACGACGAGCTGGTACTATAATATCGACCACACCATCGTCATATAAGTTAATAAATATTTCTCCCATAATTGATTTTCTCCCATTTTTTTGATATAATATATGTAGATAAATGAATTACCATTTTGTTTTATAGTTGCCGCAAGTTCTTGCTTCTCGGCAACAACCATAATCGTCTTTCCAGCAAAGACAACCTACACATACAATATTTTCTCTTTCAGGGTTGCGGACCTGTGCTTGAAAGGTTGCATTACCCTTTTGCATAGATTTTGTAATAACCGGCGGGACGTCTGGACGAACGCTCCTGTCATTAAAAGCACAATAACCTTGTTTTCGATTTTCACAAGTGCGGCAGGTGCCTATTGCATCGTCGCAAGAAACACAAGTTTGCTTATATTTACCGTCCACTTCAGTTAGAGTACCCGGTCCAATGAACTGGCGACCGCAAATATCACAAGTTTGAACATTGTTAGTCCATTGTGAGCAAAAGTCTGCGTCCGGGTCTACCTTGTGCCCTGTAAGGGCACAAATACCGGTCGGCTTATCGAGCACGGCGCAAGTACCGCAAGTTTTATTCGATGTATGTGTCAACATCCCAATCTCCTTTCTTGATGGCATCATATGCTTCTCCACTGATGATGATAGGACTATCTTCCATCGGGAAAAGGCTGAGGATTTCGACCATATCTTCTTCATCGTAGTAATTAGTGAGAGCTTTGACGGCACCAACATAATCCGTTGCGTATACTATTCCCGCTTGGATATTTGTTCCCTGTTGGACTTCTGTATCAAAAGGTAAAATCTCGACTTTGTACAAGAATGGATACATATGACAACCTCCTTTTGTTAAGTGGTTAACAAAATTGCTTGTTTGCAAATTTTGCAAGGGTTTTTGCAATTTTTGCAAAATCTCCGTCGGGACGAAAAATGACGAATCCGTCAAGCAATTTCATTTCTTTATTTTATATAAATATTATATCATTTATTTTTTGTAAAATCAATTACCGTCAAAATTTGTAGGACAATGTAAGACAAAGTATTACAAACAATTTTCATATATATTAGACTTAGAAAGGAGGTCATATTTATATGGCTGAAGAAATGACTACATTATCTTTACGATTAACTAAAGATGAAAAAGAAGCCATCGCGCAATATGCTCAAGAACATGATATGAGTATGTCGCAAGTAATTCGTAAAGCAGTAAAAGACCTCTTAAGTAAAGAGGATTAATATAAGGAGAGTTTTAAAATGTCAAGTGTAAAGTACAAAATTATTTACTCTCTTCAAATTCATATTAAGTTACAAGCTATGGGATTCACGTACGTGACGGAAATGAAGAATCCGAAGAATCCTAAGTTTAATTGTTGGGTATATGAAGAGACGGAGGAGTTGTTAAAAGCTTTCGATACTCTTTTAACCGGAAAGGAGAGCGCAAATGGCAGAAAGTAATGTTACATTTGTTGTTCATAAAGACTGGTTAGATAGTATTAGAGAGTTACCTATTGAACAACAAGATAAAATTATTGCTGAGTTCGTTAGATATGGAACGGAAATGGAACTTCAGCATATGGATGACCCTGTCGTTCAAGCTTTTGTAAATATTCTTAAAGGTAGAATTGACGCAAGTAAAGACGCATACAAGCAAAAGGTTGAAATGAGCAAGGGTGCCGGCAGAAAGAAAAAGACTAATGATTTAGAAATTTATCAATTAGCACGAGAAGGTATGACAAGTACAGAAATTGCAAAAACACTTGGTATATCTAAGAGTGCTGTTGACCATAATGAAGGTTGGAAGAATAGAAAAAATGAGATGTTTGAATTTTAAATGTTTGCAATAATTTTTGCAAAATTTGCAAAAATAGTTTCGTCTCTTCCGGTCTTTTTGCAAAAATTTTGCAAAAAAGTAAGTGTTTGCAATAATTTTTACAATTATTTTTGCAAGTTTGCAACAATTATTTTTGCAATTTACAAATTTTGTTTGTTTTGCAACAATCTATCTTATATCTTACAATTTGCAACAAATTTGCAAATTTTGCAACTTAATTTTTGCAAATTTTGCAACAGCAAAAAATGCAAAAATATAGCGCCCCCGTTGGGGGCGTTTAGACCGGCGGAGCGAGTGAAAGGAGTATTATGTTAACGAGATTTATGTATGGAACGCAAGAGCAAATAGATAGAGCTCGCCGCAATGATAAGAATATAGTTCCCGCAGATGTTTATTTCAATAAAGGTACGGGCGCACTTATCTTATCTCTTGGTTATCTTGAGGAACCAGAGAAAGATTATAAAAGTTCATTTGAAAAATATATAGAGGAACAGATAAGAATTTCATATTGATTTTTAATTAAAAATATGATATAATAAAAGAAAAAGATAAATGGTTTTGAAATTTCATTTCAAAACCAAAAACCGATTGGAAAAGTGAATTGAAAGGAGAAAATGAAAAATGAATTTAGACCGAATTGGTGAGTACAAAGGTTATGAGGTGTTTACTGTTTCCAAGTATGATTTTAATAAAGAGGATGCTGAGAGTAACACAATGTACATAGTTAAGGAAGATAATGAGATTGTGTTGAACGGAGAAGTAGTAGCTAGTGTTAACTTAAAGACTATGACCGTGAATGAATATCCAAGAAGCGAACGCCGCACTTATAGATTTCCTAAGCCTAGAGTTTCTTCTTCTACTGGTTATAAAGGACCAAGCCCTGCAGCTGGAAAGAGAAGAGAGGTAGTAACTGTAGAGGAGGTTTGTGCATCACAGGTTGTAGACCCAACACCGATGGATGATATGATTGATAAGTTTTTAGCTGCGGCTAGAGAGGCAACAATTGAGACATATGTAGATATATTACAGATAGAGGAGATGGCTTAGGCTGTCTCTTTTTTATTGGAAATGGAGAAAATCGTGGAAAATGGAGGTGAGGTGGTGGCCGACCGGCCCGCATCATACCGATTGAATTTTCCACGTCACCGTTATCGTTATATATAGATAAAAAGAACAAAAATAAAGCCCACACCTGTTACAGTGTGAGCTTTTTTCTTTGCCTTCTGGGCTAACTGTAGTTAACTCTACAGAACAAATTTTTACACGCGTGAGTCTGTCTTCGGCTTAGGCTAATCCGTTGGCTTTAAGAAATGCCGCAATATTGTCCATCTTAGGAGCAATAGCATCCCCTTTACCAGTAGGAGTAATTCTTGCTACCTTAGGTGCGCCGTCCTTGAAGAGTTCGGCAAGGTCCGCCTCAATCTTCTTAGTAATCTGGTGCGCAATAGCAAAACTCTCGATTGCCGCATCAATCTGCTCAATCAATTCGTTCATATCCTCTGGAGTATGAGCGTCAAACATCTCGATGATAGGATTCTCAGGGTGGAACTCGCGTACATAAACCTCAAGTGTGCCCATCATATCCTTGAGCATCTCTACTTTCTTCTGCTTCTGGTTGTGCTCAGCCACTTTAGCAGCTTCCATCTCGTCTACGAAGTCACGGTTGGCTCTGTTCAAAGTATCAACCATTTCCTTCGCAATGACCTCAGAGTCCTCGCCTGCGCGCAATCTGGCGATAATGTCATCGTAATTGTACATGGGTATATACCTCTCTTTCTTTATCTTATATATATATTATAGCAAAAAATTTAAGAAAAATCAAATTCGCCACGATTTTTCGAAAACGGGTTCGTCTTCAAACGAACCACTTTTTGTCTACTGGGCAGGCAAATAGAATACCACTGAGCATTTAAAAGTGGTAACCGGTTTCAGCTTTTGCTGAAACCATATGCGGCCCGACCGGGTAAACGGGAACAATTTCGGGAAAATGTGCGAACCGACCGGCGACCGGCTTTCAACAAAAAAATTTCCATATGGGGAACCGACCGGCGAACTCCGGCCTTGGCTGCCGCTGGCGGCCGGCGATGAGAACTTTGGCATATGGGGGTGGGGGCCGCCCGGGTGCTTGATTTTCGGGATTTTGTGCAAATTGCACAAAAATCGGCTTTTCAATTTGTAAATTCTGCTAGTTGACTTTTTTTGAAAATTCCGGCATAATCGACCATTGTCGGCCGGCCGAATTAGGTTTGTCAACGACAAAAATGCAGAAAGCCCTAAAAGCTTTCCGCACATTGTCTCATTGCCTTATCCCAAGTTTCATCTCCAATGAAGAAATTGATTGCAAGGAAAAGTATTAAATTGAAGATTGGACACACAAAGTAAAAAGCAACATGTATCCAACTCACCAAACTCTGTGTAAAGGTTTTCTTTTTCCATTTCACAAAGGGGTATCTTTGCTTGAAATCTTGCATTTTCGCAACTACTTGCAAGAAACTAATAAAAGCCATTATCAAACACACTATCAAATAAATTTTCATTCAGCCACCTACTTTCTATCTATTAGGGTTGTGCTATAAGCACACAACCCCTAACATCTGCATAGCCAAAACAAACTGTTCTGTTGCAAGGTTTTCCATTTCCTGCTCAATCTCAGCAAGTCTGTCAATCATCATTTTCTCACCATAGGAAACAGTTTCAAGCAGAACATCTGTACCTGTACTGTCAAAAGACATTCCTTCAACATACAGGATTTCGCCTGTTTCTTCATTCATCACAGTAACTTCTCTGTCACCATAAACTTCCATTGTCTGTACCATCATGTTTACTAATTCGCTCATTCTCATAATCTTCATTCTCTCTTTCTTATTTGTTATAATTATTATACCATTTATTTTCCAGTTTGTCAAGGGGAATTTTAACATTCCCCAAGTCTTTTTGCAAGTCTACCAAACAGACCACATACTTCACACCAAAGTTCTTCATCATCAACCACAGTGGCTAAATCTTCTTCAGTGCAACCATCAGGTAGACCATACTTAAACCAATCTTCCATGACATCTTCATCACCTTTTTCAAGAATGTATGTATTCATGCCACCTAAAATATTCATTTTAAGAACTCTCATTTCTTGTACTGTAACTTCCATTTGCAACACTTCCTTTCCTTTGATAAGTTTATTATACTACTTCTCTCTGTCTTTGTCAAGTGTTTCTTTTAAAAGATTTTGAAATCTTTCTCTGATTTCATCATAGCAACCTAAATCTTCATACTTCACTTCACAATACTGCACAAACTGTGCCACACCTAAGCATCTCTGAATAGAACTGTTGACACATTCAGTAGGGTGTACCCACCAAGGTCTAGGCTCTTGAGTGAGAAGTCTTTCTGTTTCTTTATATTCTCTTTCAAAAAATTCTTTTACTTTCTCTAACATTTTGTATCAGTCCTTTCCTTTACTGTAATTAAAGTATACACCATTTCGGGAAGAAATGCAAGTGGTAATTTTGCACAAATTTGCGACAGATTTTTTGTGCAGATTAACCAGAACATAAATTCGGCCCAGCGCAAGCGTCAAGGGGCCGCCAATTATACCACAGCCGCAAACTTTTGTCAATAGGCAAAATAAACAAAAAAAAACCGCCCAAAACCTTGCGGAATTGGGCGATTTGCCTATTTTCTGTGTTGAGTTAGGGTCAAACTGTATGAATTTTCACCAATTTTGAATGAAATTTGGCGTTCAGCATTGACAATTTCCACATTTTCAGCCACAATTTGCTCATTTTGAGCCAAAAAGTCAGACAATTCACTGATTATAGTGGCTTTTGTGTCATTTTTCTTGCGAGTTGGGGCTTTTTTCTGTGTTTTTTTGGTTTTTTCGCCCACATTTGTCGCTTTTTTCGCATTTTTCTTCTGTTCAGCAGACAATTCAAACAATTTTTCGCCTTTGTCTATGCGTTTATCATCTTCTATGAGTTGCAAAGCCTCTTCTTCTGTAATGTCAAGCGACTTCATTAACTTTTTAACTTGTTCTGTCATTTAGCGACCCCCTTGTGATTTTTTGGGTGGGGTGGGGGATTACCCCACCCATTCTGACTACTCTACATCTTCATCAGCCACATCTTCAATGAGTTCAGCCACTCTTTCAAAGTAAGCCTTTCTCTTTTCTTCTGTTCTCACAACAGAGCCATCTTCAATGAGCTGTCTTACAAGTGCAGACACTCTCTGATTGCTAAGGTCAGCAACAGCAGGGATAGACTTCATAAGGTCTGTGATTGTGTATTTCTTACCACTCTCCATACCTTTGAGAATTTCTCTCTTGATACCTGTGTTTGCTACCTGTGTAGCAGTAGGTTTCTTCTCAGCAGAGTTCTTTTTAGCCAACAGTTCCAACTCATGATTGATGAAATCAATCTCAGCCTGAGTTAAGTTGTAGTTAGCCTTAATCTGTTCAAACATTTCTCTCTTTGTCATTTTCTTTGTGTTTGCCATAGTATCAATCTCCTTTTGATTTAAAATATTTTTTTTTGTAGTTCCTTGCTACTCTTATATTGTAGCATACCTTGTGGCTTTTGTCAAGTAGTTTTTTCAACTTTTTTTGCTTTGCTTGGTTGGGGCTACAAGTCAAAGGGTGTACACTAAGGTTTTCTTCAAACCACCTTTGGAAGTGTCACAACTCCAAGCAACTACTGTTGTCCTTACTACTCTTTTATTATACCACTTCTCTATTCACTTGTCAAGCACTTTTTTTATTTTTTTTGAAAGGTTTTTGAGTTGCTATCTCATTTCCTTTTCTTTATTATATCATACCTTTGAGAGTTTGTCAAGCACTTTTTTAAGATTTTTTATTTTCTTTAAAAGGCTATTTCCTTATCTCTATAAATATTATATAATAATTTTTTAAATTTGTCAATAGGGAATTTTTGTTTTCTCAAACCTTTGAGTTACCTTATCTCCCTTGACACTATTTATTATAACCCATAACCACCAAAAATACAACCCCAAATTGCAAAAAAGTTGCACAAGATTTCGGGAAAAATTTTGTGCAACTTGCCGAACAGATTTTGCTTGACAAAATTGCCGGCGGTGTGGTATAATGGAAATTCACGCCGCGTCCTTCGTTCGCGGCGCGCCAAAAAGCCTAGGTCTCCCTAGGCTTTTCCCATGTGATATATTTTTCATAGGCGAGGTCTGCAATCTGTTTTGCGGTGCTTGGAAAACGCATTTTACTAGCACACTCAAGCAACCACTGAAAGACCTGATGTTCTTCTGCTACCCATTCGGACTTGCTGAAGTCCTCAAAGTAGAATTTTGCGTCTGGGTATTTGGTACTGCTTGCCCAAACCTCAAGAGTTAAAGTCTTTTCATTATTTTCATTGTAACATTCATAAATTTTTAAATCTGCCATTGTTAGTGCCCCCTTAAATATAATAGCCATCATTCAACCATGCAAAGAAGTCGGCTTCTTGTTCATCATCAGTTACCATTATGCAAAAGTCTTGCGAATTGAATACTCTAAACATTTTTATTACCTCTCTTTCATGGTTTTATTATAGCATGGGGCTGACTATTTGTCAACCCCTTTTTTGAAAGTTTCTCTTAAATCTAACTCCTTTCTTTTTCTCTGTGGCAATCTCCAACAAGCAGAACAGATGTTCTTGTCCATTTTCTTGTGAGTGGAAAAGCATTTTGCCATAATTTCAATTTCAATCTTTACATCTTCTAAGCCTGTGTGTTCTTCTTTGAAGTCAAGGCTCTTTGTTAAAAACTGATAGCAACATTCAGCATTTGTCAAAATGTTTCCTTTGTCACTTTCTAAACCATTTCTTAATGCAAATTTAATGTAAGAAGTAGAGTTCAAAAGGACTTGACAAGCCATATTCCAAATACAGAAATATTCAGTTCCAAAAGGGAAAAACCATCTAATGAAAGATTTTGAACAGTATCTAATTAAATTGTTTAATGCTCTTTTGTCAAATCCCATATTGTAAGCACCAACTTTTTTTACTTTATACTGTTTCATGTCAGCCAAAATCTGTTTTCTGATATTAAAGATTGACTTCATTTCTCTTTTGCCAGCCTTTAAATCTTCCCAGTAGTGAGGGATTTTTTCTGCAAAGTATGCACTCTGCATAAGGTCTTTATGGTCTAAAAACATTTCAGCAACAACAAAACTTCTTTCAAGGTAAATGTGACCATTTCTATCACAAATTGCATAGCCAATGTCATAAGGTAATGGCTGTTCAATAGTGTTGCAAGTTTCTGTGTCAATTACTAAATACATTTCTTTTCTTCTACTCATTTCTTTAAGTTCCTTTCCTTATCAACTGTATTCATTATAGCATACCTTGTATCTATTGTCAACAGTTTTTTCAAACTTTTTTTATTTTTTTTTCTGTGGGGTATCTCCCCTTGACAATTATTAGTATACTACAAACCAACAGAAAATACAACTGGCAGATTGCACAAAGTTTCAGGATAATTTTTGTGCAACTTTTTTCGCACGTTTTCCTTGACAAAATGTGCGGCCGGTGGTATAATGGAAAATTCCGGTTGCGCAGGGCCGCAACCGGCGCGCCAAATAAGGAAAGGGCTAGGTTTCCCTAGCCCATTTCTTCCACTAACATTTTTACAATTTCTTTTTTGTCTGTGATGTCCATTTCTTTAAATGCTTCAATGAAGTTATCAACCACTTTGCTTTCCTCTTGGTATGGCTTGAAGATAATTTCTCCATCTCTTGTGGTAAAGATTTCTAAAGGGTCGCCCTCTTTAATTCCTAAAGCTCTTCTTATCTCTTTTGGTACTACCACTCTACCTAAGTCATCTATTCTTCTAATGATACCAGTTGCTTTCATACTGTCTACCTCTCTTGTTTTTCTTTATTATAACATGGGGGAGGGGTTTTGTCAACCCCTTTTTACAAACTTTTTGTTTCACTTACAAAGAATTTTGCTTTACATTCTTCCCCAATGTTTCTAACAGTTGCACTCTGTTTCTGTGTTGAGCAATACACATTGAAGATTGTGTACTTACCTACATTTTCAATGTAGTTGTAAGGAATTTCTAAATCATCAAGAGCATTTGCAAGTTTGATTGTATTGAAGTTTTTTACAGTCATTTCAACTTTCCACAATTTGTCTTTTCTTGACTTTTCTTCAATAAGTTTTACAACATACACACCAATCAAGTTACAAACAGCCACAACTCCAGCCTTTAAATACAAATCAAGGTCACAAAGCATGTAAACTGTAACAATAGTGTAAAGACCATAGGCAACTGCATTTACCAAAGCCGCAACCCCTTTACCACATTTTACTGTACAGATGCTTTTTACTGTCTGAATAACCACATTAAAAGTGTTTAATACTACAAAAGTTATAAATAAATTCCAATCCATTTTAGTTACCTACCTTTCCTTTGTTAAGACTATTGTATCATACTCCAACGCTTTTGTCAAGCGTTTGGAGAAAAACATTTACAATTTTTTTTGCCACCATGCTGACCCTTGTAGCAACCACTTAATTCAGCACATTTGTAGCACTTGATACCTTGTGCTTTCTGTTCACTAATAATCATGTTTTTTACAAACAAGTCAGAAAATTCATCTCCATCAACTTCACTCACTCTGTAAGCAATCCATTCCATAACAGTTGAGATACCATGCATGAACTGTTCATTCCCGTTCTTTGCGTCATACTCTCCAACCATTAAACCACAACCACTATTTAAAATATCATTGAATACTACTCTGTATGCGTCCTGTACTGTATTAGCCATTTCGATTACCTCTCTCTCATTTACTATAATTATTATAGCACACTTAGTGCTTTTTGTCAACCATTAAAATTGAAATTCCTAAAACAATTATTTCAATTATCCACCAGTAGTCAACGGGCTCTGTCCAAATGTTATTACAAACGGCAAAGTTGATTACCACAAACCACACCATTATTCTAAGCAAATTCTTCATTGTGTTTTCCTCTCTTTCTATAATTATTATAGCACGTTTTGGGAAAAATACAAGTGGTAAAATTGCACAAAATTTTGCCGAAGATTTTGTGCAAAGTGACTATTGACCGAAAAACCGGCCCGAGCGCACGTGCGCGGGCCGCCATTTTACCACACTCTTGGGCGTTTGTCAAGTGGTAAAATTGCACAAAAAACAGGCGAAACTTTGTGGGTTTCGCCCATTGACTTTTTCCTTTATTAAGTTCTTGGTGCTGACAGTACCACCTTGAATTTTCTACCATTGCAGAAGAACACCATTTCTCTCTCTGCATTTGTGACATCAATGTCACTTACTTCCGCCAACTCCCCTAAAGCACTTTGCAAGGTTTCCATAAGCATTGCCTTGTCATTATCTGCTTTCTTTTCTCTTGGCTTCTTGGTTGTGGTAGCCTTGGTTGTGGTTTTTGTGCCAACACTTCTTGCTTTCTTGCTTGCCTTTTCAGCTTCCTTGTCAAGTTCAAAGAGTTTAGCACCCTTGTCAATGGCTTCATCATCAGCAATCAGTTGCTCTGCTTCTTCTCTTGTAATATCAAGAGTTTTCATGTGCTTGGCAATCAGTTTTTCTCTTTCTGCATTTGTCATAGGCTTGTTGCCCCCTTTCTCTATCTATTACAAGTATAGCACACCTTTAGTTGATTGTCAAGGGGAAATTTGCATTTCCCCTTGAAAAGTTTTGGATTATTCCTCAACTTCTTCCTCAACCTCAACATCAGCCACAAGGGAGAAATAAGCCTTTCTCTTTTCCTCTGTTCTGATAACAAGGTTATCCTCAATCAACTGGCGAACAAGGGCAGAAACTCTCTGGTTGCTCAAGTCTGCGATTGCAGGAATGGACTTCATCAAGTCAGTAACAGTGTACTTCTTGCCAACTTCCATACCAGCCACAATGGACTTCTTAATGCCCTCATTAGCAACCTGTGTTGCAGTAGGCTTCTTTTCAGCAGAGTTCTTCTTTGCAAGCAACTCTAACTCATGGTCAATGAACTTCACTTCTGCTTCAGTGAGTGCATAGTTAGCCTTAATCTGTTCAAACATTTCTCTCTTAGTCATCTTCTTTTCCATAGTATCAATCCTTTCTTTTATAGTGTTGGTCACTACCCTATTTTTTTTATCTGTAAGAGGTGTTCCTCTTTACATTCTTATTATAACACTTGGTGGCTTGTTTGTCAAGCACTTTTTTTATTTTTTTTGAAGTTTTTTTGAAAGGTTTTCTTTCCTTTATCTTATAATTTATTATATCATATTTTTAAAAGTTTGTCAAGCATTTTTTTTAAGAATTTTTTTAAATTTTTTGGTAATTGCTCTTTCCTTACTTTCTATAAATATTATATCATAAATTTTTTATTTTGTCAATAGGTTTTTTTAAAATCTTTTGTGTGGGTGGTGCAACTCCCTTGCCCTCCTCACATTATCTATTATAACCCATCTGCCCTCAAAATACAACTGTCAAAATGCACAAAGTTTTGGGAAAATGTTTGTGCATTTTGCCTATTGACAAATCGCTCAAAAAATGTTATAATGGAAGGTTATCCCAAAACGCCGGCCGCGTCGTCCCTCCGCGGCGGGCTGAACGCACGAAAAAAGAGGGTGTTACCCCTCTGTATTTTCTCTGTATTCTGATTCCGAAATCTCAACCCAAGTGCAAGTGCAATCCTCATAGTAAGATTCCAATTCATCTTCATCAGGGTCATTACCCCATCCCGCAACCATGTAATCATAGCTTTCTGCATTGTCTTGGCAATAGTCTGCCGCAATTTCATCAAGTTCTTTCTCTGTTGGTGCTTCCTCATAGGCTTCATAGAATGTACTTTCAGTTCCGCAGTATGGAGTGTCCGCAGTGAATTTGTAGTATTTCATGTGTTTACCACCTCTCGTTTTTCTTTATTATACCACATTGGGAGGGGTTTGTCAACCCCTATCTCCCATTTTGGAATAAACTGTTTTGTAAGTGCCACCTTTTTCTTTCACAGCTCTAGCCTCTGCCAAAGTCTTAACAATACCTTTTTTCTTGTCTGGATAAGTTACTACATAGGATACTTTAGTCATACACATTACCTCTCTTATCTGTTAATGAAATGATAGCCTTGAGTGTAGGCTGGCTTTCTTCTAGCCCTTTCTTCTTCCCACTTTTTCTTCCAATAGGCATCCCAAATTTCTCTTGTAGACTTTCTAGTTTTTCTAGCCATTTCCTCAACTCCTTTCTACTATTCCATTATACCATTTTACTTTTGGTTTGTCAACAACTTTTTACTGGGTTTCACTCCCCCTAGTCCCTGAATTTTCACACCCACGGGTTTTGGTTCACATTTATTACTCGCCTAAAGGAGCGACCAGGCGAGGAGATGTCTTTGTCGGGTGTAGGTCTTACATAACCAACTTGCGGTTTCCGTTCTGCGGTTGCCTTATCCCTCATCTCTGTATTTATTATAGCACACCTTGTGGTAGTTGTCAAGAGGTTTTTTCAAATTACTTTGATTTCTTTTAAGAGAACTTCACGTAAGCGTTCATCGCTCTCCCTCTTGACATTATTAGTATAACCCATTTTGGGATAAAATACAATAGGCAAAATAACCAAATTTGCGCCCCAGATTTTGTGCAAGACTACCAATAGCCGAAATACTGCGCGCCAGGCCCGTCCGCGCGCAGTCGAAAAGGCAGATGTTACTCTGCCTCAAAAATGGTTTCAGTATTCAAGTAAAAATAGCCTTCAAAATACTCATTGAATTTACTCATTGACCACTCAAGAATGACCACAAACCACTCTTCGCCCAAGTCCTCGGAAACTGTTTTATAATTTCCATCGCCATCATAGAGTTCACAATTCTCGTCAAGCCAATTCTCTTTTACTAAGAAGAAAACTGCGTCTGCGTAAGTTTTTGCTATTCCTATCAATCCATGATTATCTTCTTCAATAGTTATAACTTGCATTTTTAACACCTCTCTTTCATACTCTTATTATACCACTCGTGGCTTACTCTGTCAAGAGTAAGTCCACAAGTTTTTCAAGAATATTTTCATTTGCGTTGATTGTATCGCCTAAGTGCCAACCATTTCTCACTTGCTCATTGTCATCAACTAAAACCTGATAGCCACCAAGTTTTCTTGTGCAATTTGCTTTAGTTGTGCCATACTTTACAAAGTGAAGTTCATCAGCAGGGAAGTTGTATCTTGCAAGCCATTCTCTTTTTTCAATTCTTACAAGTTCATCATACTCTCTTGTGCTTTCTTTGCTTAACCAAGAAGTAACAACTACTCTCCAACCCTGTGCTTTAAGCACTTCTAAAATCTGTCTAAGTACATCCATGTCATACATTGGCTCTGCCACTCTGTAAGGTCTAGGATTAAATGCTCTAAGGTCTGCTAACCAGTTTTCTACTCCATAAAGATTTGCGATTGTTCCATCCATGTCAAATACTAATGTTCTATTCATCATACTGTTAATCTCCTTTTGATTTGTTCTTTCTCTTTCTATAATTATAATACCATACTACCTATCGTTTGTCAACACTTTTTTTAAATTCTTTTAATCTTTTTTTAAAACCTAACAGATTGGCTACTTGATAGAAGTCCTCTCGGCAAAGCATTGCTTTTACCTCTTCTGTCTGTTTCTCATAAGGTTTACCAAAGTTAATTGTCGCTTTCATCATAGTATCAATTCCTTTCCTTTAACTTGATTATAGTATACCACGTTTCGGGATAGAATACAATAGACAAAATGCACAAGATTTTGCTTCAAAATTTGTGCAACATTACATCTTGACAAAACACCGCGCGCCAGGGTCGTCAGCGCGCGGCGAAACTGAAAAGGAAAGGGCGAGGTTATCCCCCGCCCATTTACTACCATTTTGATTTTGAACTTGAAGAGCTGGACTTGAAGAAGCCACCCACAAAGGACAACAGAACACACACCCCAAAGGCTTGCCAGAATGTCAGTGCAAATGCCACACCAAACAAACCCATTACCCAGTTGAAGATAAGCATTCCAATCCATGCCTCAAGGCACACAAGACCAAATACCAAACCTATTACAATGATTACTGCTAAAAATGTTCCCATGTTTTACCATTCCTTTCTTTAACTTTCTATAATTATTATACCATTTTTTTGTTTATTTGTCAATAGTTTTTTTAAAGACCGCCGCAAATTCTTCACAAGGCTTTTCTTTCTTTTTCTTCTTTTTCTTTTGCTCTTGGTTCTTCATGTACTGACACATTGACGAACTAATGTTCGCTACTGGTTCTACTCTCATACTTTCCACCTTTCCGAGTGGCTTAACCAATTAAGCCACTCTGTAATCTTTTTAAAGTTTTTTCTGCTACGATTTGAGCACCCTGGAATTTAACCTGTACCTGTCTGCCATTGATTTCTACATCTCCACCAACCCAAAAGCCTACACTGTCTTTTCCTCTGAACTCAATACCATTCATTTCACAAATAAGTCTTTCAAACTCAACACCTTTGTTGAACTCTCCATTCATTACCATTTCTTCACTGCCTAAGTGAGTAGCACCTTTGCGAATGAACTGTTCTTTTAAGTGATTGTTAAGTACCAACTGAAGTTTTGGCTGATAACCATTTTTGTGTGAAGTGTGAAGCACTTGCATGTGTCTTGGCATAATCTCGTCAATCTCAATCATGTATAACTCGTGCTTGTATACGAAACCAATAATGTAACTTTCTGCTCCACTGTACTGTCTGTATAATTTAATCATTCTCTGTTTTGTCATTTCCTTTTACCTCGTTTCTTGTTTCTTTCTATAATTATAATACCACGTTTGTATCTTTTTGTCAACACTTTTTTTAATTATTTTTATTTTCTTTATTCCATTCTTTTTGATACTTGCTCATCCAAGAGTACCAAGGAAGAAGCAAAACCGCAAACACAAGTGCGATTTCTTTTGCCCCAAAGATTGCGAACAATGGGACAATGAACAAGTAAAACATTGTAATGTAGCGAGTACCTTCCCAATAAAGCCAATCTTTAAATTTCTTCATCTTCATCTTCCTCGCTTTCTAATTCAATCCCAGCTTTCAATACAATGAAAGCATTGAGCAACTGACTCTCTGTAAGAACTTCTGCAAGTTCACAAAACCAAATTGTCCATTTGTTTTCAAATCCATACTGTCTAATTACTTCATCAATCATCTGCTCTTTATTCATCTCGATTACCTCGTTTCTTTCTCTTTTCTATACTCTTATTATAACCTACGAATGAGGTTTTGTCAAGAGGTTTTTTGAAACTTTTTTTGACTCCCTACTTCACACCCTTTAAGGTTCTTGGGTAATTCCTTTCAGTGAAGGCTTCCCCTCTTGACACTATTATAATACCACATTTCAGGATAGAATACAACTGGCAAAATGCACAAACTTTCAACGACAAATTTGTGCAGATTGACTATTGACAAAAATTCGGCGCGCAAGGGTCGTGCGCGCGCCGCCGCAAATAAGGAAAGGAGGGGATTGCTCCCCTCTCTTTTAAACATACTCTGCAAGCACATCCTCAAGCATTGCCAAGTCAGCCACTCCAAAGACCGTGAACTCAAAGTAGTCCTCATTTATATCTTTCCAATTACACATTGCTGTTGGGAATGCTCTCTTGACTATCATCTCTAATACTGCTGGGCTAATTGTTGCGTATTCTATCTGTACTGTTTTCATTCTTATTACCTCTCTTTCATACTCTTATTATATCCCATTTCGGGGTTGTTGTCAACCCCTTATTTCATCATTGGGCAAGTATTTATTCCTCTATCTTTCAGATACTGAATGAAGTCCTCTGCTGGTAACAAGTCTGCAAGGCTTTTCATTGTTGTACTGTAAGGAAGATACTGTTTCTTTACTTCAAATACTACCTTTTCATTTTCAATGTAAGTGTAATTTGAAATGCTAAGGCAATCACTAGGAAGAACAAGTTTTCTTCTTTTTCTAAAGAATGTGTGTTCTGTTTCTGCATTAAGTACAAAACCTTTTTCTACTAACTCCCACATTTCAGCGAAGTTCAGTTTTCTTGAAGTCCATTCTTCGCAATCACTTTCTTCATAGTATCTAATTCTATTCCAAATAGAGCAATCTCTCCACTCTCCACCATTTACTCTGTATAATGTTCTTTCATTTACTAACTTTTTCATTTTTATTTCCTTTACCTTTCCTTTGATACATTTATTATAGCACGTTGGGGTTGTTTTGTCAACCCCTTATTTTCCAAAATTTGAATGTAATCTAATTACATAGCCGCAATCTTCACATTCATAGTAGTAAAGCTCACCACTATTTTTTAAGTGTTCTACATCAATTAAATCCCACTCGCCACCACATTCGCAAGTACCATTATTCCAAGCCATTTCATCGCCTTTTCTTTCAAGTGCGAAAAGACCACTAATTCCGAAACCAATAGCAAGAGCAACGATGATAGCAACAACTGCTTTCTTCCATCCATCTTTCATTCCACTTGTAAACATTAAACTCATGAAACCACCTACACTAATACTCATTATTAAACCAACTACTACGAACATCTTACTTACCTCACTCTTTCCTTTTGTTGTATTTATTATACCACGTTTGACTATCCTTGTCAACACTTTTTTTTTATTTTTTTAGAGGTCTGCGAGCCACTTTCCCAAGCCTACTACCTAGTGCGAGAACCTAAGCACTAGACCTGTACTCGTTGGCTCTTCCCTCTCTGTAATTATAGTATAACACATTCGGGAATAAATACAATAGGCAAATTGCACAAAGTTTGCAAAGCTTTTTTGTGCAGGATTACTATTGACAGAAACAAGGCGCGCGACAACCGCCAGCGCGCCTGCGAGGGATAAGGAAAGGTGCAGTATTACTGCACCCTTACATCCACTACCTCATCATCATCTATTGTGTTGTCTGTGTGTGCAGTGAACATGTGTAGTGTCACTGTGTCACCTACTGCTACATCACTGTCCTCTGTTATGTACCATGACCATGTGTAGCCTAGTGTGTCCTCTGCTACTGCGTAGTCCTCACGCACTACTGTTACTGTACAGTCCTTTCTGTCATAGTGGCTCTCTACATAGCCGCAAGCACCTATTATAATAAAGAATACTAATCCCACTACAAAAGCCTGTAATGCTTCTACTATTGTTAATCTATCTTCTACTTCATACTTATTTCTTCTATTGTTTCTCATGGTTATTACCTCTCTTCTTTCTTTGTATCTTTAGTATACCACGCATTGTGTAGGGTGTCAAGAGTTTTTTTTATCTTTTCTTTGTGTAAGTGTAGGATACATAGTAGCCATGCTCAGCACTAAGACCACATACACAGAAGCCTATTGCACTGTTCTGTCTTACCTTGTTGTAGTAGTTAATCATCTGTCCTTTGTGTTCGAATGTCTTAGTCTTCATAGCTCTTACCTCTCTTTCTATTGTTATTATAGCACGCTTACTGTGCCTTGTCAATAGGTCTGTACACTATTTTGTCAAGGTCTCTGTTGACGTACTCTAGCACGTCGCGTACCTTGTAGCCCTTAGCCTTCATAGCCTTTACTTCTTCCCATCTTCTTGCTTTTACTTCTGCTACGTAAGCGTTCTTCTTAGCAAGCCATGCGTAGTAAGGTGCATTGAGTGTAGCTATCTTGTGCTCGTACTCTTCTACTCTACTGTCTGCTACTATTACATAGTTACATACTCTCTTAGGGTTAGCCATCTTCTGTGCCTTGATAGCCTGTGCCTCTTCTTTGCTTACGCTCTTACGTGCCTTTGTGATGATGTGTTCGTAGCCATCTACTCTGTGGGTGTATACTGTGTATGTCATAGGTTGTGTCTCCTTTGTATCTCTTCTTTGTATAATTATAATAACACATTATAGGATAAACGTCAAGCTGTCAGATTGCACAAAGTTTTGCAGACTTTTTTGTGCAACATGCATAGGTGGTAAACTCGGGCCTGCGCCTTCGTCTACGGCCCTGCGAGCATGACTACATACAACATACCTGGGGGGTGTATTTCGGGAAAAAATTTTTTTTAAGAGAGTGAATCGTTCTTTCCTGAGCAAACCTCCCACGAAAAGTATTTCAAAAACGGAATATCGGGAAAAATAAAAAATGGGTCCCATACACGAGTGTATAGTACCCCAAAATACCCATCCCTTTCGGAACGACTACAGTCGTTCCACCACGAGCCCAAATATATTATTCCGCCCAATAGTGCCATTAATGTGTCCATGATTATTCCCAATCGTATATCGGTTTCCGTTCTTGATAGCCACTATCTTATGCAAATAATAATGCCCTCCAACTTTGCAAAAAACAATATCATTCTTTCTCAACTCAACCGTATCATCAACAGGAATTACCAAAACACTCTGCCCCGATTTTAAAAGAGGCACCATCGACTGACCGTAGCCAGTCAATAGACAAGTGTGCCCATCTTTCAACATCTTAGCACTTGCGGCGTTCTCTCTACCTTCAAACGTCCACTTCATACTAATCCCTCAATCCTAATTCTACCTCTAATGCGACAGGAAGCGGAACTCCAAGCTCCTTTAAGACTCCGGCCGCAATCTCATATTTAGGATTTACTTCCACAACCGGTGCCAAGCAGATATACTCTCTACCCTCAGCTTCCAGCGTGAATAACTCCAAATCATCGTTTGTTGCAATATACATTCTATCTCTCAGACCCTTTGGGATGGTTACCCTTCCCAAATGGTCGATTTTTCTTGTTGTATTTTCCGGTCTTAATTTCATGCTATCTCTCCTCTACCATGCGAACAATGTTTTCCAATAATGCGCAACGGGTTAACAATCCTACTCCTCCTGGTACTGGAGTTACATCTCTACCCTCTGTGTTGATACAATCTCCACATAACTTGCCATTCTCGTCGAAGTTGATGCCCACGTCGATAACTGGCTTGTGGATTGCGTAGCAATTCAAAATGCCACGTTTTCCTACTGCGCTGACAATTAGGTCAGCCGTTTCAACATGAAGCCATAGACTCTTGGTTTTGCTATGACATAGTGTTACCGTTGCGTCCGCGTCTGTCATCATTTGCGCAAGTGGCTTTCCTACGATGTCACTGCGGCCGATGATAGTAACATTCTTTCCAGATAAGTCGTATTCACAATGCTCCAGATATTTCATAATACCAAGAGGTGTACAAGGTTTGAATTTGCTTAATGGCTTCATACCATCAACGTCACCTTTCTCTGGAATTGCGGAAATTACTTTATCTAAATCAATATGTGCTGGCACTGGTAACTGAACCATCATAGCTGCTTCTGGGTCTGCCATATAATTCTTAACCATTACTTCTTGAACATCTTCTGTTGTAACTTCTGCGGGCAGCTTAATGCAAATTGCCTCGATGCCAACTTCTTCACAATCTTTGATTTTGTTGCGTACATATCTATTGGATGCCTCATTATCTCCGATTTGAATAATATAAATAGTTGCGGCCTGCCCGTTCAGCCGGTCTCTGAGACTAGCCTTCCATTCTTTTGTATACTCTTTAATATCTTTTAATAAAGTCATCTCCATCATCATCGTCCCATCCTTCCGGTAAAATTTTATCTAACATAGCATTTGCGATAGTTGTAATTGCAAATGCAGGACCACATAACATAAAAATTACGAACACAGTTCGCTTATCATCTTCGCTTTTGATTTTGTCCATCATTGGTGCTACTTCCATAAAAGCCAATAGAGAAGTAATGCCCCACAAAATAATCATTGTTATAAATATGATGAATCCTCCCATAGGATACCTCCTTTAGTTTCTACTATAGTTACATTTTTTCTGAATACTTCTAAAGTACCGTCTACTTCAGGAGGTGGCGGACTTGTTCTATATGCAGTTATATGTAAATAATCTTTTTCCCAATGAAATTCATCTTTATTATATTCTTGATAAAATAAATATGTAACTTTTATATCACAACTTTTAAATTCTCCATATCTACCTGCGGACTGCGCCATAGACCAATAAAAAATAAGACCGGCAACAACTAATATGATGATGCCAATAATTAATAAATACTTCAAAATACCATTTAACCTCCTTACTATTTACTAATATTATACCAAAAATTTTTTAATTTGTCAATATTAATCTATTTTGACCCGCTTGACTTTACGAAAATTTTTTGGTACAATATTAGTATAAGACTGGAGGTATTTAGATGATAAAATTAGACTATACGTTGAATACTCCAGAAGAGAGAAAAGCGTTAGTCGAGAAAATTTTGGAGGAAACTCCCAATCCAAGTGAACAATACTTGGAAATCTTGGCTAACTACTTAATTCTCTGCATGGAGAAACAAGAGAAAAAGGAGCGTAAAATTTTAACTGAGAACCGAATGTGTACAGTTAATAAACGTGAAACATCTTTTGAAGGTCTTGTTTCCCAGTTTGAAAATGGCGAAGATGGTATTTATGGATTAGTAACAGAGGACAAGAATGTAATATTTAGACCAAAAGTAACAATCACTAAGAAAGATTTAGAAGAAATTCCCGCATTACAACAGATTAGAGAGGCTATTCAATATTGGGAAAATAAATTAAAAACAGCTACTGGCAAAGATGCTTATGTTATTAAGAAAGCAATTATTGAGCTGAGAAAGGACCAGTATGTTGTTAAGGATTGCTTCCGCAAACCAATCTGTTTAAATAAAGTCACTCATTCCAATAACACTGTTATGTTAGATGGAGAGATTACATTTAACGAAGAGGGTTATTGTGTCGGAAAAGGGGTTTCACTTGTAGACCCTGCGGTTTGTTCAGCAATTCTATGTAATTATTCGAGATTAAAGCAAGACAGTTATGCAAATTTCATGTCTAATACATATTTTATTATGGAAGATTTCGATAATTTATGCACCAAGGCTTTAAAAGATTATCCACTATATGATAAAATTGTACAATGTAAAATTGATGGTTTACAAAACGTTCAAATTCAAGCTATTCTGGAGGAAGAGTTTAATATTAAACATTCTTTAGAATACATTTCAAGTCTTTGGCGAAAGAAGATTCCAAGTTTAATAGCTTCTGCGGCCGAGGATGAATATTTAGATTGGTATTATTTAAACGAAGAAAAAGGAAAATACAAAAGATGCTCTCGTTGCGGCGAGGTTAAATTGGCGCATAATAAATACTTTAGTAAGAATAAAACAAGTAAAGATGGATTTTATAGTATTTGTAAGTGCTGTAGAAATTCCAAGGGCAAAAAGTCGTAATTGCGGCGAGGCTTGGTTTATAAACTTATGAAGGGAGGCTTATTATGGCTGGAGATAAATCTTTTTATTGTGAAGTTTGCAATAAAACAATGGCTGAGGAACAGTTTTACGGTTCCAATAACCATGAAAAATATCCAGAGGGTAAATTACATAAATGTAAAAAGTGCATAACAATGCACGTTGATAACTGGAACCCAGATACATATTTATGGATTTTACAAGAAGTCGATGTTCCTTATGTTCCAGAAGAATGGAACAAATTACTTGCTTCTTATGGTAGAGATAGAAGTAAAGTTACAGGTATGACCATTTTAGGTAGATATCTATCTAAGATGAAATTAAAACAATACAAGGATTATCGTTGGGAACATACTGAATATTTACAAGAGCTTGCAAATCACAAAATCGAACAAACAATGAAGCGTCAAGGATATGACGCAGCTCAAATTAATGAGGCGATTACTAAGGCAACATTTACTTTACCTGAAGGTGAATTAGATATTCCTGATTTTGCGCCGACCGGTGGACCGGAGTATCCACAAGAAGATTATTTCGCACAACAGTATGAAGAAACTACTTTTGATGATGATTTAACAGAAGAAGATAGAAAGTATCTTTTAATTAAATGGGGTAAAACCTATAAACCAGAAGAATGGGTTAAACTAGAACAGCTCTACGAGGAGATGATGGGTTCTTATGATATTCAGACCGCTGGTCATATTGATACTTTAAAACTTGTATGTAAAACATCTCTTAAAGCCAATCAGTTGCTAGATATTGGTGATGTAGATGGCGCACAAAAGATGATTAAGATGTACGATGGTTTGATGAAATCTGGTAAATTTACTGCGGCTCAGAATAAAGCTGAGTCTGGTGAATATGTAGATTCAATTTCAGAGCTTGTTGCAATTTGCGAAAAGGATGGATTCATCCCAAGATATTATACTGATGGACCACAAGATAAAGTAGATAGAACTTTACAAGATATTCAATCTTATACCCACAACTTAGTAACTGAGGAAATGAACCTTGGTAACTTAATTGAAAACGCAATGAAACAGATTGAAGCCGATAAGATTAAAGAGGCACAGGATGACTCTGAAGCGGCTACAGATGATGAATTAATGGAAATGGAATTGTTTGAGAATGATGGCACTAAGGTGCTTACAGATGGAGACTTTGAGGAATTTAGAGATTTTGAAGAAGACCTTGAAGCTGAAACTGAAGATTTAATCAAACGATTGACAGAAGGTTAATTATGGCATTAGCTGACTTAATGGAACTTTCGAATAATCGAAAGAAGATTGGTTTATCCGAAGAGCGTATTGATGCAATCAAGCCGCATCTGAGGATGTATATTGCGTACTGGAGAGAATACCCAGATATGTTTGTGGATTTTCTTCAAGATGGTGGGGACGAGACAAGGGAGAAAAAACTAAAGTTTTATTTTTATCAAAGAGTATTTTTACGTGCGGCGATGCGATACAAATATGTATATATGACATTCCCCCGTGCGTATTCAAAATCATTTCTTTCTGTAATGGTATTGATGTGTCGTTGTATTTTATATCCACGAAGTAAGTTATTCGTAACTTCCGGTGGTAAAGAACAGGCGGCTGGTATCATTAAAGAAAAAGTACAAGAAATTTGTACGTTAGTTCCGGCATTTGACCGAGAGCTTGACCGCCGACCGGGTAAGACGCGTGAAGGTAAGGACTATGTATGTTATGTATTTAAAAATGGTTCTTATTTCGATAATATTGCGGCGTCCGAAAAGTCGAGAGGTAAACGTAGACATGGCGGTCTTATCGAGGAGTGCGTAGGTGTTGATGGAGACATCTTGTCGCAGGTTATTATTCCTACTATGAACGTATCTCGTTTGTGTATGGATGGTACAACTCAACCCGATGAGACATTAAATAAATCTCAGATTTATGTTACAACAGCTGGATTTAAAAATACTTTCGCATATGACAAGTTAATCCAGTTATTAGTTTGGATGATTACCGAGCCGCATAAGGCTATGGTAATGGGCGGAACTTGGAGAATTCCAGTTCTGATGAAATTGCTTGATAAAAACTTCTTGCAAGACTTAAAACGAGATGGTACTTTCAACGAAGCTTCATTCGATAGAGAGTATGAATCTAAATGGACAGGAACTGTTGCAGATGCATTCTTCAATGGTGAAATCTTTGATAGAAATAGAAACTTGCAGAAGCCTGAAAATGAACATTCTGGCAGAACATCTGCGGCTGGCTACTATGTTATTTCAGTCGATGTTGGACGTAAGGGATGCGACTCTGTTGCTTGTATTTTTAAGGTAACGCCGCAATCAGTTGGTGGTGCTTATAAATCACTTGTAAACATTTATACATTCTCAGATGAACATTTTGAAGACCAAGCAATTAAAATTAAAAAATTGTTTTATAAGTATAAAGCACGCCGTCTTGTAATCGATGCTAATGGTCTTGGTATTGGTTTAGTAGACTATATGATTAAATCTCAGATTGACCCAGATACAGGAGACACATATCCAGACTTTGGTGTTTACAATGATGATGAGTTATACTATAAAAAATATAAGACAGACATTACAGAGCAAGATGCTATGTATTTGATTAAAGCGAATGCGCCAATCAATACTGAGGCACACGCAAATGCGCAGACTCAGTTATCTTCTGGTAGAGTTAAATTCCTTATTGACGAACGTGTTGCTAAAACAAAGTTACTTGGAACTAAGGTTGGTCAGAATATGAAACCTGAGGAAAGGGCAGAATATTTAAAACCATTTACCCTAACTTCCATATTAAAAGAGGAAATGATGAACTTACGAGAAGAAAATGAAGGCGTAAATATCATTTTAAAACAAGCGAATAAAGGTATCCGAAAGGATAAATTCTCAGCTTTTGAATACGGTCTGTATTACATTAAGCAAGAGGAAGATTCTAAGAAGAAGAAAAAGAAATTTAATGCATCGGATTGGAAGTTTTATAATTAGAAAGGAGGGGTCGTATGAGAGCTTCAAGAGGAGAAATTAAAATTGAAGAAATTTTAAGTGAAGCGGGATTACCGTTTAGAATGGAGTATAGTTTCCCGGACTTAAGAAGTCCGAATGGTAGACCTCTTCGTTTTGATTTCGTTGTTTTTGATGATGATGGACATATTGATTTTATTATAGAGTATCAAGGTAAACAGCATTACGAACCAAGCCAGAAATTTGGCGGTAAACGAGGCTTTTACCAACAGCAATATAATGATAATCAGAAAAGACGATTTTGCGCTTTACATGACTTTAAGTTAATAGAAATTCCATATACTGAAGAAAACCTAATCTCTTATGATTATATCATGGAGAAAGCCGGTTATTAAGGAGGTAAGGTTTTGGATAATAATAATGAAAACATTATTGTACAGGACAGACAAGATGCCATCCATGAAAAAGGCTTTGATATGGGACAGACTCAGTTCGGCAAAATTAAAGTTGGTGTAAAAACCTTAGATGATGCGGTTCTTAATCTCGGTGAGATTAGAAGCGCATCGAAAAATCGCTTTGACAAAGCAACTATTTTTAAAGCTTTAGCTGATAATGATGTTGCTAAGTTGAGAGAAATCTCTGGATACTTTTATAAGACCAGTGGTATTTATGCGCGAGCTTGTAATTATTTTGCAAACTTGTATAGATATGATTGGTACGTAGTGCCAGAGATTTATGGTGACAATGTAAATGAAGATAAGATTGTTAAGGATTTTAATAAGATTTTAAATTTCCTTGATAATTCTTATATCAAGAAGACTTGTAGTGATATTGCACTTACTGTTATTAAGTATGGCGCATATTATGGGTATGTAGTACCTTCGTCTCATGGTCTTGTTTTACAGGAGTTACCTATTAAATATTGCCGAGTTCGTTATAATATTGGTGGTAGACCGGCTGTAGAATTTAGTATGAAATTCTTCGACCAGGAGTTCCCTGATATTAACTATCGAATGAGAGTATTAAAAATGTTCCCAGACGAATTTGCTAAAGGTTATGTAGCATATAAGCAAGGTCGTTTGAAACCTGATTATGTAAATGACAGGGATAACAGCTGGTATCTACTGGACCCAGATAGTACAGTAAAATTCAGTTTTGGCAATGGAGATATTCCTCTTTTCATTAACGCCATTCCAGCAATTTTGGATTTGGATGCGGCACAGGACTTAGACCGCAGAAAGCAAATGCAGAAGTTGCTTAAAATCGTTGTTCAAAAGCTTCCTATGGATAAGAATGGCGATTTAATTTTCGACGTTGATGAAGCAAGAGATATTCACAATAATGCCGTTGAGATGTTGCGCCGTGCGATTGGTGTAGACGTATTGACTACATTTGCGGACATTGAGTCTATTGATATGTCTGATAAAAATACTGCGACAACATCAGATGATTTACAGAAAGTTGAAAGAGCTGTATTTAACTCTCTTGGTATTTCACAGAATTTGTTTAATACAGATGGTAACCTTTCACTTGAAAAATCAATTCTTAATGACGAGGGTACTGTTCGTAACTTGTTATTAGAATTTGCGGTATTCTTTGATATGCTTGCGCAGTCGAAGAGTACAAACAAAAAGAAGTATAATTTTAGATTGTATATGTTGGAAACCACTCAATACAATTACAGAGAATTATCTAAGATGTATAAAGAGCATGTGCAAATGGGATATTCTAAGATGTTACCACAGATTGCTCTTGGTCACTCACAGAGTTCTATTTTAAATACTGCTTATTTCGAAAATGAGATTTTACATTTGAGTGAAATTATGATTCCACCTTTAATGTCATCTACTATGAGTATGGAAGACTTAAAAGGTTCGGGCGAAAATAATAAATCAACATCAAGCAATTCTCAAAAGAAAACAGAGGGGCAAAAAACCTCTGAAAAGCAATCTGGACGTCCAGAGAAATCTGATGACCAGAAGAGTGAAAAAACAATACAGAACAAAGAGTCTATGAGTTAAGGAGGATGCTATGCATACAAGTGTTAGATTAGAAACTCCTTGTGAGTTTATAAATGTAACTCCTCTTAATCCGTTGATTTCTAAGTGTCAGATTAAGGTTTGCTATGTAAGTGATGAGCCTAATCGTAACAAAAGTATTATTACTAAAGATGTTGCGCGAAGCATGGCTAACTCGCTTCCAGGAAGCCCGATTGTAGGTTATTTCAACGAAGCTAAAGGTGATTTTGAAGAACACAATAGAATTATTGATATTTCCAATGGACAGTTTAAAATTAAAGATAATACAAGACCTTATGGTTTTGTAGACCTTGGCGCAAAAGTATGGTTCCAGAAGTTCTTGGATGATGGAGAGGTTGAACGTGAGTACATGATGACCGAAGGTTATATTTGGACCGGTCAATATCCAGAGTCTCAGAGAATTATTGATGAGGGTAATAACCAATCAATGGAACTTGATGATAAAACAATTGATGCGTTTTGGACAAAAGACAGTAAAGGAAAACCTCAATTCTTTATTATTAATGAGGCAATAATTTCAAAACTTTGTGTTTTAGGTGAAGATTGCGAACCTTGTTTCGAGGGAGCAAACATCACTGCACCAGAGATTACGTTCGCATTCGAGGAAGGCTTTAAAACTCGACTTTTCTCATTGATGGACGAAATGAAAGAAATTCTAAATAAAGGAGGAGCGCCTGTGTTTAATACATATGCAGTTGAAATTGGCGATTCTTTATGGAGTGCTTTATACTCTTATTTAGAGAAGACATATCCACGTGCA